>Ga0163144_10005650_pt1 | contig 27788 bp, 16 predicted proteins | sample OliLak19BULKMAT1_FD_123175 | JGI IMG/M metagenome (GOLD analysis project Ga0163144, IMG submission 123175) | Freshwater microbial mat bacterial communities from Lake Vanda, McMurdo Dry Valleys, Antarctica - Oligotrophic Lake LV.19.BULKMAT1 | ecosystem: Environmental > Aquatic > Freshwater >... | reverse complement strand
TCGGGCAGTCCGGAAGCGTCAAAGTGATACGCCAGATCGAACACGCGCTGCGGATCCTGCTCCTCCAGATACTGGGCGGCCCGGGCGTGCAACGTCCCCCGCTCTTCGCTCCGCAATCGCTCCAGCAGAGTTTGCCGCAGTTTGTCATGAATGAAGGCGCAGCGAGTTTCGCCGCGCCGGGTCCAGATGATGTGCCGTCGCCGCGCCTCGTCGATAGCCGCCACCGCTTGTGCCGGTGTCTTCTCGGTTAACTTCGCCGCGAAATCGAGATCAAATTCCTTGCCCAGCACCGCCCCCGCCGTGAGCAGATCCAGTACGCCTTCGGGCAACATTTCCATTCGCCGCACCAAGAACGCGGCGGCGTGACGCGAAGACTGCACATCCGCCAGCGCGAGCGGCTCCACCCGCCAACCGTCCGCCGCGCTTACCAGCGCTCCCGACTCGACCAATCCCTGCAGCGCCGCGACCGTCATGAAGGGGCTGCCATCGGACAAGTTCTCGATGACCCGCAACGCCTCGCCCGGCAGCGGCCCCGCCATCGACTCAGCGAGTCGGCGCACGTCCCTCGCTTCGAAGGGCGTGAGTTTCACCTGAAGCGTCGCCGGGATCGTTCTGAGCCGGCTGTCCGCCGCCACTTCCTCGGAACGGTATGCCGCCACGAGCAGCGCATGGTGCGCTTGCTCCTCGTGCCGATTCTTTTTTTGCCAGGCGCTCAAGAGCGCGAGCGTCTCCTCGTCGGCCCATTGGCAATCGTCGAGCACCACCAGCGCCGGGCGATCCGGGCTGCCCAGCGCGCTGAGCAACGCCGACAACGCCTGCACGCTTCGCGCCTGCCCAAACGATTCCGGGCCCAATGCTTCCGCGCCAAGCGAGCCAAACACTTCGCCCAGTTCCGGGATCGCCGCGCAGACCGCTTCCCGCTGCTCGCCCAGGCGATCGTTCATTTCCCGACAGAGCGCCGGCTCGCGCCGGCACGCGTGGATCAAATCGGCGGCAACCCCCACCAAAAGTTGAAAGGGCCTTTGGGCCGCTTGATCCAGACCTTGTCCTCGAAAAACGAGGCAACCGCCGCGCGCGACGCGATGGGCCAATTCTTGTAAAAGCCGTGTTTTGCCGCCGCCAGATTCCGCCTCCAAAAAAACCAGTCCTCCGTCGCCCTGCCTGGCTTGCTCCACCTGAAAATCCAACGCCGCCAACTCGGCGTCCCGACCGACAAACGCCGGCTCCGTCAACGAGCGCCTTCGATCCCGCAAGCCCACGACCACGGTGGGTTCGGCAATGCCCTTCTCCAGCGCCGCCCCAATCTGCTCCAGATCGGCGAGCACCGCCTCAGCAGTTTGGTAGCGATCGCGCGGATCCTTGCGCAAGAGCCGCTGAATGACCTCGTCGAGACAACGCGGCACCGTCAGGCCCAGATCCCTCAACTCCGGCGGCCGCACCGTCATGTGCTGACGCAATACGTCGCCCACGCTCTCGCCTTCAAACAGAGCGCGGCCGGCCAAACACTCGAACAACACCACGCCAAAGGAATACAAATCTGAACGCTCATCCGGTTCCAAGTCGAGTAGACCCGCTTGTTCCGGCGAGATGTAACGCGCTGTGCCAACGGGTTGATCGCGAATGGAAGCGTCCAACCGTGCGCTGCGTGCCAGTCCAAAATCGATAAGCGAGGCGCGTGTCGTCTCTTCCGAGGATTCATCGACGATGATGTTGGCCGGCTTGATGTCTCGGTGTAGGACTCCGTGTTCATGAGCCTCTTGCAAGGCCGACATCAGACACCGCCCAACGCGCAACGCCTCGCGCAACGTCATCGTTCCGCGCCGCAGGCGCTCCTGGAGCGTGACGCCCGGCACGAAGGACATTGCGAGGTAAAGCAAGTCGTCTTGTCGGCTCAATTCCAAGAGCGGCGCGATGTACGCGCTGTGGACCTGACGCAACACCGCCGCCTCATGCTCCAGACGCATCTGGGCGCCGAGCGAAAGGTGTTCGTGCGTGGTCGCTTTGACGACCACCTGTTCATTCGTGGTCAAATCGAGGGCAAGGAACGTCTCGATGCCGTTTCCGCATTTGAGCGGACGGGTTACGCGAAATCGATTACCAAAGATGCGGACCGCCGATGTGCCCGAATCGGTGTCGAAAGACTGAACCATGTAGAGCCAGCAGCATTATTCCGTTTTTCATTTACCTACCCAATTTAACTATACACTCTAATTTAACTGACTCGCAAATTCGGCCCCGCTTCGCTTTGCTTGAAACGCCCCTCAAAATCCCACTCGGCTTCCGCATCCTTCGCCAAACCGCGATCGTTGCCACCCTCCTGCCGCTTGCGGACAAATGCAGGCGGGATGGTTCGTCCTCCCAATCCGCTACAATCGTTGTGATCCATTCAATTGGCGCGACCGCGTTTTCCTGACCATAATCCCTTGCCTCGCCTGTCGCCAAGATTTGCCAGGTTTTGATCGATTTCTCGGGCATTTCGGCAAGCCGCACTTTTTCCGCCCGCGCAGGTCGGTTAATGTTCTTCTCTGCACCCACCCGCATGATCGATCCGGACCGAACAACCGATTCGCGCGATCAAGCGGCGTGGTTGATTAACCTTCTCTCGCCCAAAGTCTTCGCCAGTGGAACCCCATCCATGATCCAGCAACTACCGAGAAGGACCATGATTGAATCGCATCGCCTCGACACACCCAGCGCACTGTCGGATTTCTCCCTCGATGTGAAGGTGCTCGACTACACCTATCTAAAATTCCTTGAAGGCAAGGTCGCCGAGGGAATGGGCGATCTCTTGCCTGTATTGCGCGCCGTTCGCCTCCGCAGCGGCGAAGCGGAGTGGCAAGCATTCGTACAGCAATGCCTGCGCCACCCCTTGAAGGAGTTCGTCCACCAAGACCCCTTCACGTTTCGCGCCTTCAGTAAGCCGCGCGGCTACGCCGGCGACGCGAAACTGCTCGACTACATTTACGGTCGCGAAGAAGGCTGGCCCATTCCCGAGGGCACGACCGAAATGGGCAAACAGGTGTTCGATTTCACCATCAACAGCAATGCCTGCGAGGCGGTCCGCGCCCGCCGCGGCTTCATCGCCGATCTCGTCGACAACATCGCCGAGGAATGCGACCGGCCACACCTGCTCTCCATCGCCTCCGGACACCTCCGCGAGGCCATGCTCTGCTCCATGGTCAAACGCCGCCGCTTCGGCCGCTTCGTCGCTCTGGACTCCGATGCCCAAAGCCTCGAAGAAGTCTCGCGCTTCCACGGCGCCCAGGGCGTTGAAACCTGCCACGCGTCGATCCGTCATCTGCTGGTCGGCAAGTTGGACATCGGCCAATTCGACTTGGTCTACTCCACCGGGCTTTACGACTATCTCCAGCTGCCCGCCGCCCAACGCCTTACCGCCTCGCTCTTCCGCTTCCTACGCCCACGCGGCAAACTCCTTATCGCCAATTTCCTGCCCGGCGTCCTCGATCTAGGTTACATGGAATCGTACATGGGTTGGAAACTCATCTTTCGCACGCGCCAAGAAATGGTGCAAATCGCGGAGGAAATCCCCTTCTCCGATATTCGCGACATGCGTCTCTTCGCCGAAGAAAACCAGAACATCATCTTTCTGCAAATCACCCGTCGTTGATCGTCGTGCGATGCGCAACGACAAAGGGCGGACCATGCGGTCCGCCCTTTGTCGTTTCCGCACATTTGGCGGAAGTCGCGGAACTTCCGCCGCCTTTCGCTACGACCTCAATCAATACTTGACCGTAAAGCCCATCACGACCGCATCCGCGCTCACCGTGCTGCGCGCCAGCGAACCTGGGATCGCGCCCGCGGCCAATGTGATCGGCCCTTCCACCTCGTTTTGGAAGGCATGCACATAGGCGAGCGAGAACAAGAGCGCCTCCGTGCATTTCCATGTAGCACCGGTATAAGCCGTATGCTCGATAATGGTCGGCGAGGCGACGTTGAAGAACGCCACATCTCCTTCTTGCGGATTGTCGTTGTACGAGTAGCCGCCGCGCACCGTCAGCCGATCGCTGACTCGGTATTGGGCGCCCAAGGCGACGACGATCTGGCTGTCCCAGCCGAGTCCGCGCACGGCCCCCGTGGGCAAAAACCCGGAGTCGCCGAATCCTTCCGCATTTCGGTAATCGACGTAACGCAGGTCCGCCGCGAACACCCAATCCGCGAATCCCGTGTACGACAAGCCAACCGAACCGATCCAGGGCAGGTCGAAGCGTGCCGTGTCGACGCGGGGAAAGCCGCGTTCATCCACGGAGTTGAAGCGGAACGTCTCGAACCATTGCGGGCTTTTGAAGCTGGCCCCGAAATTCCACCCTTGCGGTCCCTCGTAGTAGGCTCCGATTTGGAAGCCCGCTCCCCAGTGCCAGTTGGTGTGCGTGCCGTTGTGGTAGGTGAAGAACGTGTCGCCATTAGCGTCGTCCGGCGGCGACAGCAGCAGCGGATTCGCCTTGAGACTCGCGAAATTGACGATCGGCGAGAAGCCGACTGAAAAGCGATCCGTCACCCGGACCGACATGGAAGGCACGATTTGCAAGACCTGCAATTCCGCGAAGGCGCGACCCAACCCAAGGCCGGCCGGCGCCGGCGGCGTCAGGATCGGATTCGTGAAGCTCGCCGGGTAATTCGCCGAGAAGCCCGCCGCCGAAATTACGCCAAAGCCCAAGGTCACGCAGCTGTCCTCGATATGATGCGTCAAGGCCACATTGGGCAGAATCATGCTTCCGCTATCGGAATCGGTAGATCCAGACAACGTCGCCCCCGGAACCCCGCGGCCGAAGCTGTTCGCGGGCAAGATCGACTGCAAGCGCGATCGCGCCATCAACACTTCGCCGCTGAACGTCAACTCGTTCTGCTCCAGCGCGCTCAAGGTAGCAGGGTTCCAATAAAGCGCGCCGAACGTATCGAGCGGATTCGCCGTCGCCGTTCCGCCCATGGAACGCTGGATCGGCCCGCCTCCGGACAAGATCACGCCATGCTGCGCGCCGACGGTCCCCGGCGAAATCAATACCGCCAGCGCGACAACGCCGGGGAAAATGCACGACAATCGGCGCATGACGCCTCCTTGGGTACGGTTTTTTCGCGACTGTTTCCAATAGAGGCGGACCCTGAATGCATCGCCGGGAATTCCAGACGTTCGACCATTCTGGAATCCGGCGTCCGCCCTTTTTGGGAACCGTCCTTTATCCAAATTGCCCCGCTGGGGGACGAAAAAGTTTGGGTGATGTGGGTTATATCGGTCCCGCCGGTGGAAGGACTTGAACCGGCGTGCCCACGACGGCGCTTATTTTCGGAATTGGAACGAACGACCCGTCGCGAATCATTTGCCGAAATGCCGGTTCATGCAACGGCAACGTCACTTCCCTTCGCGAACTTCCAACTCGTACCGCCCCGCCTTGGCATCGAAACTCGTAATCACCAGTCGATAGACGCCGTCGGCGGGAGCTCGAAAGAACAAGCGGCTGTTTAACCCGCCGCCCCCGTCGTCGTCAAAGGCCAGCTGCTTCCGTGCTGAATCTTCCAACCGCAGATACGGATCGAATTCCTTGCTGCGCAGATCAATCCAGTACGTTTTCCCCGCTTTCATTTTCAACTCGACCACGCGATGGGGACTCTTCGGCCGGACCCTGTCCCGCGGATCGTCGGCATTCGTTCGGCCCAGATCTTTCAGCACCACCATTCCGGTCGCGAGCGGCAGCGCTTCGCGAACTTCCAGCGTGTACTCTCCCACTTGAAACGGCTCAAATGTCGAAACCATGATCCGATGTTCCGCCGACCTCTCCGCCGTGTATACGATCCGCGAATCAAGCCCCCCGCCGCCGTCGTCGTCACTGCGCAAAATCCGCCCGTCCATTTCCTCCAACCGTAAGAAGGAGTCGAACTGTTTGCTGCGCAACGTCATCGTATAAACGCAGTCTTTCTTCAGCGCAATCCGATAAAACTGGCAATGACTCGTCGCGCCGCGCGGGTCAAATCCATCATCGGGCCGCAGTTCTCCGTTCATGAGGCTGCCCACTCTCGCTTCACGAAATGCCGGCGCATGTTCTGCCGCGCCCGCCGGCGCCAACTCGTCCGCGAGCAACACCCAGGTTTCCGCGCCGCACGGAGAGATCGCCAGCGCCGCCTGTCCCGCGTGCCGCGCGGCTTCCAGATTTAGGAGCGAAGGAAGTGTCGCCCTCATCCGCTCGATTTGGCTTACCCATTGCTTGGCCACGCCAGGTTCCGTTTTGACGAGCCGGTCCGCCCCCTCCAATACCTTCGCCGAACGCGCGTGTTGACCCAGCCGCCGCAACGTGATGGCAAGGTGCGTTCGCGCCTCCACTTCCAGCTTCGCCGTGCGATTGCGATGCGCGGGCCACTGCTGGACCGCTTCCTCGAAAAGTTCCGCCGCCAACGACGGATTCCGATCACGTACCAAGAGGGCCAAATTTGAAAGTGCCGGCGGGAACATCGGACACGATCCTTTGGGGATCGCGCGACCCAGTTCCACGCCTTGTTTCAGCAACGCCTCCGCTTCCGCTCTCTTGCCATGCGAAAGCAAGAAGCCCGCATAGTAGTAAAGCGTCTCGACCCGAATAGGATGCGCCTTGCCCCGATTCTTCTCCTGCGACGCCAGCGCCGACTGATAAAGCCCGCAAGCTTCCGCGAACTTTCCTCGCTTCGCCAGCAAATTCGCATACGGGTTGATGCCGCGCAGCACCATCGGATGCTCCATGCCAAGACTTTGGCGGCAGACGTCGAGCGCTTGCTTATAGTATCGTTCGCTTTCCTTGGGCCGATCCATGCGAAGCATCAACTCCGCGATCACGCCGTATCCCCAGGCGATATACGGGTGATTGTCGCCCAGTTGTTTGCGGGCCAGATCGACCGCTCCAATCAGGTTCTCCTCTCCTTCTTTCATGTTTCCCAGCGCGACGGCCACGATGGCGTTCTGACTCATTACGCAGGCGGTGGCGATGCTTTCCTCTCCGTGGTGCTTCTTGAAACTATTGAGGGCGCTCAAGATCAGAGGAACTGCCGGCAGCTGTTTCCCATTCTGCAAATAGATGGACGCCAACCCGCCTTTCGCGATCGCAACCTCATAATGATCCTCGCCCAAACGCTTGCGCCGTTCGGCGAGAACTCCCTCGAACATTTTCTCCGATGCGGCGTCGGCATGATGCCACGCCAGCGCCCACGCCATATTGAAGCGACACCGGCTGACGAGGTCCTCGGTTCCCGGCTTTTGCTCGGCGGCCGCGATCACCTTTTCATAGTATTCCAGCGCTTCGTGCAACTCACCCTCGTGCTGCGCCAACCAACCCAACTCGAAATAACTCTGCGCCACTTCCAAGCTTTCCGCGCCGAATGTTTTGATCCTCAATTCCAACCCCTCGGCCAGAAGTTTGCGCGCCTCCTTATGCAGCCCCATGGAACGATAGACGCCGCCGATCGTCGTCAAAATCGCCGCGCGGACCTCCGGTTGTTCCTTCAAGTCTCCTCGGATCTTCTTCACGCCCTGATCGAGAAGTTCCTTGGCCGTGACCTTGGAGCCTCGCGCCGGATCGGGACCGAACGCGTACCCCGTCAGGCCAATCGGATCGGCCGCGTCGAACAGACCGACCAAGAATCGCGCGACCTGATTGGCGCGTTCGGATTCGTTGCGCGCCTTTTCCGCTTCCGCGACCGCTTTGGCCGACTCCCGGAGCGCTTGCGCCGCGTTCTGGTCCGCGCGTTTCGTCTCGTTCCTGGCTTCGATTTCGCGATCCTGTGCTATTTTCGCGTGATACTTCGCTTCGTCCGCGCGTTGATTCGCCACGCGCCGTGACTCGTTGGCTTCCCACGCCAAGTACCAGCCCACGCTCGAGCCGACGATCAACAGCCCCGCCATCGACGCCAGCAAGCTTGCCACCATACGATTGCGCCGACACCATCGCCACGACCTCTCCCAACGGCCGACCGGACGCGCCGCGATCGGCTCGCGCGCCAGGAAGCGGCGCAAATCCTCCGCGAATTCCTTCGCCGTCCCATAGCGCCGTTCCGGCGCCTTTTGCAAACACTTAAGGCAGATCGTTTCCAGATCGCGCGCGATTTTCGGTTGAAGCTGCGTGGGCGGCACCGGTTCCTGATGGATCACCTGCATCACGGTTTCCAGACCCGTCGCCGCCTTGAAGGGTGGTCTGCCCGTCAGCAATTCGTAAAGGATCGCGCCCAGGGCATAAACGTCCGTCCCGCGTCCGATCTCGTGAATCTTCCCGCTCGCCTGCTCGGGCGCCATGTAACTCGGCGTTCCTACTACCGCGCCGCTGCGCGTGTGTCCCGCGTCGTCCATCTTCTTGGCCAAACCGAAGTCCGTGATCTTCGGCTGTCCGTCGGCGCCGAACAGGATATTCGCCGGCTTCAAATCGCGATGAATGACGTTCTGATCGTGCGCGGCGTGGATGGCGCGGGCCAGCGTTTCCACCAATCGCGCCGCCTCGTCCGGGGTCCGCGGCGTGCCGTCGATCTTCTTGGCTAGGCTCCCGCCCGCGCAATACTCCAGGGAAAAGTAGGGCAAGTCGTTGTGATTGCCCACTTCATAGATCTGGACGATGTGCGGGTGTTGCAACCGCGCCACCGCCTCGCCTTCGGTGTGAAAGCGCGCGAGTTCCTCCTCGCCCGCATGCCCGCCCGAGAGGATCATCTTTACCGCGACCAACCGATTTAGGCCGTGCTGCCTCGCCTTGTAGACGATGCCCATCCCGCCTCGGCCCAGCACCTCCAGGATCTCGTAACCCGGCAAATCCGTACTGAAGCGATCTCCAACGCGCCGTCGCGACGGTCCTTGCGATCCGGGCAGCGTCGCGTCTTCGGGCGGAAAATCCACCGTCGTGTTGGGCGCGGCGATCGCTATCTCCGACACATCGCTCGTCGTCCGGACCAACGAATCCACCGCGAACAGACGCCCAAGTTCCTCCGCGTAAGCGGGGAAGCGCGCGCCGTATTCCTCGAGTGTGGGCGACTCGCCGTCCTCGCGGCGCATCCGCAATTCGCTGTGAATCAAATCCAAGACGCCTTCGCGGCCCGGCGACGACTCCGTCTGCGTCACATCGAGGAACTCCTCGACGCGCAATCGGTCCCCACGCCGCCATCGGTCCCGGTGGTTTTCAAGTAATGTCCGTGCCATTTGTCACTCGCGGCCCGTTTGCCGACTGTCCTGGTATACCGGAGAAGCCTAAATCATACGGTATTCTTCCTCCGGCGAGTGAACTTTGCAAGTCTTACCGGACGCTCAAGGAATAATTCCCGGAAGCCCGCTGCCCAAACGTCGTAACGATAATGCGATACCAGCCATCCGCCGTGGGCCGATAAACCAGCCGGGAATTGAGGCCGTCGCCGCCGTCGTCATCCTGCGCGAGTTGGTTGCCGCGCGGATCTTCCAGGCGCAAATAGGTGTCCCAGGGCGCTTTCAAGTCGATCGTATACGACTGCCCCGCTTTCATCGGATAGGTGTGGACTACGTGATAGCTGCCGATGCGCACGCGATCCAGCGGATCGCCGGGCGTCAGCACTCCGTTCACTTGAAATTCCTTGGCCTTGCCGTCGGCCTGCACCTGCACCAGCGCCGCCGCCGCGATGGAACGAACATTCGTGTCCGCATCCTTTGTCGCCTTCGTCAGCGCCTCCATTGCCGCCTTGGCGTCAGGCCCAATGTTGCCCAGCGCCCGCGCCGCGGTCATCCGCACCTGCGCCGACGGATCGTCCAGGGTCCTCACCAATTCCCCCACCGCTTCCTTGGCCCGAGGCCCCACCATCGCCAACGTCTGCAAGCACGCCAGTCGCAACGCCGGCGCGTCGTCTTTCTTGAGCAGCGCGACAATGTCCTCAATCGCGTCCGGCCCAACCTGGAAAATCACCTGTGCCGCCACGCCGTGCAACGGATCGTCTTTCCTGCGCAACACCCGCAGCATCGCCGGCAGCAAGTCCTTCGGTTCGGCGCCGATCCCGCGCAGCGTCTTGAGCGCCTCCGCCCGGACGCTGTCATCCGTGTCATCCAAAGCGGCGATCAAATTGGGCAGTGCCGACTTCCCCTTGGGACCATAACGCAAGATCGCCTCCGCCGCCTGCCGACGAACGCTCGCCACTTCATTCTTAAGGCCCGCGACAAAAATGGGCAGCACCACTTCCGGCTGTAGTCCTCGCAGGGAAAGGGCATACGCCGCCTGCATCCGCACCGCCTGATCCTTCACTTTGAGTCCCTCCAGCAATACCGGTTCGGCGAGGGCGATCTCCATGTTGAGGGCGGCCATCAGACTGGCGGTATTGATGCGGATGGCCGGATCCTTGTGGTCCAGCGCTTTCTTCAGACTGGGCCGCGCGTCAATGCCGAGACCTCCCAGCGTGTGAAAGGCGTTGATTCGCATATCCGGGTCAATGTCCGTCAGCAAGGCGGCCACATAGGGTTCGGCGAGTTTCGCGCCTCGCCCCATCGAGCGGATCGACTGCAGCGCGTTGCGCCGCACCTGGAAGTCCTTGTCCTTGAGGGCATAGCCCAGGCCAATCACGACCATCTTGTCCGAGACGCCCATGCCGCCCAAGATGGCCGCGACCTGACGCCGATTGTCCATATGTTTGGCGCCGAGCAAATCCACGAGGTGCGGCACGGCCGCTACGCCGATCTTTTGCAACGACTGCAACGCCAGCCCTCGCACCGAACCTTCTTCGCTTTTCGTCCCTGCCAGCAGCGCGGGAATCGCCGCCGCGCCGATGCCCGCCAACGCATCCGCAGCCTGTTGCGATACGCCCGACTTGGGATCGATCAGAAATGCCTGCAAATCCGGAACCGCCTTCTCCGCCGCGCCGCCGATGCTGCCCAGCGTCCGAATCGCCGTCTCGCGCAAACCCTTCTTGTCGGAGTGCAATGCTTTGATCAACACCGGCACGGCCGCCCCACCCATCTTCGGGAGCGCATCCGCAGCCGACTGTCTCACGTCCGCGTTTTCATCGCCCAGCGCATCCACCAGCAACGAAACCACCGCATCCGGTTCCGGATCAACCACGCCCAGCGCGTAAATCGCCTTGCGGCGCACATCCGCGACAGTGTCCTTCATCGCCTTCGCCAATTCCGGCGCCGCGCTCTTCGCTTTGGATCCCAGGAACGCGAGGCCCCAGGCTGCGTAAAACCGCACGTCGCTGTCCTTCGCCGCCAGCGCCTTGGTCAAGGGTTCGACGGCCGACTTGCCCAACTTTCCGAGCGCCATCGTGGCGTGTAGTCTTACGTCTTCGTTTTTGGACTCCAGCACCGCGACGAGCGCCCCGGCCGCCGCTCCGGCCTTTTCCCCGAGCGCCTCCAATTCTTGGATCGCGTCCAGTTTTTCCTTGTCGCCCTTCTTCAAATCGGCCACCATGTCGGCGACGGAACGTTTGGTTCCCCCCGCCTCAGCGGCCGACGGCAGCCAAGAAATCAGCACGACAACAGTCAGGATAAAATGGCGCATGGCGAATCCTTCTTGAGAGATGCGAGTTTCCCTTCGCTCATCTTAGGAAAGGAAACACGGCAAGTCGGCGCAGTTGTCAGTTACGACGATTTTCACGCGAGTTCCGTTTTGGCGAGAATCAAAAAAGACGAGCTTGTCATGCAAATGAGCCTTTTCTCGATCAGCTACGCCGGCCTTTGGGGACAGACTGTAAACTCGGTTTCGATGCCTGGTCGCCGGCGCTGCGTGGCGAAGACCTTTACGAATCCGCCCGTCTCGCCGCGCCCCACACGGCCATCACCACTAATGCGGATTACGTTCGCCTGCCGCGCTCGCGCTACCGTCCCGACCTCATCAACTACGAACCCGCGGAACCCGATCTCGTCCGAGCCGTCCCGTTTGGCACAGGCTTTATCGACTACCAAGCATTTTTCGCGGGACTGCGCGACGGCGGCTTCGACGGCATCGCCACTTATGAAATGTGCTCCCCCACCCGCGGCGGCGGCGGCCAAGAAAACCTTGACCGGTACGCGCGCGCCTACCTCGCCTGGATGAGCGAGCGGGGATTTCGATAATCGACCCGCATCATTTGCAACCGCACACGGGCCGGCACTCGAGACCGATGAACCCCGTCTGCCGGGGACACGGACAACGGTCATAGATCACGCCCAGGTATAACCCCGGACCGAGCTCGCGCAACTCATCGCGTGTGTTGCCAAAGACCGGTGTGCCCGGCGCGTAATCTCCGACAATCGCCGGCTTGCCGTCCCACCAACTCGGGCCGATTTCAAAATGCGATTCGATCCATTTGTGGCCGCCGATCCAGCGATTGATGAAATGGGCGTCGCAGAAGATCACTTTGCCGCGCCAGGTGAAATTCGAGCCCCAGACACGCAGCCTGGGAAACTTCGCGTCGCAAACCTGCAAGAGCGCTCCGTCGAAATCCCCCGTCGGAATCGCGCTGACCGTCGCCTGATCGAAGAGTCGCGCCAACTCGCAATGGCTGAACTTCTTCAAATCCGCCAGGCAACGCGGCGTGCCTGAACAATCGGCCCCTTGTGCGCGAACGGCCGTCGTCCAGGCCGTTGTCGCCAGCAGCGCGAACAATGGGATGCCTCTTCGCCAGATTCCGGCCTTACACATGGTTGCCTGCTCTCGGGATAGGGGTGCCGCGGGTTCACTCCGGGGGCGGATGTCGCCCGGTTCGCCTCTGTTCACTTCGACATCCCCTCTGCCCGTCGATGACGGCCTTCGGCGAAAAGCGGCCAGACCATGTCCCGGTCGCGATGATCGTGGCGAAGATTCCGGTTTCGCGTTTGACATGCTACGAATGCAGGGCCTACTTTAATTTCAATACGGTCTTCGCGTCCTGCCCGTTGAGAGTTACCAACCCCTTGACTGCCCGCAGCGACAGGTAATCCGCTGAGACGCGAATTGGGCAAACGAGGCTGTGGATCGTCATGGTTTTCAGCACTCCATATCCGATGGGAGTGTATTTTGTGCCCAGTCCGAGATAGCGAAAATTCCTTCCCGCCAGCGGCGCCAGGCTGGTGACCCGTGAGCCGGACAGTTCCAGCGAATCGACCGACGTTTCTTTCAAGTTCACCAACGACGTGATGGGCGTGCGCGTAAGGGTCAGGCTCGTGACCTTCATCGATTTGAGGGGCGCCAAGCTCTTTACTCTCGTCCCCGTCAGGTCGAGCGATGTGAACCCCATGTCCACGAGAGGCGAGATGTCGACGACGGGAGTGCCTGTGAAACTCAGTGTCTGAAGCTTGATCTCCCGCAAAGGTGTCAGATCGACCACCTTGCTATCCGCGATGACAAGAAGCTTGAGCGGCATGCCTCGCAGCGGTGTCAAATCCTTGATGCCCGTGTTCGCAATTAACAATTCCTGCAACTCCATGCCTTCCAGTGGATCCAGCTTGGAGATCTTAGTGCTGCCCGCGGAGAGATACTTCAGCGGCCGGCCGCGAAGCGGGGCAAGATCGCGTACGGGCGTGTCGAAAATGGTCAATGTCTCGAGCGGCAAACCGGCGAGCGGGGAAAGATCCTGAACTTGGGTTGAGGCGAAATCCAGGTGTTTGAGCGGCACTCTCTCCAATCCCGTCAAGGACGACAGAGGCGTCGACGAAACTGACAGCGATTCAAGAGGGCAATCACTCAAAGGCCTAAGATCCGAAACCTTCGTTCCACTTACGTTGAGCTTCTTGAGAGGTGCGCCTCGGAGCGGGGAAAGATCTTTCATCGCTGTTCCAGTCAAGAACAGCTCTTCCAAAGGCTGACCGTTCAGCGCTTCAATACTCCCTACCGGCGTGTTGGAGGCATTTAGTACTTTCAAGCGTGCTTCGCTGAGCGGGTCCAGGCTCTTTAACTTCGTGCCGCTGCAATCCACGAACGTCAGCGGCGCGCCGCGCACACCTCCCAAGGACAATACGGCGCTGTTTGCGCATCGTAACTCTCGCAGCGGCGCGCCATGCACACCCGCCAAGGACAGCACTGCGCTGCCCTCGCATCGCAACTCTCGCAGCGGCGCCCCTTTTAGCGGAGCCAGCGTTTTCAGCGGGCAATAATCGCAATTGAACAGTTCCAGCGGCATTCCCTCCAGGGGAGTCAAATCTTCCACCTCGCTCTTGGCGATGTCCAGTTCGACCAACTTCATCCCTTTGAGCGGCGCGAGATTCCGGACCCGTTCCTTGTCGCCCGCCGATGTCGACGCCGATGCCGGGAAGCGGAGTCTCGTCAGATCCTTGAGCACCGCCAAAGGAGTAATGTCGCTGACACCGTTGCCCGGAAAATCGAACTCGACTATCTTCCCCTCAACAGCCTTATAGGACACCGCATGATTGGACTGCACATTGAGCAGCTTCAGCTTCGCCTCCACCGCCTTCGCCTGTTCGGGAGGCTTCATCGCCCCCACTTCCGCAAGCCATTTGGCGTCGACCTTTTCGTCTTGCCCACGCACCGCTGAACCGAAAAGCATCAGTGCGATTATCGCGAGAATTCGATTGCTGCGCACGGTACAACCTCCAAGCGGGGGAATCCGGATCATTTCAATTTCAACAATTCTTTCGCGTCCTTGCCATTAAGCCTCACCAATCCCTTCACCGCGCGAAGCGCTAAGTAATCCGCCGGCTCGCGAATGGGGAAGGTCAGGTGGCTGATCGTCATCGTCTGTAGCACCCCGTATTTGCGGCCTTTCGTGATTTTCGAGCCCAACCCAAGATATCGAAACGTCTTACCCTTGAGCGCGGAAAGATCGTTCACTTTCGAATCGGCAAGCTCCAGCCAATCCACGGACGTTTCCTTCAGATTCACAAGCGACGTGATCGGCGTGCCGGTGAGCGTCAGTTGGGTGACCTTCATTTTCGCCAGCGGCGCGAGAGTCTTTACGCGGGTGCCGGTCAGGTCGAGCGCAGTAAACCCCATGTCCTCGATGGGAGCAAAATCGACAACCGGCGTGTGGGTGAAATTCAGCGTCACCAACTTCATCCCTCGAAGGGGCGCCAAGTCGCTCACTTTGCTGCCCTCGATTTTGAGCGCCGTCAGCGGCATGCCGCGCAGCAGATCCAGATCCTTTACGGCCGTATATCCTATTGACAACTTCTGCAACTGCATTCCTTCCAGAGGCGCGATGCTTGCGATCCGGGTATAGCTCGCGTCGAGATCCGTAAGCGGCCTGCCGCGCAGCGGCGCAAGGTCGCGCACCGGCGTGTGGGAAATGTCCAAATACTCCAGAGGCAGTCCCGCGAGCGGAGTAAGATCCTCGACCTTCGTTTGGCGGATATCGAGCTTTTTGAGCGGAACCCGTTCCAATCCGGTCAGAGTGAATAAGGGCGTTGACGCGCCGTCCAACTCCTCCAAAGGAAGCTCCCTGAGAGGTCGAAGGTCCGATACTTGTGTGGCGAATATGTTCAATTTCTTTAGTGGGGCGCCGACAAGAGGGGAAAGATCACTGACTTTCGTCCGCTGTACATCGAGAATCTCCAATGGGCGGCCTTTCAACGGCTCAATGCTCATCACCCCTGTATTGCGGGCAAGCAACTCCTTTAAGGGCGTCTTGGCAAGGGACTCCAAACTCGTGATTTTCGTGTCGCTGCAATCCACGAATTTGAGCGGTGCGTCTTTGAGCGGTGCTAATGACGCGAGGGGACATTTCTCGCAGGTGAATCGTTCCAGCGGCATGCCTTCCAGCGGCGACAGGTCTTCCACCTCGCTCTGAGTGATGTCCAGTTCGACCAGAGCCATGCCCTTCAGCGGCGCGAGGTCCTTGACGCGATCTTTGTCGCCTTCCGATATCGACACTCTCGCCGGGAAGCGGAGCCTTGTTAAATGTTTAAGAACCGCGAGCGGAGTGATATCCCTCACTCCGTTGCCCGGAAAATAGAATTCGACGATCTTGCCCTCCACCTCCTTGAACACCACCGCACCATTGAACTGGATATTCAAAAGCTTCAGCTTCGCTTCCACCGCCTTCGCCTGCTCCGGCGGTTTGAGGGCTCCCACTTCCTCAAGCCATTTAGCATCGACCTTTTCGTCTTGCCCAAACGCGGTCGCAGCGCAGAGAAGCAAAGCGGCCGTCGATGACCATTGCATCTTGAACACGGCAATTCCTCCAGAACAAGGAAAGAGGGGGGCGACGGAAAAACTACACTGCCGACCTATTTCGACTTGGGTTCGCTCGCATCTTGCGCCCGCCAAAAACCCGCGGCCGAGATGCCATTGATCTGCACCAGACTCGGCATCTTTCGCAAGACATCCAGTCCTTTTTCCACCTTGACGGGCAATCTCACGTCCACCAGCTTCATGCCCTCTAGCGCGCTCACGTCGCGGACCTCGTCGCAGCCGACAAAGGAGAGCGAAGTGACGGGCAACTCTTTCAGATCGGAAATATCGGACAACTTTGGGCAGTCCTTGACGCTCAGATTCGTCGAAGACGAACCCGCCAACCCTTTCAGCGATCGCAACTCGCCGCAGTTGACGATATTCAATGTGCGCAGCGACCCTCCCTTCAGTCCGGCTAAACTTGTCAGGCTCTTGCAATCCGAGAGGGTCAAGCTCGGGAAGCGAATTGTTTCCAAGCCTTGCAAATCCTGGATCGCCGCGCATTTGTCCAAGGTAAGCTGCGTGAGAATCGCCGTTCGCAATGGAGCCAAGCTCTCGACCTTCGTGCAACCGTCGAGGTGAATGACGTTGAGCGGCATCCCTTCGAGCGCGTTGATATTCGCGAGTTCGACACAGCCCGTGAGATCCAGCATGTTGAGGCGCATTCCTTCCAATCCCGCCAGGTTCTTTAGTGCGACGCAGCCGCGCAAGCTCAGTTTCGTGAATACCTTGCCCTTGAGCGCGGAAAGATCCGTCAGAGAAGTGCAGCCCGCCAGAGTTAGACTTTTGAGAGGCAGGTCTCGTAAGGGCGCCAAAGTCACGACGCCGGTGCCGTCTAATTCCAGTTTCAATAGAGGCATGTCGCGAAGCGGGGTCAGATCGGTGATTCCCGTGCAACGGCCCAGCTTAAGCTCCGTGAGATTCAGCCCTCGCAAGCCGTCGAGCTTCGTTAATAATGTACAGCCCGAGAGATCCAGCTTGTTTAGCGCCATTCCTTGCAACGGAGTGAGATCGCGCACTTGTGCGCAACCGGACAAATCCAATGTCAGCAAGGGCATGCCTCGTAGCGGCGTCAGACTTTGGATGCCCACGCACCCCTTGAGCGTGAGCGCCGTGAGCGGCATATTCGCCAGCGGCGTCAAATCGTTCACCGCGCCGCAATTTTCGATCTCCAGATTCTCGATCGTCAGGCCTTCCAATCCCGTCAGATCGGTCAATCCGCCGCAACCTTGCAGGTGCAGCTTGCGCAAGGGCATGCCCCGAAGCGCCGTCAATTCCCGCACGCCGCTTCCTTTCTGGATGACAAAGGAAGACAACGGCATGTCCTTAAGTGCGGAAATATCGCTCAGTCGGAAACAAGATTCGAGATCCACCGACGTTAGAGCCATCCCCTCCAGCCCGGCGAGATTCGTTATCTTGCCTTCCTTGATGTAAAGCGACTTGAGCGCGATACCCTCCAACCCCACCAACTCGCTCAATTCACGGCATTCCAGCTGAACCGAACGAAGCGGTATGCCTTTGAGCGGTTCCAGAGTCCGCACATTGTCACTGACGATCTTCAAATGATAACCGCTCTCGTCCAACGACAAGGTGACCCGTTCCTCCTTGGGCCAGGCCTTGCGCAGCCGATCCTGATAGAGCGTGAGCAACTCGGCCCGGACCGCGTCGCCGCTTTTGCCATGGCGCGTCAACAACTCCTCGGCCAACATCGGATAATCCTGGAACGTCAGAATCTGGGCCATCTGAACCAGATTGCCTTTGGCTTCCTCGTCGTCGGCCGGAGTCTTTTCGCAAAGGCGGCGCAGGTCGCTCGTGAGCCGGTCCTTGGCGCGATGCTTGGCGTAATCGCCCAAAGACTGCGCGGCCGCCCGAAAGTCCTGTTTGACCAGCATCAATTGCCCGTGCAGCAAGAGCGCGTCGGCGTTGTTCGAGTCATACTCCAGAGCCAGGTTCACCTGCTTGAGCGCTTCCGCGACATCACGCCGCGCCGCCTCTTGCTTCGCCACCTTGACGAGCGCGGGCACCGCTTGGCGCGTGCGCGCTTCCTTTTCCTTTTGTTCCGTTTCGTACTTCGAGTATGCGGACTCTACCTCACGCCGCGCTTTCAGGTTGATCGAAAGGAACAATCCGACCACCACCGCGAGGACCACCAGCGCCGCCGCCGTCGTCGCGCTGAAGCCTTTGTTGCGTTTGACGAACTTGACCAACATCTCCGTCTTCGTGTCCTCCTTGGCACTGACGGAACGGCCTTCCATGAACCGTTCGACGTCGCGGCGTAAGTCCGTGGCGTTCTGGTAACGATCTTTGGGCGCCCAGGCCAGCGCCTTCATGGCGATCGCCGCCATCTCCTTGGGAATTTTCCCCGCCCTGGCCCGCTCCGGACTGCATAGCGCCGGCGCGACGATGTCTCCTTGCGCCACGCGCTTGAGCACCTCGGGATACCCCCCCTCTCGATTGATGGGAGGCTGCAACGTCAGCATTTGATACAAGATCGCGCCCAGCGAATAGACGTCGCTGCGTTCGTCGATGGCATGGATTTGTCCGGTCGCCTGTTCCGGCGGCATATAGACCGGCGTGCCGACGACCGACCCCTCTTGCGTCATGTCGATTTCGCGTTCGCGGTTCGTCACCACCTTGTTGGCGGAAAACTGCGCTCCCGTCCTGGGCGGCGCCGGCGTTTCCTTGGTGATATTCGCCCAGGGATTTCGCGAATCGTCGACCGATCGCGCCGGCCCCGGCGTCCCCCGCAGCACCTTCGCCAGCCCCCAATCCATGACGTAGACTTCGCCGAAGTCGCCCGTCATGATGTTGGCCGGCTTCAGATCGCGATGAATCACGCCGCGCGCATGCGCGTAGGCGAGGGCGTTGCATACGTTGACGAAAATGTTCAAGAGCCGATTCAGCGAAAATTCCTTTTCCCAATACGCCGGCTCGCCCAAGAGCGACGCCAGCACCTCGGCGAGGCTGCGGCCCTTAACCAGCTTCATCGCGAAGAAGACGCGCTTGTCCGTGTCGATGCCCAGTTCGTGAATGGGCACGATGTTGGGATGTTCGAGTTGCCCCGTGATCTGCGCCTCTTCAACGAAGCGCAGGAGATTCTGGTGGTCGCTTTGATCGAGCAAGTATTTGACCGCCACCTCGCGGCGAATGTCGCTATCCACGGCGCGCAACACCGCGCCCATGCCGCCGCGCGCGATTTCGTTCTCGACGATGTAGCGCCCCGCGTCGGGCGTCTTGCCCGCGAGAATGTCGCGGATGGGACGGCGTCCCTGCGTCGGGTCCGACGCCCAGTCAAGCGTCACGCCTCCCACCAAACCCGCCTGGGCCAGCGTGTACATTTTCAGTCCCGCGGATACGTCGCCGGCAAGGGTGGCATTTGCATCCGCCGCGGGCGGTCGGGTCGCGTTAACCGAGGGCGGCATGACCGGAGGCGGGGGCGGCCGGGTGGCGACGCCGGTCGCCCGCAACGCGACCGTTTCGACATTCGGCACCAATAGCGGTCCCTGGCATCCTGAGCAGCGCGTTGATCGGCCCGCGAACTCCGCCTTCAGACGATATTCCTTGCCGCACGACGGGCAGGCAAAGACGATCAACCCGGCCGCGGCATCGTTGTTTTTCGCCGGCGCGGGGAACATGCTTCGGTATTGCGCCAGCTGAGGAAAGCGTTTGAGATACGCATCTTCGCTCCCCGCCTGCCCCGCTTGCCGCCGCCTTTCCAAATCGACCCGGACCAATTCCGCGAGCAGCGCGGGATCATCCGAGACCTTCCAAAACCCCGCGATGTCCGGTGGCGTTCCTTTCTCCCAGGCTTCCTCGAACCGCAGAATTACTTCTTCGTATCGAGCCACCTGCGGCGGCGCCAAATGTGCGAACGGATCATTCATGACTTAGTCGGCGTGAGTCTTTAGTAGCATCGGATCGTGGGAACCCCGGTCCCGACAACACCCCTGCGAGTATAAGTGTTTTGATTAACGATGGGAACCATTTTCTTCACGCAAGACGCGAATTTTAGCGCCGAACCCTTTTTCGCTTTCGATGAAGATTCTTACTTGGAGGGGAATTCGCCTCACGGCAACAAATCACTCACCCGACAGGTAAATCCGGCGAGAACGTCCTCGCCGGAAACGACCGCGTTCTCGTGAAAAACCCGGCCTTCGTCGGCCGTTCGATAAATCGTCAGCGTCCGATCCTCGGGGGCTACGACCCAAACCATGCGCACGCCCTTCTCAAAATACTCGACCAACTTGGTGCGAATCTGCTTGGACGTGTTTCGTGGAGACAATACCTCGACCGCCAAATCCGGGGCGATTTCGATGTAGCCGACCGGCACGACAGGCAGGCGTTCCTTGGACCAATACGCGATATCCGGACCGCGCACGGAGTCGGGATCGCGCCGAGTAATGAAACCCGTGTCATTGGACGTGACCTCGCCTAGAAGATTCTCGGCAACGAAATTCCCGATATGGCGTCCGACCTTGTTGCAAGACACGCCGTGCATCCCCCCGGGCGGAGCCATGACATAAACCTCCCCTTCGACCAGTTCCAAACGCGAACCATCGTCCGGATCCGGAACCAAGAGAAATTCCTCGGCAGTCATCAGCTTCGCTTGCGTCGTCGTGGACATCTTCATTCCTCTGCTTCTGGTCGGCCAATGACGCGGGATTCTCACTTCGCGATCTTGAGCAAGACCGACTTCGCACCATGTTCGGTGTTCTTGCCTTCCCGCCGGGCCAGGACGACGATCGGATGCTCGGTCGCTTCGACCCACGGTTCCGCGTAAATCTGGATGGTGCGGCGCGTTTCGCTCTCGTTGACGAGAATACCGTTTAGGCCGATGTCCAAGACGCGCACGCCATGAGGCAACCCGCGCACGTCGAGCGGCACTCGGCCGGCGAACTTGTCGCGCCGCTCGATATTGACGGTCAACGTCGTGATGCCTCCCGGCACGAGCGTGACTTCGCTCTCGTTGGAGCGTGTGACGATGTCGCCTGGGTCAACCAACTTGGCCGCCGTGCCAAACGTTTCCTTCGTTACTTTCTTGCCATCGATCACCGCCTCCGCGATGAGTTTGAGCGGCATCGCCTTGGTCGGCACTTTCGCGTCGGCATCCGCGAATAGCGCGAAGGCGGTCGTCGTCAACCCCGCGGCAATGTCGGTCGACGGCGCATGGAATCCAGGCGGCAGATTCTGCAGCCGTATCTGAATGGGACCATCGTAACCATCCACGCGATCAGCCGTCACGTTGATCGGGATCGCCCCGCCGCGCCATACCGCGGGACCGTCCGGAGAAAACCGAACATTGAAGCCAGGCCGGGGCGACCGCACCGTCAACCGATAGGCATGTTCCGAACTACCTTCGCCGCGCGCGTCGCGAACACGAACCCGATACTCCCCATCTTGGGGCGGATCGAAGATCAGTTTGGAATCCCGGCCATACCCCGGTCCGCCGTCGTCATTGCGATAATTGAGCGTAAAAACCGGAAAGCCGTTAGGCGGAAACTTCGTCCCGGGCGGATGCACCGTCACCTTGTACATCGGCTCGTTGTTGGCCTGATGCGTCGGCGTCGTGTCGAGATATCCCGTTCGCAGACCGCCGGCCGTAAAGAAATTACAGTCGGCGTCCGGATGCGTAGGCAAGGCGACGATCTTGATTAGCTCGCTGCCGGCGAAGATATAGTCATTGATGCCCAAATCGTTCCACGCTTCGATACGGATATTGCCTTGCACATTATCATGGTCGCGGAATGTCACAAACGTCTTCGCCTGGCAGCGGAGCACCGCCCGCTCCACCGGCGCCCCCTTCACATCGTGTACCTCGATCACCGAGTCCAACGGCGAACCCAATCGGCGCGCCTCGACCTCGACGACGACGCGCCGGCCTTTCTTGGCGGCAAACCGCCAGACATCGCTCTCGTCCGTTTTCAAAAGAATGCCGTTGCCCGTGCCGGGGAAACCCAACGATGCGATCTTCCCGTCTTCCAACGTCTCCGCAAATTCGCCGACCACTACCTGCGTCTGTCCATGCACTTTGCCTAGCTTCGACGCGACGGGCAACATCAACCGAGTGCCCGGCGCGGCATCGGCCGCGGCTTTGAGTTTCACGCGGGTCTGATCGAGGAAGACGCCCTGGATCGAAAACTCCATCTCCTGGCCGCCTTGCAAACCAAGGGGAAAAATGGCGGTGACGATGGGGATGGGACCAAGGTTCAGCCGATAGGCCATCCCCGCGCCGCCCTTGAGTTCCCGATCCCGAATGCCGACGACATACGCTCCCGCATCCGAAAACGTATGACCGAGCAAACCGTCGGCGCTCTCCGCCACAACCTTGCCCTCCGCGTCCAGGAGCTGAAGGAAGGGATCGACCTTCGAGCCGATGGCGGCGGCGACGACCTGGATGCCGAGTTGCTGGCCCTTTTTCACGTCGAAGCGAAAGAAATCGATATCGCCGGCGCGATCCAGAACCCCATGGATGCTCGCGGGCAATTTCACGAGGGCGGCCCGGCTCGGCGAATCATTGCCTGCGGAATCCTTTTGCACCGGAAACGGATCTTTCGGCTCCGTCTTGGTCATCTCTTTTGCCTTGCCTGCGGTTTTTCCTTTCCCCGTTGCCTTCCCTTTTCCGGCTGCCTTCCCATTGGACGACGGCGCAGGCGTCGGTTGCGCGGCGGGCGTGAACTCCTTGACTTTTTTTCCGGTCGCTTCATCGATCAAGACAACGACGCCGTCGTAACGCCCCAGCGCGATTTGCTTGTCGTCCGGCGAAATGGCGATGCACTGCACGTTCACCGGCTGCCGTTCGATGAGCCGCATCTCGACCATGCCCGCGGTCTTCCAAATTTTCGTCACGCCCTCCAGACCCAACGAGTACAGCTTCGAGCCGTCGCGTGAGAAGAGCAACTTCTGTATGCCACCTTCGTGCGCGAAGACCGAATGCAAGAGTTTCGCCTTGCCGCCCTTCATCGCGTAAAGCCGAATGCTCCGATCCAGACCGCCGGCCGCCAAATACGCGCCGTCCGCGCTCCAGTCCAGCGCGTAGAGCCAATCGTTCGCCTCGCTCAAAGTTAAAAGCAGCGTTCCGGTCGCGACCTCCCAAACTTTCACCGCGCGATCGGCCGAGCAAGTGGCGACGCGCTTGCTGTCCGGACTGAACGCCACGCCGTAAACGCCGTCGCTGTGATCCTTGAGAATGACGGGCTTGCGGGCGTCGCCTTTGTCAGCGTTCAAAGGCGTGAGACAGACGCGTGTATCGTAACTCGCGGTGGCGAGCCATTTCTTATCGGGACTGATCGCCAGCGCGAGAATCACATCGACGTGCGGCTTGGCAACTTGCGCTATGGCGCTGGCGCCCGACTTCAAACCGGGATAGACGGCAACGCGCCCCTCCGCTCCGGGCACGCCGGACGCGATAGCCAGCAAGTCGCCGTCAGCGCTGTAACCCAGTGCGGAAACGCGGCCGATCTCTTTGAAACCGAACTTCGGCGCCTTCGCATTCAGGCAATGCACGATGACTTCGTGATTCCGCCCCGCAACCAGATATCGTCCCTGCGGATCAAACGCCAACGCCGTTACCGGCGCGGCATCTGGCACGCGCGATTTGATCTGGGGCAACACGACTTTGATGCTGCCGCCATCGTCCTTCGCCCCCGCTTTCACCCAGGCGCGCAACAGCGCGATCTCCGCCGCCTTGGGCCGATGCTTCGCGCTCTTGGGCGGCATGATCGGCTTTTCTTTGCCTTCCACAAGCGTTACGAGCCGGCTGTCGTTGGGATCGCCGGGCGAGAGCACGTCGCCTTTGTTCCCGCCTTCCAGAAGAGCCTTGTAGGATTCCAGGTCGAGCCCGCCCTTGGGCGACTTGGCGTTGTGGCACTCCAGACAATATCTGCCGAACAAGGGGCGAATGTGCCGTGAATAGGACGGCGCTTCCTGGGCACAAGCGCCGCCGGTCCAAAAACAAATCACGACAAGGACGATCTTCTTCATTTCCCGGTCCCTTCCTTCCGTTCTACCTCAAATGCGTTCGGCACCTTATCGAGAAGCAATCTACCCGCTTCATTCAGATGAGGGAGGATATGGTATAGCGTGCTGACAAGATCCATCGTGGACTGACGCACGTCACATTCTTTCGGGCGGCGAAGGATGCGATTGAGCGTATCCAAATCGCGCAGCCAATCCGTCATGTGAAAGACGAAGTCCTCGCGCTGGGCGTGGTATCCCTTTGCTCCCAAGGTTTTCTTTTGCGACCCACGCATTTCATCGAACACTTTTTCTAAAAGGGAAACGAGCGCGTCGCGCCCGGGTTCCATCGAATCACTTTTCGATCTGGGAACGCCATTGGCGTATTTTTTCGCTCCATTCCCGACCGGTTTTCTTGCCAACATGATCCAGCCCTTTTTCGATCAATCCGATCCAATTCTCGATCTCTCTGCGAAAATGAGATTCGGAATTCGCTCGATCCCCTTTTCGCAGTTTCTCAATATGCTCTTCGACGTTCAAAGCAAGTGCTACCATTCGCTTTAAGGAGCTGCTCCTTTCCGTGCCCATCGCAAGCACCAAAGCCTCAAGATCCTAATTCCCGCCAAGTCTTGAATCGCGGCTTACAAGGCGTGTTTTTAATGATTAAACAGAAATTCGCGCCCCGTCAACACCGCCCAGAACAAGTCTTCCAACGTCTCTCGGCGCGTCGAATCCCGGCCCGCCTCGGCGAGCAACTTCATTAAGCGTGCCTCTTCATCCTTGGTCGGCATTCGACTCAACGCATGCTTGTACACGCGATGGATTGCTTCGCGGTCGTCGACTTTCGCGGCCAGCCATTCCTCGACGCGCGACTTCTTGTCGCGCAGCTTGTCGTTGAGCGTCTTTCCGTTGTTGAGGTGAAGCGCCTGCGTCACGCTCGATTCGCTCTGCCGTTCGCAGGAACACGTTTGCCCTCGCTCGGGTCGGCCAAAGGCGTCGAGGAACAACGACACGAGTTGCGTGTCCGGCAACTGCAGCGCCCGCATGCCGAGCGGATAATCCCCCGTCGCGGTGGTGCCGCCCGAGGAGCCGACTTGCACCTTGCTGAACGACGTCGGCATTTTCGTCACTTGGCTGTAGGCATCGAGCACGACCTCGGCCGGCAAACGCCGAAGCAAATAACGCGAATAAAATCGATCGTCGTCCTTGTTCTCCTTGATCGGCACGCTCGAACGTTGGTACGCCGCCGAGTTCATGATCGTCCGCACCAGATGCTTGACGTCGTGCCCATGCTTGGTGAAATCGTTCGCGAGAGCATCCAACAATTCCTCGTTGCTGGGCGGATTGGTCTGGCGGAAATCGTCCTCCGCTTCCACCAAGCCGCGCCCCAAGAAATTGCGCCACACGCGATTGACGAGCGATTTGGCGAAGTAGGGATTCCCCGGCGACGTGAGCCAATCCGCGAAATACTCCCGCCGCGACATACCATCTTCGCCGAGCGCCTTCGCGTCGAGCGGCGTCGGCGCCATCGCGAAGCCGCGGCGCGGATGCAACACTTCCTTGCCCGGCACATCCTGCACCGTTACCTCGCCCGCCTTCTCGCCGTTCTTGATGCCCACCTGGCTAAAGAGATTGGCGAGCGACCAGTATTGATCCTGCGTCCACTTCTCCAGCGGATGGTTATGGCATCGAGCGCAGGTGAGCGACATTCCCATGAACGTCAGGCCCGTCGTCTCCGTCAGGTCGGTGATTTCTTTGTGAATCACAAAATAATTCGCGGCCCCAAATTGAAGGTTGCTGCCCTTCGCGGTTAAAATCTCCCGCGCGAATTGATCCCACGGCTTGTTGTCCGACACGCTCATACGCACGAACTGATAAAAAGATCGCATGGCCGGCTGTGTCATCTTCCTACTGGAAATCAGCAGCAAATCCGACCACTTGTACGCCCAATAGTCGATGAACTCGCTCCGCTCCAACAAGCGCTCGATCAACTTCGCACGGCGGCCCGGATTCTTGTCGGCGACAAAAGCGTCCACTTCCTCCGGCGTGGGCAGAATGCCCGCCGCGTCGAGATACGCCCGGCGAATGAACGTGTAATCGTCACTCTGCAGCGAAGGCGGCAGATTCAGCGATTGCAGTTTCTGGAGCACGCGTTCGTCGATGTAATTGTTGCGGGGAGAGGCCGCGAACGCTTTGGGATCGACGGCCGTCGCGTGCGGAGAAGTCACCCGCAAAAGCGCCACTTGATTCGAGTACATGACGGTAATGGCCGCCTCGCCGTATCCCGAGACGTTTACCAAGCCCATCTCATCCACGCTGGCTACAAGATCTTCCGTGCTGCCAAACTTGGCCCACCGGGTCACGTCCTCGCTATGACCGTCGGAGTACCACGCCCGCACGAGAACTTGCAAGCTATCCTTCGGCTTCATGGTTACATGCGTTGGAAACACTTCCACACGCTCGATGTGGATGTCTTTCTCCGCGGGGCCCGGTGCGCCGGCCGCGATCCAGTCCGCCAATAAAGAAAATTCCTTGGAATCGACGTCCAACTAAGCCGCCCCCGTGCGGTTGCGCGAATGTGGGCTTCAAAAGCATCAAGCTGCGCGCGGGTTCCTGCGCGTTGACGCGCCGGCTCAGCGCCTGGCGCGTCAGGGCGAAGTGATCGTCCTCCGGAGCGTAACCTCGCAGCGAGAGCTTGAAGCCGCCCTTGCCTGCCAGCGCGCCATGACAGGCGCCCGAGTTGCATCCAAGGCGAGTCAAGACCGGGATGATGTGATTGCGGAACGACCAGGCGTGCTCGGTTCCGAACTTCTCGACGCGAATCTTCGCCGTCGCCTTCTTCCCTGCGAAGTCGGCGTGGAGCGTCGTCTCGCCATCGCCGACGGGAATCACCATGTCGCCCTCCAGGCGCGCGACCTTCGGATTGCCGATGGTGAGTTTTGGCTCGACCTGGCGGTCGCTCTTTTCGGATCGCGCAAGGGCGATGACGCGTTGGCTCGCCTTGGGATCCGTGAGGCGGATAGCGCCGGGCAAGAGCATGATGTCCTGCGCTCCTCCAATCGCGACCGAAACAAATACGACTGATAAAGCAAGCAACCTGGCTCGCATGATTGGCTCCAAGATCGTTCGATGCATAACAAGTGAGAATACGTTAAGCCGGCTTCGTCAACGCGGAAAACAAATCGGACAAGCGAATCCGCAGGCCCGGCAAGAAATCGCCGACTTCGATTTCGTCATCCATGCCGAACACGACCGCATGGCTGGTCGAATCGTAAACATGCACAAGTTGGGGCCGCGGAAAAATTATCCAAACTCGATCCACCCCTGCCTCAAAATACTCGATCCGCTTTTCCTCAATTTCGTCTGAGGTGTTGCTCGGACTCACCACTTCCACCGCCAAGTTGGGTATCACTTTCCAAGATCGGGGATCGAAGCGATGGTCCGGCGGATCGGTGGTCCAACGCTCCCAGGCCACGAACGCAACATCCGGCCGCCGCTCATTGACGCCCAGATCGAACAACACTTCCGAGAAAGCGACGCCGAGTTTGTTCGCAAACGCAAACTGATTGAGGAATGTAACCAACACCGAAGCCACGCCGCCCGCGTATGCCCCCATGGGTGTACTCTCCACGCGTTTGCCTTCGACGATTTCGTAAAGCGAATCGCCGTCGGCGACGGAGTTGATTCGGTCCGGATCCAGTGTGGCGTGCGCCGACATTCTTAAACCTTCACAAGGAATTCCATTCTCAATTCTGAGGCAACGCTGCGAAGAATTCGTTCAGGTCG
>Ga0163144_10005648_pt1 | contig 27791 bp, 28 predicted proteins | sample OliLak19BULKMAT1_FD_123175 | JGI IMG/M metagenome (GOLD analysis project Ga0163144, IMG submission 123175) | Freshwater microbial mat bacterial communities from Lake Vanda, McMurdo Dry Valleys, Antarctica - Oligotrophic Lake LV.19.BULKMAT1 | ecosystem: Environmental > Aquatic > Freshwater >... | reverse complement strand
TTCGCGACCGCCGATGGCAGCGTCGCGGTCATCGCCGATGGCACGGGTGTCGACGATCGGGACGAGGCGCTGATTCGCGCGACCCTGGGCGACCTGGCCGATCATGCCGCCGCCGCCGCCCTGTCGATGGGGCGGCCTCGGGTCATCGTCACCCGCCCATCGGATGACGCGGCGTCGTTGACCCTGGCCCTCGTCGATCGTGGCTTCGCGCCCGTCAGCGTGCCAGCCATCGCCATCGAAAGGGTCGAGCCAGGGGTCGTGGATACGCTCGTCGGTCGACTGCCGGACGCGGACTGGGTCGTCGTGACCAGCGCCAACGCCGTTCGGGCCGTGGCCGAGGCTGCCCATCGATCGGGCGTCCCGCTGACCGCGCCTGGCCCGCGCTGGGCGGTGGTCGGTGCGGCCACGGAACGGGCGCTGCGAGCCATCGGGGTGACGGTCGCGTTCCGCCCCGACCGGGCCACGGGGGCTGCGTTGGCCGAGGGACTCCCCGTCGCGACCGGGGAGACCGTCCTGTTGCCGCGCGGCGACCTGGCCGATGAGCGCCTGCCACGACGGCTGGCCGAACGAGGCGCCCATGTCGACACGGTCGTCGTCTACCGGACGGTGGAAGCCCCGGCGGCCTCGCGTTCGCTGATCGCCGCTGCGCTCGCCGAGCGCCCACGCGCGCTCGTCATGACCAGCGGTTCCGCGGTCCGTGGATGGCTGCGGCTCGCCCGGGACGCCGGGGTCGTCGACGCCGCGCGCGCGGTCGGGATCGTCGCGATCGGACCCACGACCGTCGCCGAGGCGCGTCGCCACGGTCTCGTCGTGGCCTTGGAAGCTGCCAGCCCCCACCCAGCCGCCATCGCCGATGCCGTGATCGCGGCTGCCCAGATCCTCCAGGAGACACGATGATCGACCTGCCCGTGGCGCCCGCGACCGCGCACCCTGACTTCGCCATCCCGATCCCGACCGTCCGCGGCCGGCGCCTCCGACGAACGCCCGCGCTGCGAGCTCTCGTGCGTGAGACCCGGCTGGACCCGGTCATGTTCATCGCGCCGCTCTTCGTGCGGTCCGGCACGGGCATCCGCGAACCGGTCGGGTCGCTGCCGGGCGTGCAGCGGTTGTCGACCGACCAGGCGATCCGGGAGTCGCAGGCGCTGGCCGCGCTGGGTGTGGGCGGAGTCCTCCTGTTCGGACTTCCGGACGGCAAGGACGGGATCGGCTCCGGGGCGTGGGCCGCGGACGGTCCCGTGCAGGAGACCCTGCGTGGGATCCGGGACCTCGACCTGCCGCTGGTGGCCATCGCCGACACGTGCCTGTGCGAGTACACCGATCACGGGCATTGCGGTCCGCTGGCGGCGGACGGTTCGGTCGCCAACGACGCCGCGCTGGCACGGCTGGCGACGACGGCGGTCAGCCAGGCCGACGCCGGGGCGGATATCGTGGCCCCTTCCGCGATGATGGATGGACAGGTCGGCGCCATCCGCGCCGCCCTGGACGCGGCCGGCCACCACGACATCGCGATCATGGCCTATGCGGCCAAGACCGCCTCCGCCTTCTACGGGCCGTTCCGCGAGGCCGCCGGCAGTGCGCCGTCCTTCGGTGACCGGCGTGGCTACCAGATGGATCCGGCCAACGGTCGCGAGGCGCTGCGCGAGCTTCGCCAGGACGTGGCCGAAGGCGCCGACCTGCTGCTGGTGAAGCCGGGTCTGCCGTGCCTGGACCACATCGTGGCCGCGCGGGCGGCATTCGACGTGCCGATCGCGGCCTACCAGGTCAGTGGCGAGTACGCGATGATCGCGGCAGCCGCGGAACGGGGCTGGATCGATGGTCGTCGAGTGCTCACCGAGAGCGTCACATCCATCGTCCGGGCCGGTGCGGACATCGTCATCACCTACGGCGCCGCCGACCTTGCCCGCTGGATCGCCGAGGAACGCGCGTCGGCGGCGCCGGGAGCGCTTTCGGCGGTGGCCGCGGTGGATCGATGAGCGCCGAGACGACCGCCGAGACGACCGCCGGAGCGGCGTCCCCCGCGGCCCAGACGTACGTCCAGGCCGTCGCGCTGGGGCTGGACCCGGCCTGGCGGCGCCTGCCCGGGCGTGCGCGCGCCGCAGACGGGGCCGCGCTCTGCGCGGCTGAGGCCGTGACCGATGCCGAGGGCGTCCGGACCCTGGTCTACTCGAGCGTTGGCCTGGAGCCGGGCGTCGATCTGCTGCTCCTGCGCCTGGCCGATTCGCTCGACGCGCTGGAGGTCGCCGGGGCGCGGCTGGCGCGCAGCGGGCTGGGCCGCTGGCTGTCCGTCCGACACAGCCTGCTCGGGCGGATCGTGGGCTCGCAGTACGTGACCAAGCCCACGGATCAGGAGCGATCCGTCCTGGATGGCGAGCCGAAGCGCTATCTGATCGTCTATCCGTTCACCAAGTCCGTGGACTGGTACCTGCTCAGCCGCGAAGCCCGCCAGGGGATCATGAACGAACACATGCGCGTTGGTCGAGGCTTTCCCATGGTCCGTCAGCTCCTGGCCTATTCGTTCGGGCTGGATGACGGGGATTTCCTCGTCGCCTACGACACGGACGACCTGGCCGCCTTCGGCGATCTTGTCCGTGAGCTGCGTGGCACGGAAAGCCGCCGCTCCACCGTCAACGACCGGCCGATCCTCATCGGCGTCCGCCGCGACCTGGCCGCGTTCGTCGAACTCGTTGGAGACAAGGCGTGAACCCGCTCAGCCCCGCGCCGGCGATGGCGGTGGACGGGCCCTCCCAGGCGGACCTGCGTGAACGCGCCGCCGACCTGTTCCCGGGCGGTGTCAACAGTCCTGTGCGTGCCTTCCGATCCGTCGGTCGCGAGCCGCTCATCCTGTCGTCCGGGACCGGCGCGCGGGTCCGGGATGTCGACGGACGTGAGTACCTCGACTACATCGGCGGCTGGGGTCCGGCCATCCTGGGCCACGCCCACCCGGCGGTCGTGGAGGCGATCCGTCGGGCCGCCCGGGATGGCTTCGCACTGGGAGCCACCGGCCCGCTGGAGATCGAACTCGCCGAGCGGATCCGGGCGCGGATGCCTTCATTGGAGCAGCTCCGGTTCACCGCGTCGGGGACGGAGGCGGTGATGAGTGCCGTCCGGCTGGCGCGTGCCGCAACGAATCGCGATCTGGTCATCAAATTCGCGGGCGGCTATCACGGCCACAGCGACGGCCTGCTGGCAGAAGCCGGATCGGGCGTCGCCACCCTTGCCATACCGGGGAGTGCCGGGGTGACGGTCGGTGCCGCGGCGTCCACCATCGTGCTGCCCTACAACGACCGGAGCGCCGTCGCCTACGCCTTCGCCCAGCACGCCGGACGGATCGCGGCCGTCGTGGTGGAGCCGGTGGCGGCGAACGTCGGGATCATCCCGCCGAAGGCCGGGTTCCTGGAGGATCTCCAGGCGTTGACGCGCAACGACGGCGCGCTGCTCATCTTCGACGAGGTGATCACCGGGTTCCGGGTGGGACCGGGCGGTGCCCAGGCGCGCTACGGAGTCCGCCCGGACCTGACCACGCTGGGCAAGGTCATCGGTGGCGGGATGCCCATCGGCGCATACGGCGGTCGGCGCGACGTGATGGCCATGGTCGCCCCGGCCGGCCCGGTCTACCAGGCGGGGACGCTGTCCGGACACGCCCTGTCGATGGCCGCCGGGATCGCGACCCTGGACGCCCTCTCGGAAGACGCCTATCTCACCCTGGAGGCCGCGGGAGAGGATCTCCAGACGGGTCTCCGCGACGCCGCGCGCGACGCCGGCCGGACGATCGCGATCAGTCGGGTCGGTTCGCTGCTGACGGTCTTCTTCCGCGCGGAGCCACCCGCGGATGCCGCGGAAGCGCTGAGCTCCGATCGGGAGGCCTACGCGAGGTTCTTCGGGGCGATGCTGGATGACGGCGTGCTCCTGCCGCCGTCGCCGTTCGAGGCGTGGTTCATCTCGCTCGCCCACGGCCCGCTCGAGATCGAGGCCAGCATCGCCTCGGCGGCACGGGCGTTCGCGGCGTGACCCAAGGATCGCCTCCGACCGACCGGCTCCTCCGTGCCCTGCGCCGCGAACCGGTCGACGTCACGCCCGTATGGTTCATGCGTCAGGCCGGACGCTCGTTGCCGGAGTATCGCCGGATCCGCGAGCGGGCGCGCCTGACGGACATCGTCGGGGATGCGGCCCTGTGCGCGCAGGTCAGCCTCCAGCCGGTGACGCGGCTTGGCGTGGATGCCGTGATCGTGTTCGCGGACATCACGACGCCGCTCCCGGGCGCCGGCATCGCCGTCGAACTCGTCGATGGGGTGGGTCCGGTCATCGAGCGCCCCATCCGGGAGGTGGCCGATCTGGCCCGCCTGCGCACGTTCGACGCGGCAGCCTGGGTGGGCCCCCTGCTGGAGGCGATCGCCATCCTGCGCCGTGAGTCGCCCGTGCCGGTCATCGGGTTCGCGGGCGCGCCATTCACGCTCGCGGCCTATCTGATCGAAGGGCGATCGCCCCGCGAACTCCAGCGGACCAAGACGATGATGCACGCCGATCCCGTGCTGTGGGATGGGTTGATGCGTCGCCTCGTCGATCTGGATCTGGCCTACCTGCGAGCCCAGGTCGCCGCCGGGGCCCAGATCATCCAGCTCTTCGATTCGTGGGTGGGCCAGCTCTCGCCGTTCGATTACCGCGAATCCGTCCTGCCGCACGTTCGACGGTTGTTCGATGGTCTCGCCCCGCTCGGCGTGCCGACGATCCACTTTGGGACGGGAACCACCGGGCTGCTGGCGACGATGGCGGCCGCGGGCGGCGACGCGATCGGCCTGGATTGGCGCGTGGGCCTTGCCGACGGCTGGTCGCGCATCGGCGATCGCGCCGTCCAGGGAAACCTGGACCCGCACCTGCTCCTGGGGCCGTGGGATGCCACGGCCAGGCACGCGCGCGCCATCCTGGATGAGGCGGGCGGCCGGCCTGGCCACGTCTTCAACCTGGGACACGGCGTCCTGCCGCCGACCGATCCCGACGATCTCCGACGGCTCGTCGATCTCGTCCACGAGGCACGCCCATGACCGGCGCAGAGCGCCTGCTGGCCGCCTGCCGGGGGGAGCCTGTGGACGCCACCCCGGTCTGGTTCATGCGCCAGGCCGGCGGCTCGCTTCCGCGCTACCTCGCCCTGCGGGAGCACCATGGCGTCCTGGAGATCGCGCGGACGCCGGCCCTGTGTGCGGAGGTGACCGCGGGCGCTGCGACGGTCCTGGAAACCGATGGTGCGATCCTCTTCGCAGACGTCATGTTGCCCGTCGAGGCCATGGGCGTGGAGCTGTCCCTGACCGCGCAGGGCCCGCTGGTGGAGCGTCCCATCCGGACCATGGCGGACGTCGAGGGCCTCCGCCAGGTCGACGTGGAGGCGGACCTCGGTTTCGTTGCGGAGGCGATCCGCCTGGCCGCGGCGGAGCTTGGCGATCGAGCCGGGGTGATCGGCCTTGCCGGAGGCCCGTTCACGATCGCGGCCTACCTGATCGAGGGTGGTCCCTCACGCGACCAGTTGACGGCGCGCCGCCTGGCCATGGGACAGCCCGCGGTCTGGGGCGCGCTGCTCGATCGCATCACGGCGGTCACCGTGGACTACGTGACTGCCCAGGTACGCGCCGGCGCCCAGGTCATCCAGGTCTTCGACTCATGGGCCGGGAACCTGTCGGCTGCGGACTACGAGCGTCTGGTCGGCCCATGGGCGCGACGCATCCTGCGCGCGGTGCGCAGCGCCGGTGCTCCGGTCATCCACTTCGCGGCCGCCGGGGCCAATCTGCTCGAGTCGCTGGCGATCGACGCCGACGTTGTCGGGGTGGATGCCACGCAGTCGCTCGCCGGGGCGCGCGGGCGGCTCGCGGCGATGCCCGTGCAGGGCAACCTGGATCCTGCCCGGCTGGCGGCTGACTGGCCGACCGTGGCCGCCGCCGTCCGGACGGTCCTGGAGGGCAACGGCGGCCGGCCCGGCCACATCTTCAACACCGGCCACGCCGTGCCGCGGGACACGGCACCGGCGCGACTCCGCGACATCGTTCGCCTCGTCCACGAACGGACCGCGGTGTCCGTCGCCCAACCCCAGGGCCGGTCCAGGGCCCGACCAACGGGAGTATCCGCATGATCGCTACCGGCGCGCCTCGGGGTGTCCTCTTGATGACCTACGGCTCACCCGACAGCCCCGACGATGTTGAGCGATACCTCACGGCCGTGCGCGGCGGCCGCGCGCCCGACGTCGAGCTCCTTTCCGAGTTCCGCCGTCGCTACGAGGTCATCGGTGGCTCACCGCTGATCGAGCGGACCCGCGAGCAGGCGGCGGCCCTGGAGGCTCACCTCGGCGCCGGCTGGGTCGTCCGGCCGGCGATGCGCTTCTCCGAGCCGTTGATCGAGGCGGCCCTGCGGGAACTGGCGGCGCGCGGCGTCACCGAGGCGGCGGGGATCATCCTGTCGCCGCAGTATTCGCCGCTCCTGATGGGTGGCTACGCCCGTGCGGTGACGGCCGCCGGGGAGGCGCTGGGCGAGGGGGCCCCCAACGTGGTCGTGGCCGGGCCCTGGTTCGCCGAGCCGGCCCTGGTCGAGGCGCTGGCCGGCCGCATCCGGGACGGATTGGTGGCGCTGGACCCTGGGGCTCGTCGATCCGTGCCGGTCCTGCTGACCGCCCACAGTCTCCCGCGGCGGGTCGCCGATCAGGAGCCGGACTACCTGGCCCAATTGGCGGCGAGCGCTCGGCTGATCGCGAGTGCGGCCGGCCTGACCGCAGAGCAGTGGACGTTCTGCTGGCAGAGCGCGGGCCATGAGCCAGGTGTCTGGATGCAGCCCGACTTCGCCGACTTGATGCCGGTCCTGGCTGCCGCCGGACACAAGGACGTCCTGATCGCCCCGATCCAGTTCCTGGCCGATCACCTGGAGATCCTGTACGACGTCGAGATCGGTGCCCGAGAACAGGCCGAGGCGGCTGGACTCAGGTTTGCCCGGATCGCCTCGCTCAACGACGACCCTGGGTTGGTGGAGGCCCTTGCGAACGTGGCTCGTGAGACGCTCAGCGTTGGAGCGGGCGGCGTGGGCTGAGCGGCTCGACGCACTGTGGACCAGAAGGCGTGTCGGGGCCGGGTACCCTCTGGCGCGTGTCGAGTCCTCCGCGAGTCCCGCCGCCTGCCCGCCACGCGATCCTCGCCTGGTATGCCGAGCGGGGCCGCCCCCTGGCCTTTCGACGCACCACGGACCCATACGCGATCCTCGTCTCGGAGGCGATGGCCCAGCAGACCCAGGCGAGCCGCGCGGCTGCCTACTGGGAGCGCTTCATGGAGCGGTTCCCGACGGTGCAGTCACTGGCCGAGTCGACGCCGGCGGACGTGCTTCGGCAGTGGGCGGGCCTGGGCTACGACCGACGCGCCCTGGCGTTGTGGAGGGCCGCCCGGGTCATCGTGGGTCAGCATGGGGGCCAGGTCCCATCCCGTGTCGCGGAGCTCCAGGCGCTCCCCGGTGTCGGCCCGTACACGGCCCGGGCGGTCGCGGCACTGGCTTTCGGCGTGCCGGTGGGCGCCGTGGACGTGAACGTGCGTCGGGTGATCGGCCGGATCGTGGCCGGCAGCTCGCGCGTCCTGCCCGCTCCATTGCTCCAGGAGGTCGCGGACGAGGCCGTCCCGGCTGACCAGCCCGGTGCCTGGACGCATGCCCTCATGGACATCGGGGCGAGCGTGTGCAAGCCGCGCGAGCCGCGCTGCGAGACGTGTCCGGCCCGGCCATGGTGTCGATATGCGGCTGGCCAGCGACCGGTGGTCGAGCCGCTGGCGACACGGCGCGCCACGAGCGAGGCGGCCGCGCCATTCGCCGCGACCAATCGATGGTTGCGCGGCCGCATCCTGGACCGCCTGCGGGCGGCACCGGACGGCGTGTGGGTCGCCCTGGATGAGGCCATCGGCGTCCACGAGTCGGCGTCTGTGGCCAAAGCGGCGCAGGCCATGGCGGTCGACGGGATCGTGGAACTGGGGCCCAGGTCGCCAAGGGTCGGGTCGCTGCGCGCCCGACTTCCCCTGAGCTGACATGGTTCGGGCGACCGGGCGTGTCGGCCGCTACGCTTGCAGCGACATGACGCCCACCCACACCAACGTCCCTGGCCCATCCAGTGGCGCGTACCCGCTGCCCGCCAGCGACCCATCGATCTTCGACATGGACCTGCGTGCCCTGCGCACGCGATGGGCCGACCGCGCGGCGCTGCCGCCGATCGGCGCGGAGGCGATGACCGGCGCGGATCTGCGGGCTCAGGCGCTGGGTATCACCGAGGAACGGCTGATGGAGCACGCCGGGACGGCGGTCGCCGCGGCCGTCAAGGCGCTTGCCGTCGACACCGCTCGATGGGGGACGGGTCCCATCGTCATCCTGTGTGGTCCGGGCAACAACGGCGGTGACGGCTTCGTTGCCGCGCGAAGGCTGGCCCTCGCGGGGGCGCGCGTCGTGGTCGCAGTCATCGCCCACGAAGCTCGGCCGCGCAATGCCACGGCTGCGCGAAACTGGGACCGCATCGCCCAGGACACCGGGATCGCCAAGATCCATGCCTCGGTGGCGCGCGACGTCCTCGTCTTCGGTCATGGCCTGGAGAAGGCGGCGGTCGTCGTGGATGCGCTGCTGGGGACCGGCGTCCGGGGAACCCTCCGCGACCCCATCAGGACCGCCGTCGAACTGATCATCCGGGCCAGGGCCTCCGGCATCCCGATCGTCGCCATCGACACGCCCACGGCGGTCGACCTGTCCAGCGGCGAGCCATCAGACCCGGCGGTCCGGGCCGACCTGACCGTCACCTTCCACCGCCCCAAGACCGGTCTCGCCACGCGACGTGGCGGCGCCCACGCCGGCAGGATCCTCGTGGCACCGATCGGCATCCCGGCGGAGGCGGACCGTGGCTGAAGAGCCGCGCAAGGTGGACCTGGGCCAGGTGATGGTGGTTGCCGCTGTCGTGGTCCTTGCAGTCCTCGGGGCAGCGGCAGGGACGAGCCTGCTGCCCACGGAGGTCCAGCGGCTCATCTTCCGGGGCCCGGTCGTCATCGCCTTCCTGATCGCGGCCACGGCCTGGTTGCTGTGGCGCATCTCGCGCGGCCGCCCCGCGGCCTGACCGGGCGCGGCCGGGCCACTCGACCGCCGCCGAGCTGGGCGGGGAGCTCCCGCCTGAGCTCCGCCCGCTCGTCGGGAGCGCGTCATCGGGACGTCACGGACGGACGTCACGGTTCGGGGCATGCCATCCATCGGAGACCTCGCCAACGACCTGGCGCAAGCCCTGTACGCCTTCCGGATCCCGGTCGCCATCGCCTCGATCGTGGCCTTCGTCGCCATCGTCGTCGTGGCCCGGCGTCTGGGTTGGGTCGCCGCCGCTCGACGACATCGCACCCGGACCGCGATCCTGGTCACCGTCGCCCTGATCGTCGCGCTGCCCGTCGGCTGGTACCTGGGCTCACCCATCGTGGTTCGCACGTCGCTCGTCGAGGCCTTGCCGTCCACGGCTTCGGCCGCGCCCATCGCTTCCACCGTCCCCACGGCGACGTCCGTCCCATCGACCAGCCTGGCGCCGTCGGCCTCAACATCACCCACGAGCACCCCTGCTGCGCCGCCTGCCGCTACGCCCAGCCCGTTCGCACCAATGACCCTCGCGAGCGGTGCGTTCTCCGGCACGGACGAGTTCCACTTCGGCAGCGGGACGGCTTCCATCATCGAGATCGAGCCGGGCCGCTACCACCTGCGGCTGGAGGACTTCAGCGTCCGCAACGGACCTGACCTGTACGTTTACCTCTCCCCATCGGCGGACGGCTGGACGGAGGAGGCCCTGGAATTGGGCACGCTCAAGGCCACTGACGGCTCGTTCGGATATGACCTCCCCGCTGGCGTCGACCCGGGCCGCTTCCGGAGCGCCATCATCTGGTGCAAGCAGTTCAGCCACCTCTTCGCGACGGCGCCGCTCGAAACCTGAGCGGGGCCCGCCAGAGCCGCGAAATCTTGGGCTATACAAGCGCCATCGGGCCGTCGTACCATCCCGCTCGCAAACGCCATGGAAACGTCCGTGGCCAGACTGTAGCTCGACGCAACTCGGACTCCTCTCACGGCTGACGCGAGACAACACCCGATTGGATCGCGTCGGCTATCGAGAGGAGTTTCGTTTTCGTGTACAACGACAAGAACCTGACCTGTGCGGATTGCGGACAGGAATTCGTGTTCACCGCGTCGGAGCAGGACTTCTACGGGCAGCGTGGCTTTACCGAGCCGCGTCGCTGCGCCTCCTGCCGCGCAAGCCGCAAGGCGTCCCGGAACAGTGACGGCGGCGGCGGCGACAGCTCGTACGGGACGTACGGCGCCGGCGGCGGCTACTCCGCCGGCGGCAGCAGCGGCGGTTATGGCGGTGGCGGTGGTGGTGGCGGCTACGGCGGTGGCGGCAGCCGGGACCGCGGCCCGCGCGAGATGTTCACGGCCACGTGCTCGTCCTGCGGCAAGGACGCGCAGGTCCCGTTTCGCCCGACCAGCGGCAAGCCCGTCTACTGCAGCGACTGCTTCCGGACCCAGCGCGGCGGCTGACCGGATTCCCATGGCAGGGTCGCCAGGCGGCCCACCCGCGCTGCGTAACCATCCCGACCCGGGTCGTCAGCCGACCCGGGTCGATCGATTCCCCGGAAGGGATCCCCGCGGAGGGGCTCAGCCGCTCGGGCGCTTGCCCGCGATCAGGGCCAGGTCGAACTTGCGCTCCGTCCCGTGGATGAGTCGGTCGATGCTGTCCGCGTGGGCCAGCGCCGCACCACCGCGGTTCGCTGCCCGCCGCAGGGGATTGTTGTTCGACGAGCGGACTCGGCCGCGACGATTCCCTCTTGTAACCGTTTACGATACCGTTTACATTACGTCCCATGACGACCATTCGTGACGTCGCAAAACTCGCGGGGGTGTCCATCGCGACCGTCTCGCGTGTCATCAACGGGGAGGGCCAGGTCAGCGACGCCCTCGTATCACGGGTGCACGAGGCAGTCCGTCGACTCGGTTATCAGCCGAGCGCCGTGGCCCGCAGCCTCAAGACCGCGGCGACTGAGATGATCGGGATCGTAATCCCGGACATCATGAACCCGTTCTTCCCGGAGCTGATCCGGGGCGTCGAGGATGGAGCCCGGGCCGAAGGGTACGTGACCCTCCTCGGTACCTCGGGAGGCGACGCCGAGCGCGAGCGCGAATACCTCGGCCACCTCGGGCGCTGGCGAGTCCGTGGTGTCATCTTCATCCCCGGGCGCCACAGCGTTCCGGATGCTGCGATCCTCGCCCATCTCGCAAGGCAGTCGAGACTCGTCAACATGGACCGGCGCCTCGACGGCTTCGCCGGCGACGTCGTCATGGTCGACAACGCCCGCGGGGCATCGATCGCCGCACGCCACCTGCTTGAGCTGGGACACCGGCGGATCGCCGTCATCAACCTGGCACTCGACTCCAGTGTCGGCGCCGAGCGAGCGACCGGGTACCGGTCGGTCCTGCACGAGGCGGGCGCGTACGACGAGACCCTCGTCCGCTACGGCGCCTACACCCTCGAATCGGGACGAGCCGACGCGACGGAGCTCCTGTCCCATGTCCCACGCCCAACCGCCATCCTCGCAGGCACGGACCTCATCGCCTTTGGTGTCCTCCAGGCGGCGGCGGCGATGGGGATCCAGGTGCCCCGCGATCTGTCCGTGGTGGGGTTCGACGGAATCTCGCTCATCGAGGTGGTGGTGCCTCGCCTGACTACGGTCGCCCAGCCGACGTATCAGATGGGGCGCCTTGCCGCCACCCTCGTCGTTCGCCCGGATGCCGAGGGTGATGCCGATTCCCGCGAGCACCTGTTCGAGCCATGGCTCGACCCCGGCGCCTCCACGAGGCCGCTGAGTTGACCGCGTCCACGCCACTCCTTCGGATGTCCGGCGTCTCGAAGTCGTTCCCCGGCGTCCGCGCGCTCGACGCGGTCGATCTTGAGCTCGAACGCGGTGAGGTCCATGTCGTCGTCGGGGAGAACGGTGCCGGGAAGTCGACGTTGATGAAGATCCTGGCCGGTGCGTACCGTGCCGACGCCGGCGAGATGCTCCTCGATGGACGGCCGTACCTCCCGACGGACCCCGAAGATGGGTTGCGCCACGGCATCAGTCTCATCTACCAGGAAGACCAGCTGCTGCCCGGGATGTCCGTCATGGAGAACGTTCTGCTCGGTCGCTGGCCGTCGCGGCGCGGGGTGGTCGACTGGGGCGACGCGCGCCGACAGACCAGCCGGCTGCTGAGCAAGCTCGGCATCGATCTCCCGCCGCACGCCTCCGTCGCAGATCTCGGCTCCGCGCAGAAGCAGATGGTGGAGATTGCGAGGGCCTTGTCCATCGACGCCCGGGTCATCGTCATGGACGAGCCCACCGCGAGCTTGTCGGATCGCGAGATCGAGCGGCTGTTCGAGATCATCGGCGAGCTGAAGCGAACCGGCGTGGGCTTCCTGTACGTATCGCACCGCCTCGACGAGCTTCACCGTGTCGGTGATCACGTGACGGTACTCCGTGACGGCAAGGCGGTCTTCGCCGGTCCACTCAGCTCGGTCGCGACCGAGCGGCTCATCGGCCTCATCGTCGGTCGACCGCTAGATGCCTACTTCCCGTCGCGCTCGGCACGCGTCGGCGAGATCGCCCTCCGGGTCCAGGGAGTCCGGCGCGCCGGGGTGCTCACCGACATTACATTCGATGTGCGCGCCGGTGAGGTTCTCGGGGTCGCCGGCCTGGTAGGTTCGGGGCGGACGGAGATGGCGCGAGCGGTCTTCGGGGCAGATCCGCCGGATGGTGGTCTTGTCGAGGTGGGCGGCCGGTCGATCCGACTGGGCAGTCCCCGAAGCTCGGTCGACGCCGGCCTCGTGCTGGTTCCAGAAGAGCGCAAGACGCAGGGTCTCGTCCTGCCGCTGCCCGTCGTGGACAATATCGCCCTTCCGAACCTGGAGATCTTCGGTCGCGGCGGGTGGTTCGACTGGCGTCGCGCCCGGCGAGATGCGCGCCATCGGATCGAAAGCCTGCAGATCCGGACACCGCATCTCGGCACGCCCGTCGAATCGCTGTCCGGTGGCAATCAGCAGAAGATCGTGATCGCCAAGTGGTTGGCTCGCGACCCCAGGGTGGTGATCTTCGACGAGCCCACGAAGGGCATCGATGTCGGCGGGAAGGTGGAAGTCTATCGCGTCATCAACGCGCTTGCGGAGACCGGCGTCGCGATCGTCCTGATCTCCTCGGAACTCCCGGAGGTCCTGGCCCTGAGCGACCGGGTGCTGGTCATGCGGGGAGGCCGCATCGCCGGCGCCCTCGATGCGGTGACCGCGACCCAGGAGCAGGTGTTCGCACTTGCGGTCGGGAGGCACGTGGATGCCGCCTGACGAGCGGGTCGCGGCCACAGCTGACTCCCCGGCGGTCGAGCAGGCGGGATCTCGGCACCTGGTCGTACTGCGATTGATCCGCGGCCTCATCGCCCAGGGCGGGCCGCTTCTCGGGCTGATCCTGCTCGGGGCGGTGCTGACGCTGCTCTCCGACCGATTTCTTACCGTGGCGAACCTGTCCAACGTCGCGCAGCAGATCGCCGTCATCGCGATCGTGGCCCTCGGCTCGACGTTCGTGATCATCTCCGGCGGGATCGACTTGTCCGTCGGCTCCGTGCTCGCGCTCACGGCTGCCGTCTTCGCGATCGCCTTCCAGAACCTCGGCCTTCCCCTTCCGGTGGCCGTCGTCCTGGGTCTGGCCAGCGGTACCGTGCTCGGCACCGCCAATGGGCTCCTGATCACGGCCGGCCGGCTCCCACCGTTCATCGCCACGCTCGCGATGCTGAGCACGGCCCGTGGCCTTACGCTGGTTATCACCGAGGGGCGGCCGCTATCCAGCTTCCCGGACGAGTTCAGACTCCTTACGAGCGCTCGCCTCTTCGGCGAGGTCCCGGTCTCCGTGATCCTGATGCTCGCCCTGTTTCTCGTCGGCTCACTGGTTATCCGGCACACGGTCTTCGGGCGAGCGACGTACGCGATCGGCGGCAACGAGGAGGTCGCCCGGCTATCCGGTGTGCGCGTCGCACGGACGAAGGTCGCCATCTATGCGCTCGGCGGCACCCTCGCCGCGGTCGGTGGCCTGGTCCTGACGTCACGACTCAACTCCGCCCAGCCGATCGCCGCCCAGGGCCTCGAGCTGGACGTGATCGCCGCGGTCGTCATCGGCGGGGCCAGTCTGTCCGGAGGACAGGGGAGTCTCGTGGGCACGCTGCTCGGCGCCCTGATCATCGGCGTGCTCCGGAATGGCCTCAACCTCCTGAATGTCTCCAGCTTCTGGCAGCAGGTCGCAGTCGGCGTGGTGATCGCGCTCGCGGTCATGACGGACACGCTGCGACGACGAAGGAGGTGATCGGCGACACGACCTGAAAGGTTCGATCAATCCGTCCGTAGAGGAGAGGAGCCATGCACAAGTCATCCCGGACCCTGCGATGGGTTATCGGAGTAGTGGCCATCGCGATTGCCGGCTGCACCGGGGGCGACGGGGGAGCGACCGCGTTGCCGGCCGATCCGACCGCCGCACCGCCGACCACCGCCCCCTCGGAGATCACGATCGGATTCGCGATCTCCAGCTTCCGCCACGACTTCCTGGTCACACTCGGAGAGGCTGCTGAGGAGGCGGCGGCCGCGAACGGTGCAAGAGTGATTATCGCCGACGCCGATGCCGACGCGGCAAAGCAGGCCAGCCAGGTCGAGGACTTCATCACGCAGGGCGTGGACGTCATCGTCCTGAACCCGGTCGATGCCGACGCGATCGTGCCGTCGGTCGAGGCAGCGAATGCCGCTGGCATCCCGGTCCTCACCGTCGACCGTGGCGCGGCCGGCGGGACCGTCGCCTCCCACATCGCGTCCGACAACGTCTTCGGCGGCAAGATCGCCGGGGAGTACCTGTTCACGACCGTCGGCACCGGACAGGTGATCGAGTTGGAGGGCGTTGCCGGGACGACGGCCGCACGGGATCGCGGGGCCGGGTTCCAGCAGGCGCTCGACGCCGCATCGGGCATCGATCGCGTAGCCAAGCAGACGGCGAACTTCGGCCGTGATGAGGGGCTGAGCGTGGCGCAGAACCTGCTCCAGGCCCACCCCGATGTCGTCGGACTCTTCGCGCACAACGACGACATGGCCCTCGGCGCGATCGAGGCGATCTCCGCAGCAGGGTTGCAGGGCAAGATCGTCGTCGTCGGGTTCGACGCAGCCCCGGACGCGGTCCAGGCAGTGAAGGACGGGACGATGGCCGCGACCGTCGCCCAGCAGCCGGCACTGATGGCCCGAATCGCGATCGAGAAGGCGGTCGCCGTCGCCAAGGGGGAGAGCGTAGAAGTGGAGATTCCGATCGAGGTGACGCTCGTGACCAGCGAGAACGCCGACCAGTACTAGTCACACCTGCTGTGGGGCCGCCGATCGGCGGCCCCACACGCTCGAAAGGGTCACCATCGTGAAGAAGCATGGATTGCTGCATCCGCAGCTGGTCGCGGTCGTTGCTGCCCTCGGCCATGGCGACGGCCTCCTGATCTGCGACGCCGCCTACCCGGTGCCACCGGGCGTCGTACGGATCGACCTCGGGTACCGACCGAATGACCCCCGAATGCTCGATGTCCTGGAGGCTGTCGTGTCCGAGTTGTCGATCGAGTCGGCGACCATCGCCTCGGAGATGGCCGGTGATCTCGCGACGCGCGTCGGCGACGTCCTGGGCATGCATCCCGAGCGGATCGCCCACGTCGAGTTCCTAGAACGGTCGCGCGAGTGCCGGGCGGCCGTCGTGACCGGGGAGTTCACTCCATTCGCCAACGTCATTCTGTCGGGCGGCGTGACCTTCGCATGACCGGATACGTCGCCCTCTTCGGTGATCCCGTCACGGGGAATCCGACGTCTCGGATGCACAACACCGCGTTCGAGTCGTTGGGGATGGACCTGCGGTACCTGGATATCCGCGTCGAAGCCGGCCGACTCCCGGAGGCGGTCGATGCCGCGCGAGCGCTTCGGTTCGCGGGGCTGAACCTAACCATCCCGCACAAGGTGACCGTCGTCCCACTGCTCGATGCCCGGGAACGGTCCGCGGAACTCATCGGTGCCGTCAATACGGTCCGGCGGGACGACGATGGTCGGTACGTCGGGTCCAACACGGATGGCCAGGGATTCGTGGCCGCCTTGCGCGCATCGGGTCATGACCCGGCCGGTGCCGTCGTCATCGTCCTCGGGGCGGGTGGCGCGGCCCGCGCTGTGGCCGTTGAGCTCGCCCTCGCGGGGGCCGACCGGCTCGTGGTCGTCAACCGGGGGGCGGACCGCCGAGCGTCGGTCGTATCGTTGATCCTCGGGCTTGGCGTGTCCGCCGTCGGCCTGCCATGGGACGGCGAGATCGACCTTCCGCCGTGTGACATCCTCGTGCATGCGACGCCGATCGGGATGCGCGGCAAGGAAGGGGTGCCGACCCTGCCGCCGGTGCGCCTGGATACGCTCGGACCCGGGGTGGTCGTGTGCGACCTGAACCCGGAGACGACGGAGTCACCGCTCCTCCTCCGCGCTCGAGAGCAAGGTCTTCCCACGATCCACGGGCTGGAGACCCTCGCGAGGCAGGGCGCGCTCGGCTTCGAAGCGTGGACCGGTGTCCGCCCACCTCCGAATCTGATGATCGGAGCCCTCCGTTCGGTTGGGAGTCGTTGACATGGCCATCCCTCGCTTCGACCTTGACGGGCAGGTCGCCCTCGTCACCGGTGCCTCGATGGGCATCGGCCGGGATCTCGCCCTGGCCCTCGCCGGGGCCGGTGCCGCGATCGCCGCGGCCGCGCGATCGACTCGTCAGTGCGACGAGCTCGTCGACGAGATCCACCGGGCGGGCGGCATGGCCGCCACGGTCCCCCTCGACCTGATGGACCGCGCGTCCATCGAGCGAGCCGTCGCCTCTACGGTGGACCAGTTCGGCCGGATCGACATCCTCGTCAACAATGCGGGCATCGGAACGAACCACGACGCCCTCGATGCGACGGAGGACGAATGGGATGGCCTCTTCGACGTGAACGTCCGCGGCCTGTTCTTCGCCTGCCAGTCCGCAGGACGTCGGATGGTCGCCCAGCGGTACGGTCGGATCGTCAACATGAGCTCGCAGGCGGGCCTGGTCGGTATCCGACGGCACGCCGCCTACAGCGCCAGCAAGGCGGCCGTCATCGGGCTGACGAAGGTGCTTGCCCTTGAGTGGGGCCCGTTCGACGTGACCGTCAACGCCGTCGCTCCGACGTTCATCCGCACACCCGGCACTGCGGAGCGGCTCGACCAGCCCGACTTCCTCGCTGATGTGCTGGCCCGGATCCCGGTCGGGCGCGTCGGCACAACCGCGGACGTGGCCGGTGCCGTCCTGTACCTTGCGTCGCCGGCCGCCGGCCTGGTGACCGGCACCGTGCTCACCGTGGACGGGGGATGGACGGCCCAGTAGGCGATCAAGGCCCGATCGCGCCACCGGGGCGTGCTTGACGTGTTTGCGCCGCGTCGATACACCCGCGTACCATCGTGCCGATCATCCATCTCCATCCGGTGTGTCGCGCGACGCCCCGAGGCCCTCCGAGGCACCCTGACCCATGGCTGTCGGCTCGTCCAATGACTTCGATCTTGTGGTGCTCGGCGCGGGCACCGGCGGCTACTCGGCCGCCTTCCGGGCCGCCCAGCTGGGCCTGAAGGTCGCCCTCGTCGACGAGGACAAGATCGGCGGGACATGCCTCCATCGCGGCTGCATCCCGACCAAGGCACTCCTGGAATCGGCCGCGATGGTCGATCGGATCCGGGGCGCCAAGGCTCTTGGGATCACCTTGCCGGGGGAACCGACCATCGACTACGCAGCCGTGGTCGCGAACAAGGATGCGGTCGTGAAACGGATGTGGACCGGCCTCAAGAGCCTCGTGACCAAGAACAAGGTCACCTGGGTGGACGGCCGCGGCCGCCTGGATGGCCCGCACAAGGTCCGGGTCATCCAGCCCGGCGAGGATGGCACGCCGGGCAAGGGCGGCGAGCGCGTCCTCCAGGCCACGAACGTGATCCTGGCCACGGGTTCCAGGGTCAAGAGTCTCGCCGGCCTGACGCCGGACGGCACGCGCATCGTCACCAGTGACGATGTCCTGCGCATGACGACCCTGCCGAAGGACATCATCATCGTCGGCGCGGGTGCAGTCGGGGTCGAGTTCGCGAGCATGTTCCATGACGTGGGCGTCGCCGTGACCGTGCTGGAATACCTGCCCCAGATCGTCCCGCTGGAGGATGCCGAGGTCAGCAAGGTCGTGGAGCGCAGCTTCACCAAACGCGGTATCACGGTCATGACCAGTGCGCGCTTCGATCCGGCGGCGGTCAAGTCGGACAAGAAGGGCGTCACGGTCAACGTCGGTCCCGAGGGCAAGGACGCCAGCGACATACGTGCCGAGATGATGCTCGTGGCGACCGGACGCGCCGCCAATATCGAGGAGATCGGGCTCGAGACGACGCGGGTGGAGACGGACCGCGGGGTCATCAAGGTGGACGGTCACATGCGCACCAGGGAGGCGCACGTCTACGCCATCGGTGACGTCGTGGGCGGCCTGTGGCTCGCCCACACGGCGGCACACGAGGGGATCATCGCCGCCCACGTCATCGCCGGCGAAGCGGACGTTCACCCGATGGATTACAACACCCAGCCACGCGCCACGTACTGCCGTCCGGAGATCGCCTCCATCGGTCTGACGGAAGAACAGGCGAAGGCGGCGGGCATGCCATACAAGGTCGGCAAGGTGCCCTTCCAGGCGATCGCCAAGGCGATCATCGGCGGCGAGTACGAGGGCTTCGCCAAGATCATCGCGAGCAAGGACACAAACGACACGCTGGGCGTTCACGTCGTGGGTCCGCACGCCACGGACCTGATCGCGGAAGCGTCTCTGGCGTTCCAGCTTGACGCGACACCCTGGGAGATCGGGGGCGCCACCCACGCCCACCCGACCCTTTCGGAAGTCATCGGCGAGGCGGCCATGGCCGTCGACGGCCGATCCATCAACTTCTAAGGCACGGCACCCAAGGACACCAGGGAGGCCCATCCGCGCGATGGCCACGACCAGGGGCTCCGATACCAGCCTCGCCGCCTCCGTCGGCCTGTCTGACGCCGACCTCGTCGAGATGTACCGCTACGTGGCGCTGGCCCGCGCCCTGGACGAGCGGATGTGGATCCTCAATCGGGCCGGCCGGATCCCGTTCGTCATCTCCGGGCAGGGCCACGAAGGGGCGCAGGTGGGGATCGCCTGGGCGTTCCAGCGCGGCCACGACTGGATCGCCCCGTTCTACCGCTCCATCGCGACGTGCCTGACCTTCGGGATGAGCGCACGCGACATCCTGACCGCCCAGTACGCCACCGCCAACGACCCGAGCTCCGGTGGCCGCCAGATGCCCGGCCACTACGGCTCCCGGGCACAGAACCTGGTGAGCGTCTCGTCGCCGGTCGCGACCCAGCTGCTCCACGCCGTCGGTATCGCGCTGGCGGCCAAGATCCGCAAGACCGGCCAGGTGGCGATGGCGTCGATGGGGGAGGGCAGCAGCAACCAGGGGGACGTCCACGAGGGACTCAATTTCGCGGCGATCCACAAGCTGCCCTTCGTGTTCGTCGTGGAGAACAACGGCTACGCCATCAGCGTGCCGGCAGCCCGCCAGGTGTCCGTCCCGAACGTCGCCGACCGGGCGCCCGGCTACGGCATCCCGGGGGTCGTCGTCGACGGCGCGGACGTACTGGCCTGCTACGTCGCGGCACGGGACGCGGTGGCGCGGGCGCGGGCGGGTGACGGCCCCACGCTCATCGAGGCGAAGGTGACCCGGCTGACCGGGCACTCGTCGGACGACCAGCAGACCAAGTACCGGAGCGAGGAGGAGCTGGCCACGGAGCGCGCCCGCGACGCCGTGCCGGTCTTCCGCGCCCAGCTCCGTGACGCGGGCGTCCTCACGGACGAGATCGAAGCACGGCTGTCGAGCGAGATCAAGGCAGCGGTGGAAGACGCCACCGACTACGCCGAGGCCCAACCCGACCCGGATCCTGCGACCGCCATGCGCCATGTCTACGCCGACGACGCGGGGTCGAGCGACTGATGCCGGCACGGACCTTCATCGACGCCATCCGCGAGACGCTGGCCACGGAGATGCGCCGCGACCCCTCGATCATCCTGCTCGGCGAGGACGTCGGCAAGAAGGGCGGCGTCTTCCTGGCCACGGACGGCCTGTGGGCGGAGTTCGGGGACGAGCGGGTGATCGATACGCCGCTCACGGAGTCGATGATCGTCGGCGCGTCGATCGGGGCGGCCATCAACGGCCTGCGACCGGTGTGCGAGATCCAGTTCGCCGACTTCATCTTCCCGGCCTTCAACCAGATCGTCTCCGAGGCGGCCCGGATGCGCTACCGCTCCAACGATGGGTACGGCGTGCCCATGGTCATCCGCGCCCCGTACGGCGGCGGTGTCCACGGCGCGCTCTACCACTCCCAGAGCGTGGAAGCCTTCTTCACCCACGTCCCGGGCCTAAAGGTCGTCGTGCCCTCAACGCCCTATGACGCCCGGGGCCTCCTCCGGTCGGCGATCCGCGACGAGGATCCGGTTCTCTTCTTCGAGCATAAGAAGATGTATCGATCCGTGCGCGGCGAGGTGCCGGACACCGACTACGTGGTTCCCCTGGGCAAGGCCGCCGTGACCCATCCCGGTTCGCAGATCACGGTCATCGCCTACGGGCTGATGGCCCACTACGCGCTGGAGGCGGCCGACCGCGTCGCTGAGGATGGCATCAGCGTGGAGGTCGTGGACCTGCGCACCCTCAGGCCCCTGGACACGGAGACCGTCCTGGACTCCGTGCGCAAGACGGGAAAGTGTCTGATCGTCTACGAGGACAACAAATTCGGTGGGTACGGGGCGGAGGTGGCAGCCATCGTCGCCGAGGAGGCCTTCGACTACCTGGACGGCCCGGTCACGCGGATCGCCGGTCCGGAGGTCCCGGGTGTGCCCTACAACCACGTCCTGGAGGAGTGGTTCATGGTCAACCCGGAGAAGATCGTCGAGGGGATCCGGACGCTCGCCGCCTACTGATCATGGGGCGGCGACGGCGGCCGACGCGGTCGGCAGTCGCGGTACTCCCGCGGAGTACACTCGCGCCAGCCTCCACCTTCAAGGGTGAGGCATGTCGATCGGGGTGACTTGTGCGTCGGCTGTTCAGGTTCGGATCGCTCGCCGCGGGCATGGCGGTCGCAGTCTCCGCAGCGGGCTGTGGGTCCGCAACGTCCTCGCCACCCGCGGCCGCTGACGGGCCCATCGCCGTCGAACTCTCCGAATGGAAGGTTTCGCCGGCACAAGGCAGTACCACGGCCGGTTCCATCACGTTCGCCGTTTCCAACAAGGGCACACAGGTCCACGAGTTCGTCGTGGTGAAGACGGATACCAAAGCCGACGCGCTGGCCGTGGTCGACAACAAGATCGACGAAGGCGCCCTCACCCCGGTGGACGAGATCGAGGACATCGCGGTCGGCGCCACGCCGACCCTCACGGTCGATCTCGCAGCAGGCCACTATGTGCTGCTCTGCAACATCGAGGCGCACTACGGTCAAGGCATGCGCGCCGACTTCGACGTGAACTGATTCCGGTAGCTCGACGGGCAGCTCCACCCAGAAACCCCGGATGGGCGAAACTACACCCAGAGTCCAAGTGTCCGGCGACCCGAAGGAGCAGCGAACGTGGCGAAGGTGACGATGCCCCAGCTCGGTGAGAGCGTGGCCGAGGGGACCATCGGGAAGTGGCTCAAGCAGCCAGGCGATCATGTCGCCAAGTACGAGCCGCTGCTCGAGGTCATCACGGACAAGGTCAACGCCGAGGTGCCGTCGCCGTTCGAGGGCATCCTCAAGGAGATCCTCGCGCAAGAAGGGGCGACGATCCCGAACAACGCGGAGATCGCGATCATCGAGACGGCGGGCGAGGCCAGTGGCGATGCGCCGGCCGCCGAAGCGGCCCCGGCCGTTGCGGCCGCCCCGGCTTCTACGGCTGCGCCGGACGAGGCGCTTGCAGCGCCCGAGTCGAAACCCAGCGCCGCACCCGGCGGCTCCGACGAATCGAACCCGGCGGCCGAGCGCCCGGCCGCGACCGCAGCTGCCCCGGCGGCTGCCCCGGCGGCTGCCCCGGGGGCAACCACGATCCCCGCCGCCCAGTCGACTGCCGCGGTCGCCACCGCGCCCGCCGTCGGTGATGCAGACGCCCGCATGACGCCCGCCGTTCGCCGGATCCTCCGCGAGCATGGCCTCAGCCCGGAACAGATCTCCGGCACCGGAGGCGGTGGCCGCATCACCCGTGGCGATGTGAGCGCCGTGGTGGAATCGATGCGGACGAACGGGAGCACGCCCGTCCCGGTGATGTCGACCGGCACCGCATCCGCTCCGCCAGCCCCCGCAGCTGGCCCGGCCCCGGCGGCGACGCCGTCGATCCAGTTCCCGGACGGGGCGGATGATGTCCTCGTGCCGATGACGCTGATGCGCAAGGGCATCGCGGCACAGATGACCCGCGCCCTGGCCGTGCCCCATGCCTACGTCCACATGGAGGTCGACGCGACCAACCTGGTCCGGGCTCGGGAGCGTTCCAGGAAGGAGTACCAGGCCCGCGAGGGCATCTCACTCAGCTACGTGCCCTTCGTGATCAAGGCCGCGGTCGCCGCGCTCCGCCAGTTCCCGACTTTCAACGCGCATTGGACGGAGCCCGGGCTGCTGGCCAAGCGACGGGTCCACATGGGTGTCGCGGTGGCCGTCGACGACGGTCTGCTCGTCCCGGTCGTCCGCGATGTCGACCTGTTGAGCATCAGCGGGCTGAACCGCGCCATCGCCGACGTGGCCGCCCGGGCGCGAGCCGGAAAGCTCAAGCTCGACGACTACGGCGGCAGCACCTTCACGATCGACAACACCGGCTGGTTCGGGTCCAACCTCACGATGCCCATCATCAACGTGCCGGAGGTCGCGATCCTGACCATGGAGGCGATCACCAAGCGCGCGGTGGTCCGCGAGACGCCAGACGGCGATGTCATCGCCATCCGACCGATCATGAACGTCGTGCTGGCCATCGACCATCGAGCCAACGACGGTGCCCAGGCTGCCGCCTTCCTCAAGGTCATCAAGTCCTCGCTGGAGGCCGTAGGGCCGGAGACGCCTGTCTACTGAGCGCGGCAGCGGCTGTGGCTGACTCTCGCTGATGCGCGTCTTCGTGACCGGCGGGGCCGGATTCATCGGGCTCGCGGTCGTCCGTCGGCTCGTGGCCCGAGGCGATCGGGTCGCGGCCATCGTTCGCGATCCTGACCGCTCCACGGCCCTCGCTGAACTGGGCGTCGAGGTGCGCCAGGGTGACCTCCAGCGCACGCCGGCCATCGTGGACACGATGCGCGGCAGCGACGCCGCCATCCACCTCGCTGGCTCGCACCGCATCGGCATCGCGGCCAGCGAACACCCCGAGATGTTCGACGCCAACGTCGGAGTCGTCCATCGGGTGCTGGACGCCGCCGCGAGCGTGGGACTGGAGCGGCTGGTCCATGTCTCGACGGTCAACGTCTTTGGCGACACGCACGGCCGGATCGTCGATGAGCGCTATCGGCGCGACCTGACCGAGGGCTTCCTGAGCTACTACGACGAAACCAAGTTCCTGGCCCACCGTGCCGTGGAGGAGCGGATCGGCGCTGGCGCGCCGGTTGTCATCACGATGCCCGGCATGGTCTACGGAGCCGGCGATCACTCGGCCTTCGGCGCCCAGCTCAAGGGTGCCCACGACGGTACGCTGGGCTACGTGGCCCTCGGTGAGACCGGCATCACGGCGGTCTTCGTGGACGATGTGGCCGCGGGAATCGTCGCCGCCCTGGACCGCGGCCGGATCGGCGAGGCCTACATCGTGGCGGGCGAGAACACGAGATCGCGAGATGCGATGGCGGTCGCCGCGCGGGTGGGCGGTCATCGGTTGCCCCGGTTCGAGATCCCGACCGCGATGCTGAAGATCGGCTCGAGAGCGCCAACCGCTCTGACCCGCCTCGCCGGCGTTCCGGACAACCTGCGCGAGGTGCTGGCGGCGTCCCTTGGCGTGACCTATTGGGCGTCGTCGGCCAAGGCCGCGTCAGAGCTTGGGTACACGCCGCGCGATCTCGCGAGTGGGATCCGTTCCGCATTCGGCGATGCCTGAACGAGGGACACGCGGTCCCGGACGAGCCCGTGCCCGCGCTCCTGCGGTCGCCATCGCTTTCGTGCTGGTCGCCCTTGTCGGCGCCGGCTGCGCCCTCTCGAAAGGGGGCCTCGACGGGCCGATCGGGGTCAACATGCACGTCAGCGCCACCCCGACGTCGGTCGAGGTGGATGCACCAGGCTGGTTTGCCGACATGACCAGGGTCTATCTCTGTCCGGTGGATCCACCGTTCCTGCCTGAGCCCGGCCCGGCCCGCGTCGGTTGGACCCCCGGCTCGTCGTGCCACGACTACGGCAGCCGACCGAGCGGCGATGGTTTGACGGCCAGCCTGCCACTGGCCGATCTCTCTGATGCCGACCGGGCCATGTTCACGACCGCCGACGATTGGTACCTGCTCCTGCTGGAACTGGATGGCGACCGCGTGTCGACGGCGGTACGAAGCCGGTTCGCGGCCCCGGACGTGGCTGGCGGCTCCTGAGGGCCGGACGCACTACACTCAGGGCATGGCCCGCCAGCTCCCCGTCCTCGACCCCGTTTTCGACCCGGTCTCGGCGGACGCGACCGGCCACCACGCCCGTCCGGATCTGCCGATCTCTGTGGGTGGCGGCCTGGCCGGTCTCCCGGCCGCGGACGGTTCCGTCGCCCAGCGCCGCCACCCGGACTGGATCCGCGCGCGGATGCCGTCCGGGGAGAACTACCACGACCTCAAGGGCCTGCTCCGTGGCCTGTCGCTCAACACCGTCTGTGAAGAGGCCCACTGCCCGAACATCGGGGAGTGCTGGGACGAGCGCACGGCCACGATCATGATCCTGGGCGACACGTGCACCCGTGCCTGCGGGTTCTGCGCGGTCACGACCGGCCGGCCCACCTGGTTCGACGATGACGAGCCGCGCCGCGTCGCCGAGGCGATCGGCCAGCTGGGCCTGGAGCACGTGGTCGTGACCAGCGTCGCTCGCGACGACCTGCCCGATCACGGCTCGCGGATCTTCGCCGAGACGATCCTGCGCATGCGCGAAACCTCGCCCGGCATGGGCATCGAGGTCCTGATCCCGGACTTCGACGGCGTCGACGACCGGCTGCGCACGGTCATGGACGCCCGGCCGGACATCCTCAACCACAACCTGGAGACCGTGAAGCGCCTCCAGAAGCCGGTCCGCAAGCGTGCCCGCTGGGATCGGAGCCTGTACGTCCTGCAACGGGCAAAAGAGATGGCCGGTGAGATCGGTTACGCCGTCCACACGAAGTCGAGCCTGATGGTCGGCCTCGGCGAGACGCGCGAGGAGCTGACGGAGGCGTTCGAGGCGCTGCGCGCGGTCGACGTCGACATCCTGACCATCGGTCAGTACCTCCGACCGTCGCTCCAGCACCTCCCCCTCGAGCGCTACTACCACCCCGACGAGTTCGCCGAGATGAAGACCGAGGCGCTGGCCCTCGACTTCAAGCACGTCGAGTCGGCGCCACTGGTGCGCTCCAGCTATCGCGCCCGCGATCAGGTCCCGGGCGCAGAGCTCAAGCGGGCCCGTCGGCAGGCCGGCATCGACGCGGAAGGCCGCATCGTCCCGCTCGCCGGCTGACGGGTCGCGCAGACCGGCAGCGGCGGCTGGGGATCCGCCAGCCCCGTGACACGATAGAACGGCTATGGCTTCCGACCGGGATCCGCGCGACCCGTTCCAGCCGGTCGACTTCGTCCCGGTCCGGATCGGCAGGCGGCACCGCACGCTCGATCCGCTCGTCGCTGGGGCGCTTGTCGTCGTGATCGGACTCGCCGCGGCCATCGTCCAGCCGTGGGACAGCGGGCCGGCCACGGGTTCATCGTCCGTACCAGGTCTGAGTGCCGCGATCGCGACCCTGCCGTCTGCGGCCGCGCCGGCCCAGCCGGGTCCGGGACGCGCGATCGACGCGGTGGCGTTGCTCGGCGCCCTGGTGCCCCACGACGAGTGGGGCGTGCGGATCGTGCTGGAGGTGACAGACAGCACCGGCCGCTCGACGCTTCAGGAGCGCTGGCGGCCCGTCGGGCCAGCGTGGGATCCACCGGATGCGACCGCCTTCCGGTCGGATGACCCGATCGCGGCGATCGGCGTGACGGCACCCGCCGACGAGACTCCGCTCGCCGTCCGGGTCTGGGTGGATGATGGCGATCGCGGCTGGCGATGGCTGGACGCCCGTCGCCCGGCGTCGGACCGCGCCGCCGCGGACCTGCTCCTGCTCCCGCCGTCCACGGCCGGTGCCCCGGCATCCTCGTGGTCCGCCGGGCGCTATCGGCTGGACCTGCTGATGGGCTCCTCCATCGCGCGCATCGACGTGTTCATCGACACGCCGGGCATCGGCCCGTTCACCCCGGACCGCGCGATCCTCGACGGCGGACCGGCGATATGGCTCGGCAACGTCCCGACCGGGCCGTACCTTGTCGCAGATCAGACCGTTACGCCGCTGGTCGGAACCCCTGGCGACCTGCTGGATCCGGCGAGTGCCTGGCTTGATGTGGCGGAGCAGGTCGCCAGCACGAGCCTGTCGACGGCGACCGGCCTCGGGGTGCTCCTCCCGGCCGGGGCCCGCGACGCCTCGGGGCTGATCAGGCGCCTCGCGCCAGACCCCGTGTTCGACGCTCCCCTGGCTACGACGGGGATGCGTTACGACGCCGACAACGACCCGGCGCCGTTCATCCAGTTCGACGCTCCCCGGGGGTCGGCGTGGCCGCCCGGCGTCTACGCCCTGCAGATGGCCTGGGATGCCTCCGACGGACACCACACCGGAACGTGGCACGTGGAACTGCGCCCGGGCGACGCGCTGGCGGGGAGCGCGCTCCTGGATGCGGCCCGCCGTTACGCCAGCCACGCGGGATCGAATGCGCTGGTGCTGAGCGGGGCAGGCCGCCGACAGCTTGACCCGGCGGCGGCGCCGGTCCGTGCTCTGCCATTCGACGACTCGATCGGCTGCGGCGACAGGCTCATCGATGAAACGCCTGCCGTCCTTGGTATCGCTCTCCGCGAGGGTGTCGCGTTCAGCGACGTGGCGCTGACCCTGCACGGTCCATTCGATCAGTCACTGGCTGTGCGGACGCGCACCGCTCGGGACGTCCTGCCCGGCCTCTCCCTCGTGGCGCCTGCGCGCGGAGCGGCGTTCGCTGCGGGCGTCTATCGCCTGGCGTTCGATACGGACACCGGCCGGCGGGCAGTGACCCTGTGCCTGGGTACTTCGCCGTTCAGTGGCTGACCGCCCTGCACGTTCATCACGAAAGTGCGTCTGACCGACGCACCGCCCTCGTGCGGCCCGGGCAGCCCTGCACGTTCATCGCCAAAGTGCGCCTGACAGAAACATGCGTGCGTCAGGCGCACTTTCATGACGAGTCCCTCGTGGACCTCTGCCCAGATCGCAGCTGCGTGTCGTCTGGGGATCCGGCCGTGCACGTTCATCACGAAAGTGCGTCTGACCGACGCACCGCCCTCGTGCGGCCCGGGCAGCCCTGCACGTTCATCACGAAAGTGCGTCTGACCGACGCACTACCCTCGTGCGCCCCGGGCAGCCCTGCACGTTCATCGCCAACGTGCGTCTGACCGACGCACTACCCTCGTGCGCCCCGGGCA
>Ga0163144_10005646_pt1 | contig 27795 bp, 25 predicted proteins | sample OliLak19BULKMAT1_FD_123175 | JGI IMG/M metagenome (GOLD analysis project Ga0163144, IMG submission 123175) | Freshwater microbial mat bacterial communities from Lake Vanda, McMurdo Dry Valleys, Antarctica - Oligotrophic Lake LV.19.BULKMAT1 | ecosystem: Environmental > Aquatic > Freshwater >... | reverse complement strand
CGGCGCAACTCCCCTGCCACTCGACATCCACGTACTCGGCTCCGAGGGAAAGCGCCTCGGCGAGGATGCGCCGCCGCTCCTCTTCGCTGCCTTTGAACATCCCGCCGTCGGAGGTTGGCCGGCAGGTCACGATGACCGGCTTCTTCCGGCCCGCCAGCGCGGCCGCCGCACACGGGTCGCGTACGGAATCCAGCCGCAACTCCACCAGGTCGGCATCACCCACCTGGTCGCGCTGCGTACGCAGGTCGGCCATGGTGTCGGCCGTCACGGTCGCGCAGAGTTTTGCGGTCTTCATCCCAAATCACCAAATCAACAATTCACCAAATAAAAAAGCGCCTCTTCCCATTCGGGTTAAGAGGCGCTTCGGTCGAGCGTTGGATTTACGCGTCGGGGTTATACGGACCGGTGAGCCTCTCCTGCTGGGCACCAATACCACCACGTCCGCACACCGCTCCCGATCTGGTCAAAAGACCGGGTCTGGAACGCGGTAAACAAGACTCGTGAGCGCATCTGAACGTCAAAAGGCTAACAGACCCGGAGCGTTGGCGTCAAACCCAAGGTCATGGCAGGTGTCGGTTCGGCGCTTGCTTCGCCCGGGGGAACACCGTATAACCTTGATAGGTCGGTAGTTAGCCGACACTTAAATGAAATCACGTGTCTTCGCTCTATTCACCCTTGTGCTGGGTCTGCTGGCGGCCTCGCCGCGCGCCCAGTTGGCCACCATGCCGCTCGAAGAGGTTCGACCGGGGATGGTCGGCGTGGGCCGTACGGTCTTCTCCGGCACCGCCCTTGAAGACTTCAAGGTCAACATTCTGGGGGTCCTGCGCAACGTCATTGCCCCCAAGCGGAGCCTGATTCTGGCCAAGCTCGAGGGCGGGCCTCTCGCCAAGACTGGCGTGATCGCCGGCATGAGCGGGAGTCCTGTCTACATCGATGGCCGGCTCGTCGGCGCCGTGTCGTACTCGCTCGGCCAATTCTCGACCGAGGCCATTGCCGGCATCACGCCGATTGCCGACATGATCGACGCCACCATGATGCCGGCGGCCGCGCGCGGCTCGCGGCCGGTGGCCTTGACCTGGCCGGCAACCCCACGCCAGCTCATCGACATCTGGTCCACCGACCTCGGCCGCTCACGCGCGTTCGTAGACGACCCATCGCAGGCCATGGTGCTGTCGGGAGGCCCGGCCGACCTGAGCCGAATGGGGGCGATGTTGCGGCCGATTGCGGTGCCCATGGTGGCGGCCGGCTTCGCTATCTCGGTGATGGACCCCCTGGCCCCCGCGTTCACCGCGGCCGGCTTCGTCCCGATGTCGAGCGCGGCGCAGTCGCCCGGCGGAAATGCCACGGGCGGCACTGATCACAAGCTCGCGCCTGGCGATGCTGTCGGCGTGGCGCTGATGACCGGCGACTTCGAACTGGGCGCCACTGGCACCGTCACGCATGTGGATGGCGACCGGGTCTACGCGTTCGGCCATCCGCTCTACAACCTTGGACCCACCGAGTTCCCGATGACCAAGGCCGAGGTGCAGGTCGTGCTGCCCAGCCTGATGTCATCGAGCAAGCTCGCCAGCTTTGGCGACGTGGTCGGGACGATTCAGCAGGACCGCTCGACCGCCATTGCCGGCCGGCTCGGCCCGGGGCCGTCGCTCATTCCCGTCACGATCACGCTCAACTCCGATCGCGGTCCATCGCGGTCGTTCCGTTTTGGCGTGGTGCGGGACTTTACGTTCACGCCGCTGCTCACCTACCTGTCGGTGGCCAACGTCCTGACGGCGTACGAACGCGGCGCCGGACCGGCGTCGTTCGCCATTCGGGGCAGGGCGTCCATCCGCGCGCAAGAGGACATCACCTTCGAGGACATGTTCTCCGGCGACCAGCCTGCAGGCGGCGCCGCCGCGTATATTGCCGGTCCGCTCACGGCCCTGCTGAAGAACTCGGCCGAGGTCGTTGACGTCGACAAGATCGACCTCGTGATCGACGCGAGCGAGCAACAGCGGAGCGCCCGAATCGAACGGGTGTGGCTCGACACCACGCGTCCGCGGGCCGGTCGCGATGCCGTGGTCTTTATCGCCATGCGCGATGCGCGTGGCGGCGAGGTCATCAAGCACGTGCCGATTCAACTGCCCGCCAACGCCACGGGGGCGCTGCAGTTGGTCGTCGCGGATGCGGTCCGCACCACCGCCGACGATCGCCGCGACACGCGCGGCGCCGACATGCCGCGCGTCTCGCAGTTGATTCGCTCCTTCAATCGCGCGCGTCGCAACAACCGTCTCTATCTCCGCCTCACCTCTCCCGACTCCGGCGCCGTCGTCAACGGCGAGCCGATGGCGGCGTTGCCGCCGTCGGTGCTGTCGGTGCTCGAAGCCGACCGCAGCAGCGGGACGGTCGGTGCCCTGCGATCCACCACCCGCGGCGAGTGGGAAATCCCACTCGACTTTGCCGTGACCGGTTCGCGCCAGTTGACCCTCAACCTCGATCAACCTTAATGACTCGTCGAACACTGATTGGTGCGGCCCTGGCCGCTGGCTGGCTCGCGGTCTCCACCCTCTCGGCTGCGCCAGGCTTCTGGCAGGCGGGGACGCAGGCGGACTTCCTGCGCGGCGAGGTGGATCAACTCTCCATTGATGAGCACGGGCGCCTGACGCTCGGTCCCGAACTCACCAACGTCTACGACGCGGGCACGCCGTTCGTGTGGACGATGGTGCCCGGACCTGACGGCGCACTGTTCCTGGGCACCGGCAACGATGGCAAGGTCATCCGCGTCGATCGAAACGGCCAGGGCAGCGTGTTCTACGACAGCAGCGAGATGGCAGTGCATGCGCTGGCACCGGCGCCCGGCGGCGGCCTGTATGTGGCGACCTCGCCCGATGGCCGCATCTACAAGGTTGACGCCAAGGGACAGGCCACCACCTTCTTCGATCCCGGCGAGAAATACATCTGGTCGCTCGCGGTCGATCGCCAGGGTAACCTGTTCGCCGGCACGGGCGACAAGGGCACCGTGTATCGCGTGACGGCCGACGGCAAGGGCGCGAAGTTCTTCTCGACCAAGGCCACGCATGCCGTGTCGCTGGCGTTCGATGCCACCAACCAGTTGCTGGTTGGCACGGGCGCGCCCGGCCGGGTCTTCAGGGTCGACACCGCCGGCAAGGGTTTCCTCGTGCTCGATACGACCTTCCAGGAGGTTCATGCCCTGCGCGTGGATTCCAAGGGGGTCATTTACGCGGCCGCCCAGAGCAGCCGCGGCGGCAGTAGCGGCGACAGCCTGTCGGAACCGGTGACGGTGCCGCCTGCCGTGACGCCATCGATTCCAAACGTCTCGACCGAGATCACGTCGATCTCGGTGGCCGAGATCCCGGGCGGATCGCAGTCCTCTGGTGCTGGCGCGGCCGATCGGCGCAGCGCGAGCGGAGCGATTTTCCGCGTCCAGCCCGATGGCTTGTGGGATCAGATCTGGGCGCCGTCCGAGGACGCGCCGTACGACATCAGCATCGAGACCGACGGTGGCTTACTGGTGGCGACCGGTGGCAAGGGCAAGCTTTACAAGCTGATCGGCGATCCGGTTCGGGCCGTCCTCGTCACCCGCGTGCCGGCCCAACAGGCGACGCAGTTGATTCGCACCGCTGACCGCACCCTGATCGCCACCGCTAATCCCGGCCGGTTGATGGCCATTTCGCCGGCCCGCGCCACGCGTGGCACCTTCGAGTCAGAGGTCAAAGATGCGCGCCTGGTGTCGACCTGGGGTGTCGTGGCGTGGAAGGCGGTTGCGCCCGCCGGGGCCAAGGTCGAAGTCTTCACCCGCTCGGGCAACACGCGCACGCCAGATGAAGCGTGGAGCGATTGGGCCGGTCCCTATGCCAATGCCGACGGCTCGCCGATTACCAGCCCGAAGGCCCGTTATCTCCAATGGCGTGCCGTGCTCACCGGGACCACGGCGAGTCCCGTGTTGACGTCGATCACGTCAGCTTACCTGCCACGCAACGTGCGTCCGCAGGTGGCCTCGATCACCGTGCATCCGCCGGGCGTGGTCTTCCAGAAGCCCTTCTCGAGCGGCGAGACCGAGATTGCCGGCCTGGATGATGACGCGGCCGAGCGTCGCCACCCCGGCGCTGGTGCAGCGGGTGGCGGTTCGGGCCCCGCGCTCGGCCGGCGCATTTACCAGAAGGGTCTCCAGACATTCGTCTGGAAGGCCGACGATGACAACGGCGACGACCTGAGCTACGAGGTGTTCTATCGCCGCGAGGGCGAGACAGCCTGGCGCCTGCTGAAGAGCGCCGTGGGCGACACCCTGCTGGTGTGGGACACGACCTCGGTGCCGAACGGGTCCTACGTCCTGAAGGTCGCGGCCGCTGACACGGGCGCCAACCCGCCGGAATCGGCGTTGGTCGGCGAACTGGAGAGCAGCAGCTTCGAGATCGACAACGTCGCACCGACCGTGCAGGCCGGCGCCCTTCGCCGCGATGGCACCCGGTTCGTCGTACCGGCCGACATCCGCGACACGGACTCGGCGATCACGCGCGTGGAGTACTCACTCGATGCGCAGCGCTGGCAACCGGCCTTTCCCCGTGACGGGATTCTCGACGCGCGTCAGGAATCGTTCGAGATCCGGCTGGCAGCCAATGCCGAAGGCCGCACGCTGGTCATCCGCGCGACCGACGCGTTGGGAAACGTCGGGACGGGCCAGATTCAGATTCGCCTGCCCTGAGCACACGACGGCCGGATGCGGCCGTCGCGAGTCGCAGGGCTAGAGTCCGACGGCCGCGAGCGGAAGTGGCGCGTGCGCCTCGAACGCTTCGGGCACCACCGGCTTCATCATCGGCGCGGCCTGCGGCTTGGGCTGGCCGACTGCGTCGGTCGGCACCGGCACCGGACGGATCGGCTGCGGCGCGTTGCGCAGGCGCAGCGCCTGCCGCATCAATCCGAGCTCATCGTCGTGACGGCCCTTCACGGTGGTGTTCGCGACCAACCACACCATGCTCACGGCCACCACGTCGCCGGTGCGCGCTTGTGCCGGCGCGAACTGCACGCGATAGGCCTCGTTCAGCATGGCGTTGACCACGGCACGGTTGCCGAGCGGCTGGGCGTCGTTGATCACTTCAATACCCTGGACGCGGCCTTCGCGCGAGACGACCGCCGACAGCGCGTACTCCACGTCTTCCTCGGCCATCTCGATCGAGGCATCGGTGACTGCGCGCGGCGCCATCATGTCGTAATTGAGCCGCACCGGGTTGGCATTGGAACCGGGGTTCGCCAGCAGCGAGATCACGCCCGCCAGTGAATCGGGACGTTCCTGGTTCGCGGCATGCAGCACGCTGGCCGATCCGACCAGGCAAATCAGCGTGGCGACCGTCGCGCCAATACCTGCCCAGACCAGATGCATGTCCTGGAACAGCGCCACGACCTGTGAATGCACCGACAGGCGTTCTTCGACGCCGAGTTGCTCCACGACCTGCTCGGACAAGCGCAACGGCTCGACGGCTGCGTGTTCGCCGACCTCAGCGGCCATGTGGCGCACGGTCGAGCCGAGCTCGGCGATCTCGTCAGCCTCCAGGCTGCACGCGACGCACTCGGTGAGATGGTTCTGGATGGTGAGGCGTTCCGCGAACGGCACTTCGCCGTCGTAACACGCTTCCAGGCGTTCGCGCACGTCGGCGCACGAATGTTCGTGCATCATACGCGCACCCCCTGCAGTTGTTGACGCAGCGCCTGGCGCGCCCGCGTGAGGCGCGACTTGACCGTTCCGACGGCGACGCCCAATGAGAAGGCGATGTCGTCGTAGCTCAGGCCATCGATTTCGCGAAGCACGATTACGGTCCGCTGATCGAACGGCAATCGGTCGAGCGCCGTCCATAACTTCTCTGCCAGTTCTTTGCGGGCGTAGGCGCGGTCGGGCGAGGTGTGTTCACCGGGCTGGCGCAGATCACCGTGCGCGGCGACATGCTGATCGAGCGACACCTGGTCGGCCTTGTGCCGGCGCCTCCACCAGCGCTGGCGGTTGCGGGCCTGGTTAATGACAATGCGGTAGATCCAGGTCTTCAGGGACGATTGGCCGCGGAAGTGGCCGATGGTGCGGAAGACGCTGAAAAAGACATCCTGAGAGAGGTCGAGGGCCTCGTCGCGGTCACCAAGCAGGTGCAGGGCCAGTTGGTAGACCATGCGCTCGTGCCCGGACACGAGCTCGGCGCACGCAGCTTGTTCGCCAGCGGCGCAACGCTCAATGAGCGCCGCCTCGCGGTTGCCGACCTCAGCCCACCCGAGTGCCCCGGCGTCTTTCATGACGGATTCGGCGACAAATCGAAAGCCCATAGGCAGTGTATCAAGCTTAGAACCCGCCCGACCGCGAAAGTTCCCTCGCTTTTGTTACCATCGTCTCCGTGCGTCGAACCCTGGTCGCGGTGGTGTTGGTGGCCGTGGCTGGCGTGGCCGGGGCCCTCGCCTACTCCGCCCTGGCCAACGAACGGGAGTTCGGGCGCCTGATGGCCGAAGGCGACCAGGCCGTGGCCGCCGAACGCCACTTTCAGGCCATTGAGGCCTATTCGGGCGCGGTGGCGCTGAAGCCCGATTCGATGCTGGCCCACCTCAAGCGTGGCGCCGTCTACCAGAACCAGAATGAGCTTGAAGCGGCGCTCCGTGACCTCCGCGAAGCTGTGGAGTTGGACCCGAGCGCCCTGCTCGCCATCGAGTTACTGGGCGACGTCAACGCCTCGCTCAACCGGGCCGAACGAGCCGTCGAGCGCTACGAGGCGTACATCAACCTGGATGAGCGGAATGCCCGGGTGCATTACAAGCTTGGACTGTCTCGCTACCGCGCCGGCCGAATCGATACGGCCGTCACGGCGCTGCAACAAGCCCTCAAGCTGGATCCGGCCCTGGGTGATGCCCACTACGTGCTGGGCCTGGTGCTGCGCGATCAGAACCAGCTGCCCGCGGCCAGGCGGTCGCTCGAAGAAGCGGCCCGCCGCCTGCCGGCGAGCCAGACAGCGCCTCGCGAGGCCCTGGCCGAGGTCTATGCCCTGGAGGGCGAACATACCAAGGCCATCAACGAACTGGAGGCGCTGGCGGCTCTCGATTCGACGCGGGCCGGTCGGTTGGTGGCGGTCGGCCTGGCTCAGGCGCGCGCCGGCCGGGATGAGGCGGCGGTTATCACGCTCAGCCGGGCCGTGGAGCGCTTCCCCGATGCGCCACAGGCCTATGCGGCGCTTGGTCACGTGTGGCTGACCGGCGCGCAACGGCGCGGCGATCGCATTGCGCTGAACAAGGCGCTTGAAGCGCTGCAACAGGCCGCGCGCCGAGCTGATGCGAGCAGCGAGACGTTCGCCGAACTCGGCCGGGCCTGGTCGCTCGCCGGAGACCTGCCGGCCGCCGAGCGCGCCCTGCGCCAGGCGGTCGCGCGCTTGCCGGTGCCGCCCGACGCGTATTTGCAACTCGCCGATGTCACGGTGCGAGACGGCCGAATCCAGGACGCGCGCGATTCCCTGCTGAAGTACGCGACGCTGGTGGGTGACGACAAGCCGCTGGCCGACGTCAGCGCGCGCATCGCCGACCTGTCTCTACGACTCGGAGAACCGGCGCTGGCGGTCCGCTGGTTTGATCGCGCCATCGATGATTCCGGACCGAGCATCGCCCTTCAAGTGCGTCTCGCCGATGCCGCCATCAAGAGCGGAGACATCGACCGCGCCCGCCACGTACTCGACGAGGCCCTCGCCGCCGATCCTGGTAACCGCCAGTTGACGCAGATGAAGCAGCGCCTGCCGTAAAATAGGACCTGCTCCCCTTTTACGGTATGCGTAAGTCGAAAGGGCCGGCGCCTTACGCAAACCGTAAAAGGGGAGCAGGTCCTATTTCTTCTTCTTGGGATCGATGGCGTCGCGCAGGCCGTCGCCGAGGAAGTTGAATCCCAGCACGACCACCGCCAGGAAGAGTCCCGGGACGACGGTGAGGTGTGGTGCATCGAGGAGGTGCACACGGCCGCCGTTAATCATGGCGCCCCAACTCGGAGTCGGTGGCTGCACCCCGAGCCCAAGAAAACTCAACGCCGCCTCGGACAAAATGGCGCCGGCCATGCCCAGCGTCGCTTGCACCAACACCGGTGGCAACGCGGTCGGCATGACGTGGCGTACCAGTAACCGCACGGTGCCGGCCCCGAGGGCTCGGGCCGCGACCACATACTCGAACTCCCTGGCGCGCAGCACCTGGCCGCGCACCAGCCGCGCGTAACCGACCCACCCGATCACCGCGAGTGCCAGCACCACGTTGGTCAGGCTCGGACCGAGTACGGCGACCAACGCGATCGCCAGCAACATTCCCGGAAACGCCATCAGCACGTCCATGACGCGGCCAATGATCTGGTCGATGTAGCCGCCGTAGTACCCCGACACCGCGCCGACGGCCATGCCAACCAGCGATGAGACGCCGACGACGATCACGCCGACCGCAAGCGACACCCGCGCGCCGAGCAGCACCCGTGCCAGGATGTCGCGGCCGAGCTCATCCAGTCCGAACCAGTGTTGCCACGTCGGCCCCTGCAGTCGATTGGGTAAGTCCTGGATGCTCGGATCCCACGGCATCAGCCACGGCGCGAACAACGCCGCGCCGACGACGACCACGACCATGACGAGGCCGAGGCGCATCATTCGAGCCGGATCCTGGGGTCGAGCACGCCGTAGAGGACGTCGGTGAGGAGGTTGACCGAGACGTAGGTTACCGCGATCAGCAGGATGCAGCCCTGCACCATCGGATAGTCGCGGAAGCCAATCGACTGAATCAGCAGCCGCCCGATGCCGGGCCACGCGAAGATCGTCTCGGTGATCACGGCGCCGGTCAGGACGGCGCCGAACTGCAACGCCACGATGGTGACGAGCGGAATCAGGCTGTTGCGAAGCGCGTGACCGAGTACGGCAGCCGACCGCGACACGCCGCGCGCCCGTGCCGCGCGCACGTACAACTCGCCGAGTTCTTCGAGCAGGCTGGCGCGGGTCATGCGCGCCAGAATGGCGGAGAGGGCCAGGCCGAGCGATACCGCCGGCAGCACCAGGTGAGCCGCGGTGCCCCGGCCCGACACCGGCAGCCAGCCCAGCTCCACGGAAAAGACGATCGCGAGGAGCGGTCCAAGCCAGAAGTTTGGGATCGAAATGCCCGCCAGCGAGAAGGTCATGGCCGCATGATCCACGAACGTGTGCTTCCGGACCGCGGCGATGATGCCGAGCGGCAGCGCCAACAGGATGGCAACGGTCATGGCGGCCAATGCGAGCTCGGCGGTGGCCGGCACGCGTTCGGCGATCATCTGCGTGACCGGCTGACCGGTGCGGAATGACTTGCCGAGATCGCCTGTGACCGCATGGCGAAGAAACGTGGCGTATTGCGCGGTCAGCGGGCGATCGAGTCCCAGGTTCGTCCGCAACTCGGCAATGTCCTGCGGCGACGCGCCGTCACCCAGCATGGCCTGCGCCGGATCACCAGGTACCAGATGAATCAGCGAAAACACGAGGGTGGCCACTCCGAGGAGCACTGGGATCGTGAGTAACGCACGCCGGACCAGAAAGCGAACCACTGCGCTCATTCTAATGCGTGGCCAGATGCGGTCGCTCGAGTCCGGGCAGTGCCAGCCGAGCGAGCAACTTGGTCAGCCCTTGCCGCGAGACGCCCAGCTCACGAGCCGCCACGCTCGGCCGGCCACCGGCGCGAGCGAGCGCGGCCTGGACGAAGTGCATTTCGAACGCGCGACGGGCCTCGGCGAGCGTGGTGCGGCCCGCGATGGCCGTGGCACGTGTGAGGTGGCCCGCGAGGCCGGCGGCTCCAATGACGCCCCTCGAAGGACCGGCCACCATTGCCGAGGCGAGCACGTTCTGCAATTCGCGGACATTGCCAGGCCAGTCGTACGAGCCCAGCGTGGTGATCGCCGAGGGCGACAGCACCGCGCGGCTGCCGGTGCGCGTGGCCAGCACCGACCACAGGTGCCGCGCCAGCGGCGGAATGTCCTCCAGGCGTTCGCGCAGCGGTGGAATGGTGATGCGCAGCACATCCAGCCGATAGCGGAGGTCGGCGCGAAAGCGATCCGCCGCCACCGCGGCCTCGAGCGGACGATTGGTGGCCGCGACAATGCGCGCATCAACCTTCCGCATCTGGGACTCGCCCACGCGCCGCACCTCCCCTTCTTGGATCGTCCGCAACAGCTTGGCCTGCACGCGAGCACTCAGCTCAGCGACTTCATCGAGGAAGAGCGTGCCGCCCTGCGCGTCTTCGAACAATCCCAGGCGCTCGGCCACCGCCCCGGTGAAGGCGCCCCGGGTGTGACCGAACAGTTCTGCCTCGACGAGTTCGTCCGTGATCGCCGCGCAGTTCAAGGCGCAGAACCGCCGCGCCCGTCGCGGGCTGGCCGCGTGAACCGCCCGCGCCACCAGCTCCTTGCCCACTCCGCTCTCGCCCTCGATCAGCACCGGGAATGGCGACCCGGCGGCGCGCAGCACGACTTGCCGGACGTGCTGCATCGCCTGGCTGTCACCGACTAACTCCGGCATCAGCGCGGCGACGCTGGGTCGCCGCGAGCGCTCGGACACTTCGTAGGTGGCCGGAGCGGCTGCGCTCGCCGCCAGGCGAAGGATCAAGGCGATATCGGGCGCCACGATCGGCGCCCCGACCGCCCAATGACACCACAGCGCACCGACCACCGTTGCGCCATAGCGAATGGGCGACGCGGCCTCCACCGCGGGCCCGCGATCAACCGGCCCGACTGGCAGCCCGGTGTCGAGGACGCGCAGGGCCAATTCCAGCTGATGGACTGGCGGCGCCGCGGCGCCGGCGTGGGCGACGGCGAGCGGTTGGTCGTGGTGACGGGTGATGAAGGCAATGGTCGATGCCGCCAGCCGTTCACGCAGCAACTCTGCCGTCCGCGCCAACGTCAGGTGGCCGTCGTCAACCTCCTGGCAAGTGCGCAGGATGTCGAGAAAAGTCTCGACCATCGCAGGTTCGTTGCGCGGGTCGGCCGGGCCCGCGAGAATCTGCGCTCGAAGGTCCGTCGCCTCGTCGCTATCGGCGGTGAGCAACGCGGCCCGCGCCTCCAACAGCCGGCGCTGCGAGATCAGGCAGCGAGCCAGTGCGCACCGGGCCGCGGTGTGCTCGGGACCGGGAACGGTCAGCAGCACGCTCCACCGCGCCGTGGCCTCGGCATCGACCACGCGACCGGCGGCCTGCAAGTCCCTCGCTCGCGCGATCAACTCGTCGGGCCCGCTGATCACCTCGTCGGTGCCTTCGTGGACCTGGAACGCGACGGGCATCAGCCGGGGCCGCCAGACCCGGTCGGCCGTGGCCGTCCTCACGACCAGGTGTGGCCGAGCGTCCTTGGTCGCCAGCCGGAACAGCGCCAACGCGGCGTCGGGCGACAGCCGCGCATCCGTGGCGAACACGACAATCGATCGGTCCCTCAGCCACGATGGCCACCGCCAGCGGCCTTGCGCGAGCACGGCCCCGAGCGCATCGGCGGCCAGCGGCACGAACCCCGCCAGCCGCGCCTCGCGCGCGAGCAGTCGATGCGTGCGCGCCCAGCTGGCCAGCGAGGGCTCCACCAGGTCGAGCGCACGTGGCCGGCCGTCACGCGCATCGGCCAGCGCCGCGCGGAAGGCGTCAACCGTACCGGCGTGGTCTGGCTCTCCTCCCCATTCGTCGGTCGGCCGCTCCCACACCTCGACCCGCGCGCGTCCGCGCAGGTCGAAGTCGATCAGCCATGACTGCGCGCGTTTCGTGAACAACGGCGGCGTGACGGGCGCAGTGCCCCGGCGCAGGTGCCAGCGAATACCCATGCCGGTCGCCAGATCAAGCGCGCGGCCACCAGAGACCAGATAGCGATCGAGCATCAACATGCGCCCTGTCAGTGCAAACGCCGGGCCCAGGCTCAATCGCCTGATTTGCGCCTAGTTCAGCCGCGCGCGCAGTCTGGGGATCGCAGTTTTTTCAGATAGAATGCCAGTCGGATGCTGCGTTTTTTGACTGCTGGTGAATCACACGGCCAGGGCCTGGTCACCATTCTCGAAGGCCTGCCGGCCGGACTCACGATCGACACCGACGCGATGACGGTTGAGTTGCGCCGCCGCCAGGGTGGCTACGGCCGCGGGCGCCGCATGGCCATTGAATCGGACCGAGCCGAGGTGTTGTCGGGGGTGCGGAGGGGCCGTACCACGGGCGCGCCCATCGCGCTGCTGGTCCGCAACAAGGACTGGGAGAACTGGCAGAACACGATGCATGTGGAGCCACAGGCACCGGCCGGTTCCACAGGGGCGAATCGTGCCGCCGTCGTGCGGCCACGACCCGGGCACGCCGACCTCGCGGGCGCTTTGAAGTACGACCACGATGACATTCGCGACGTGCTCGAACGCGCCAGCGCTCGCGAGACCGCTGCCCGCGTTGCCGCCGGCGCCATCGCGCGGCAGTTGCTCGCGGCCATCGGGTGCGAGATCACCAGCCACATCACCGGAATCGGCCCCGTCGTCGTACCCGCCGGCACCCACGTGGCCTTCGCTGCGGCGAGCGCCATGGATCTCGAGGCGCCGCTCCGCTGTACCGACCCGGCACTCGAACGGCAGATGATCGCGACGATCGATGCCGCCAAAGACGCCGGCGACACCCTGGGGGGATCGTTTGAAGTGATCGTCCGCAATGTTCCGGTCGGCCTCGGCAGCTACGTGCAGTGGGATCGCAAGCTTGACGGCCGGTTGGCCCAGGCCGTGATGTCGATTCCCGCGATCAAGGCGGTGGCGATTGGCGAAGGCGTTGAGGGCGCGCGCCGCCCCGGGTCGCAGGTCCACGACGAGATTGTCGCGGATGTGGCCGCGGCGGCCACCGGCGAAGCCGTGTTGCGGCGGCCCACCAATCGCGCGGGTGGCCTTGAAGGCGGCGTCGCCAACGGCGAAGAGCTGCGGGTCACCGGCTTCATGAAGCCGATCGCCACGTTGATGAAGCCGCTGCGCTCGGTCGACCTGACCTCCCTGGAGGAGGCGCCGGCGGCCATTGAACGCAGCGACGTCTGCGCGGTGCCGGCGGCTGCCGTGGTGGCGGAAGCGATGATCGCCCTGGTGCTCGCCGATGCCGTCCTCGACCGGTTCGGTGGTGATTCCATGACCGACCTGCTCGCGCGTGTCACCAGTGCCGGCGGCAAGATTCGCGCTCGTCTCTCGCGCCGTCCGTCGCCGGCCCGGGCCTAAGCCGTGCTGCGCCCCATCCTGCGGCTCGGAGACTCGATCCTCACGGACCCAGCTCGGCCAGTCGAGGCGATCACCGCCGAGATTGAAACGCTGATCGATGACATGATCGAAACGATGTATGCCGCGCCGGGGATCGGACTGGCGGCGCCGCAAGTCGGCGTGTCGCTGCGCATCTTCGTCGTGGATCTTTCCGTCGGTCGAGACCCGGCCGGTTTGTCAGTAATGATCAACCCCGAGTTCCTGGCACGCGAGGGCATGCAACTGGAAGAAGAGGGCTGCCTCAGTGTGCCTGGCTTCACCGCCACCGTGGCACGGCCGAAGCACGTGGTCGTCAAGGGACTGAATCGCCACGGTGACCAACATCAGCTGGAAGGGACGGGCTTGATGGCGCGGGCGCTCCAACACGAAATGGATCACCTGCAGTCATGCCTGTTTGTGGACCGGCTGCGCGGCATCTCTCGCGACCTGATTCTGCGCAAGATCAAGAAACTCTCGAAAGCCGGCAAGTGGTGAGCTGCTGATGGCATTACGCGTGGCCTTCTTCGGCACCCCGGCCTTTGCCGTGCCGACGCTCGAGCGCCTGGTGCATTCCCACCAGGTCGTGGGGGTCATTAGCCAGCCCGATCGTCCGCGCGGCCGCGGCCAGCAGACTAGCGACGCGCCGGTCAAGGCGCTGGCGATCTCACTCGGCCTGCCGGTGCTGCAACCAGAGCGATTGGCCCGCGATCTGTTCGCGTCCGCGTTCACCGCGTTAGACGCTGACATCGGCGTGGTCGCCGCCTACGGAAAGATCCTGCCCGACTGGCTGCTGGCGACGCCGCGTCTCGGACTCATCAACGTTCATGCCTCGCTGCTGCCCCGCTACCGCGGCGCCTCACCGGTGCATCGCGCGGTCATGGGTGGTGACGCGGAGACCGGCGTGACGATCATGCGCGTGGTCAAGGCCCTTGATGCCGGCCCCATGCTGTCGCGGGTGCACCTCCCCATCGGCCCGGACGACACGACGACGCTGGTCGAGGCCGAGTTGGCGACCCGCGGCGCGGACCTGCTGCTCGCCACGCTGGATGACCTCGAACACGGCCGCGCCACCGAAACCCCGCAAGACGAGACGATGGTGACGTACGCGCCGAAGCTCACCAAGGCCGAAGGCCAGGTGGACTGGCGGCGGCCCGCGCACGACGTACATAACCTGGTGCGCGGCCTGTGGCCGTGGCCGCATGCCTACGCATTTCTCGCCGACACGCGATTCATCCTGCATCGCTCGCGCCTGTCGCCACGACCGGCCGAGGTGGCGCCCGGGACGATTCTCGCGGCCTCGGCCACCGACGGCCTGCATGTCGCCTGCGGAATTGGCGCCATCGAGATTCTCGACCTTCAGCTCGAAGGCAAACGCGTGATGAACGCGCGTGATGCCATGTCCAGTTCTCTCCTGAAAGCGGGCGCCCGCTTTGCCACGCCATGATTGCCCCGGCGCGTCGTGCCGCCCTCGATGCGCTTCGCCAGATCGACGAGGAACGGCTCGACATGGGCGAGGCCGTTGACCGCGTCCGCAAGCCGCTGAGCGATGAACGCGATCGCGCCCTGTTGCTGGAAATTGTCTCCGGCACGTTGCGAATGCGATCGGCCATCGACCACCAGTTGGCGCTGCGGTTGACCCGGCCGCTGGCGCGTCTTGATGCGTTGGTGCGCGACATCCTGCGCATGAGCGCGTTCCAATTGATGTACCTGACGCGAACGCCGTCATCGGCGGTCATCAACGATGCCGTGGACCTGACGCGCCGCGGCGGCAAGACGAGCGCGACGGGATTGGTCAACGCCGTGCTGCGCGCCCTCAATCGCGAACGGCAGCGCCTGGTCTGGCCGGCGCGGCCAGCCGACGAATCCGACCTGGCGGCGATGACCAGCTACTTCGGCATCGTGCACTCGCATCCGGAGTGGCTGATCGAACGGTGGCTGCGCCGCTACGGCGTTGGCGATACCGAACGCTGGCTCGAGTTCAACAACAAGTCTGCCGCCGTCTGCCTGGCGCCGAACCGCACGCTGGCATCGCGCGAGGCGCTGGCCGAAGAACTGGCGGCCGATGGAGTCGAGACAGAACCAACCCGGCACGCGAGCCATGGGCTGCACGTCACATCCGGCCCGGCCTTGGGGACGCGCGCCTTCCGCGAAGGCCGCTGCCTGGTGCAGGACGAAGCGTCGCAGTTGATTGGCGAACTGGTCGAGGCACAGCGTGGCGAGCGCATCCTCGACCTGTGCGCATCGCCCGGTGGCAAGACCGTGCTGTTGGCGGCGGAGGTCGGCGCCACAGGGCTGGTGGTGGCGTGCGACGTGCGGCGCCATCGCCTGCGGGTGCTCACCGAAACGCTGGCCCGCTGCCGCATCTCCCGTGTCCGTGTTATCCAGGTACCGGTGGCCGGTTCGCTGCCCTTCGCCGAGGGGACCTTCGACCGGGTGTTGATCGATGCGCCGTGCTCGGGCCTGGGGACGGTCCGTCGCGATCCCGACATCCGGTGGCGCGTGGCGGAAGCTGACCTGCCGGCGCTCGCGGCCACGCAGGTCTTGCTCTTGCAGCGAGCCGCGGCCCTGGTACGAACTGGCGGCTCATTGGTCTACAGCACGTGCTCCAGCGAGCCCGATGAGAACCAACAGGTGGTCGCGGCCTTCCTCGCCACCTTCCCCGCGTTCACCCAAACCCGGGTTCACCAGACGTTGCCGTTCCGCGAGGGCCTGGAAGCCTTTTTCGGGTCGGTCCTCACCCGCCGCGCTTAACCTTCGCTTTCGGTAGCACTTAAGCACCCAAGCACCCAAGCACTTCAGCACCTCGGTGTAGTACCATTGAGTGTTGTCGATGCCGCTTGGAACCAGAGTCTGGGGCCTCGGCAAGGTCCTGCTGCTGGCGGGAGCCCTTGCCGCGACGTTCCTCGTCTTCGCCGGTCTGGCCATGCGCGTGGCCGTTCGAGCCCGGCAGGTGACCGTGCCGAACCTGGTCGGCCAGACGCTGGCCGATGCCACGACGCTGGCCTCGCAACTCGACCTGCCACTCCGCATTGATCCTGTCCAACGGCCCGATCCCAAAGTGCCCGCCGGTCACGTGTTGCTGCAGGAACCCACGTCGGGCTCCGCGGCCCGTCGACAGCGCAGCGTGCGCGTGGTGCTCAGTTCCGGCGCGCATGTCGCCCTGGCTCCGAGCCTGCTCGGCGAAACCCAGCGATCGGCCGAAATTCGCGTGGCGCAGGATGGGTTGTCGATCGGCGCGGTCACCGAAATCCGCTCGGCGCTCTATCCCCCTGATGTGGTCGTGGCGCAGGATCCGCCGCCCTCGACCCAGACGGCCCAGATTCGACTGCTCGTGAATCGCGGCGAGGACCGCGCGACCTACGTCATGCCTGACTTGATTGGCCTCAACGGCGATCGTGCCGCCGATGTCATGCGGACGCGCGGCTTCCGCGTTTCGATCACCGCGCAATCGGCGGCGCCGGCGATTCCGCCGGGTGTCGTGGTGCGGCAATCCCCCGCCGGCGGCTACCAGGTGCATCCTGGCGATCCCATTGCCCTCGAGGTCAGCCGATGACGATTCGCCTGGCGCCATCCATTCTGTCGGCCGATTTCTCCGCCCTTGGCCGCGACATCGACGCGGTCGCGCGCGGCGGCGCCGACCAGGTGCACGTGGATGTGATGGATGGACACTTCGTCCCCAACCTCACGATTGGCGTGCCGGTGGTGAAATCGCTGCGCAAGGCGACGACCTTGCCGCTCGATGTGCATTTGATGATCACCGATCCCGATCGGTTTCTCGAGGCGTTCATCGACGCCGGCGCGAACATGGTCTCGGTGCACGTCGAGGTGCTGCCGCATCTCCACCGCACGATCGGCCAGATCAAGAAGCTCGGCGCCAAGGCCGGCGTGGTGCTGAACCCCTCAACCCCGGTGTCGGCGATTGAAGAAGTTGCCGCGGATGTTGACTTCGTGCTGGTGATGTCGGTCAATCCCGGCTTCGGCGGACAGGTGTTCATCCCGCGGAGCGTGGCCAAGATTCGCGCCGTACGTGACCTGCTTGATCGCGTTGGCAATACGGCGGCGCCGATTGAAGTGGACGGCGGCGTTGACCTGAGTACCGTGGCGTCGGTCGTGGAGGCCGGGGCCGAATGGCTTGTGGCCGGCAATGCGATCTTTGGCGGCGGCAATGCCGAGACCGCGGCACGCGCCCTCAAGGACGCGGCGCAACGCGCAGCGCAGGGCGTGCATCGGTGACCGCCCGGGTCAGTGTTTCGATCACGCGCGTGCGCTATGCCGAAACCGACAAGATGGGCGTGGTCTACTACGCCAACTACCTGGTCTGGTTCGAGATTGGCCGCACCGACTGGTTGCGCGAGACGGGCTGGACCTATCGGTCGATGGAAACCGACGGCTTTCAGTTGCCGGTGACCGAAGCGCACTGCGAGTACCGGCAAGGCGCGCGCTACGACGATGAACTGGACATTCGGACGCGGGCGGCGCAGGTGTCGCCGGTCCGTATTCGGTTTGATTACGAGGTGGTGCGCCGCGCCGACGATGTGGCGCTGGCAAGCGGGCATACCGTCCACGCCACCATCGGCCCTTCGGGACGCCCGGCGCGCTTGCCGGATCGCATAAAGGACTTGTTCGCATGAAAGCGCTGGTCACGGGTGGTGCAGGTTTCATTGCTTCGACGCTCAGCGAGCGATTACTCGAACAGGGCGCGAGCGTTCGCGCCATCGACGCGTTCACCGACTTTTATCCGCGTCCACTCAAGGAACGCAACCTCGAGAATCTCCGCGGCCGGGCCGGCTACGAGTTCATCGAGGGCGACCTCCGCGAGCTCGATCTCAGCGCCGCCCTCGAGGGCATCACGCACGTCTTTCACCTGGCCGCGCAAGCGGGGGTCCGCCGAAGCTGGGGCCAGGAGTTCCAGGTCTACACCGGCCTGAACATCGATTCCACGCAGCGCCTGCTGGAGGCCTGTGCCACCAAGCCGATCGAGCGGCTCGTTTACGCCTCGAGCTCGTCGGTGTACGGCGATGATGTGGCGATTCCGATGACCGAGACCGCGCTACCGCAGCCGGTCTCGCCGTACGGAGTCACCAAGCTGGCCGCCGAACAGCTCTGCCACCTGTATTTTGTGAACTACGGCGTGCCGGCCGTTTCCCTGCGCTACTTCACGGTTTATGGCCCACGTCAGCGCCCGGATATGGGCTTTAACCGGTTCTTTTCGGCGGTTCTGGCCGGTCAACCCCTGATTCAGTTCGGGGATGGGCTGCAGACTCGCGACTTCACCTTCGTCGCCGATGCCGTCACCGCGACCGCCGCGGCGGCAGTCCGCGGGGTGCCCGGGCGCGTCTACAATATTGGCGGAGGATCGCGCGTCTCCTTGCGGGAGGTCTTCGACCTGATTGCCCGCGTCTCTGGCCGCAAGGTCACGATTGATCAACAAGGCCCGCAGAAGGGCGATATGCGCGATACGTACGCCGACACGACACGGGCCAGGCAGGACCTGGCCTTTGCGCCGTCGGTGACGCTCGAAGAAGGTCTTCGAGCCATGTGGCGCTGGATGGAAGCGACGAACGCATGAGTGGCATTCGAGTAGTAGCGGCGCTGGCCCTGATGGCCGCGCTGGCTGGTGGTTGTGCGGCCAAGTCGCCGACGGTGCCCGCCGGCACGGTGGACGCCGACAAGTTCCTGTTCGAGAAGGGCACCGAGGCGGCCAAAGACCGCAAGTGGCTGAACGCGCGCGAGTACCTGCGGAACATCGTCGACAACTACCCGCAGAGCCCGTATCGCCCAGACGCGAAATTGGCGCTCGGCGATACCTACATTAGTGAGAAGACCACGGAGTCGTTGCTGCTCGCCGCCAACGAATTCCGCGAGTTCCTCACGTTCTACCCGACGCATCAGCGCGCGGACTATGCCCAGTTGCAGTTGGCGCGATCGTTCACGCTGCAGATGCTGGCGCCCGAGCGCGACCAGTCGTCCACCAAGGATGCGATCAAGGAGATCGAGATCTTCCTGCAGCGGTTCCCCAACAGCAGCCTGATGTCTGAGGCGCGCAAGATGGAGCGCGAAGCCCGCGATCGGTTGAGCGAAGCCAGCTACCGCGTCGGGTTCTTCTATTTCCGTCTGAAGTATTATCCCGGCGCGATTGACCGCTTCCAGGAGATTCTGAAGACTGACCCGGCCTACACCAACCGCGATGCGGTGTATTACCATCTCGCCGAATCGCTATATCGAACCGATAAACCGGAGACCAGAGCCGAAGCGCTCCCCTACTACGAACGCTTGCTCCGGGAATTTGAGAAGAGTGACTTCCTCGAATTGGCGCAGAAACGCGTCGCGGAGCTTAAGGGCGGAGTCCCCGCCGGAAAGTAGGTTTCAATGCGTGTCTGCGTGCTCTTTGCCGCCCTCTCCCTGATGGCGGCGGCCCCTGTATGGGCCCAATCCCGTCTTGCCATGGCGCCCCGCACCACCCTGCCTGCGCACGTGATCTGTGCGGACCTGCTGGTGCCGGCCATCCCGGTCCCGACGGTGCGGATCAGCGGCGCGCACTACGTCCAACCGCACCTGTTCTTAAAGGGCGGCGACGAGGCCGTGGTACCCCGCCAGCCCGAAGACGGCCTGGCCGTCGGCCAGCGCTATCTGGTCCGCCGGTTGCCGGCTGGCCAGCGAGCCGAACTGCCCAAGGCGGGCGGCTACGTCTCGATCCGCACGCTGGGCTGGGTGACGGTCACCGCCTTGGACGACGCGAATGCCATTGCCCATGTGGACTATGCGTGCGACGTCATCGAACCCCAGGACTACCTGACGCCGTACGTTGAACCGACGCTCCCCACGCCGGGCGCCACGCTCCCTGCGCCTGACTTCACCGAGCGCGTCCAGATCCTGCGCGGCCTCGAGGGGCGCGAGATGTTCGCCGACGGCGACTCGTTCTCGATTGCCCGCGGCACCGACCACGGCGTCACCATCGGCGCCCGGTTCGCGATCTACCGCGACCGGAAGGACGGCCGGCCGCTCGTGTATATCGGCGAGGCGATTGTCACCGACCCGTCAGCGACGTCAGCGAAAGTGATTTTGCTCAAGACCACGGACGAGGTCAATATTGCGGATATTGCGGTGCCCCGCCGGTAGCGCGCGGGCTAACTGATCTTCTTTTCCCGGGCCGACTTCGCCGTTTCGAAGTCGGCCACCTTCGCGGCGCGATCGACCATGGCGCGCTGGAAGCCCTGGTAGTAGTCGATGGCGGAGACCACGGCCGTCAGCAGCACGACCCACAGCGCAGCCTGCCCCAACACCAGCAACGCCGGTACACGCTCCCAACCCAAGATCAACAGCAGGATGGCGATCACCTGCGACGCCATCTTGAACTTGCCCAGGCCCGACGCCGGCATGGCGAGTCCGCGCGAGTACGCCAGGTTGCGGAGGCCAGTCACGGCAATCTCGCGCCCAATGATCACGCCCACCATCCAGGCCGACGCCAGGCCGAGCTGGACCAGCGAGATCAGCGTCGCCGAGATGAGCAGCTTGTCAGCGAGGGGATCGAGGACCTGCCCGAGCGCCGTGACCTGGTTGCGGCGGCGAGCGAGGTAACCGTCGAGCCAGTCGGTGAGGGAGGCGATGCCAAAGATTGCCGCCGCGACCAATTCGACCGGCAAGCCCATGACCAGCCGGCCCTCGAACTTGGTCAGCAGCACCGACACCAGCACTGGCACCAGGAAGATGCGCGCGATGGTCAGGCTGTTCGGCAGGTTCATGTCGACCGCGGCTATTCTACCCCTCGGTAGGGTAAGATGGAAGTTTGTCATGAAAGCCATCCTTCTCGCCGGGGGCAAGGGTACGCGGCTCCGTCCGCTGACCCTCCACACACCGAAGCCCGTCGTGCCAATTTTCGACCGCGCCTTTCTCCACTACCAGATTGACCAGCTCAAGCAGGTAGCGGAGATCGACGAGGTCATTCTCAGCCTGAACTACCAGCCGCGGCGCATCGAAGACGTGTTTGGCGATGGCACGGGCACCGGCGTCCGCCTGCGCTACGTCGTCGAACCGGCCCCGCTCGGCACGGGTGGCGCCATCCGCTATGCGGCGCAGAATGTCACCGACACGATCGTCGTGTTTAACGGCGACGTGATGAGCAGCGTTGACGTCAACGCGGTGGTGAACCTCCACCGCGAGCGCAAGGCCAAGGCCACGATCGTGCTGACGCCGGTGGACAATCCCACGGCCTACGGCCTGGTCGAAACCGAGAGCGACGGACGCGTCCGCCGGTTCCTCGAGAAGCCGAACCCGGACGAAATCACCTGCGACACGATCAACGCCGGCATCTACGTGCTCGAGCCCAGCACCTTCGATCGCATCCCCAAGGATGTCTCGTACTCAATCGAGCGGGCCTACTTCCCTTCGCTGATCGAGAAGCAGGACATGTTCGTCGCGTACATCGATCGCGGCTACTGGATCGACATCGGCACGCCCGAGAAGTACATCCAGGTGCACCACGATATGTTCGATGGCAAGTTTGCCGGTGGCGTGTTTGCGACCGCCGACCGGACCAAGCCGATCGTGTCGCCCGAGGCGCGGATTGAAGACGGCGTGACGCTCGTCGGCCCCTGCTTCATTGACGCCGGCGTGCACGTCAAGAGCGGCGCTCGCATTGGGCCGTACTCGGTGCTCGGCCGGTCGGTGCTGGTCGAAGAAGACGCCGACGTCGAGAACACCATCGTGTGGCCGAATACGCGCATCGGCCAGAGCGCGGTCGTGCACGGACCAATCATTGGCCGCAACTGCCACATTGGCCGCAACGCCGTGATGAAGTCGGCGTCGGTGATTGGCGACAAGACGCAACTGACCGATTACACGACGCTATGATCAACCCATCCGTCTTCAAGGCCTACGACGTCCGCGGCCTCTACCCGTCCGAGATCACCGAAGAGCTGTTTCACCAGCTCGGGCGGGCCTTTGTCGCCTATCTCGGTCCCGGTAAGTACGCCGTGACGCGCGACATGCGCGTCTCGTCACCGTCGCTCACCGCGGCCTTCATCGACGGCGCCACGCTGCAGGGCGGCACCATCATCGACTACGGCCTGCTGGGCACCGATCAGATGTACTTCGCGGTCGCGGCGGATCGGTTGGACGGTGGCGCGCAGATTACCGCCTCGCACAACCCGGGCGAGTACAACGGCTGCAAGATGGTACGAGCCGAGGCCTTTCCGCTCAGCGGCGAGGCTGGCATCAAGGAAATGAAAGAGATGATCCTGGCCGGCGCCATTCCCACGCCACCGGCCACGCGCGGCACCGTCGAGACGCGCGAGATCATGGACCGCTACATCGAGCACGTCCTGTCGTTCGTGGACGAGGCGTCGATCAAGCCGTTCAACGTCGTGCTCGACGCTGGCAGCGGCGTGGCCGGCCTGGTCGCGCCGCGGTTGTTCGACCGGCTCCCCTGCAAGACCACGCGGCTGTGCTTTGAGGTGGACGGTACGTTCCCGAACCACGAGGCCAACCCCCTGATCGAGGAGAATCGCCGCGACATCACCGAGAAGGTGATCGCCGAGCAGGCGGACATCGGCATTGCCTGGGACGGCGACGCCGATCGGGTCTTCTTCATCGATGGCAGCGGCGAGTTTATTGCCGGCGACTTCATCACGGCGTTGCTGGCCGAGGCCTTCCTGCTGAAGCAGCCTGGCCAGACGGTGATCTACGACGTCCGCGCCAGTTACGCCGTGAAGGACGTCGTCGCGAAGTACCAGGGCACGGCCCTGATGAACCGCGTCGGCCACGCCTTCATCAAGCGCCGCATGCGCGAAGACAATGCGGTGTTCGGCGGCGAGGTCACGGGGCATTACTATTTCCGCGACAACTTCTACGCCGACAATGGCTTCATCCCGGCGTTGATGATCCTGGACCTGATGTCGAAGAAAGGCCTGTCGCTGCGCGACCTGCTGAAGCCGCTGCGCGAGAAATACTTCATCTCCGGCGAGATCAACACCGTGGTCGCCAACATGGGCATTGCCGGCCAGAAGATTCAGGAACTGGCCAAGCGCTACGCCACGGGCAATGTCTACATGCTCGACGGCGTGTCGGTGGAATTTGACGACTGGCACTTCAATGTCCGCCAGTCCAACACGGAACCACTGCTCCGCCTGAATCTCGAAGGCCTGACGCCGGAGATCATGGAGAAACGCCGGGACGAGATTCTCGGGATTATCAGGGGCTAGATTGCCACCGTAGAGGCGGGTCTTCAGACCCGCCTTTGTCTTTAGACCCGCCTTCATTACGTGCCGTAGGGCCCCCCTTTATGGGGGGCCTGCCGGGTCTGTTAGAATGGCTTCGCTGAGCGGGAGTAGTTCAGCGGTAGAACGCGAGCTTCCCAAGCTCGATGTCGCGGGTTCGATCCCCGTCTCCCGCTCCACCTTCTAAGACCTCAGGATTCAGAGAGTTACCCTCGCTCCCCTCGTTCTCATAGCCATCGTTCAACGGACGGCCTCGTGCAAGGTCTGTGCAAGATTGCCGGCGAAACTGCTCAAATCGCTCCATCGACTCGTGAAGGCCGATGCGCGTAGCGTTCAGGTAAATGCTGGTCGTTCGCGCGTCCGCATGCCCCAGCAGTTGCTGCACGACGTGCAGGGGCATGCCCCCCTCCATCCATCGGGAGCCGGCCTCGCGGCGCAGATCGTGGAAGTGAAGGTCGATGCGGTCGAGTTCGGCCCGAAGTTCGGCGGTCAGCCGGCCGCCCTGACGTCGGTGGCCGCGTCGGTCGGTGCCCTCATGCGGGCGTTTGTCCCAGGATGGGGTGAAGCCGTGGGCGCGTAGGATGCAGGTTGTCCAGGCGCGATTGACGTTCGCGACCGGCTCGCCCACTTCGTTGCCGAACACGTGGGCGTTGGCCTCGAACTCTTCGCCCGCCGGATCATGGCGCGCCATCTCCAGGACGGCCGCCAACCTGGTCGTGATTGGGATCACCCGGTCCTCACCGTCCTTGGCATTCTCCGCCCTGACATGGACCTCGCGGCGTGTGCGATCGATGTCGCGCCACTGCAGCTTCAGCAGTTCGCCCCGCCGGCAGCCGGTCTCGAGCGCTGCGACGATGAGCCGGTACAGCCGTGGCGAGGCCGCGGCCAGCAGCGCGGTCTCTTCTCCAGGCTTCAGGCGCCTCGAACGCCTCGCGTGAGTCAGACGCGGGATCTCCGCCCGCTCGATGGGGTTGGAGGCCAGGTAGCCCTTGCGCATGGCCCAGGCAAAGACCGCCCGCACGTGCTGGCGATAATGATTGTAGGTTGAGGCGGCTCGACCCGCCGTGCGCAGACGCTGCAAGACGACTTCGATGTCGTCGGCCGTCACCGCCGCCAGTGGCTTGGCGCCAAGCCTGACCGTGCGCGTGCCGACGGTGAGCTCCGCGGCGCTGATCTTCGCGTGCAGCATTTCGTCAACGCGCCAAGACTTCTTGCCGCGAGCTTTCGAGTAACGCTCGATGAACGCGGCGCCAGCCTCCTCGAACGTGACGGGCTTGACGGCCGAATCTGCGGCTTCTTGGCCAAGCCGGAAGCGGCCTGCTCGAATCTCAGATCGCAGATTGTCGGCCTCCTTCTTCGCGTCCGTCTTGCCACGAAGGTCACGACCGATCAGGCGGTCGAGGTTCAGCCGATAGGCCGTGCCCTTCCAACTGAAGTTGAAGTACCACGGGTGCGAGCACTCCGACCAATTGCGTCGAAGACAATCGCAGCGTTTCCGGAGGCCATCGTTCTTTTTCGTCTTCATCGGCTTGAGTCCCTCACCTTCTTGAGCGACGGCCGCGCGGGCGCGACCGGTCAGAATGCGCAATGATCTCGGCAGCGAGCGCCAGCTCGGACGGCGTGCCTTCAAGGGCACGGTCGATAGCCGCCTGGCGCACCAAGTACGTGCGACCACGACGCTGGAGCTTGACACCGGCGCGTTTCAGGAAATGGATGGCCTTCTCGGCGGCCCGAGGACCGTCATACCGTAGGTAAGCTGCAGCCGCGTCCATCCGCAGATATGTGGCTGCAAGCTCTACAAGCCTGCTGTCTCGATTCGAATCTGGAACGCCGGCATCCGGCCGCTTTGTCGTCGCCATAGTTGCTTCACCTATTGGCGCGGCGGGCGGTCCCAAGCTCATTGCCAAGGGCCGCCCGCCGCAATTGGTCAGCGGCCGGCCCGCAAGGACTGCGCCGCAGCGAAGCCCAGGTCGAAGCCGACGTCAGCCGCCAGCAGGTAGCGCGAGTACCAGCGGTCGAGAACTTCCCGAACGTCCTGTTGTTCTTTCGAGGCCAGATGCTCTACGAGGGAGTTCGCCAAGGCGTCCAGGCGCTTCTTCTGCAACGCAGATTCGCGGTAGCCCTTTGCGGGATGGGTTCGCGCGAAGCGGTCGACCATCTCGTCGATGTCGACACCGGAGTCCCAGACCAACTGGCGCAATGCGTCAGTCGTCACCGCGGCGCCGGCGGCCTGTCGGAGTTGTTTCAGGGCTTGTTGACGTTTCGATACGGCGTGAGTCGCTCTCGTCTTCATGGGACCTCCTGCTCAGGTCCCCGGAAAGCGGGCTGCTACAATCCTCCCAGCCCGTCGCCGGGTCACTTCCGGTTGACTGGGTAGGCCTGCCGGCGCGTGGCAACGCGCTTGCGGGCCGGTTTCTTGATCGGCACCGTGCTCCGGTGTTGCGAAAGATAGCTGTTGAGCGCCTCCCGAATCAGCTCGGCATAGGGCTGCCCCATCGCCTTGCTGAGTGCGAGAAACTCCTCATACTGCCGCTCGGACACAAAGAGGCTGATGCGTTTCATTCGGGTCGACGATACGCCGGGCACTGTATGCCTGTCAAGCATACGCCAGGCGTTTCGTCACGTTGGCTGCCCGGCCGGCGCCGATGCGGTCGTCTTCGGTGATGCGGTAGTTGCTCCGCGTCGAGCTTCGACCCACCACCGGCCCCGGCGTACCGTCAGTGGGCATGTAGTCGGTGGCGTCTAGTCCTCGTCGTCGTCGTCGTCGCTGGTCGAGCGCATCATCGCGACCGCGTCCAGGGCGATTTCGCGAGCCTGATCCGGACTGAGGCCGCTTTGGATCGAGCTGCCGATCACCATGGACACGGTCTCTTTCGCTTCCGTCAGCCTGGCCGTCAGGAGGTTGTCGGCCCTCAACTCGGCCACGAGCGCCGGATTCTGGGCGGTCCAGATCGCTTCGATCACGGCGGTCGTCACGGGCGACATCATGGTTTGCCACTTCCTCTTCTTGGCCTTGGCCGCGGCGGCCCGAAGTTTCTCGTTGACTCTTTCGGAGATACGCTCGTGTACTGCCTGCGACACCGGTGGCGCCGTCGTTGACGGCGTCTTCTTGGCGGCGATGTTCCGCCTGAACGTCTCGTCCATCTCCCGATTGATCTGCTCGACGACGCTCTTTGGCGCCGGCGTAGACACGGTCGGAGATGGTCCCGTCTTCGTGCGCGGTCTCCGTGGCGGCGAGTCGTAGGACATGCCGCTCAGGATACGCCTGTTCGGACTTACCGTCAGTCGCGACCACTGTGAGGCACTCCAATGAACTTCCAACGCCATGATCGGAACCCTCCCTCAGTGCAGATGCCGCATTGCGCAGACGCTCAGATCGAATCCCCCGTCAGGATACGCCTGCTCGGTGATGTCGTCCGCCGCAATCATTGGCCGTTGGGGCACGATTATTGGCCTCCCGGCTTGATCGGCTTCTTGCTCATCATGATGGGGTCCTTTAATGAGAGGCGCTCAAGGTCCGCCTTGATGCGGGTCAACTGCGTGCGCAGCGCCGCCTTCTTGGCCGGGTCCTTCTCGTTCTGGTACTGGGTGATGAGGCCACGCGCCTGCTGCTCAAGCCGCACGTCGTTACGCAGTTCCCGTTCTTGCTCGCGAAGAAGGCTCGAAGGCGTGGCCGTCGGCGTGCCGCCTGGCTGTGCGACCACGGGCAAGCCGAAACCGCGGGTGCGCGGCAGGTCGGACGTCGCCCCGCCCCGAGGACTTGGTTCAGGTTCGTCAACGTCGGCGGGCCGCCACACTACCGGATCCGATCCCGCCGCCTTCGGAGGGGTGTAGCCGAACAAGTTTTGGAGGTACGACCGCGCCTTGGCCGGATCGAGCCGCTGGTGCTTGGCTTGTTGATCGCCAAATCCCCGGTTCCATTCCGCCTCGGCGGCCGGATAGTCGCCGTCGTGCTTCGACAGCAGCGATGAGAGGTAGCTCCGAACGCCCGTCGGCAGTGCCGCATCGTCCGGCGGGCCGACCGGAAGGCCAGCCTTCTCGGCCGCGCGGTGCTGATGCCGAAGGTTTTCGATCGCGACGTTCCCATTCAGCCGTGCCGATGACGCCGCGCCGGCCGCTTCAAGGCTCCGCGTCTGCTTCAACTCGTCATCGAGATACTTCTGTGCGACGGCGTCCTTCGCTTTGAGGGTCTTGGCCGACGGGTCTTCCCAATCCTCAACGCTGGTCGTAACGCCCGCCCCCTTGGCCCGAAACACGCTCTTCATCTCAGGGGAGAGCGTGGCGAACCATCCGTCGAAGATGGCCTGCCTCTTCGCGACGGCAGCCGTTTCGGCCCGCCGTTCTTCCTCCGCGTTCATGTAACTGCGTTCGCG
>Ga0163144_10005645_pt1 | contig 27799 bp, 19 predicted proteins | sample OliLak19BULKMAT1_FD_123175 | JGI IMG/M metagenome (GOLD analysis project Ga0163144, IMG submission 123175) | Freshwater microbial mat bacterial communities from Lake Vanda, McMurdo Dry Valleys, Antarctica - Oligotrophic Lake LV.19.BULKMAT1 | ecosystem: Environmental > Aquatic > Freshwater >... | reverse complement strand
GTAGGCCTCTTTGAGGGCGTTCTCGAGGACGCGGGCCTGGTGGTGGTATTCGCCGCGGATGAAGATGTAGGCGGTGCGGATTCGGCAGGCGTGGCAGCAGATGGCGATGCCTTCGAGCATCAGGTGCGGATCAAAGTCCATGAGGAGGCGGTCTTTGAAGGTTCCCGGCTCGGATTCATCAGCGTTGATGGCGAGGTAGCGCTGGCCGGGGTCTTCTTCGTTTCCCGCTTCGTCAACTTTCAGCTTGGGCAGGAAAGTCCATTTCAACCCAGTGGGGAAGCCAGCGCCGCCCCGCCCACGAAGCACAGACTTCTTGACCTCGTCGGTCACGGCGTCGGGCTTCATCGTGAGGGCTTTTCGGAGGCCGATGTAGCCGCCGGTCTGGACGTATTCGTCGTACCCCACGATGTGGCGGTCCTTGGGGTCGGCATAGGGCCAACAGGGAATGCGCTTGGTGAGGATGGGGCCGGAAAGGTTCGGATTAATGTCGGTGGACATGCAGGCGGAAGGTTAGGAGGACGGATGAATCACCGCCGTGCCAAACTTCGCGGCCACTTCTCGGCCCATGTGCCGCTCAGCCTTTGACGATCTCGGTTTCCCAACCGTCGTACATGCCGCCCAATTCGGAGGCCATTTCGTCGGCCGCGGAAGTGCGGTCGAAGATTTCTTCGATATCAGGTGAGCCGTTGTGGGTGAATGAGACGAGGTAATCGCCGGTGTCGCCTTCTTCGGTGGGCTCGACCTCGAACTCGTTTTCCTTAGCCCATTCCGCGAACTCCTCGGCGGCTTCGGCGTCCTCGAAGTAGGCGAAATGCTGGATGGAGCGCGGGCTCTTGAGGTCGTCGCCGTTTTCCTCGAGTTGGCGAATCACCATCATGTCGCCGTTCCAGCGGATTTCGGCGGGCGTGGGGCAGACGGTCTCGATGAAGATCTCACCATCGGCGTCCTCGAGGGTTGACACCTCGCCCTTGTGGCTCTTCCACCCGGCGACAACTTTCTCGGCAGTGGCCGTCGAAGCGGAAGCTTTCTTGGTGTAGAAATAGGCGGTGCGTTCGTTGCGGTGCATCAACGTCGCGACAAAGACGGCGTCGCCACCTTTTTCAACCTGTTCGGCGAGGGCGTCTTCCATGGCACCCAAGGCCTCAAACTCGGCCCGCCCGGGCATCCCCTGCCCGTTCGCGGACTGAAGGGTGATGGTCACGCGGAGGAGCGTCCGCCGACCCGATTCGGGGCCTTTCTCCAGCCATTCGTGGTTGAGATTGACGGTGCCGGGGCTGTCGTCGATATCCCGGAGGAAGGTGGTCCACTGCTCGTCGTTTTCGTGGGTCATGGGGCGGAAAGATAGCCGATGGCAGATGCCAAAGCACAGACGGGAGGAATTGGCACGGGTGGGGGTCTGCAGCGCACCGCCCGAGGATTCCCGATGCACCGCAAGGACGCCTTGCCTCAGGCCGAGGCCACCCCGAGGGCCGCGCGTTTGGCCGCCGCGAAGGGGGCGTGATGGTCCATGTGATGGACGTAGAGGGCGACCATTTCGGCCAAGGTGACACGGCCACGCTGGTTGTGGATCCCCGAGCGTTGGAAGGCGGCGTCGGGCAGGGCCCGGAGGACTTCGCCGGTGTGAAGGCGGTTGAGGCGGAAGAGATCGCACGCGAGAGCGACGTCCACGGCCTTGTAGAGCGTCGCCGCGAAGGCGGTCTCGTCGTAGGCGATGAGGAGGGGAAAACTCTCGGCGGCGATCCGCTTCATGCGGTGGCCGGCGGCGAGGTCGCTGTCGAGCATGTGGACGACGAGTTGCCGCATGGACCAGGCGCCGGGGACGGCATGGGCGTCCAGTTGCATGTCCGATAACCCATCGCACCATCGGCGGAGGTCGTCGGCTTGGGCGATGAAGCGGTCGGTGAGCGTGTGGTCCATGCGGAAAGATAGCGGGTCGTAGACGGCAAACGGCAAAGCGCCGATGCCGAGACGGGGGAGGCAACTGGCGCTGCGCACGCCTCGTGAGGGAAAACCCTGCGCGGCGTGCCTACACTTCGTCATTGCCGGTGGCCTCGAATCCGCGGCGGGCGTTACAAACGACCCTCCGCCCGAGTCTCTGCTGGCGGCGTCGGCGTTTGTCCTTTTTCGGATGGACCCGGTGCTCACAGAGTACGGCCCCACTTGTCCAATTGGCTTGGGTAAGGAATGCCCGAATATTGATGTGGGCCTTTTTGCCCGCACGATGCTGACACCTTTTCGCGCCCGCGTGATGGTCCGGTGATCCCGGACCCGCGATTCGGGACCGAGAACGGTGCGGATGTTCGGAGCGGACGCGAGGCCTTGGAGATCGCTTTCTTGGTTCAGAACACTTCCTCGTCCGTTTCTTCGTCTCCGTCCGTTCCCCCGACCCTTTCCAACTTTTCACATCTTCCACCCGCGCTCGCCGCAGCGGTCGGCGGTCCTCAGCCGTTTTCGTCGTTCGGGCTGGCGACACCGATCCTCAATGTGCTGAAGGAGCAGGGGTATCACACGCCCACCCCGATTCAGGCCGAGACGATCCCGCTCATCCTCGGTGGTCGTGACGTTCTTGGGTGCGCTCAGACGGGCACCGGGAAGACGGCGGCCTTCGCGTTGCCGATCATTCACTCGCTGATGAGCAGCACGGTGGACAAGACCCGCAAGGGGCCGGTCCTGCCACGGGTGCTGGTGCTATCGCCGACGCGAGAACTCGCGACGCAGATCGCGGACAGTTTCGTGACGTACGGCGCGTATTCCGGCCTCAGCGTCGGGTGCGTCTTCGGCGGCGTTTCGCAGTTTCACCAGGTGCGGGCGTTGCACCGGGGCGTCGATGTCCTGATCGCCACGCCGGGCCGCCTGATGGACCTTATGGAGCAGGGGCACGTCATCCTCTCGAACATCAAGGTGTTCGTGCTGGACGAGGCGGACCGAATGCTGGACATGGGGTTCATCAATCCCATCCGCATGATCGCCTCGAAGGTGCCGCAGGGTCGGCAGACGCTGCTCTTCTCGGCGACGATGCCGCGGGAGATCATGCACTTGGCGGATTCGTTGCTGACGAAGCCGGCGAAGGTGTCGGTAACGCCGGTGGCGAGCGCTGCACCGCTCATTGAGCAGCGGCTGTACCACGTCCCCCGCAACAGCAAGACCACGCTGCTGCGTGAACTCCTGAATGACGTGACCGTCACGCGGGCCTTGGTGTTCACCAAGACCAAACACGGGGCGGACAAGCTCACCAAGAAGTTGAACCTGGGCGGGATCAAGGCCGACGTGATCCACGGCAACAAGGCCCAGAATTATCGCACGCGGGCGCTCGAGCTGTTCCGCTCGGGCAAGTCACGCGTGCTGGTCGCGACGGACGTGGCCGCCCGCGGGCTGGACGTCGATGGCATTTCGCTGGTGGTGAACTTTGATCTGCCGATGGAGCCCGAGGCGTATGTCCACCGCATCGGCCGTACCGGGCGGGCGGGTAACACCGGCGTGGCGGTGAGTTTCTGTGACTCGGAGGAACGCGGCCTGCTGCGTGATATCGAGCGGCTGACGGCGAAGCGAATCCCGGTGATCGCGATGCCACAGTTTTCGCCCGAGGCGATCGCGGCGGATGCGAAGGCCCAGCGCGACCCAGAGGAGCGGGACTACCGCGATGCCCGCACGGGCCGGCGCGAGAGCCGGAGCGAGGGGCAGCGTCCGGGGCAAGGCCGTCCTCGGGATGGCGGCTCTTTTGGGGGTTCGGGAAGTGGGTCAGGTGGGGGCTCGGGGCGGCGTGCCGCGACGTTGCCGCCGTCTCAGGGCCTTCCTCACGAGCACGCGGCACCCGCCCGCGGACCGTCGGAACTTCGCTTGCCACCGAACCGCGAGATTGTGCGGGCCGAGCGCCCGCACCATCCGGCGCGGGCGGACAAGCCGAGCACCGGCCCCAAGCAGTATTCCAGTCAGGGCACCGGACAGGGCGGCCGGCCTGCCGCGAAAGCGGCCCGACCGATGCACGGGCCGGGTCCCAAATCGGGCGGAACCGGCGTTCGGAGCACGTCCGGAGGTCCTCGCGGATCGTCCGGCCCCGCCGGTGATCGCGGCCCCAACAAGAGTTGGAACGCACGAACCACCAAGACCCGTCGGGCCTAAGGGGACGGCGTCCGAACAGGTGAATAGAGACGCGACCGGAACAGACGTTCCGGTCGTTTTTTTGTGACTGCGTTTTATTGTGCGACGGCGGTAATCTTGGCTGGCGAGCGGGATCAGGGCATTGTCCACACGCTTGCAAAGTCACGACCGATGACCCGGTGTTCCTCGCCGCCCGCGATCTTGAGAAGGCGTTCCAGCGGTTCGCCGACCGGTTCGTCGCTGAGTTCGAAGGTGGAATGGTGCATAGGCATCAGGAACTTGCCGCCCGCATCGGCGTTCATTTCCCAGACCTGTTCGGGGGAGGCGTGCTTGGCGATCCAAGGGTCGTAGGCGCCGATGCCGAAGATGGAAAGATCGGCGCCGCCGATGCCGCGAAACCCTTCGGATAGCGCGGTGTCACCCGCGAAGAGGACTTTGTGGTTGGAGTCTTCGAGGAGGTAGGCGTTGTGGCCGCGGTGGCGATCCCAGATGGTGCGCGCACCCCAGTGGCGGGTGGGGACCGCGTGGATGGTGAGCGTGTCGAGACGGACGGACTTGCCCCAGCTGAGCTCGATGATGCGGCCGAAGCCTTTGGGTATCAGGGCGGTGGTGTTGCCTGCGGTAACGACGATCGTGTTGGGATTGGCGAGGGCGCGGAGGGTGGGACGGTCGAGGTGATCGAAGTGGGCATGCGAAAGGAGGACGAGGTCGATGGGGGGAAGGGCTTTCGCATCAATCGAGGGGAGGCGGCGCTCTACTCCGAAGGTGTAGACGCCGACGTTGACGCCGATGCGGTGCGAGAAGACGGGGTCGGTGAGGATGGTCTTGCCGGCGTGGCGAATGAGGATGCTCGCGTGCCCGAGCCATGAAGCCGCCAAGGGCGATGCGAGGAGTGATTCGTGCCGCACGATCGCGGGCTCGAGCGCGTGCGAGGCGATGGCACGACGGATGGAGCCCATGATTTCGCGCGGGTAGCGACGGAAGCCGGACCGGGCCATTGCCATCGCGGCGGTCGAAGTGACCTTGGAGGGCGGCAACGGAGCCGTAGCGGGCGGGATGGGCAAAGGGCGGGGTGGATCAGGGTGCGTCGGAGGCATTGCGGGTTAGTGTCACGGGCGTGTCACCCGGTTGAAGTTACGCGGGCACCGAGCCAGAGGCGGGGAGTCTGACGGACGAATCAGTTCGAGGCCGGAAGCGGGGAAAGCAGGCGGGAAAATCAATAGCGCGCGCGACGGATTATTGTGTGTCTGGCGGATTGGTGGTCGGTGAACGGTATTCAAGGAGTGATTTCATGGACGGATCTCTTGTTCGGCGTTGCGGTTGCGGGGTTACGGCAATGATCGCGGTCTGCGGGGTGGCGGCGAGCGTGACGGGCGCGGAGCCGACGGCCCATCTGGAGACGGGCACGAGCATTACGATTTATTCGTCGGCCCAGCCGGGCGGCGTGGATGTGGGGCCGCAGGGGCAGCGGAACGTGTATGGCTGGAACGGGCAACCGGTCCCGGGCTACGCCTCCGTACGCGAACGACGGATGATGAACCTGAAGAAGGGGCGGGGCGAAGTGAAGTTTACGGATGTCGCGGCGGAGATCGATCCGACGACGGTGAGTTTTTCGTCGCTGACGGACCCCGAGGCGAGCGTGCTGGAGCAGAATTATCAGTTTGACCTGGTGAGCCCGGAGAAGCTGCTGGAGAGGTTCATCGATTCGGTGGTTTCGGTAAACATCAGCCACGCGGACGTGGTCGAGAAGATTGAGGGGACGCTCTTATCGAGTTCGGGGGGATCGCTGGTTGTGCGCCTGAGCGATGGGCGCGTCCGGATGTTGAACGGGGCGTCGAACGTCACGCTGCCAAGCCTGCCCGAGGGGTTGATTACGCGGCCGACGCTCCTGTGGGACATCGAGAGCGAAGTAGGAGGCGAGCAGGAGGTTCTGGTGGGGTATCAGACGCGGGGGATCACCTGGTGGGCGGATTACAACCTGGTGTACTCGGACGGCAAGGATGCGAACCATGGTGTGCTCGATGTGGGAGCGTGGGTGAGCATTCTGAACCAGAGCGGCGGGACGTACGCGGATGCGACGTTGAAATTGGTGGCGGGAGATGTGCACCGGGCGCCGCGACCGCAGGACTCGTACATGATGGACCGGATGAACGAATCGATGGCGGCCCGCGGGCGCGACGAGAGTCAAGGATTTCAGGAAAAGTCGTTCTTTGAGTATCACCTCTACACGCTGGGGCGGCCGGCCACGATCCCGGACAATTCGACGAAGCAGGTGGAGCTGTTCCCGGCGGCGAAGGGGGTGCCGTGCGAGAAGGTGCTGGTTTACGACGCGACGGGGGATGCATGGTGGGGCTACGGCTCGGTGGTGATGGATGAGTCGTTCGGGGCCCAGTCGAGCAACGATGTCGATGTCTATCTGCGCTTTGCGAACAGCAAGGCTGAGGGGATGGGGATGCCGCTGCCGGCGGGGCGGATCCGCGTGAGCAAGCTGGATGAGGCGGATTCGAGCCTCGAGTTCATTGGGGAGGACGTGATCGGTCACACACCCAAGGACGAGAAGGTGCTCGTCAAGTTGGGCAAGGCGTTTGACGTGGTGGGCGAGCGGGTCAAGACCGACTTCAGGATGGACAGTTCGCGCGAGACGATCGATGAATCATTCGAGATCAAGGTGCGGAACCGCAAGGACGAGGCGGTGACGGTGATTGTCGAGGAGCATCTGAACCGGTGGTCGACGTGGGAGATCGTGAAGCAGAGCGCCGAGAGCAAAAAGATCGACTCGCGCACGGTGCAGTGGGAAGTGACGCTCGCACCGGGTGAGGAGAAGGCGGTGACGTACAGCGTGCGGTACACATGGTGAAAGCGAGCGTCCCGACGGCGGGGACGCTCGGACGAGTTGGAGTCGCTCGACGTTCTTCCTAGAATGCCGCATGATGCGAATGCGAGGGTGTGTGGGGGCGGTGATGACCGCCCTTGTGGTGAGCGGGTCGATGGCGTGGGCCCAGGGCGGGCCCCCACCCGCGGTTGTGGTGCTGGATGCCGCGCGGATGGAGCCGGTGGAGGTGTGGCGCGAGGTGACCGGGGAGTTAAGGGCGGTGAAGCGTGCCGCGATCGCTTCGAGGCAAGCGGGGCTGGTGGTGACGCTGACGGTTGAGGAGGGGGAGCGGATAGAGGCGGGGCAGGTGTTGGCGACGCTGGATGACGTGTTGGCGAAGTTGCAGGCGGACGAGAAGCGGGCCGAGGCGAGCGCACAGGCGGGCGTTTTGAACGTTCGGGAGGCCGAACTTGAAAAGGCGCAGCGCGACTGGTCGAGGTATGAGGGGTTGGTGGGGCGGGATTCGGTGTCGTCGGCAGAGATCGACATCGCCCGCACAGGGCCATTGCTGGCGAGCGCGCGGTTGGAAGAGGCTAAGGGCGACGTGGCATCGGCGATGGCCGCGGTGGCGGTAGCGGACCAGGCGGTCCGCGAGATGACGCTCAGCGCCCCCTTTGCGGGGTTCGTGGTTCGCAAGCGGTCGGAGGTCGGAGAATGGGTGAACCGAGGGGGTCCGCTCCTGGAAGTCATTTCGCTTGAACGGTTAGAGGCCCGCCTGGACGTGCCGGAGTCGCTGGTCCCGGGGTTGGTGGCGTCGCTTGCCCAAAAGCCCCATGCGGGAGAGACCGCCGCCAAGATACGAATTCTGGGGCTGGGCACGGAGGTCGCGGGTCACGTGGATGCGGTCTTCGCCGAAGCGGACCCGTTATCGCGTCTGGTGCCGATCCGCGTGAGCGTGGCCAACGCGGACGGCGTTCTGCGGCCGGGAATGAGCGTCGTGGGGCTGATCAAGGCCGCCGGGGCGACCGAGCCGCGCCTGACGGTGAGCAAGGATGCCATTCTGCGGGACGATGCGGGCGAGTTTGTGTATTTCAATGCGGGCGGTATGGCCGCGGTGGCTCGGGTGCGGTCACGGTTCGCGGTGGGCGACCGGGTGGTGGTCGATGGCAGCCTGCCGCCGGGGGCGCAGTTAGTCGTGAAGGGCAACGAGCGGCTGTTTCCCGGCCAACCCCTTAGGCCAGAGCAAGGGGCGGCCCCTTCTAAGGCGGAGTGATCGATGGACTTGATTCGTTTGGCGATGAACCGCCCCGTGACGATCACGGTGGGCGTGCTGCTGGTGGTGATGTTCGGGCTGTTGGGGCTCTTCACGATCCCCGTGCAGTTGACCCCGACGGTCGACAAGCCGGTGATCACGGTGACGACCGTCTGGCCGGGGCGGAGCCCGGAAGAAGTGGTCAATGAGATCACCCGCGAGCAGGAAAAGTATCTTAAGAACGTTCCGAACCTCAAGAACATGAGGTCGGTCACGACCGAGGGCAACGCGGAGGTGACCCTTGAGTTTTACTTAGGGGCGGACCTGACCCGGGCGCTCCAGGAAGTGAGCGATTCGCTGCGGCAGGTGCCGGCGTACCCCGACGAGGTGGACGAGCCGACAATCAAGGCGGCCGACGGCGGGCCGTCGAACGCGATCGCGTGGATCATCATCGACATCGACCCGGCGAAGTTGGCGGACCATCCCGGGTACGACATTTCGACGCTGTACGACGCGATGGACCGCGAGGTGAAACCGTATCTGGAGCGGATCGACGGCGTGGCGGAGGTGAACATCTACGGCGGGCGCGAGCGCGAGGTGGAAGTGTTCGTGGATCCGGTCGCTCTGGCCCAGCGGGGCTTGTCGCACGAGAGCGTGGTGGCGGCGTTGCGGGGCGAGAATCGGAACATCTCGGCGGGGACGATCTCGGAGGGAAAGCGCGACTACCGGGTGCGGCTGGTGGGGCAGTATTCAACGGCCGAGGATGTGCTGGCGACTACGATCACCTACCGCGACGGACGTCCGGTGCTGGTGAGGGACGTCGCGACGGTTGAGTTGGGGCACCAGAAGCGGCGCGGGTTTGTGCGGGCGATGGGGCACCCGTGCATGGCAATGAACATCATCCGACAGAGCGGATCGAACGTGATGACCATCATGGCGGATGTGCGGGAGCGGCTGGTGGAAGTGCAGCGGGAGATTCTGCCGCGACTGGAGCCCGCGCTGGGGAACAGCCTGCGTATTCGGCAGGTGTACGACGAGACGACGTATATCGATTCGGCGATCAACCTCGTGACCGGAAACTTGTGGAGCGCGGCGGCGATCACGGTGGTGACACTGCTCATCTTCCTGCGGGCGATCCGTCCGACGTTGATCATCGCGCTGGCGATCCCGGTGTGCATGACGGGCACCTTTCTGGTGATGGTGGCGGCGGGACGGACGCTGAACGTGATCTCCCTGGCCGCATTGGCGTTCGCGACGGGGGTGGTGGTGGATGCCTCGAACGTGGTGATCGACAACATCGAGCGGCGGCTGGCGATGGGTGAGCCGGTGGGGACGGCGATTTACCTGGGCACGCGCGAGGTGTGGGCGGCGGTTCTGGCGGGGGGGCTGACGAGCGCGGCGGTCTTTGTGCCGGTCCTGACGATCCGCGAGGAAGTCGGGCAATTGTTCTTTGACATCTCGTTTGCGCTAGGTGTTTCGACCTTGTTGTCGTTGCTCGTCGCGATTCTGGTGGTGCCCGCGGCGGCGAACGTCTTGTACCGTGGCCGCAAACCGGGAGCGGTGGAGACGGGCGGCCCGCTGCGGAGGGCGGTGTTTAACGTGTTCGGGTTGGTGACCTTCGGAGCGTGGGTGACCAGTTGCGTGGCCCGGGTCGTTCATTGGTTGATGACGTCCTGGCGGGGCTGGACGCTGAGGCCCGTGCTGATCGTGCTGATGACGTTGCTCAGCATCGGCGGGTCGATGTGGTTGATGCCGCCCTTGGACTACCTGCCGAAGGGGAACCGCAACCTCGTGTTCGGGGGCGTCTTGATCCCTCCGGGGTTGTCGGTCGAGGAGATGGAGAACTACGCGGAACGGATGGAGCGGGTGGTGGGGCCTTACTTGACAGACAACCTGCCGGCGGGCACGGATCCGAACGAGGCGGTCAAGGCGCTGCCGCAGATCGCCAACTTTCACGGGGAACCCTTCGAGCCCGTCGCGGTGAGCAACCTGTTTATCGGCGCGTTCGGCGGTTCGATGTTTGCGGGCGGCGTGAGCGCGGACGAGCAGGTCGTGATCCCGGTGGGGCAGTTGCTCACGAACTCGATGTCCGGCTTGCCGGACGCGTTCGGCGGTGCGGGGCAGTCGTCGATTTTCGGCGGGATCGAGGGCGGGAACTCCATCGATGTCGAGATATCGGGCCCCGACTTGGAGCGAGTGAAGGGCGCTGCGGGCATGATCTTCGGCATGGCGGGGGCTCGGTTCGGCTTCGGGCTCAATGTTCAGCCCAGTCCGTCCAACTTTAACTTGGTTCAACCGGAGTGGCGGCTGCGGCTCTCGACGACCGGGCGCGAACTCGGGCTGACGACGGCGGACCTGGGCACCGCCGTTCGGGCGCTCTTTGATGGCGCGATCGCGGGTGACTTCCTGCTGGACGGGCGGAACGTCGACCTGATGGTCAAGCCGGTGGGCGGGCGGCTGGGGTACAAGGAGCAGTTGACGAGCATCCCGGTGATGACGCCGGCGGGCAAGCGAGTGCCGATGAGTCAGGTGGCCGAGGTGATTACGGCGAACGCCCCGCAATCGATCCAACGGATCGAGGAACTGCCGAGCGTGACGATCCAGGTGACGCCGCCGGACGACATGACGATCGAAGAGGTGATGAGGGAACTGGATGAGAAGATGATCGCCGTGGCTCGGGCGACTGGGGTCATCGATCCGACGATGCGGGTCCGCATGGAGGGGACCGCGGCCAAACTCGACGAAGTGAAAGCAGCGATGTTCGGGGTGGTGCCGCTGAACCCCGAGCGACGAGCGATGTTCGCGAAGTGGGGGCGCGTCGGGATTTTTGTGGTGGGGACGATGGGGGTGGTGGCGGCGGCGGCCACGGTGATCCGGGCGTTCCGACGGAAGCGGCTGGGGGCGGGCATCCCGGCCTCGGTCGCGGTGCTGCTGGCGAGCGCTGCGATCGGGATTTTGGTGTGGGCGTTCCTCGGGCGACCCGAGTTGTTATCCGCGCGGTTTGTGTGGGCGTTGGCCGTGACGTATCTCTTGATGTGCGCGCTGTTCGAGAGTTTCCTCTTGCCGTTGGTCATCATGTTCAGCGTGCCGCTGGCGATGGTGGGCGGTTTCGCGGCGTTGAGCCTTGTGCATCATTCAACGATGCGCGACCCGACGATCGCGCCCCAGCAACTGGATGTGCTCACGATGCTCGGGTTTGTCATCCTGATCGGCACCGTGGTGAACAACGCGATTTTGCTCGTCGAGCAGGCGATCAACTTCATGCACCCCGAGAAGTTCGGTTCGGACGCCAAACCTCTGGCGATGCACGACGCGATCGCCGAAAGCGTCCGAACGCGTATCCGGCCGATCATGATGACGACTATGACCACCGTGGGAGGCGGGTTGCCGCTGGTTCTGGCCCCCGGGGCGGGGTCAGAGATGTACCGCGGGTTGGGCGCGGTGGTCGTCGGCGGCTTGATTGTTTCGACGATTTTTACGTTGCTCTTGGTGCCGCTGGTCTTGTCGCTCGTCTTTGAGTTGGTCGACGCCTTGAAGCGGGTGTGGGCGGGAGGAGCCCCGGATGGCAACGCGCCAATGGCAACGCACGACCGTGACACCGCCGTCATGCCCGCCCCGTGAGGTGGGAAGCCGGTCTGGGTCGGGGCTACTGGGGCAAGTCGACGGGCGGGTCGCCTGCCGGAACCGGGGATGGAGCAGGGGTGGGCTGCGGTAGTTCCGGCGTCTGGATGGGTGAGGGAGTGGGGGCGCGAGTGGGTGCGGGCACTTCGGGTGTCGGCGCGGGGCGATGACGCGTCGGGGGCATTGGAGCGGTATTGATGGCGGGCGACGTGGGATCCTCGGCTTCGGCCTTCGCTGCGGCTTCGGCGGAGGTTGTGTAGGGTCCGGGCGTTAACTCGCTGTTGAGCACGGAGGCCACCGCGATGGGGTACGCCTCCGGACTGGCCCGCTGAAAGCCGTCCAACCGGCGGGCCGTCGAGGGCGGGCAGGGCATTTCGTTGTCAAGGGTTCGACGCCCGGAATTGATGGGCATGAGCGCCCAGCGCATGGTGTCGATGCCACGGGCCGGCGCATCGGTTCCCTTGTTCACAAAGCGGACGACGAGTTGCTGACCGACCGGGATCTCGCACGTCCAGAGCGTCTGCCCCTTCGTCGTATCGATCAGGCTGACGGTCTGCGGGTTGTGGGGGGTGCTCCGGTAGGTCGACCGATCCAGCGATTGGCGCGGACCGCCGGCTTTATAGGAGCAGCCCGAAGCGGCCAGAAGCAATATCGCACCGAGCGCAACGAGACTCGGGGGTGCGAAGCGATCGAGGGTGGACTGACTCATCGGCGAGGCTCCGAAATGGGCAACCGGGACGTCCGCTTCCGATTATCAGAGCGCGGCACGACTCCCGGCGGAAATGTATCGTCCACTTGGAGCAAAAGTTCGCGGGGGATCGCGGGAATTGCTGACGGACAATTCGGGCCGCCGGGTGGGTAGGATGCCGTTATGAGCGACGCCGACCTCTCGTTGCGGATCGGGCACGGCTATGACCTTCACCGGCTGGAGTATCTCAAGAAGCCGGGACTGAGGTTGATCGGTGGAAACGGCCGCCCGCTCGTCGTAGGCGGGGTGCGGCTGGAATCCGAACTGGGCCCGGTGGCGCACTCGGACGGGGACGCGTTGCTGCACGCGGTGACGGACGCGATCTTGTCGGCCGCGGGATTGGAAGACATCGGTCAGTTGTTCCCGGACAACGACCCGGCGAACGAAGGGCGCGATTCGATGGACTTTGTGCGGGCGGCGATGGTGTTGGTGAGGGGGGCAGGATTTGAGATTGTTAACGTGGACGCGACGGTGGTCTTGGACCAGCCGAAACTGAGCCCCCATAAGGCGGTCATTCGGGCGACCATCGCCGGGGGGTTGGGCCTGACTATCGACCGGGTGAATGTGAAAGGAAAGACGCACGAGGCGCGGAACGCGGGGAAACCGGTGGTTGAGGTTCATGCCGTGGCGCTGCTGCGGCGCCCGGGCCGGGCGAACGAGCCATGACGCGGTGGGGTGACGGCGTCTCACCGGAGAGACATCGCCAAGAATTTTGGAGATGCAGCCCGCATCATGGACGTCGGACGCGTGCGGTGAGCGATCGGTAAATCATGAACGAGAGCGACCGAAAACTTTTGGCCACTATTGAGCAACATGACTGCTCGGTGGTGTGCATCGAAGAGGATGGGGACGGGCCGCCGTTCGCGTTCTCGGTCGGGCTGTTCCAGAGGTTCGGGCACCCCGAGGTGTTGGTGTGCGGGCTTGGGGCGGATCAGGCGCAAGAGTTGATCAACACCTGCCGGGACCGCGTACGTGCGGGGCATGTTTTCCAACCGGGGTTCAGTTACGGCGGGGTGTTCGGCGATCGGCGCATCGCGATGCGGGCGCTTCACCGGGATCATTATGTCGGGTATCTGGGAACGGCCCGTTGGCTCTATTCCGGAGATGAGTTTCCGTGCCTCGAGGCATTCTGGTCCGACGAAAAGGGTTTGTTTCCATGGGACGACGGGTGCGACAGCACGGTCGCAGCGCGGCAGCCGCGGCTTGATCACGCGTGGCGGTTCAGCGGTGAACCGGTCGGCCGTCGGGTGTGGATCGATCGGCGGGCCCTGGGACGCGAACCGGACCCGGTGCTTCGGATCGATCGGATGGAAGAGTCGGACTGGCGGTTCTCATGCGACCCCGAGGCCAACGCGACGTACGACCGCGAGCCGCTGTGGAGAGCGGTGCAGTTGGACGTGACGCTGGTGGTTGCAGCACGACTCGCGGTCGGGGGAACGGCGCGGCGGAGGGGCGCGGGTGATGAGTGGCGGATCGGTTGAAGGGTTGAGTTGGCGGCCGCCGGGTATGGCCAGTGCGGCTTCCCGTGGGGGGTGCGGAGAGCGGCTCACCGACGGACTAGGAATTGGCCGCCGATCACTGGTATCCCTTCAGCGGTGCATAGCGCACGCCGTTCAACGCCGCCAACCGGCTCGCTACTGCTCCGAGCACTTGCGTCTCCAACTCCACGTCTCCAAAGGGATCGGCTCTTGCCATCAGCGAGATCGCGACCGCGTTCATCGCCGTCGCGCGGGTCGCGACGAGCCGCAATGCGGTATCTCCGGCGGTCGCGAAAATAAAGATGGCCTCGAAGTCCGAAACCCGCTCGGTCGAGACCAACGCCGCCGAGGTGGTGAACCCCACACTCCGCACGGCGGATTCCAGGTCGTCCCACTCGGCGTTCACCACGCGCATCACGGGCGAACCGTCGGACTGGGGGGGCCCACCCACCGGGCGGGCATTGCACCCAGCCAGCAACACGCCTGCCAAGCACACCCCCGCCAGCGACATCATCGCCAAGGCCCGGCCCCATCCCCTAAACTCCCGGTCCGGCGGTCCAAGATCGGTCGCAGGCAGGAGGTTCATTACATTGGAAGTCACGGTCAAAGTCCCCGGGGGTTCCGGCCGAGTTACGGTTCTTGGCCCGGCCGAGCGGAATCTCAAACTCATCCGGGAAGCCTTGGGCGTAAGCGTAACCGCCCGTCAGGCGCAGGTCACCCTCCGCGGCGACCGCGGCCCGGTCGCAGCCGCCCGCCAAGTTCTCGAATCCCTGATCGAAGCCGCTGACGCGAATGAAGATCTTTCCCGCACCGCCGTTCTCGACCTGATTTCTAACACAATCTCGGCCCGGGAGCGCGGGCAGGCCGACGCCTCAGAACCGCCAGCGGAATTGGCCGCCTGGGACGGACGACTCAACGTCTACGCGGCGGGCAAGCCCGTCCGGCCGAAAACCCCGAATCAACAGGCGTACTTGGAAGCCATCCGCGATCACGACCTTGTGTTCGCGATCGGCCCTGCCGGGACCGGGAAGACGTACCTGGCGGTGGCGAGCGCCGTCCATTTGATGAAGGAAGGTCGGGTCCGAAAGGTAATTCTCGCGCGGCCCGCGGTCGAAGCCGGAGAAAAACTGGGGTTCCTGCCCGGCGGACTGGAGGACAAGGTCAATCCATATCTTCGCCCGCTGTTTGACGCTCTGCACGACATGATGGACTTTTCAACCATCCGCCGCTTTATGGAGAACGATCTTGTCGAGGTCGTTCCGTTGGCCTTCATGCGGGGCCGAACGCTCAACAACGCCGTCATTATCCTCGACGAAGCCCAGAACGCCACCAAGGGCCAGATGAAAATGTTTCTCACCCGCCTCGGCCACGGCGGCAAAATGATCGTCACCGGAGACGTCACCCAGACGGACCTTCCCAACGCCGCCGACACCGGACTCGTCGACGCCGCCGCGAAGCTCTCCAAGACACCGGGGGTCGCGTTCGTGCACCTCGACCGAAGCGACGTGGTCCGTCACAATCTCGTCCAACGCATCATCGACGCCTACGGCGAGGAAGACGCCAAACCCGTTTCGAGGCCAAAGAAATTTCGCTCGGAGTCCTGAGTAAAGCCGGAGTTCGTGCCTCGCCGGCCTCAACCCTACCTTTCCGTGTAAAAGGACCGATAACTCCTCATCCAGCCCGCCGTTTGAGCCGATCGAACGATCACGGCATTCGTCGCCTCTCGGGTTCCCGCTCACCGGTTCTAACGACCTCTCAACCGACCCGTTCACCCGTCCATGGCCAAAGAACCCGGAAAATCAACAACCCGCGTCGGTGCCCTTTCGCGGAGCGTTCGGGCCCGTCAACGGACTCTTTCCGCCACGCTCGTGGGCGAGCACGGTCTCTTTGAGCGCACGCTCGATGCCCTTGCAACCCCCCGACTGACGATCGGTTTGCTGATCGCGGCGGTGTTCGTGGTGTTCGCCACGGGCCTGATCACGCTGGGCCGCGAATCGTCGCTCGTTCAGGTCGGTCGGGTGATGAATGAAACCCGCATTGCCCGGGTCGAACTCGCCATTGAGGACAAGGCCCAGACCCAGCAGGCCAAAGAACAGGCCCGCCAAGCGACGCCACGCGTCTTCCTCGCCGATCTCGGACGCATCGATGCGCTGGTCGCCTCGATCGAAACCTTGCCTCGCCAACTCGCCGCGGCCGACGATATCAGCAAAGTGCCGCCCGAGTTGATCAGCCAGTTCGGCCTGACCGAAGAGATGTTCGTCGCCTTGAAAGACGACGCGCCGGGCGGCGAACTTTCCGCACCCTGGGTCTCGAAGGGAGCAACCCTCCGCACGGTTCTCCAGCGGATTCCCATCGTTGATAGGGCGACATGGCAGTTGCCCGCCCAGGAAGGGAGCAGCCCCGAGGTTCGGTTGCTTCTCGACGGAGCCGAAGCCCGCGTCTTCAAGCGCGAGGTCGTCAACGCCGAGGACGCGGTGCTGCTCGCCGACGCCGCGGCTGATGCCGCCCGCCTCGCCGGGTTCACGGGAGCGGGTCGCCTTGCGGTGGTCAGCCGCTTGGTGAGAGAGCCCAAGCCCACCTTCACGTACGACCCGGCCCTTACCGCCCAGGATCAGAACGTCGCGTCCGAAGCCGTCGGGCCGGTCGTCACCACCAACCCGGTCGGCCAGGTTATTTTCCAGCGAGGCGAGGTGCTCACGCAGCCCCAGGCGGACCTCTACGAAGCGGAGATGCTGGTTCACGACCTCTCGGTCGCGCCTTGGGAGCGAGGGTTGCGGTTTGCCGGCCTGCTCGCCGTCGCGATCGGCGTGACGGTTGCGCTCGCGGGGTACACCGTCCTTTTCTGCCCGCGAGCGAGTTCCGGTGCCTCCCGGATGGGCGGGGTGGCGCTGGTTCTTTTGGTCGCGCTCGCCGCGGCTTGCGGAACCACCATCAGCAATCCGGGCTTTATCGCGGTGACGAGCGTGACGCCGACCATCTTTGTGGCGATGCTGATGGCGGTTGCGTATGACCGCCGCTCGGCGCTGGCGTACGGGATTCTCCACGGCCTTTTGGTGTGCGTGGCGCTGCGGCTGGGCGTGGGTTCGCTCATGGTGATGGTTTCGGGGATCGCGTGCGTTGTCTGGACACTCAAGGAAATCCGTGACCGCAACAGCCTTCTTCGAACCAGCCTGATCACGGCGTTCGTGACCGGGTTGACGACGGCCATGGCGACTGCCACCGATCGACCTCTGGTGGAGGGCGTTCGGCACGAGATGTTGGTTGATGCGGGTCTGGCGGCGGCCGGGGCTTTGCTCGCCGGCGGGGTCACGGTCTTTGTCCTCCCGCTCATCGAGCGGGCTTTCAACGTGACGACCGGAATGACGCTGATCGAGCTGCGCGACCCGAAGCAGCCCTTGCTGCGGGAATTGCAGGTGCGGGCCCCCGGCACCTACAACCATTCCCTGAACGTCGCGAGTATCTGTGAAGCCGCGGCGGAGGCGGTCGGCGGGGACGGCCTGCTCGCGTATGTCGGCTCGCTTTATCACGACGTCGGCAAGATGAACAAGCCGGAGTACTTCGTCGAGAACCAGGCGGGCGGACCCAACCGGCACGACAAACTGAGCCCCGCGATGAGCCTGTTGCTGGTGGTGGGCCATGTGAAGGACGGGATGGAGTTGGCCCGCGAGTTCGGCCTGCCGCGGAGCGTCATTCATTTTATCGAGAGCCATCACGGCACGACTCTGGTGGAGTTTTTCTACCACCGAGCCCGCGTCCGCGCGAGTGAGGGGCCGTCGCACTTGGGCGCGGAGGACGACGGGCCTGAGACGGTGGTGCCGGATGAGTTCGAGTATCGCTATCCCGGGCCCAAGCCCCGCACCCGCGAGGCCGCGATCTTGATGATCGCCGACGCGGTCGAATCGGCCGCCCGGGCCCTCACGGAGCCGACGCCGAGCCGCGTCGAGGCCCTGGTCCGCGGCATTGCCAACAAACGCCTGATGGACGGCCAGTTCGATGATTGCGAACTGACGCTGCGGGATCTTCACGCCATCGTCGAGAGCGTTGCGAGGACGGTCAGCAGCATGTACCACGGACGCATCCACTACCCCGTTGGGGAGATGGAAGAGCGGAGGGCCTGAGATTTGCCCTTTGGGTGGACTTTGCCCTTGGATTTCTGATTTGTTCAGGTGGAGCGTGGTGAACGGATTACCTTCCACGCCGATTTCCGGTATGCTCCTCACGATGATCCGCATCACATTGTTCGTGGTGGTATTCGCGCTCGCCGCGCTCGCGCGAGCCCAAGACCCCGACGCCGCTTCGGCTAAAATCGTGATAACCGAGGCCGAAGTCAACGTCGCCACCATGCGGGGCGTCGCGATCCTGCTCGAGATGCAGTCCGGCGACGGCCGCTCCGAGTGGCCGTACGAGGGTGTGTATCGCGTCCGGCGGGAGATTCCGATGGGATACCGGATCGGGGGCACCGCGATCGCGATCATGGCTCTCCTTGAGGCCCCCGGCCTCAAGGACGACGAGGAACGGATCGAAGCGATCAGTCGGGGCCTCGCGTTTATTGTCGACGGCGTCGATGACGCCGACATGAGCGAGGAGAAGTACGACGGCGGATACGACGTTCGAGGCTGGGGGTACATCTACGGGCTTGACGCCCTACTCGCGGCCAAGACCGCGGGCGTGGTGCCCGCGAGGTTGACGGCCTCGTGCGAGAGTGCCGCCGCGTCGTATTTGGCGGCGCTCGAAGCCATCGAACTGCCCGAAACCGGCGGCTGGAACTACGCCCGTCCCGATGGCCGCGACACCAAGGGCTCACCGTCCACGTTCATGACTGGGCCGGCCGTTCAGGTGTTGCTCGCCGCCCGCTCGGCGGGGATCGAGGTTGATGATGCCATCCTGCAGCGTGCGATCACGTTTCTTGAGAAAGCCCGCAACGCGTCGGGCAGCATCCAATATGCGGGCTTCGCTCCCTCCGACCCCAAACGCATGGAGGCCACGCCCGGCGCGGTCGGCCGGATGGTGGTCACCAACGCGACGCTCCTGATGGCGGGCAGAGGCAACCTCGCCGACCTGCGGGGCAGCATCGACGGCTTCATTGTCCATTGGGAATGGCTCAACATTCGTCGCGCCAAGACGGGGACCCATGTGGCGCCGTACTCGATAGCACCGTACTACTTCATGTACGCGCACCGGTATGCCGCGCAGGCCGTCGAGTGTTTGCCGCCGAACGAGCGGGCGGAGTACCGGCGCCGCATCAACGGACTTCTGTTCTCGGTGCGTCAGGAAGGTGGTGAATGGAACGACCGAGTCTTTGACCGTTCTGCGGCCTACGGCACCGCTATGGCGATGCTCGCCATGAACGAGCCGAACCGGTCAAGGGCCGCGGACGCGAAGCCGTCAGTCCCGGCGCAAAAGTAAAACGCGGGCAACGGCGGTTGGCCAGTACAGGCGGTGCTGCAGGGCTTCGGGCTTCGGATTCGCTTAGACTTCCCTCCAATGACTTTGCGCACCCTGCTGGTACTCGGCGTTTTCCTTGGCGCTTTCGCCGCGCTCGCTCAGCCTTCCTCGACCGGGCCGCTGGCCCCGCCGGCCAACGGGCCGAAGCGGGCGGACCCGGCGTGGTTTGCGATTCACGACTGCACGTTGCATGCAGCGCCAGGGCAAACAATGACGCACGCGACGGTGGTCTGCCGCGACGGGCTGATCGTGGCGGTGCTGCCGGGTGAAGCCGGGCCCGATGGCGCGGTGGGGACCGAGGATGATGTCGCTGGTCGCACGCCGCTGGGGCCGCGGGTCGTGCACGCGAAAGACCTCCACGTCTATGCGGCGTTCATTGATCCGTACGTCGAGATTGATGTGCCCGCGCCCGCGGCGGACACGAACGGCCGGCATTGGAACGCCGGGGTGACGCCGCAGCGGACGGCGATGGACGGCGGGGGCATTGATGAGGCGACCGCGGCGGGGTTGCGGAAGTTGGGGTTTGCGGCGGCGTGCATCACTCCCAAGGGCGGCGTGTTTCGGGGACAGTCGGCTCTGGTGAGCCTGGCGAAGCCTTCGGATGACAAGAGTGCTGCGCGGCCAGCGGTGTACCGCACCCGGGTCTATCAGACGGTGTCCTTCGAGACGGGCGGGGGTTATCCGAGCAGCCAGATGGGCGCGATCGCGCTGGTGCGGCAGTGTCTGAGCGATGCCGAGTGGCAGTGGGGCGAACGGGTGGCCGGACGGCGCACCGGCGGTGCGGATGCAATTGATTCATTGATCGCGGTTAGTGCGCCCGGCAAGCCTCGCGCGGACGGACCGGGCCGCGTTGGGACACCCGGAGACGGTGAAGGCGACATTCCGGCGCGGGCGGGGCCGATTGTTTTTGATTGCCGCGACGAGTTGACAGAGTTACGGGGAATTCGGGTGGCGAAGGAGTTTGGGCGGTCGTTTGTGCTGCTGGGGAGCGGCGTTGAGTATCAGCGGTTGGAGGGGCTGGCGAAGGAAGAACACCTGTCGATTCTGCTACCGCTGAACTTTCCGAAGGCACCGGACGTGGGAACGGTGGCGAAGCAGGAGGCGACGGAACTAGCGGAGTTAATGGCGTGGGAGCAGGCACCGACGAATCCGAGCCGGGTGAAGGCGGCGGGAATCGACTTCGCGTTCACGACAGCGCGGCTGCGCGAGCGGGATGAGTTTCGCGGCAATGTGCGGATGGCGATCCAAGGTGGCCTGAGCGAGGCGGATGCGCTGGCGGCGCTGACGACCAAGCCCGCGGGGCTCCTGGCGATGGCGGAACGGATGGGGACGGTGGAAGTCGGAAAGGTGGCGAACCTGCTGGTGACGGACGGGCCCGTGTTTGACAAGAAGTCCAAGTATCGCTCGGTGTTCGTGGATGGCGTGGAGCACGTTCTGTTTGCGCCTCCCGCCGAAGCGGAGGGCGAGTGGACGGTTGCGCTTCCCGGGGGGGCGGAGGGCAAGCGTCGGCTGGAGATCACCAAAGAGAACGGCGTCACTGTTTACAAGGACGCCAGGAACGTCAAGGGTGAAAAGGTCTCGCTGGACAACGGGGTACTGAGTTTCACGTTCGACCACGAGGGGCTGGACGAGACAAAAGGCATATACGCGATGTCGGCGGCGCTGGTGACGGACCACAACGGGAACGCGATGCGGCTGATCGGGCAGGGTGTTCGGCCGGATGGGACGCGGTTTGATTGGTCGGCGGTGCGGGAGCCGGGAGGGTCGCTGACGTCGATGACGGGCGTGTGGGATTACCGGCTCGTGGGCGCCGAAGCGGGAACGAACCCGAGGCCCGGCACGATCGAGGTGCTGAAAGAGGAGAACGAGAAGGGCGAACGGATGCTGGTTCGCACGCTGGGCGATGACCAGAAAGTGACGACGATTGGGGCGAAGAACGTGAAGGGCGAAGCGGACGTTCTGACGTACGAGGTAGCGGGAGGCGCCGGCGAACCCGTCGCCACCGTTCGGATGGTTGTTGATCGCAACGCGAAGCCGGCGTCGCTCAAAGGCGAAGTGCGTACGGGTGACGCGGTCGTAGCGGTCGAGGGAGTCAAGCGGCGCGGTGAGCACTCAAGCCCGCTCGGGAAGTGGCGGGTGACCGAGGCGGACGGCGTGATTCGGGCGATGGACCGCGTGGACGGGCTCGACATCGAGGTGAAGGCGAAGGCGGTGATCCTCACGTTCAGGAAGCCGGACCAAGGTTTGGGCGATGCGGCGGCCGAGCCCCTCGTGATTAATGGCGACAAGGTGGAGATCGAAAAGAGCGTGTTGACGTTCGAGCATCCGCTCGAGCTTTTGGGCGGCGAAGGGGTGTCGAAGGACCGCGCCGTGGTGGAGGGCGACCTCTTGGTGGGCATTTCGACGCTGCCGGATGGTTCAACCCATGTCTACAAAGCGGTGCGTCTTCCGGAGCCCAAAGAGGATGAGACCACCGACGAGGCGTGGCGGTTTGTGGGCATTCCGGAAGCGTTGCCGCTGCCGTTCGGGCCGTACGGCTTGCGAAGCGGTGTTCACACCGCCGCACCTGCGTACACGCTGATCGAGAACGCCACCATCTGGACGGGGAACGAGACGATTGAGAAGGGCACGCTGCTCGCGCACCGCGGAAAGATCATCTTTGTCGGCACGGGCGCGACGCCGATGTACGACGACGACACGATGAAGATCGATGCCGCGGGGAAGTTCCTGACGGCCGGGATCATCGACGCGCACTCGCACACGGGCATCAGTGGTGGAGTGAACGAGGGAGGTCAGGCCGTGACGGCGGAGGTCCGGATCGCCGATGTCACCAACCCGGACACGGTGGATTGGTACCGGCAGTTGGCGAGCGGGGTGACCAGCATGCTGGCGCTGCACGGGAGCGCGAATGCGATCGGCGGGCAGTCGCAGACCTGCAAAATGAGGTGGGGCGTCATCGATCCGGACGCGATGCACTTTGAAGGGGCCATTCCCGGGATCAAGTTTGCATTGGGCGAGAACCCGACGGGAAAGAACGGCAGCGGCGACAACGGCGGTCAGTACCCGATCAGCCGGATGGGCGTCGAGATGCTCATCCGGGACCGTTTTACGGCGGCGAAGGGGTACGCGGCGCGGATAGCCACCGATTCAGCACACGCCCGCCGCGACTTGGAGCTCGAGCCGCTCGCCGAGATCCTCGCGGGCACTCGTCTGATTCACTGCCACGCCTACCGCCAGGACGAGATCGTGATGCTGTGTCACGTCGCGAAGGATTTCGGCTTCAAGATCGGTACATTCCAGCACATCCTGGAGGGGTACAAAGTCGCGGATTATGTACGCGATTACTCCGGCGGCGGGTCGGGCTTCGCCGACTGGTGGGCGTTCAAACTCGAGGTCCAGGATGCGATTCCCGCCGGCTTGCCGATCATGCACGAGGCCGGTGCGGTGGTTTCGTTCAATTCGGATTCCGGTGAACTCGCGCGGCGCTTGAACGTGGAGGCGGCGAAGGGCGTGAAGTACGGCGGGCTCAGCACCCTTGATGCGTGGCGATTTGTGACGTTAAACCCCGCGAAGCAACTGCGGATCGACCGGGCCGTGGGAACGCTGGAAAAAGGCAAGGACGCCGACCTGGCGTTGTGGTCGGGCGACCCGCTCTCGACGTTCAGCAAGTGCGAGGCGACGTGGGTCGACGGGCGTCAACTGTTTTCGCTGGAGCAGGACGCCGAGCACCGGGCGTGGATCACGGCCGAGCGTCAGAGGCTTATCCAGAAACTGCTGGTGGGATCGGAGAAGAAGAAGGAGGGCGAAAAGGGCGAAGAAGCGGGCGACACACCCGCCGAGGGCGCTTCACCCCCCGGCCCGCCCGGTGAAAGGCGGCGTCGCCGACCATCGCCGGAGCGCGAATCCGACGCCGCGTGGGCGTTGCGGCGGCACATGCTCGCGAAGGCGGTGGGGTTGGGCTCGCACAAGCCAGGCGAGTGCGGGTGCGAAGAGTTATCCGAGGATCAGTTGATGGATATGGCCGAGCGGGCGATGGAGGGATCACGATGAAACTCGCGCTTCGCGCACTCGCGGCCGGAACGATCTTCGCGTGCATCGCTCCGCCTGCGCTCGCCCAGGACCTGGGAATCAAGGCAGCGCCGCAGACGGACGCGATCTGTTTGTATAACGCGTCGATTCATCCGATCATCGGCGACGACATCCCGAACGGGTTTATCGTCTTTGCGGATGGGAAGATTGTTGAGATGGGGACGGGGGATTCGAGCATTCCGGCGGTCGCGACGGCGGACGGGTTTGTCGCGATCAACTGCGAAGGGGGGCATATCTACCCGGGCCTCATCGCACCGTGGACGCAGCTCGGCCTCAGCGAGATCCAAGCCGTTCGGCAGGGTAACGACACCATCGAACTGGGCGGAATCACCCCCGAAGTGTGCCCCGCGACGGCGGTGAATCCGGACTCGACGCTGCTGCCGATCACGCGGAGCAACGGTGTCTTGACGGCGGCGGTGTGCGCGGGCGGGGGGACGCTGCCCGGCCAGGTTTCCATCATCCGGCTCGACGGCTGGACGACGGACGATCTCACGATCAACCGGTCCGCGGGTCAGGTGCTGCGCTGGCCGAACATGCGGACGTTCAACTTTCCCGGGATGGTCACGAGCGAGGAGGACCAACGGAAAGAGACACGCGAGGCGATACTGGCGATCGGGCGCACGTTCGATACGGTGGCGGCGTATCGGATGGCGCGGACCACGGATCCGACGAGTCCCATCGATCTACGCTGGGAAGCGATGGCGGGCGTCGTGCCCATCGGGCCGGCTGAGGGGAGTGACGGAGTTCGCGGCGACGCCCCGGGGAAGTCGGTCTTCGTCCAGGCGAACGACGTCGAGCAGATCAACGCGGCGGTGACGTTCGGGAAAGAACGCGCCCTGCGGATGGTGATCGTGGGCGGTCGGGAGGCCGATCGCTGCGCAGTGCTGCTGAAGGCCGAGGACGTCCCGGTCATCGTCATGGGCACCCACAACATGCCCGGACGGGATGATGCCCCCTACGACGAGCCCTTCACGTTGCCCGCCCGGCTGGCCGCCGCCGGAGTCCGCTTCACGATCGCGAATGCCGACGACACGGCCCACGAGCGCAACCTGCCGTACACCGTTGCGACCGCGGTCAAGCACGGGCTGGATCACGAGCGCGGTTTGCGGAGTCTGACGATCGATGCGGCGACCATTCTGGGGATCGACAAGGCGTACGGCTCGCTTGAGGTGGGTAAATCGGCGACGCTGATCGTGACCACCGGCGACCCGATGGAGGTGCGGACGATGGTGACGACGGCATATGTGGACGGGCGGCTGATCGATCTCTCCAACAAGCAGACAGAGTTGGCGAGAAAGTATCGGGAGCGCCTGAAGCAGATCGGCCAGAATCCCGGGCGGTGACGTCTGGTAACCCGCGCTGGATGAGGGGTTGACACGCGACGGGGCCGGAAAGTGCCGATGAGTTGTGCATGGACTTTGACCACCCCGGGATGCTCCTCTCCAGCCTTATCGTCGGGCTCATGGGCACCGCGATTTTCATCTACGGCAAGAAGCAGACCGACTTTCGCTGCCTCGCGATGGGGGTGACGATGTGCGTCTTCCCGTACTTCGTGTCGTCGCTGATCGTCCTGTGGCTCATTGCGGCCGGTTGTCTGGCGGGGCTCTACGCGTGGTGCCGTTGGCTGTAGCGGGCATGCTGAGACCCCGGAATCACCCGACACCGTCCTGCTCTCGATAGCGCGGCGTCGGGCGTTGGTGCAGCATCTTTACCGAACGCCGTCGCCGGTTGTGAATTCTTTAACAACGAAGAGCGGCTTCGGCGCAAATCAGCACCCATCGAACGCTCGTAAGTCGCGCACCGGCCAGCCTGCATTACCCCTTGGACGCCGTCAGGTCGCGCCACCGCTCAACTAACATTCGCGAGATCGGGCCGACCGCACCATCGCCGATCGTGCGGGATTCGACCTTGACGACCGGCATCACGCCCCAACTGCTGTTGGTCAAGAACACCTCGTCAGCATCGAGGACGTCCTGGAGGGCGAGGAGCCGGCGTTCGGTTCTGACGCCCTCTGACGAGAGCATGTCGAGAGCCCAGCGGCGGACCACTCCGGGGAGCACGGGGCTGGGGAGCACGGCCCCGGATGTGGAATCACCCAAGGCCTCGATGCCGTCGCCGTCCACCCCTTCGGCGACCTCCTCCTCCTCGCCGCGGCTGACGGGGCTGAAGACTTCTTCGTCCTTGACCAGCAGTATGTTGCTGACGCAGCCGCCCGCGAGGTGGTTGGAGACCTGCAGGAGAATCGCCTCGCCCGCGCGTTTGCTCGCTGCCTGCTGGAGTTCGCGTAACCGGGCCCAGTAGTTGACGGTTTTGTGACCCTGGAAGGGGTCAAGCGGGTTGAGTTTGAGGTCTCCTAGCACGGTGGTGATGCCGCGGGAAAAGATTTCGTCGGGATAGTGAGTGGCGGGCTGGGCGACAATGAGGAGCGTCGGCTGCTGTTGCGGGGCTGAGTGGCCCCGCGCGGCCTCGAGCAGGTTGAGATCGCCCCCGGTGATCGTGAGGCGGATGCGGAAGCGGATGGTTTCGGGCGAATCGACGGCGGCCTGCCGGATCGTGCGCTGCACCGCCTCGGCGAGAGCGTCGGTATGGATGGTTTCGGCGAGGCCGAGGGTTTGGGCGGAGGTGGCGAGGCGGGCGAGGTGCTCGCCCAAGTGGATGACGCGGGGCGCATCGGCGGAATCGGCGATCGCGACGAAGGTCTCGAAGAGTCCGACACCGTGCTGAAGGGCGGCGTCGAACGCGGAGAGGCGGGCTTCCCGCTGAGGGATGATGGAGCCGTTGATGAAGACGGTGGCCATGGGGCGGAAAGATAGCAGATGGCCGATCGGTAGATGGCCATTGGCGCGATTTCGCGGCGGTACACCCCATCAAGAAGGCCAAAACTTAAACAGGTGGGCTTCGGCTGCCCATCGGCATGGGTTCAACGCGTGACCGAAAAGGCGGTTGGGCGGCAGGTGGAGGAGTTGGAGGCCGGGGATACACCGCCGCTGGTCTCAGGCCGAAGGCTTGCCGAGCTCGGCGAGCGGATCAAAGCGTTCGGCTTCGGCCGCCGCCGCGAGGTCGCCGAACCCCGACATGTGGGTGGCGAGCAGGAAGCCGACGTAGATGGCCCCGGAGCGCGCGGGCGCGGAGTCGATAAGCGTGCGGAGGGCCGCGCGGGCCGCTTGCGGGGGCGGCGTTGAGTCACCGGTGATCATGCCGTCTTCGTGGGGCACGCCCGCGGCGTCGCACAGCTGGCGCAGAAGGGCGCGGTGGTGTAGCAGCAGCCAGTCCTTGATCGCGAGTTCGCGGAACTGGGTAAACGCGGGACTATCGAGAACCTTGATCGCGAAGCCGCGCTGCTGCTTGAGTGGATACCGGCGGAAGGCCTCGGATCGGACGTTGTTGCCCGCGGCGACGGCGTTCAAGAACTCGTCGTAGGTGGGGGCGGTTTCGGGGTGCGCGAGCGCGACCGGGGCGGTCCGCAGAACCGCTTCGACCATGGCGCGGTGTTCGTCGGGGGTGCAGGCGCGCCAGAGCGATTCGATGGTGGGGTGTGTCATGGGGAGAAGGAAGATACGCGGGATGGGCGGAGCAGGCGAGAGCGCCCTCACGCTCCAGCCGCGGAAACCTTGAGGCACGCGTTGATGAATGCGAGGTGCGAATAGGCCTGGGGGAGGTTGCCGAGTGCCATGCCGCGGCGTGGATCGAACTCTTCGCAGAACGTGCCGGTGGGCCCGGCGAGGCGACTGAAGTCTTCCAGCAGAGCACGGGCGGAGGCGATATCGCCGATCGCCGCGAGGGCCTCGATGAGCCAGCCGGTACAGATATTGAAGGCTCCCTCGATGCCTTCCATGCCATCGTCGAGGCTGTAGCGGTAGACGCCGGCTCCGCGGCGGAGACCCTGTTCGACGGCCCGGACCGTTGAGACGTAGCGCGGGTCGCTTGGCTCGATAAGACCGATCAAGCCGAGCAAGAGGGCCGCGGCGTCCAACTCGGTGGATTCGTAGTGCATCACGAACGCGCCTCGCTGCTGGCTGAAACCCCTTGCGAAGACCTCCTCGCGGATGGCCGATGCGGTTTCGAGCCAGCGGGTTTCGGGTCGGTCGAAGAGGTGTTCGTGCACCGCGGAAGCGGAAACGAGTGTGAGCCAGCACATGGCCTTGGAGTGAACGTGGTGGGCTCGGGCGCTGCGGAACTCCCAGATGCCGTGGTCGGGTTCACGCCATCGTGCTTCGACGGCGGCGGCCATGGACTTGACGAGTCGCCAGTGGTCG
>Ga0163144_10005642_pt1 | contig 27821 bp, 32 predicted proteins | sample OliLak19BULKMAT1_FD_123175 | JGI IMG/M metagenome (GOLD analysis project Ga0163144, IMG submission 123175) | Freshwater microbial mat bacterial communities from Lake Vanda, McMurdo Dry Valleys, Antarctica - Oligotrophic Lake LV.19.BULKMAT1 | ecosystem: Environmental > Aquatic > Freshwater >... | reverse complement strand
GTCATATACGCCCCCGTCTCCGTGTTCACTTTAATCGTGTCGCCTTCGTTCACGAAGAGCGGGACGTTCACCGTGAGGCCGGACTCGAACTTGGCGGGCTTGCTGCCGCCCGTGGCGGTGTCGCCCTTCACGCCGGGGATCGTCTCCAGCACCTTCAGTTCCACCGTGGCCTTCAGTTGGATGCCAATCGGCACTTCCTCGAACACGAGGGCGTCGACCTCCCCGCCATCCACCAAGTAGAGCGCGGCGTCGCCAAGCATCTCCTCCGTGAATGTGAACTGGTCGAAACTCGAAAGGTCCATGAACGTGAAGTTGCCGTCCTGGTCTTTGAACAGGAACTGACACTTGCGGTAACCGACGTCGGCCGGCTCGATCTTCTCACTGCCCTGGAAGTTTCTCGCCACCACCGCGTTCGTCTTCAAATTGCGCAGTTTGCACTGCATGTTCGCCTTGCTCTGGCTCTTGCGGCCGAACTGCGAACTGAGGACGATGAACGGCTCGCCGTCGATCTGAATGGCGCGGCCGGGCTTGAGATCCGTAATGTCGTACATAGGTGAAAAGAAAGGCTGAATCCGCCGGAGTCCGCCGAAGCAGAAGCGTAGGAGGACGTAGGCGGGCGCATTCTGGCCTCAGGGGGCCGATCAGTCAATCTGGCTTCCCTGCGTTTCGCGCAGATCGCGGATCGCGGCGCGGACCAGCAGCGAGAGGCGGAAATCGGGATTTTTGACGCCCACGCTGTTGAGCTCCTCGTACGTCTGCAGGTCCTCGTACAGGGCGCGCAGGATCATGCCTTCATCGGGGTGGCCCTTGAGGCGGACGACGTCGAGGCGGAGCTGGTTGGTCTGGCCCGTGTACTGGCTATAGACGAACACACGGTCGAGGATCGAATCGACCATGGCGTCGATCTGCTCGGGGGTGAGGTGCGGGAGCGACGGGGCCAGCGGGACATGCGTGCGGATGGCGCGCGAGACGGTGCGCAGTGCGACGGCGCCGGAACCTCCTTCGGTGTTCGCGTCGTTTTGGAGCGTGTCGGCCACGCGGGTCAGACGCGAGATCACTTCTTTCTTCGTGTTCAGGTCGAGCTCGGTGTCTTCCGGCAGGTTCTTAATATAAGGGGCGAGCGTCTCGAGGCCTTCCTCCACGCCTTTGTGATCGCCTTCGGTCGCAGCAATCTGGAGCACATCCACGGCGTCGCCGATGACGGACGCTTCGACGTCGGACTCGTTGATCGGCTGGCTTGGGAGCTTGGCGCTCGTGTCGAGCACGAGGCGTTTCACGACGTATACATCGCTATCGGGCAGCTGGGCGCCGAGCTGGGCGGCGTTCTCCGCCACGCCTTCTTCCACCAGGCGCTGCGTGAGCGTGTCGCCGGAGCCGCCCGCGATGTCGAGCATGGCGAGCTGGTACTCCTTGAGCTGCACAGTAGCGCCGCTTTGGCCCTCGGCGATGAGGGTCGTGGCTTCGTTGAGGCGGGTCGTGGCCTGGGCTACGCGCTTCTTCACGGCTGTTTCATGGTCAAATGTCAGGAGCACGTCGATGTTCTCGGCGATGCGCTTGGCGGTGTAGAGGCGGGACGTGGGCAAGATGCCGGCGCGGGCCGCGATGCGTTCGCGCTGCTCCTGGGCAATGGCGCGCTGGTGCACGGCGTCGCGCTGCAGGTTCTGGGCGGGCCATGCGCGGTCGTAGGCGCCTTCGGGCATGCCCTGGATCGAAAGAGACGTCTCGCCGGTCGCGACCAAACGTTCGCCGGCCACGAGGACGATGTCAGCCTGCTCTTCGCGCTCGAGGCGCGCGTGGCGGTCCCAGCTTTCAATCGTGACCTCTCCTTCGTTCACCGTCACCGAGACGCTGCCGCCATGCACCGTCACGATGCCCTTAGGTGTCGCAACACTGAGGCCGCGGAGGTGGTCGGGCACGAGACCCTGGATCCACACGGTGCCCGATGCGAGCGTGAGCGTGGCGAGGCCGGATCCTTTCTCGGGCCGGTCGGTCAGATCTTGGAGGATGACGGACGTGTTGGCGGCGAGGCGGATGGTGCCGTCATCGTGGAGGATGACCGTGGCTTCACCGTCGTCCGTGTGCACGGCGATGCTCTTGAGCAATTCAATGTCGCGCTCCACCGGCTGAGAGAGACCATCGATCGAGACCGTCACGAGTCCGCGCGTAGGACGCAGGAGGACACTCGACTGGGCAATGGTCTGGGGCGCGAGGAACAGGAGCGGGCTCACGCGAACTGCGATGAGCACCAGCGCGAACGCCGCCACCCATTTGAACGGGCGAGCGGGCACGGCAACCGGCTGCATCGCGGGCAAGAATCCACGGCCGAGGCGGATGACGTTTTCGGAATCGGGGGTGAGGTAGGTGCGCACCTGCTCGAGGAATCCGCGGGCGCGGCTCGGAGCGATTCGGTCGCTGATGCGATTCCAGATACGGATCTGCGCGCCGGCGTCGGGCTCGAGCGCGGAACGGACCGCACGAAGATCGTGCGCCGTCGTCATACCCTGCCTCACCTTCGCGAGCATGCGCGCGCGCTGGTCCTCGGTGGGGCCGAGGGTCGACTGGAGCCGAGAGAATGGGTTTTCAGGAGTGGGCACAGTGAGCAATCATATAAACGCGAAAATCGGGGCGGCGTTACGCCATTCCGGCATCCGAAGGGAGGAAATCTTCCAATTTCCGCAGGGCACGCATTTTGAGGATCCGAACGCCGCCTTCGGTCATACGGAGCACCCGGGCAACCTCGCTCGTGGGTAAATCGCTCACAAACGAGAGCAAAAGCACATCTTGGTAGCGTTTTGGGAGCTTTTCGAGGGCTTTCCGGACGCTCGCGAGGGTCTCGTTGCGGTGGGTAGCAGTATCCGCACGGTTGAGAATGTCCGGATCGGCCAGCGCATCGGAGACTTCCTCGACGCCGTGCTGGGTACGGTAGACGTCGATCACGCTATGGCGCGCGATGCGGAAGAGCCACGCAGCGAACGGCACGCCCGAGCGCGCTTTGTACGTGTGCAATTTCTCCCACGCCTTGATGAATACCTCGGCCGTCACATCCTCCGCCAATTCCTTGGGCAGGCGAAACGCGGCATAGCGGTACACCTGCGCGAAGAAGTGTTCGTACAGTTTTTCAAAAGACGTTTCATCTCCCTCCTGCGCCCCGGCGATCCACGCCTGCAGTTCCGCCTCCGGTGTGTCGTCGATGTGCATCGAACGGGGAGTATAGCCCATTGCATCATCGACGTCCCCCGCTTACCCCTGGTACCACCGAATTCATAAAAAATGTGTTCAGCCGATTTTCGCGCCCATTGGCCCGATTCTTGCCGTTTGCTTGACATGATTATGCACAGGGGTACCGTTGCAGACCATGAGCCTGACGCACATCCATGACCGATGTACCGAGATGAAAATACTAACCGCGGAAGGATGGCCCGCGACGAGCGAGGAGCAAACGAAAACGCTCGCGCGCGTCGATGCATTGCGAGGGGAAATCCGCGATCTCGTACGCAAACATAACTCCGCCGTGCTGAAGGTTGTTCGCCAGCATCACCCGGACGAACCTCACGTAAAACCGGACGAATTGAAAGATCCTATCGAAAATTTGCAAAGCAACTGGGAGCTCGTCAACCTGCCCAACGATGTCGATTGTCTGGAGCCCTTGCCGCTGGACGCGGTAGAAACAAACCACCCGAACGTACCCGCATATGCCGCCGCAATGCATCGCTTCGCGACGATCGTCAGTTACCAAACGGGCACGCTGCTTATGGAGGCAGAACGCGTTCACCAGTGCAATGCACACGGCGGACAGGTGAGCCGCCTTCCGCACCCGGGCGGCGAGGTACACGAACCGATCATCGACCACGCATGATGCGTTGACTTCAAACGGGCGGAAGTGTGAAATACTCCTCCTATGACATCCCCCAACCAAACGAACGTCCTCCTTCCTTTTGCGGAACAGACGAAAAAATGGGACGCGAACGAAGCAAGCGTCCGCGTCATGCAGGTGATCGACCGCGCGCTCAGTGAATGCCGTGACTGCATGGAACAAGCGCTGAACGGACTCGAGCAGATCCCGCCCACGGAGCTCGACCTTACTGTAATGCAGAAAGGAGGAGAGAAACTCAAAGCGTTCGCGAAGCAATTGAACATCCCGGACGCACTGCTGTTCGACGAATTGAACATACTGAACGACGCTTACGTCGGCGCCAAAGTCGAAGCGCGCACAGCGCACACGGACACGGGCAAGAACGGCACGAACATCACGCGCGCCATTTCGAACGCGTACGCCGCCGCGCACGCACGCGCGATATTGATCAAGGAAGCACTCGCCCCGCACCTCAGGAAGAAGGCGCCAAAGCCGCTACCGAAAGACGACGAAACCGCGGGCGAAATAGACCTCGCGCCCAAGAAGGAATTTGCAGAAGGCGACACGGGCATCGGCACCGAACCGGGCACGGGCGAGGATAAGGTCGACTTCACCGTGGGTGATGCGGAAGATCCGCTCGCAGGAACGGACATCGCATCCTGGCTGCAAAGCTCGCTCGACGACGAGGTAATCCCCATGACGACGAAGCCCGCAGTGAAGCCTGCGGCACATCTACCAATCGCAAAACCGATCACGCTTTCCGCGGCGACATCCGCGCCAGCGAAGCAGGTGCCCAAAAAGTGATTGTGATCGCGAGGAGGATCCACACCGTATACGCCACGGCCGCGTCTTCCCACGCGTGCAAGAACAGCCCCGCAATCGCGACGGCCATGAGCGACATCGCCGGGGGCGTGGGCCACAGACGGCACACGAGCAGGACGATCAATGCCATGAACGCGAACATCGCGATCCAGCCGCCTTCGACGCCGATTTGGAGGTACCAGTTCTCGGGCAGGAGCGGGCACGTACACGCGCGACCCACGGGCTGCACTTGAACGTCTCCGACGAACACGCAGAGGTTTTCATGGGGCGCGGCCCAGGAGGCGTCGCTCCCCTCGGGGAGTAGTACACATGCGTCGGCCACGCGGTTATTCGCCGGACCTGCGGACCCGAGCCCGCGGCCGAGCGGTTCTTTTGCCATGATGCTGATGGCCTCGAGCGGGTTACGGAGGTGGTCGGACGATGACTCGATACGGAGGATTATTTGAGGGAAAAATAGGAGCAGCGCGAGGGAGACTGCGAGCACGCCGATGCAGAGTGTCGTCACGGCCGTAACGGAGAGGCGGCGAAGCTGCGGCCAGAACGACACAAGGAGCACAGCGGCTGCGGCGATCCACGCGGCGCGGGAGAACGTGAGCACGATCGCAAGGATGGCCAACGGCGCGACGATGCGACGCCTGCGGGGAGGTAACGCGAGGAGGATCGGGAGCAGGCACGCGAGCCAGATGCCGAACTGGTTCGGACCGCTCATCGCTCCCTGGAGACGGCGCAACGCGGTGCCGCCGATCTGCTGGTACGGCGCGACCGGACCGCTCGGCACGTAGAGCGAATGCAGGTCGCTGTAGCCGAGCGCGGTAAAGAACGACGCAGGCAATGCGATGGTTAGGAAGCCGTAGGCAACCGCAGCAAGTACGGCGCCACCGAGCACGAACGGCAACCGCGCGAGGAACCACTCGCTCCAGGGCACGCGCCGCAGCACGACGAAGGCGGCGAGCGGCACGAGGTCGTAGCGGATGCCGTAGAAAAACGCCGGAGACCGGAGTCCGGAGACTAGCAATGTTGCAACAATGAGAGCGACCGCAAGAACAATGATGCATGCGTCGAAACGGTCGAAACGAAACGACGAGCGGGTAGCGGGTAGCGGGTAGCTCTTCGCTATCTCGATGAGTGCCAAAAGCAGAATGATGGCGAGCAACGCTTCTTTCCAGAGTGCCAGCACGCCCATGGGGGGCTGGTTCGGCCCGGCGACAATCCGCGTCAGAACCGTGACGCCGAGCGCGTGGAAGGGCAGCAGGGCTAGAAGTACGAGCGTTAACCGTTCACGAAGACGCGGAAGCATGAAGATAGTCTATAGGTTCCGCATGAAATCTCCTCCGCGCGCTGGAGGGAAACTGGTACCATGACATCACTATGCAAAAGAAAAGGATTCTTGTCACGGGCGGCGCCGGATTCATCGGCTCCAACTTCTGCAACACGCACTGCGACGCCGAGGACGTCGTCGCGCTCGATAACCTCTTTCTCGGTGACAGCGCCCACTTGCGGCCGGAAGTAACGTTCGTGGAAGGCGATGCAGCCGATCGCGCGACACTCGACAAGCTTGGAACGTTCGATCGCATCGTGCACTTCGCCGGAACGTCCTCCGCCCCGATGTTCATGGCAGACGTCGTGAACGGATACCGCAACAGCATCCAATCGTTCCTTGAAGTATTAGAATTCGCCAAGCGCACGGGCGTGCAACGCGTGCTCTTCGCCTCCACGTCGTCGCTCTACGGCAACACCCCTCCCCCGCTCAACGAAACGCAGCCCGGCCTCCCGACGAACCACTACTCCGTCACCAAAATCGCGATGGAGCACATCGCCGAGTGCTACCAGCGCGTGAACCCGTCGATGGACATCGTCGGATTCCGCTTCATGTCGATCTACGGCCCCAACGAAGAACACAAAGGCATCTACGCCAACCTGGTGAGCCAATTCCTGTGGGGCATGATGCGCGGTGAACGGCCCATCGTGTACGGCGACGGCATGCAGACGCGCGACTTCACGAACGTCATGGACGTCGTACAGGGCATCACGCGCGCGATGAAGCATGAATCTCCGCTCGGATTCCAGATCTTCAATATCGGTACGGGAATGTCAACGAACCTCGTCGAGATCATCGGCTTCATCAACGAAGCGCTCGGCGCGTCCATCGAACCCCAGCACATCGACAACCCCGTGAAGGAAAACTACGTCCGCTCGCAGCTCGCCGACATCGGCAAGATCACCACGATGCTCGGATACACACCATCCGTCTCACTCAAAGAAGGCATCCGCATCCTCGCGGAGGATGCAAAACACCCGGGAACACTCGTGCACGACCGCCGCGCGCAGGCGAACGCGATCCCGACATGATGTAAAAAAAGGGGGCATCGGTCGAACCGATACCCCAGGTGACGAAACGGGTAAAAATACCGTGTGAGGTCCTACGCGGGCTGGACGCACTGTTCCAAATAAGCGAGGAATACGTCCCTGGTGAGACCAAAGTCCTCGTAGTCCGCGTCGACCGCGAGCATACAGAACCGAAACTCACCCAGAAGATACGCCCTGCCTTCGCCGTGCGCGTCTTTTATGCGTGCAATCGCAGACGCAGCACATGCACGGAGATCATCGGTCATCTCCTTGTTACCGTCGACGGACACAAGGGTTTCGCAGATGTTCGCGATGGTGCGGTAACGCAACGTCGTTTCAAAACTCTTGGCGCCGTCCGCCAATTTTCGATAAACGTCATGGAGTCGATGAAGCTCTGAACTGTAGTACGTCCACAATGAGTGATCGTCGCCTGCGCCGTGCTCCACCGCGGCGCGTATGAACGCATTGAGGATGTCGGGAAGCGTGTAAAACGTCGGGATGGGATTCACGTGGAACCTCCGTGTCGAAGGAAGGAAAGAACGAACCGTTTCGTCCAGGCACGATACGAATCGATGGCACAATCGTCAACGCGTTATTCCGGTCCTATTTGCCAAATCGACGCTTTCGACCGTCGTACTCCATCATCGCCTCTTCCAGGCGCTCCGGCGTGAGATCTGGAAAATGGTACGGCGGGAAGAACCACTCCGCGTACGCCGCCTTCCACAGGGCGAAGCCGCTCGTCCGTTGCTCACCCGACGTGCGGATGACGAAGTCGACGTCGGGCACCTCAGGATTGTCGATGTACTTCGCGATCATTTCTTCCGTAACGTCCTCGCCTGCGGGGATGCGTCGCACGGCGCGGAGGATTTCATCCTTGCCACCGTGATCAATCGCAAGCTGAACCGTTAACCCCGTGAAGTCTTTCGTCTTTTCTTCGTGTTGGCGGCATGGCTCGGCCAACGTCGCAGGGATCCGATCTTTCCGTCCGGCATGAACGAACCGCACGCCTTCTTCGATGAACCGCGGCGACTCTTCTTTCATAAACCGCTCGAAGAGACGCATGAGCTCCGCGACTTCCTTCGCTTCCCGGTTCCAGTTCTCGGTCGAGAACGCCCAAAAGGTCAGCGCGCCGATGCGCGGATGATCGCGGCACCAGTCGATGATAGGACGGATGACGTCCATCCCCTTGCGATGACCGTCCCACGGCATGAGGCCCTGTGCCTTGGCCCAGCGGCGATTGCCGTCGCAGATGATGGCGAGATGGAAGGTTTTGTCCATGATTATTGTTGAATCACCGGCTCGCCCGTTTTCTGGTCCACGCGCAGCACGACGCCTTTCACCGTCCGCACGGTCTTGTCCGCGACCGCCTCGCCATCGAACCGATACACGTACGGTGTCGAGAGCGAGACCTCGAGCGTAGCCGTCGTGTCTTCATCCAAATGATCAAGAAACCGGAACATCGGGCGGAGACTGTTGCCGTGCGCTGCGACGATGACCGTTTTACCCGCATGCACGAGCGGAAGGATATACTGCTTGAACACGGGCAACACGCGACGTTCGCAGTCTTCGATGCTCTCGCCGTTCGGCGGGCGCGTGGCGTAACTGCGGCGCCACAATTTCACCTGTTCTTCGCCGTGTTCCTTGATCGTCTCGCCCTTATCAAGCCCCTGTAAATCGCCGTAGTGCCGCTCATTGAGGGCCGTGTCTTTTTCGACCCGAAGATCCTCCCGACCGACGCCCTTCAGGATGATATCGAGCGTATCGTTCGCGCGCTTCAAACGGGACGTCCATGCGACGTCGAAGGTCATGTCGGCGAGCATCGACGCCGCCATCGCGGCATCGGCGGCCCCGCGTTCGGCAAGCGGCACGTCCGTCCAGCCCGTAAAACGGTTTTCAAGGTTCCACTGCGAGAGGGCGTGGCGGATCAAAACGAGGGTTCCCATGCACGCGGCAGCGTACCCTCGGCCACGTGGCGCGCCAACGCCATTTCTGCTACAATATCTCGATATGCGCGGTTTCCACATCCACACCCTTTCACACGCCGGTTACCGCCAGACCGTCCTCTGGGCCGCGTTCTGCTGCCTCGCCATCGTGGCCGCGGCGGCATCGTTCGCGCGCGCCAGCCACAACTTCGCGGCGGCCCTCACCGAAAAGCCGGACCTCGCGATCTATCTGCTCCTGCCGGAGGAAGAAATCGGCCAATCGACGCTGCTCCGCGAACAGGATGCCGAGCGCGACTACCTCGCCGAAACGAAAGACGGACCGAAGCTCATCAAGCTGAAGAAAGGCGAGAAAGAATGGTACGTCAGTCTCGTGGAGACGTTACATCCTTCGACGGGCCTGCCTACCGGACCGGCCGAGTAATCACCAGGAATGGAAACACGACCACCGCGTTCCACATACGCCCCCAGCGCGACGGTTCTTGGATGAATCGGTAGAGCCACTCGAATCCGAGCGAACGCATCCATGAGGGGGCGCGCTTCCGTGTGCCTGCAAGGAAATCAAACGTACCGCCGATGCCCATGGCCACTCGGACCGTCGACATCTTGTGCACGTGTTCATCGATCCAGAAGTCTTGCTTGGGCGATCCGTAGGCCACAAGCAGAAGCGTCGCCCCAGAAGCGTTGATCATGTCCACAATTCCCTTTGCTTCTTCGGGGCGCGGCGAGCCGGCATATGTGCCGGCAACCCGCAGCCGCGGGTTGGCCGCACGGAGTGCGGCCGCCGCGCGCTCGGCCACACCGGGAGCGGCACCGAGCAGGAATACTCCTTCATCTCCCATCGACGCGCAGAGGGCTTGCACCGTATCGACGCCCGTCGCACGCTCAGGGAGCAGTTGATTCGTCCACTTCGCACCCCATAGGAGGCCCGTGCTATCGGGGATGTTCAACGCCGTACGGTTAAGCAACGCATGGAAGGCGCCATCCTTCGACGCCTGCACGAGCATCTCGTTATTGGGTGTCATTACATGCGATTGCCCCGCGCCTGAAAAAAACATGCGAATCCGCGCGACAGCCTCCGACGCCGTGACAGGGTCGATGGGCACGCCGAGCAGGAATACGCGATTCATGGAAACGAGCATACCCTTCGACAGGCTCAGGGTGACAGTCGCGCTCGGCGCCATGTACGATCCCGCATGTGCGACTTCGATATGCTCTCCTACCGGCCCTCCTGCTCGTTTCCTGTGCGCAGCCAACGATCACGTTGCCGCCGCTTGAAGCCGATCCCACGTCTTCGGCATCCGAAGCGGCTGAACCTATGGAATCCGCGTCAGGCGATCTGGCGGTGACGATCGAACCATTCGAAGATCCCCTCGCGCCAATCTCCCTCACGGGCGCCGTCATGGCAATCGAGGAACGCACGCTCTCGGGCGGCATCCTGGAAATCGGTTCCGCCCGCGCCCCGGTAACGGTGACGGTCTTCGTGCACCCCGAATCGGAGTACGCGCGTGAATTCCAACGCTCACGCATGCCAGCGCTCGTCTCGGAGTTCGTGTCGCGCGGCGCCGTGAACATCCACGTGTTCATCCTGCCAATACAAAAATACGCCGGCTCCGCCTTCGCGAGCCGCGCAGTATCGTGCGCAGCCGCGCAGGGCAAAGGCTACCCGGCGCTAGACATGCTCGTAACGGAAGGCAGGATCGACCTGACGGATGCCGACATCGTGGAGCTGAACCTCGACGCGACACTCTACCGCTCGTGCGTGCAAACCGGCACCGACGATCCCCTGGCGGGGGCCGCACGCGCCGCAGCAATCTGGAACGTTACACTCGTGCCGTCCTACATCATCGCCGACGAAACGATCGTGGGCCTGCCCACCGAAGCAGACTTACTCGGCGCTGTCAGACAGCATGTGCGCTGAAGCACGAACGAAAGCGTAAACGCACTATGAACATCGGCGGAATCACGTGGAATGGAGCCGTGTGATGCATAAGCGTTTCTCCCGGGGTGTCTGACCGGAGACGATTTCGACGTTTCGCAAACGCACGCCGAATTCGACCGCTATGAAGCGGCGTAAGAGCTGGTTTTCTGCTCCGTCTTCTAGGACAGCGGCTCTATCGATCTTCCAGACACCATCCGCCCTTTGTTCTTTCAGACGAGTTTTCTGAGCCTACGGCCGAACGCGGAACGTAAGATCCAGCGATCCGTTCTGTACCAGCCGCCGCCTTAGATCGTCATTCATCCATTCATTCTAACCCCTTTCCCCCTTTTTGTATGATCCGCCCCCTCTCCCGCGCGACCGCGGCGATGACCCTGCTCTCGATGGCCACCGCCGTCGCCGCTCAAGGCACGTCACCGGCCTTCGCCGCCAAGCCCTTCACCGACGTGCCGGAAGGCTCGGCCAGTTTCGAAGGCATCGAGTACCTTCGCAACGGCAACGTCCTCACCGGTTACGAGGACGGCACGTTCAAGCCGAACAACCGCTTAAACCGCGCCGAGTTCGCCAAGCTCATCGCCAACCCGTTCATCTTGAAGAATTCTCGCGTCACGGACTGCATGAGCGAGAATATCGCCGATGACGACATGACGGTGTACTTCCCCGACGTCCAGCGCGACGCGTGGTACGCGCCTTCGGTCTGCGTTGTGAAAGTCGCCAAGATCGTCGACGGCTACGATGACGGCACCTACAAGCCCAATCGCACGATCAACGTTGCAGAGGGTATGAAGATCCTCGCCGGCACGTTCGCCTTCCAAACGAAAACGGAACCGAACGAGGACTGGTTCATGCCGTATGCCCGCGCACTCGCAGAACGTGGCGCGATCCCGACCTCGATCACGAACTTCAGCGAACCGATCACGCGCGGCGAAATGGCCGAGATTCTTTACCGCCTGAAGGCTGACCGCCAGGACAAGTCCTCGCAGAGTCTGAGCAACATCCGGAAGTACTAAACTCTTCGAGAGTTCAGTAGATGGCTTCTCCCCCTTTCCCCCTTTTCCAATAAGGAGGGAAAGGGGGAAATTGTTGTACGCGTAAAAAATCGGCATCTGCCATACGCAGCTCCTCATGAATCACTCCTTCGTCTGGCCCTTCTTCCACTCCGCGATCTTCTTGTGATTGCCGTTCACGAGCACCTCCGGAACCTTCATGCCGCGGAACTCCTCGGGGCGGGTGTAGTGCGGATACTCCTTCTTGCGGTCGAGCAGGGCGGAAAAGCTTTCCTCATGGGATGATTCGTCTTTGCCGAGCACCCCCGGGAGCTGACGCGCCACGGCGTCGATCACCACCATCGCGGGCAACTCGCCGCCCGTGAGCACGTAGTCCCCGATCGAAAGTTCCTCATCGATCCATCCGTCGATCACGCGTTGGTCGATGCCTTCGTAATGGCCGCACACGAAGAGTAGCCAGGGCTTTTGACTTAAGGACTCAACTTTTTGCTGTGTAAGCCTCTCACCACGAGGCGATAAGTAAATGCGATAGGGACGGGATGGGCTGGTAGCGGGTAGCGGGTCACCAATCGCCTCTATCGCCATCACCAATGGCTCGACCATCATCACCATGCCGGCGCCGCCGCCGTACGGTTTGTCGTCGATCTGCTTGTACGACCCTTTGCCGAAACTCCGGATATCGTGGAAGCGGATGTCGACATGGCCAGCCTCCTGCGCACGACCAATGATGCTCTCGGTGAGAGGGCCCTGGAACATGCCGGGGAAGAGGGTCAGAATATCAATGCGCATAAAGAAGAAGACGAGGAACTAGGAACGAGCTTATAGAAGCATCCGTTTCTTATCTATAAGCTGAAACTCGTTCCTCGCTCCTCATTCCTCTCTCCTTGTTATGATCTTCTCTCCCCTCTCCAACACCCCGACCATTACCCAAGGCTTCGGCCAAAACCCCCAAATTTACAGCCAATTCGGCTTCGAAGGCCATAACGGCATCGACTTCGGCTGCTCCGTGGGGACCACGATCTACGCCCCGCACGACGGCGTGGTGACCTTGAAGGACGACGGCGACAAAGGCTACGGATTGTATGTGGTGATCGACGGACCCACCCGCCGCTCGCTTCTCGCGCACTTGTCGGAGACGCATCTCACGGATGGCCAGAACATGTCACAAGGCGACCCGATCGGCAAGAGCGGGCAGTCGGGATTCTCGACCGCGCCCCACCTGCATTGGACGTTCAAACTGATGGACGGCAAAAAGGTGCTCAACAAAGACAACGGCTACGAAGGGGCGATTGACGTCACCGAACTCACGCGCCTGTGGCAGGACCAGAATCTGCGGCAGCACGCGACGTACACTGACTTTGCGAAGGAATACCTCGCTGTGAACTTCCCCGCGAATCAGTATTTAAAGAATCCGGCACTGCACGCGTAATTCCTCACCCCTAACCCCTCTCCCGTTGGTACTAGTCGGTGGGGAGAGGGGCCGGGGATAAGGCTAAACGAATTCCTCCATTAACCCGCTCACATCCATAATCTTCACTTCATCGACCGCCGTCGTCTCTTTCCCCTGCCTGGGTACGAGCTGTTCGTAGAAGCTCGGGATATCTTCACGCTGGTAGAGCACGCCCGTGACGATCTCCTTCGACGTATCGGTCGCGATCCTCCTGGCCTCTACAAGGTTCGACGCGTCGTACCCGGCGCCCACCGGGCGGCAGCGTTCGAGCAGGTACTCGTGCGTGGCGAATTTGTTCCACGTGGGGCATGCCTGGAGCATATCGACGAACGCAAAGCCGCGGTGCGCGAGGGCGGCCTTCAGGAGCTCTGTCATCTGCGGAATATCGCCGGAGAATCCGCGCGCGACGAACGTGGGTTCGAGCGAGAAAATAAAGTCCATGCTCGGCAGCGTGTGCTCCGGCATGCCGTTTGGGGAGGTGTTCATCTTCTGGCCCTGCCACGTGAGGCTGCTGGCCTGGCCGAGCGTGAGGCCGTAGTTGGCGTTGTTATGGAGGACGAACACGACGGGATAATTGCTGCGGATCGCGTGCGCCAGGTGGCCGATGCCCTCCGAAAAACTCGCGCCGTCGCCACCGAAGGCCATCACGGGCATGTTCGGGTTCGCGAGCTTGGCACCCGCTGCGAACGGCAACACGCGACCGTGCAGGCCATGGAACCGGTAACCGAGGAGCTTGTCGGACGTGTTGCCGTGGCAGCCGACATCGTAACAGAGCACCACGCCGTGGGGCGGTATGCCGCTCTCGACGAGCGCCCTCTTCGTCGCCGTCCAGATACCGTAGTCGCCGCAACCGTCGCACCAGGTGCACTTGGTCTCGCAGTGGTAATCGCCCATGGAGGGCGCGCCGACGGCCAATGGGATGCGCTTCATGAGTAGACGGTGGAGGAAGTACCCGTGCTGCCAGAGAACGGATCGTCGTTCGCAGGGGGAAGGTTAAATGGATTGTCCTCAGGTGCCGGACCAGGGGCGGGCGCTGGAGCGGGTGCCGGGGAAGGCATTGGCGCTACGCCGAATGCGGCGTCGATGTCGACGATCCGCGCATCGTTGACCGCGTAGTCACCCGCGGATGCGGTCGCATCGTAGACCGTATAGCGGAGGACAGCACCGACTTTAGAGATGAACTCCACGTCCTGTCCGCCCTTCTGCGAAGAGAGAAACGTAAGCGGGGGCGTCAGAGCGTCGAGCATGACGGTCTTGCCGGTCATGACATTCAGCGCCTCAAGCGTGCGACCGCTCACGCCGACGAACACGATGTACCGGCCGTCAGGCGACAACTGGCTGCCGGCTTGCGATGTGAACACCGACGGCAATTGCCGCATCGACGCGGTGAACAGGTCGACGAGGAACACCTCCGGCCGGAAGCTGCCATCGGATTTTCCGGGGCGCAGGATAACGCGGCCGCCCGACAACGGCATACGCGCGGTCCAGGAATTCGCAGGCTGCCCGGCTGGATAGGGTTGCAGGAAATACGCATCGAACGACGGCGTCACGCGGGCGAACACATTCGCATCGCGCGACAGGACACACGTCGCACCGGACCCAGCCGATGCTCGCAGTTCCTGGCGATACACGTTGGTGTTGGATGCCACGATCACATCGACGTAGGTCTTAATCTCGAGTGTTGTAGGGAATATGTCGCACGCGGCGACCTCAAGCGGCTCCGTCACCATGCCCTCCGCGAGGATAGACCGGTACAGCAGCTGCGCAACGAACCCGCGGGTCAGCGGAGCCTGCAACGGCACCGACGCCGTCCCCCATACCTGTTCGTACGACACGACGTCGATCAGCAGCGCTGTCGTGAGGTACGGCGCGAACCATACAGACGGATCCAAGCCGCGGCGCGTGACCTCTGCATCCGGTGCGGGCGGATAGCCGCGAACGTTAATCAGCATCTTCAATGCTTCCGCGAAGCTCACCTGCCGTTCGGGGCCGAACGTGCCGTCGGGATACCCCTGCACCCAGCCTTCGGCCTGTGCATGGCAGACGTACGGCGCGAACCACTGGTCGGAAACGTCCGGGAAGCACGGGTAATACGGCATGACGGGCTCGATGCCCTTGCCTGCCACGAGCACTTTCAACAGTTCTGCACGGTTGATGGGGAACGCTGGGCGGAACAAGCCGTCTTCGTACCCCTTGAGCACACCCTCGCGCTGCAAATACTCGATGGCGCGACGTGACTCGTGGGCGGGCGTAACGTCTGCAAACAACGCGGACGCACCGAGCGGCAAGAGGAACAGGCCGAGGAGGGCGATGAGACGGATCACGAAAGGAGTGGGCGGAAGGCGGAGATAAGTTCATCGACGAAGAACGGGCGTCCGTCGTACTTGTGCACGAGTTCTGGCACGTCGATCCCCTCGCCTTTCAGGAGCTTCTTCATCTGTCCGCCGTAGTTCGCCTCCACGCACGCCGCACGCTTGGACGACGCGAGAACTTTCGCGAGCACGTCCGTCTTGAGCGGCCACAGGAATTCGTAATGGACAACCGCGACGCGCCGGCCAGAGAATTGAGCATCTGCCAAGGCATCGAGAACCGGACCCTTCGCGCTGCCCCAGGTCACGAGCGCGAGATCGTACGTTTTCTTACCGGGCTTCGCATCGACCGCGACTTTGCCCTTCTCGCATGCGTACACCACGGGCTCAGGGAGAGCGTCTTTCAACGCTTCGCCCTTGCGCATGCGCTTCTCCATCTGTGTGCGCGCGTTCTCCGCGGTTTCGTTCACCGACCCGTCCGGCGCGTGCTCGTCGCCCTGCGCAACATAGGTGGCAGCAATGGCGCCCGGCAGCCAGCGCTTCGACACACCGTCCTTCGCGCGTGGATCGTACCGGTCGGACGAAGAAAGCTTCGCAAGCGCCGCCGCATCCGTGACAAGGTTCCCACGATCGAGCACCGTCTTTGTTTGGTCGAACGGCGCATGCGTGAAGAGCGCTTCGGCGCACTGCTTGTCGGTCATCACGATCACCGGAATCTGGAACCGTTCGGCGTAGTTGAATGCCTCGGGCATGAGACGGAATGAATCTTCGGCGTCGCCGACCGAAAGCACGAGGCGCGTAAATTCGCCGTGACCGCTGTAAATGGCCAAGAACAGGTCTCCCTGCGCCGTCCACGTGGGCAGGCCCGTCGCGGGGCCAGGGCGCTGCGCGAGGATGAACACGGACGGATTTTCGATGATCGCGTTGAGCGACAACGTCTCTGTCATGAGATCGAAGCCGCCGCCCGAGGTGCCGGTGGCCGCGCGCGTGCCCATGTACATAGCGCCGCTCATCATCTGCGCCGCGGTGATTTCGTCTTCCGCCTGCTTCACCACCATGCCCGTCTCGTTCTGAATGTCGGAAATATACGTGAGGAGCGGCGACGACGGCGTCATCGGATACCCCGCGTAAAAGCGGCACCCAGCGTGCGTCAGCCCCAGCCCCATCGCGTGGCTACCCGTCACGAGCAGTGCGTCTTTCCAGCGTGCGTCCGGCTTCGGGAGCTTCACCGCGAGCGCTCCCGCCGACGACTCGCAGTACGCGATGCCCGCGTCGATGCACGAGAAATTTTGCGCGATCACTTCCTCTCCTTTCTTGGCGAACTGCTTCCGGACTTCCTCGCGCAAGACATCGTGATGTTGCCCGAGCAACCGCCATACCACAGACGCGATAAGCACATTCGCGAGGATCGGCTTCGCTTTGATCTTCACAAGGATCTCGTCGCTCGGTAGGTACAGCACGGTGATGTTCCTGCTCTTCAGGAAAGCGGCATCGTCCGCGGACCACTGCCAATCGCCCGATTGATGCAGAATAATGCCGCCATCCTTGAGTTCGCGCACATTCAGTTCGAGGCCGTGGTGGTTGAACGTCACGAGGACATCGACCGACGTTTCGGTGCCGCGGATCTCCTCCGGCGACACATCGAGCTGATAACTGCTGTGCCCGCCCTTGATGAGCGACATGTATTCGCGGTAGCCGAAGATGCAGTACCCCGCGCGCTTGAGGCCCTTGGCGACCATCTCGCCCACGCTGTTCACGCCCTGGCCTTGCGCGCCAACTATTTTAATCGAACGTCTGATCATTGCTGGAGGAGGGAGGAAATCTTCTCGGCCCATGCGCGGATTTTTTCTTCCTGGCCATACGGCTCGTTCACAATGACCAGTCGCTCGCCGAGGAGCGCACCGCCGTGCGATGTTGTGTACTCCTCTAAATGATTGCCGGCGTTCGCGGTGTAGCGGTACCGCTCATCGCCCAGCGCAACGATCGCAACGTTCCTGCCCTTCAGTGCGACATCTTTTGCCACCCCTTTTAAAAACGCGTGCATGTACGGATTCAACTGTCCTTCAACTCCTCCGGTGTTCCACGTGCCGCTCGCAAGGAGCAACGCGTCGCCCGCGAGGAGCGTCTCCGGCGTCGCCCGTTCGATGCGCGTCACGGTCACATTCACATGGCCGTTCAACGCCTCTGCGATGCACCCGATCACGTGCTCGGTATGGCCGGACGTCGATGCGTAGATAATCTGGAAGGTCTTCACAGATTCATTCTATCCCAGGCAGGCAAAATACCGCATCCGTTCGACAAAAACGGCCGAAAAAGGTATAATATCCAGATGTCAGAACATACTCCTGCACAGGCTCCGGAACCGTTCGATCCGCACTCGGCGAACGAGGTCGCTGCACGATTCAACGAAGGCATCGCCGCGCAGTGGTTGACCGCAACAACGCATCGCCGGAAAGCAATGATCAAACAGCTCCTGACATTGGAGGCGCATAAAAAAAAGCATCATGAAGAGGAAACGGCGAATAGAGTCATCCTCATCGACGACGAACTGGATGAAGACGCGGAGGACGAACGACTCGCGGCGCGGCGCACGAAGACGTTCCTGCTTACCGGAAACGACAAGGCGACGGGCGTTATACAAGCGAACCGCGACCTCTACCTGGCGGACATAGTCATGAAGCAAGCCTTGCTGCAAAGAGAGAACGTGCAGAACGAGAGTCGCGTGCGCGAAGATATTTCCACCCGCTGTGTGCAGATCCACGTTCTCAATCTACTCCTGGACGGACGTCTCGCATTCGCTGAACTAAAAGCCATCGTCGACTCCGATGAGCGTTGTTCCGCATTAACCCCGCTTGGAATAGAGTACGAATACGATGCACTGCTGGACCGACTCATCATCAAGCGCTTCGTGACGGAAGAACGTCCCCCATCCGCCTCCTGACATGACCCTCCTCTCCCCCCGATCGGTGGCCGTCATCGGCGCGAGCACGCAGCCGGGCAAGGTGGGGCACGATATTTTAAACAACCTTGTGACTGAGGAATATAAAGGAAAAATCTATCCGGTGAATCCGAAGGCCGACAAAATCCTTGGCGTGAAGGCATACGCGTCGGTACGCGACATTCCGGGAGAGGTCGACCTGGCCGTCATCGTCATTCCCGCGCCACTGGTACCCGGGGCGCTGCGCGAGTGCGGCGAGAAAGGCATCAAGAATGCGGTCGTGATTTCGGCGGGTTTCAAAGAAGTGCACACGCCGGAAGGCACCGCCCTCGAGGAAGAAGTCGCGACGGTCTGCCGCGAGCACGGCATCGCGCTCGTCGGTCCCAACTGCCTGGGCATCCTACGACCGTCTTTACGCATGAACGCTTCGTTTGCAAAGGGCCTCCCGCCCGCGGGCAACGTCACGCTCATTAGCCAGTCGGGCGCGACCGCGGTCGGCATCATGGACCTGGCCCCGGGGCTCGGCCTCGGCTTCGCGTCGGTATTTTCGATCGGCAACAAGACCGGCATGAACGAGAGTGACTACCTGAAGCTCTGCGCCGAGGACCCCGACACATACGTCATCGGCCTGTACCTCGAGAGCATCGAAGACGGCCGCCGATTCCTCGAAACCGCCGCGGCTATCACACCAACAAAGCGCATCGTCCTGCTGAAATCCGGCGTATCGGAGCGCGGAAAGAAAGCGGCCGCTTCGCATACCGGGGCGCTCGCCGGATCAGACGCCGCGATCGATGCGCTGTGCAGGCAATCGGGCATCCGCCGCGCGCGGAGCATGGAGGAATTCCTCGATCTGCTCTGCGCGTTCAGCCGGCAGCCGACCCTTCTCAGCGACCGCATTGCTGTGCTCACGAACGCCGGCGGACCGGGCATCCTGGCCACAGACGCCTGCGAGCGCGAAGGCCTCGTGCTCCCCGCGCTTTCACCGAACATCGTCGCCGCGCTAAAGCCGGCGTTGCCGGACACCGCATCGGTCGGGAACCCGATCGATCTCATCGGCGACGCAAAAACCGACCGCTATGAAGCGGGGCTCATCGCCTGCCGCGACGACAGCAACATCGACGGCCTCGTGGTGATCCTCACACCGCAGATCATGACCCCGAGCGAGGACATCGCCGATGCGTTGGTACGCATCATGAAGACCGCGCCGCTCATGCCCGTCGTGGCGTGCTTCATCGGCGGCTCGCTCGTGGAACGAGCACGAACGAAACTGCGCGCGCACGGCATCCCCGTCTTCGACACGCCCGAACGCGCCATCCGCGCAATCGCGGCGCTGCGGTCCAACGATGCTCCTGGCATGCCCGCCGTGTGCGGGGCTGATGACCGCGGCGCAAAAGCAGACGCCCTCCTTGCGGGTGCACACGGTTTGCTCCCCGAAGACACAACCCAAGAACTCTTCGCATTGTTCAACCTGCCCACACTGCGACAATCGGTCGCGAAAAACGCAAACGAAGCGGCATCTATGGCCGCGGCGATCGGCTACCCGGTCATTACGAAAATCAGTTCGAAAGACATCCTCCACAAAACAGATGTCGGCGGCGTGGTTGCCAACCTGAAAACGGAGGACGACGTGCGCGCCGCGTTCAATACGATCCTCTCGAACGTGAAAGACACGGCTCCGACGGCCGCGATCGACGGCGTGCTCGTGCAGCAATATCTGCCCGCAGGGGACGAATTCATCGTCGGCGGCCTCAAGGACCCGTCGTTCGGCCCTATGGTCATGGTCGGCCTCGGCGGCATCTACACCGAACTCTTCCGCGACACATCCTTCCGTATCGGACCCGTAACCGCGGCGCAGGCGTACGACATGCTCGACGACCTGACATCCTGGAAATTACTCCTCGGCATGCGCGGCAAACAGCAATCGGACATCGATGCGTTGGCCGACGTGATCGTGAAGGTATCGGACCTGCTGTGCGCCTGCCCCCGTGTGAAGGAACTCGACATCAATCCCGTGCTCGTCTCTCCCGAGGGTACGATCATCGTGGATGCAAAAATCATCCTCGAATAAAGGAAAATCCCCTTCCCTCCGGAGGGCTAGAATCGTAGGCTGGGAACCATTCCTTGCCCCCGTTTTCCATGAAGCTCAAACAGCTCTACAAGCGCACGATCGAGATCGGCATCGAGGCCGACCCCCGCGAGAAGAAATACATCGAGAAGATGCTGAAGAAGCACGCCGACCGCCAGAAGAAGCTGGAAGGCAAAGAGAAGCGCTACGCCGACGAAGAACGCACGTGGAACCCCTACGGCGATTCGCGCATCCTGCACGGCACGGGTGAAGAAGATGTGAAGCGCCTCATGGTCGGCGTCGACATCGAGGTAGGAGAAGTCTTGCTAGCCGACAGGCTCCGTGAGAAGGGCGAAAAAATCGACTGCATCATGATCCACCACCCGGAAGGCCGCGCCTTGGTCGATTTGGATAAAGTAATGTCGCTCCAATCGGACGTCTACCTGGCCGCGGGCGTGCCCGTGAACCAGTCCGAAAACATGCTCCGCCCCCGGATGGACCGCATCTGGCGCGCCATCCACGCCGATAACTTCCTGCGCGTCGAGCGCACGGCGCAGCTGCTTGGCGTCCCGATGTTCAACTGCCACACCGTCACCGATAACCTCGTATGGCGTTACATGGAGAAACACTTCGTGCAGAAGAAGTGGGACGATTTGGGCGAAATCATCAACGCCCTCCACGACGTCGAAGAATACGACCACTACGCGATCAAAGGCAGCCCCGCGATCATCGTGAACGGCTCGAGCTCGAGCCGCCCGGGCACGGTCGTGGCCACGGAATTCACCGGCGGCACCAACGGCCCCGAAGAACTGATCGAGGCACAGGCCGCAGCGGGCGTCGGCACGATCCTCGCTATGCACTTCACGGAAAAAGAGGTCGAACTCGGCAAGAAGAACAACCTCAACCTTATCCAGTGCAACCACATGGCGGCCGACTCGCTCGGTATCAACCTGCTGCTCGACAAGATCGCGAAGGAAGAGAAGAAGCTCGACATCCTCGCGGTCTCCGGATTCGTCCGCGTGGAACGCTGATCCATGGTGCCCGCACTGCGATTCATCGGGGGTGCCTGGACCTTCTTCTGGCGCCAGCCCGCGCTGCGCAGTGCGACGTTTTTCCTCGTGTTCCTGCCGTTTGTCGCGATGGAATACCTCAACCTCGCTGCCGAGCCCGAACGCCCGGAACGGTTAGCGGTCACGGTCGTCCTCTACCTTGCGGCAACGGTCCTCGCCACGTGGGGCATAGCATGCATTCTCACGGTCGGGCGGCGCATGCTCCAGGCCAAGTCGGGACGGCTGCGCACGTCGTTCAAAGCGGTGCGCACCCATGCGAAGAGCCTCATCATCGCCATTCTCCTCACGGAACTCCTTCGCGGTTGCATCACCGTGCTCTGGGGCTTACCCGCCGCGGGCCTCGTCTTCGCGGCCATGGCGACGCTGAACATCCCTGAGATTATGCAAGAACCGTTCCTCCAAGGCCAACCCTACTACTTCCTTGCGGGCATTTGCTTCCTGCTCATCCTTCCACTCGCGTATTTGCTTCTCACGTCGCTCTCGCAGCACGTCGTAGCCTACGAGAAAATCAGCTTCCGCCAGGCGCTGCGCCGCAGCATCCAACTCACGAAACCGCGTTGGGCGGACACGCTCGCGGTCACGTGTGTTCTCGGCCTCTTCTGGCTTCCCGGCCTCGGGATAAACGTATTCTTGACCTACCACGCACACCCGCTCGTGGCGGCCTACATCGGACCAGTCATCTGGGCGGCGTTCGACACGGTCGCAACAGTCGTCTGGCTCCTAGGACTCACGCAGTTCTATAAAGCACTCGGCGGCAAAGCCAAGGCGCAGGAGAACGACTAGTCATGGTGAGGAGTTTTTACAGCAGCAAAAACCACGAACAATCACGCCACCTACACCTCACTAAGGCCGCTTACTTGCTGACCGATTCGACGAGCTTCTTGAACGCGGCAGGCTCGTTGATGGCGAGCTCCGAGAGGACCTTGCGGTCGACCGTGACGCCTGCTTTCTTGAGCTGGTTGATGAACACCGAGTACTTGCTGCCCGATGCGCGCACTGCGGCATTCAAACGGATCGTCCAGAGGGCGCGGAAGTTGCGCTTCTTCTTCTTACGGTCCATGTACGCGTGCTGGCCGGCCTTGATGAGGCGCTCCTTAGCTTTAACGAAGGTCGAGTGACCGAGGCCCTGGAAACCCTTGGCTCGGTTCTTGATCTTCTTGTGCCGACGGTGGCGGACGATGCCGCGTTTGACGCGCATGGGAGTGTGGGAGAGTGCGGGAGGGAGTCACCCTGAGCCCGTCGAAGGGTTAGAGGTTAGGCACGAGGTGCCGGATGTGGGCGATATTCGTCTTGTGCAGTACGAGCGTGCGGTTCTGGCGCTTCGCCTTCTTGCTCTTCTGCTGCAGGAGGTGGCTGCGGCTGTTGCGCTTCATAGCCAGCTTGCCGGAACCCGTCTTTCGGATTCGCTTCTTCGCGCCGCTGTGGGACTTCATCTTCGGCATACGTGCGCGGAAGTATATGCAAGGTTATATGATACGCAAGCCGAATTCACAGCTGATTACGGCAGTTTCCAGCATTTCAGATCCAGCAGCGCCCCTTCGTGAGCGCGGTTGGGAAGGTTACACGGTACGCAAGTGCCTTTTTTCAGCGTTTTGGACGCACGACGGCAAAAAAGTCGCGACCCTGGGGTTTCACGTCCTGTTCGACTTCGGAAACCTCTGCCAAGTCCTTCAGGAGCCCTTTGAGCTTCTGGATGGCGTAATCCTTGTTCGAAAGCTCGCGGCCGCGCAGGCGGACGACGAATTTCACGAGGTGGCGCTCGCCGAGGAATTCCTTCGCGCGCTCCACTAAACGTTCCAAATCGTGCTTTTCGGTGCGAAAGCCGAACCGAAGCATCTTCGTTTCCGTTTGCTTGCTACCGCTCTTCTGCTTCTTCTCCTTTTTCTGCAGGGCGTAGAGGTAGTGGCCAAAATCGTCGATCTTCACGACCGGCGGCACCGCTTTAGGCGATACCTCGATCAAATCTAACTCCGCGGCCTTCGCTCGCTCCAATGCCACGGCGATCGTGATTTTTTCCGCTTTGCCGTCATCATCAACGAGCAGGACTTCGGGGGCGGTGATTTGCTCGTTCATGCGAGGACGCTTCTCGAGGGATTTCTGGAATCGTCCGGGCGGGGTTCGTTGACGCAAAAAGAGGATGGGGGAAAAACTCCTTCCACTGTACGGAATACGCCCATCGCAGTCAACGAGCGCAGCTTCAGAACGTGCGCGCGTCGCCCTTGCCGCGGGCCCGCACACCGAGCGTCAGGACTTCTCCGGCGTCGGTCTGTTCCCAGTGTGCGCGCTCGACCGTGAAGAGCGGAAGTGGCCAGAGCGAGGTGTCTCCCCCATCGAGGAGGAGGGCTGTCGTCGCGAACGACCGCAGGCGCGATGAGTCCGCAAGGGCGAGGAAATCACGCTCAAAACTTTCGGTGCCGACCGACTGGAACAACTGCGACTCGGCGAGCTGCGGAACCTTCGCATACTGTAGCAAGTCGGCGCCCAAAAACTGCTCCACCGCAGCGATGGTCGCCGGATTCTCGCGCTCGGTGAGCGCTAGAAGCTGCGTGCGCTCTGCTTCGGTAAAGGCGTCGTTCACGGTGAGCACACCGCTCAGGTCGAGCAGGCCGAGAATCGCGGCGGCTCCACCGGGCGCCGCCGTGACGGAAAAAGACACATCGGTCGAGGCTCCGTCGGCCTCCCAGGTATCGATGCCCTCGATGCTGCGGACGATCCCTCGTTCACGAAGATGTGTGAGCAGGGTCTCGATCACCGCCACCGTGCGGGCAGCGTCGGCTTTTTCAGGCAGGACGTAGAGGTCGTACATTTCGCGGTAGCCGTTGCCCCGGGCCGATGCTTGGAGCGCGGCGATCTCAGTCTGTTCCGAGAGGAGCACTTTACGCTGCATCAGGGGCTGCACCTCGGCTGCAATCGGAAAACCTACATCGCGCATCGCGCTGATCTTCAGGACATGTGCGTAGAGGAGCCCCGCGGACCCGGCGAAGAACGACGTGCCGAGGAGAAGGAGTGCCAGCGCGTGGGCGCGGAAGAAAGCGGTCACGGGAGGAGAGAGGAATCGTCCTTCGACGAAGCCTGTCCTGAGTTTACCGAAGGGCTCAGGATGACAGTGCGTGATTCGGCCGTGCCGCGGTCGAATGTGAATGAAAATTTGAATGGCGAGCGGTATCCCCCGCCGGGAACTTCCTCGCGCGTGAGTGCTGGAGGATCAAGATCTGCCACGCCTTCCATGGAGCGCACGGCGTCGACGGCGGCGCTGAGGACGGCCATGCTCGAGGGCTTGGGATCATCGACCGATCCGCGGACGGTGACAACGCGGGTTGTCATATCAATCTGCACAGCATCGACCGAGATAGACGCGCCGACGGACGCCGCGACGTTTTCCATCGCGGACGCGATCCGGGCCCTCACGTCGAGAACAGACGGCGTCGCGCGCTTCCGGCTCATGAGGGCGTCATGCGTATCGTCGATGTACGGGAGCACGAGCTCGTCGCGTTCGTCTTCAAGCGTCATCAGTTCCGCCCGCAACGCGCGTTCGTAGGCCAATGCCTCGTCGACCGATACGTCAACCTCGCCCACGCGGAACGTGGTGACCTGCGGAAGCAGGAACGTCTGCGACGCGAGCAACGAGACGAACAACACGAAGCTGAACGAGAAGAACGGCGGAGCGATCCGCTGAAGAATCGTCGTTTCGACGTTCGTCGTACCTGCCTCGGGGATGATGGGGGTATTTGTCATGAGTATCGGCTCAGTATAGCAGAAAAGATGCTTTCTCGCCCCTCTCAGTACTTGCTAAACATAATAATAGTCGTACCGTATATGCAGTCCTTTCCATTTCCGGAACACGAACATAGGAGAACGCGTATGTTCACCCACCTCGGCAATGTCACTCCGTTAATGCCGGGTGACGTGATCGTCACCGATACGAGGAGCGAAAAGCGCGCCGTCCTCGTCAAACGCGGCGCTAGCCTGCTCGGATGGCAGGTCCAACCCAGGGGTACCGATTTTTGGGGCTACTTCTGCCAACTCATAAAGTCGCCCGAAGACGCGGAAGGCGCCGCAAGCGCACTTGCCGCAGCCGCGGGGCACGCCATCGAGCGGACCGACGATTCGCATTACGTGGTGGTCCAATTCGTGCCGAAGAAGAAAAAGCGCTAAGGCGCGATAGAAGCCAAAGCCCCAACCGGTTCGCCGGGCTGGGGCTTTTTTATTTTCTGTACACACCTTGCCTGTGCACCACACGAAGAACAGTCACGGTTTCGCGATGAAACACATAAATAATTCTGTACGGCCACACACGAAATGTCCACGTACCGCGGAATGTGCCTTCTAATTTTTTCCCTACGAACGGATCCTTTGCAATGACATCAATCGACGCGCCGATGCTTTCTTGATAGTGCCGCGGCAAAAGCTCAAGCTGTTTCTGAGCCTTCGGAAGGATTGATACCGTATACATATCACAGCTTCAATTTCTTCTTCACTTTCTCCCAGGGTACGGGCTTCGACGTATCTTTCATCGCGAGAAGAATTGCCTTGCTCTCCACAGGATCACTCATGATATTAAACGTTTCCTGCCAGCCTTCGTATTCCTCAAATGACATCACCACGACCTTGGGCAAACCATCATGGGTAATGACGACCGATACACCCGGATGTTCCGCAGCATCAATCACCTTATAAAACTGCTTCCGTGCCTGCGTGGCAGTCATTATTTTGTTCATGCGTACATTGTAGCGTACGCTTTTTTACTGTTCAAATTTGCCATAATGATTCGTTTGATCATGAACGCTCTTTCCCATTTTGCACCGCGGCCAGGAACGCCTGCCGGTAGGTAGGGCCGCTGCTAAAACCATCGTCGAACTACCCGCTAACCGCTACCCGCTCGTCGTTCTCCCCTCTACTTTCTCCCCTCTACCCTCTACACTCTCATCAGTCCTCTCCCCCATGGAAGAACTCCTCCAACAATTACAGGCGCTGAAGGAAGCCGTTGCGACGGGGAAGGACTCACTTTGAGGCCCGGAAGGTTCCCGAAAAAATAGCGGAACTTGAGGTGAAAGCCTCGTCCCCCGACATTTACAACGACCAAAAGATAGCGAACGCACTCTTCGCCGAGCTGCGCGGTTTGAAAAAAACCTGGGAACCGGTACGCGATCTACACGCAGAGGTACTCAGCTTGATCGAGCTCGTGCCCATGGCGTCGGAGAGTGACATGCCCGGCATGGTCGCCGATGTAACGAAAGCGCAGGTCACGTGGGAAAAGCTGCAGCCGCTCCTGTACCTCAGTGGCGAGTTCGACCACAACAACGCGTACGTCACGATCAGCGGCGGCGCGGGCGGCACCGAGGCGCAGGACTGGGCGAGCTTCCTCATGCGCATGTATCTGCGGTACTGCGAGCGCCAGGGATGGAAAACGGAAATGCTCGAACGGACCGACGGCGCGGAAGCGGGCATCAAGTCGGCCACGATCCTCGTAGAAGGAGACCCCGCGTACGGCTACCTGAAATGCGAGAAAGGCACGCACCGTCTCGTACGCCTCTCGCCGTTCAACGCCAAAAGCCTGCGCCAAACGAGCTTCGCGCTCGTGGAAGTGCTGCCGGAAATCAAAGATACGGGAGCCATCGAGATCGACTGGAACCAGGTGCGCGTGGACACCTACCGCTCCGGCGGCGCAGGCGGCCAGCACGTGAACAAGACTGACTCTGCCATCCGCATGACGCACCTCCCGACGAACATCGTCGTCTCATGCCAAACCGAACGCAGCCAGATCAAGAACCGCGAACGCGCCACGAACATGCTCATGGCGAAACTGCTCGAAAAGCGCGAAGAGGAGAAGATGGCGCAGAACCAAGACTTGAAAGGAGCGTCGCAATCGGCGAGCTTTGGGCAACAGATCCGCAGCTACGTGCTGCACCCGTACCAGATGGTGAAAGATGTACGTACTGACTACGAAACGAGCAACACAACCGGCGTGCTCGACGGGGATATTCAAGACTTCATTGATGCTGAACTCAAACGGCAAGCAAGAGGCGGCTAACTGTCACCCTGATCCGCCAGTGGCGGACGAAGGGTTATCGATGCCGAATTG
>Ga0163144_10005641_pt1 | contig 27822 bp, 22 predicted proteins | sample OliLak19BULKMAT1_FD_123175 | JGI IMG/M metagenome (GOLD analysis project Ga0163144, IMG submission 123175) | Freshwater microbial mat bacterial communities from Lake Vanda, McMurdo Dry Valleys, Antarctica - Oligotrophic Lake LV.19.BULKMAT1 | ecosystem: Environmental > Aquatic > Freshwater >... | reverse complement strand
GGGTGCATCTGCCGGTTGGCGGCGGTCGGCACCGCGGCGGCGAAGGGACTCGCCGCCCTACCGATCCCATCGCGACCTTTGAAAAGGTAGGGCGCGGACTCCGCTCCGCGCCGGGGCTGGAACCGCCAGCCGGCAGATGCGCCCGTCTGAATCCCGTCCACTCCTGCCGTTTGCAACCGCAGGTGCCCCGAGTCACGAACGATAAAAAAACTTGTCACCGATGTTGTCACCCGGTCCCGAAATTTCAGCCTCTTCAGGATAACACGGGACAATCACCGGATTACGTTTCGTTCGTCGTATCCGGTGAGTTACGACGCCCTGCCACTGAGCACCCCGGCGAGAGCCGAAGCCGCGGAAACGCGGCGACTCGCCGCCCAAAATCCAAACAATTTTTTCAGCGCTTCGGCGGCGCGGCCGGCGGCACGGCTTTGGCCGCGGGCGCGACGACGGCCGTTCCCGGCGGCGGATCGATCAACAACCGCGACTGCACTTCCAGTGCGCCCGCATAGAACGGCGGAAACAGGATCAGCAGCGCGCGATCACTCCGACCGAGCGCCGCCGTGGCGGCATACGATTGGTAGGTCCGGCCCTTGAACGTCGTCGTCAGCGCGACTTTCGCCGCCCGCCCCACCGCCAGCGGGGAATTCAGGCCAGGCTGCAGCGCGACTTTTTCCTTGTTCACCGTCCCACTCAAAGCGAGGCCGCTGAGATTGACGATCGACAGGCTGCCGGGCGGCAGGCGGGCGGCGCTGTCATCGAGCACCGCGACTTGATAACGCAGCGTCCCCGTCCCCTTCCCGGCCGACGCCGGCGTCTCGATCAACGAAAAGAGCAGCAGCGCATCGCGGATGCCCGCGGGAATAGCCGCCTCCGCCACCACCACGCCCGACGTCACGTCCACGAAGCGCAGCGGCATCGGCCCGCGAAACTCGTAGCGCGGCGAGCGTGCAGTCGGGGCAAACGCCAGCGTCTGCGGCGCGACGCCCGCGCGCGGCGCGAAGCCGACGTCCTTGATCGGCTTCGGTGAAAACACACTGAAGCGCACGGACGGAATGACCGGCTGAGCCACCGCACTCGCGACGCAAAACAAGAGTCCGCAAATCATCGCGGCAACTCCGGCAGGGACGGGCGGCCTCCCCGTCCGCGCGCGTGTTGCCGGCGCGGCCCTGCCTTCAAACCACCGCCTCAAATATCCGAACGCGTGAGCCATCGGAAGGACACGACCTTGAAACGGCGGCCGTGGATCCGGTTCAGATCCTGCGCCTGCGTCGACGTGGCCGGCAACGTCGGGTCGTTGGGATTAGGCACCGGCAGAAACGCACCCGGCAGCGAATCGGCGGCCATGCTCTTGTCGAAATACTCCGGCACCCGCTGCACGATCGCCTCGGCCCACGCACGGCCCTCGACGGCACTTGTCGCGGGATTCACCGCTTCACCGTAGGTGCGAATCACAAACGTGTCGGAACGCGGAAAGAGAATCGGCGCGAGCGCGGTCATCACGTCGCCCTGCGTCAGCCACTGCGAGCTGAACTCTGGGATGACGGCATTGATGTTTGCATCGGCAATTGCTGCTTCGAGCAGGCTTCGCTGCATCAGCACGGCACCGTTTGCATCAATAAGCGCCATTCCACCATTCGGACTTAGAAACTCCTCGATTGACCTGAATGGACCCGAACTCCCGATCTTCTCTCGAACGCGTTGGGCTATCGCCTTGGCCACGCGCTGCGTATCACCAATGCTCAAGATTCGAGCCCCCTGACGGTATAGCTGCGTGTTTGCTTGGGAATGAACGGTTGGCGGGTTCGGGGGCGCCGTGTCGCTCGCCGCATACGTGCTGACCACGCCTACTCCACCGATCTGCATGATACCCAGACCATCAGCCTGAAGCGTTTCCTGGGCAGACTGCGGAAATCGATAGAAAATTGCTCCGGAAGTGTCGGTTGAAAGGAGGCGGATTTCTGCATCGCCCGCACTTCCGGTGGAAACGCTTGCGTTTAGGAAAGAAAATCTCTCTCCCGTGGCCAACCGTGTGCTTCGAAGCACTGCGAACCAAGCGAGTTCATCGGTAGAATTTAGATTGAATACTCCCCCTTGAAGTAGAAATCGCGCAGAAAGTGCATCGGATGGCGTAGTTGGAGGCACCGGTTCCCCTTCAACTGGCGTCGGGGAAATCGGAATTCCGATTAGGTCGCGAAGCGCGGTGAGTTGGCCGTCGGGTTTGCGACGGATGACCTTTAACAGCGGATTCGGCAGAGGGCGTGTGAATGGTGCATCGAGATCGCCAGCAAGATTGGCGGTCACCTCTTCCGATAAACCCGAAAAGAAATATCGGTCAAACAGCGATAGAACTGGCGTGTCGACGCCGATGGTCCGTCCAGCCCCCCACGAATTGCCAACCGAAAAGGGACGCGCTTGGGCCAGATGAACATGCTGCAACATCCCAAGCGAAAGTATCGGCGCGCGCGGCAACTCGAATATTGGGACATCTTCATTATATGACTGTCCTGTTGCCCCCATCGTTCTCTCTAGGAGCAGGTCGTCGTTCGTGATCGAAGGCACACCAGGGTAGCCATTCGCATCTGGTCCGTTTGGACCCGGAACGAACATTGAGTCCGGGCCGTCGTTCTCCCGTGGATCGCGGTTGTCGGAAGTTAACCAGTCCGATCCGGTCGGCCGATTTTGGTCGAGTCTAAAGAAATAACTGAATTCGTATCCGCCGGAACTTGCATCGGGTGCTGCCACGGGATCGGTGGCGAAAAATGGGGCGAAAAATGGAGAATGGTATGTGGCGATCGGATCGGCGTCACCCTTTCGAAATAAGCGAACCGTTAGCTGAACGGGATCATCAACGCGCCACCCTCCGGCAGTAGACCCCACGATGGTTTCCGGGGCTGTCCTCGTCACTTCGCTCGAACGTCCAATCAGGCTCTTACTATAAAAGTAGCCAAGATTTCCGTCCGGTGGCTCAGCGGTGTTGGCTTCGGACGACCAATAATAAACTCTGCCCGGTAACCAAGATGCGACATCGGGCTGGCCAGCGACATCCGGACGTGTGGAATCCCATGGGAGAGCTATGCGAAAAGAATTAGTTTGGGGATCGTTAAATAACCGCGCCGGATGCACGTGAGTCTGGCTCGGATCCGTCGCGCCGGCGGCGAACTCCAGCCTGTCGGGCAACCCCGATATCTCAACTCGGAGATCCTCCGGCACCAATGCACTGGAGTAAGGATTCCAAAGGCCAATAATCCAGCGCAACCGCATTTCAATATTTGCCGTGCCGGTCGCACCACCCACCGTGCGCGTGTCAAAATTCAACAGGCAGAGTGATAAGACCGGTGCGACTCCAAAACTCACTCCATCGACTGTTACGGGTGGAACGATTCGATATCGCCGCCGCAGGGCACTCAATGATTCAATGGGAGGCTCGGCGGGCGTTGATGTGAGTGTAAGGCTCGGATCTTCGATGTAGCCACTACTCCCGTAATACTTCATCCAATCGCGAACTCCGCTTCCGACCAGATCCGGTCGCAGCGACAGATCTTTTCGCAATCCACCTCTCACCGTGTCAGCGATCACTGCGAAATTATTGGGCGACCAGGCGTGGAAGTTCTGCCGCACGGTCGAAAGACCGATTTGTGTATTCCCATTTCGGAGAAAAGCGATCTGGTTTGCTAGCACTGTCTTATCACCCGCCACTAGCGGCGCATTGTTGGAATCGCGCACTTCAAATGCAGGCGCACCAGCGGACGTTGCCGCACCGGCAGAGAGCCCGATTTGCTGTCGGATTCGGTCCCGAAGATCACTTCCTCCAGTGGAAACATATGGCGGGTAATCAATAGCTGCCAAATTCACCGGCACGGCGACGGGCGCCTTCACTCCTTGATCGCCGATCCACCACGCATAGCGGCCGATCGTCGTGTCGGCGGTCGACACCGCGCCGGGAATGCCTCTCGCCGTGATTGGCATCAAGGGCGCCGACACGTAGGCGGCGGTGCGCGTGGCGCTGCCCGTCGAATTCCGGCCGACGAGGTCGGCGGTCAGGGGCAGCGTGCCGGCGGGCGTCACGGCGAGGGGCGCGGACACGAGGCTGCCGGGCGCCGCGCCCTCGGTCGCGTCGGCCACCATGAGTTCGTTGCCGCTGACGAGCCACGTGAGCGGAGCAGGATCGGTGGAGTTTCCATGCCACACGCCGGTCCAGCGGCCCGAGCCCGTGTTGTTGGGAAATGACTCCGCCGTAGCAGTGATCCGCTCGTCCGGCCCTGCGTAACGCTGCAATTGCGCCAACGCCACGTTGAGCCCGAGCAGCGCGTTCTCGCGCGCCTGCGCCTGGCGCTGCGTGTTCCCCGCGACCGCCGTCTCGATCCGCGTGTAGACCGCGAGCCCGAGCAGCAGCAGCACGATGAACGCGAGCAGCGTCACCACGATCAGCAGGGCGAAGCCGCGGTCGCGCTTCGCGCGAGACCAGGGACTGGAGACCAGAGACCAACGACCAAGGAGCCGGGAACGGGCTTTCACCGCGTCACGGTCTCTCGTCTCTGGTCTCTGGTCTCTGGTCTTCATCTCTTCATGGCTGGGCGTTGAGCGTGATGCGGCGGGTGTAGACGCGGGAGTTTTCCTGCGCCACGCCCCACCACCATTCCTGCGCGTTGCTGTTGTATTTCTGCGGCGGCGTGGGCGCGGGCGTCTGCAGCTTCTCCATGTTGGCGATGGCGGTCGCGCCGTCTTCAGTGAGAATTCGCACCATCGCGTCGATCACATCGGGAAACAGGAAGCGCGGGTTGTAGTTGGTCGCGGCCGTGGGCGTGTCCGCCGGCAATTGCGCGCGCAGCGGCTGCGGGTTGTTGAGGAGCGCGCCGGTGGTCGGGTTCGCCGGAAAAATCAACCGCAGGCCGCCCGGCACCGTTTGATCGCGCACGTAGCAGCGCACGCCGAAATCGATCACGTTGTCCGCGATCACGGAGTCGAGGTTGCGCACGGCGCCGGGGACCTGGACGCTGCGCGGATCGCCGGTGATCGCGCCGCTGTTGGTGCCGGAGGTGCTCGTGGTGTAGTTTGCCGAGGTGATGGTGTAGCCGGCCTCCAGCACGCCGATGCGGCCGCCGCTGGTGGCGGGGCGCGTTTCGGACCGATGCAGCAGGTAAGCGGTGTTCAAATTGGCGGGATTGGTCGCGGTGAAGCGCCGCACGATCTGATAGCCCACCGCCACGGGCGCCGCCGGGGTTGTCACCGTGCCGGTCGCGTTCGTGACCACCCGGCCCGTGGTGAAGAAACGCAGCCACACCCCCGCCGTGCTGTAGCGCGCGTTCTCCAGCTTGCCGCGCTCCGAGGGCGGCAATTGCGCGCGCGTAGCGGTGAGATCGGTCGAGACGCCGCCCGTCGGCTTCGGATTGCGCGCGGCGACCTGCCACAGGCCGGTCTGCCCGCCGTTGGACGCCGTGAGCAGGTCGACCGCGAGCCAGACGTTGCCATCGTCGCGAAACATCGCGCCCTGCAAATCGCGCTGGAGCTGATCGAGCACGATCCGGGCCTGCGCGTCGGCGCCGAGGCGGTTGCCGGCGCGTGCCCACGTAGTTGATACGTTGCGCAGGATGACCGCAATGAAGCCGGCGAGGAGCAAAGTGATGCCGGCGGCGACGAGGAGCTCGACGAGGGTGAAGGCCCGGGAAGAAACGCGGCCGAAGCTCGCGCCGCCTCGCAGCGGAACTCCGACATGTCGGGGTTCCGACGGAGCCGAAAGCGGCTCCGCTACGGGCCCGGCCCGGCGGCCTGGGTTCAAGCCGCTCCGCCCCGGACCAGGAGACTGCGGGAGAGAGCATCTCATCGCATGATGGCTCCAGAGAAGAAAACGACCTGCTTCCGGCTGTGATCGAACGGCACCGCGCCGGTGCCGCTCGCGCCGACCTGCACGGCCGCGCCGCTCGCCGCCGGCAGAAACGCCGGCCAGCGCACGCGCATGGTGTAGGCGACCATCGCCGCGGTCGCATCGCCGGATTTGGGCGAGAGGGAGTCGTTGCGGATCAATTCAATCTCGAAATACTTGTCCGCATCCGCCACCGGCAGCGGTGTCGGCACGCTCGAGTCCAGCCAGACCGGCCGGTTGTTCTGCAGGCTCAGGATGCCCACCTCGCCGCCGACCTTGGCGAACATGACGGCGGGATTGCGGCCGTCGTTGGGATTGTAGGTGCCGAGGCCGTCGTTGCGGCGCACGGCGGCGACCTCCTGGACGAGCGCGACCGCGGAAGCGAAAGGCAGCACGCGCAGCCGCGCCCGCACCGCATCGGCCACTTTCGCGGCGGCCTCCGCCTCGCCCACGGCCGCCACGGATTTCGTCACGGGCGCAAAAAGCCCCAGCACCGCCACCATGCCGATGGCGAAGATCACGACGGCCGCGATGACCTCGATGAGCGAGAAGCCTCGGCTCGGCTGATGTTTTCCGCGGTGGAGCGGCTTGACCTCGAGCCGCTGGCTTGGACGCGTAGCGGAGCCCCGACTTTGTCGGAGTTCCGCCGGCGCCGGAAGCGGCGCCGCTACCAGACGGCTTGGGGTCGAACCGCTCCACCCAAACGCTACCAGACGGCTTGGGGTCAAGCCGCTCCACCCAAAGGCAGCGTCGATGGCGCGGTTCCGTTTCATCTCAAAAGCTCAGCGCATCGTCGACGAGCGACACGGCGCCGGATCGGCGGATGAAGAGGCCGCGCACACTCGTCGCGCTGTTGAACAGCGGAAACGTCGTCGTGCTCAGAGTCGCGGTGGCCAGCGCGATTTTGATGGGATTGGCGGTCGGCATCGTGACCGTCCCATCGGGGCCAAACTCGATGTAGCGCACCGCGCGTGCCGCGCCCGTCTCCCCAAAATACTGGAGCGTGGTCGCGCCGCTCTGCCCGCGATAGCTCATGTTGGTCAGATTCAACGTGGAGACCGGGCCGGTGGCCGCGTTGTTGTTCCACGCCACGCCCGGCGACAAATGGTTCGCCGGCACGGGCGCGGGCGGGACGACGCAGATCGGCGCGGGGAGCAACACGGAGTCACCGACAGCGACCCAGGCGGTCGTGCCATTGGGCAATGTCTCGAGGCGCACGACCTGCAGCGCGCGCAGGTAGCGCGTGTTGTCCCGATTTCCCGTGGCGGGAATCTGCGCATATACGAGCAGCCGCGCCTCCGTCTGATGCAGGACAGCCTGCGCGCGCGCCGTGCCGACGAGCCCGGCGACGAGCGATTGTGCGGTGGAGAGTGCCGCCCCCGAACCACCGCGGCCGGCGATGGCCATGCCCACGCCGCCGAGGAGAATGACAATCACGCCGATGACCACGAGGAGCTCGACGAGGGTGAAGGCGCGACGGCGGGGCCAAGCCGTGGCGCGGGCATCCTGCCCGCGTCTCTCGCTCGGAATCGCGGACAGGATGCTCGCGCTGCGCATGACGCTCGCGGCGTTGGCTGGCGTCCGCAGCCTCATTTCCAGCTAAAGATGAAGTCGGCCGCCGAAGTCGCCTTCGGGGGCAGGCTGTAAAACACGACGCCCGCCCGGATGCCGCCCTGCGCCACCGTGGGAACATCGGGGTTCGCGCCCGCGCTGGTCGGAACAATCCGCGTCGTGCTGTCGGGCGGCGTCACCGCCGGCAGGCTCGCGATACTATCGCCGCCATTGCCGCCGACCTTGATCGAGCCGTCGAGATTCCGGTCCACGAGCACGACGATGTCGGTGCCGTCGAAGGAATCGCGGATGAGCCCGCGCTTGGTGGTGAGCGTCGTGTCGCTGGTGGTGACGGGCACCATGTCGGACTCGGTGAACGTGATGAATTGGATCCGGCGGATGTTCTGCCCCTGCGGGGGTGTGGGGGTGCCGGTGATGACGGTGGGGAGCGCGGAACCGTCGCGCCGCGCGCCGACGAGCGTCTCGTAGAAGCGATGCACCGCGGTGAGGTTCGTGCCGCCGACGGTGTTGCCGTTGACCTTGTTCAGGCCGGCGCCGCTTGGCTCGAAAACCGGATACATGCCGTATTCCTGGCGAAACGCCTCGATGGCCGCGCCCCATTGCGCGAATTGCGCGCGCGTCTTGGCCTTCTTTGCGGCGATGCGCGCGGAGGCGGTGGTCGGCACGAGGATCGCGCCGAGGATACCGATGATCGCGATGACGGTGAGCAGTTCGACCAGGGTGAAGCCGCGGGTTTGTCGTCCCGCCTTCAGGCGGAAGGCACCTGTCCGATTCCGCCTGAAGGCGGAGCTGCCAACGAAGGAAAATTTCATGGGGAATTGGCGTAGATATTGTCTGACATCTCGGCCGTCTGCGTCGCAAGCATCAGCCCGGTGTTCAAGGTGATCGGCGGAGTCTGGACTCCGCTTGCCGCCACCACGCGGCCGGCGGAGTAGAGCACGTAACCGGTGGCCTGCCACTGGTTCGGATTGCGCGCGTTCTTGTAGTAATAGAGGTAGCGGCGGCCCCAGGGATCGAGGATCGAGACGTTTTGCTCCACCTTGGCGGGCGGGTTGGGGGTATTGCTGACGGGGACAAGGAACTGGGTCGTGAGCGTGCCGTTGATGTATTTGGTGGCGTCGGCGAACTGCGCCGGCAGGAGGTTGGGGCCGTTCAACCGATCCGGGTTGGTGAAGGCGCGCGCGCCGAAGACACCGGTCAGGCAGTTGAAGAGCTTGGCCTGCGCGGTGTTCAAACCGGGGCCCACGCCGTTGGGCAAGGTGCCCGTCACTCCGGTCGGCGTGGCGGGCGCCTGCCCGAATTCGCCGGTTTGCGGGTAATCGCCGTAGACCCGCTTGAACTCCTCCAGCGCGGTCGAAAACGCCGCGAGATCGGCGCGGGCGCGCGCGATGTTCGCGCGCTCCTTGGCCCCACGCACGGCCCCCACCGCGAAGGTGCCGAGGATCGCCACGACCGCGATGGCCGTCAGCAATTCGACCAGCGTGAAGCCGCGTCCGGCAAAGCGGACCAACACCGACCGACAGCGACGGCTGGGACGCGCAGGCGACATGAAGGGAAAGGACGTGAGTGAAACGGGAACGTTACAGGCGCCGCAAATGGAAAACGGCCGGTGGAGCGGCTTGATGTAGGCTCAACAGCGGAAGCGCTACGCTTCCGACGGAGCGGAAGCCGCTCCGCTCCGAACGCCAGGGCGCCGGGCCGTGCGTCCCTCCCCACCTCAACTGCCGCCACTCCACTTGAACACAAATGCGCTGAGCGGCGGCAGCCTGACCAGGAGCGACTGGCCGAATCCGTCGCGCTCGACGTCCTCGGTGTTGCGGCCACCGTCATTGCCGACGCCGCTGCCGCCGTAGAATTCGCTGTTGGTGTTTACAATCTCGCGCCAGAAGCCGTGGCGCGGCACACCGATGCGGTAGTCGCGTTGCGCGCCGCCGAAATGGCAGACGACGGCGAACAACACCTGCTCGCTGGGAGCGCTGCGCAGGAAGGCGATCAGGTTGGCGTCGGCATCGTGACACGTGAGCCAGCGAAAGCCCTGCGAGTTGAAGTCGTTCTGACTCAGCACCGGTTCGCTGGTGTAGAGCTTGTTCAGATCGCGGACCAGCAGCCGGACGCCCTCGTGGTCGACGTATTGCGTGAGGTGCCAGTCGAGGCTGCGGTCGTGCGCCCACTCGGCCGATTGCGCGAACTCGCCGCCCATGAAGAGCAGTTTCTTGCCCGGCCACATCCACGTGTGCGTGTAGAGCGCGCGGAGATTGGCGGCCTTTTCCGCGATGTGCCACGCGCCCATCTTGAAGAGCATCGAGGCCTTCCCGTGGACGACCTCGTCGTGCGAGAACACGAGGACGAAGTTCTCCGCATACTGGTAGAGCATGCCGAAGGTGAGATCGTTGTGGTGATGGCGGCGGACGATCGGCTCCTTGGCGAAGTAGCGGAGCGTGTCGTTCATCCAACCCATGTTCCACTTGTAGTCGAAGCCGAGCCCGCCGTCCTTCGTCGGCCGGCTCACCCCCGCAAACGACGTGCTCTCCTCGGCGATCATCGCGACGCCGGGATAATAATGGTGCACGAGATCGTTTACCTGGCGGATGAAAGCGATCGCCTCGAGGTTTTCGCGACCGCCGTATTTGTTCGGAATCCACTGCCCTTCCGTGCGCGAGTAGTCGAGGTAGAGCATCGACGCGACGGCATCGACGCGCAGCCCGTCGAGGTGGTAGCGCTCGAGCCAGGCGAGGGCGTTGGCGATGAGGAAGCAGCGGACTTCGTTGCGGCCGTAGTTGAAGATGAGCGTGCCCCAGTCCATGTGCGCGCCCTGCCGCGGATCGGCGTGCTCGTAAAGATGCGAGCCGTCGAATTCCGCCAGCGCGAAACTATCGCGCGGGAAATGCGCCGGCACCCAGTCGAGGATGATGCCCAGCCCACGGCTGTGCAGGTAATCGACGAACCACGCGAAATCCTCCGGCGTGCCGTAGCGATGGGTCGGCGCGAAGAAGCCCGTGACCTGATAACCCCACGATCCGTCGAACGGATGCTCCGCCAGCGGCATCACCTCGATGTGCGTGAAGCCCATCTCGACGCAGTAGTTGGCGAGTTGCGTCGCGAGTTCGCGATACGTGAGCGGCCGCTCCGCGTCCTCCGGCATCCGTTTCCACGAGCCGAGATGCACTTCATAAACCGACATCGGCCGATCGAGTTTCGCCGCCTCGGCGCGCCGGCGCTCCATCCACGCCTGATCGGACCACGTGAACTTTTTCGGATCGTAGATGATCGCGGCATTGTTCGGCGGGCCTTCGAAATACGTGCCGTAGGGATCGGTTTTCAGCCGCACGTGCCCGCGCTGATCGCGCAGCTCGAACTTGTAGAGCTCGCCCTCGCCCAGCCCGGGAATGAACAGCTCCCACACGCCGGACGCGCCCAGCGAGCGCATCGGATGGCAGCGGCCATCCCAATGGTTGAAGTTGCCGACGACCGAGACGCGCGCCGCCGAGGGCGCCCAGACGGCGAACGACACGCCCTTCACGCCGCCGAGCTCGCGCAGGTGGGCGCCGAGTTTCTCGTAGACGCGGTGCTCGTTGCCCTCGTTGAAAAGATACAGGTCCTGCTCGCCCAGCGTCGGCAGGAAGCAGTAAGGATCGAAGAACTGGCGGAACTCGCCATTGGCGTAGGCGGCGCGGAGTTGATAGCGAAACACGTCCTTCCGCTTCGGGATGAACACCTCGAACAGGCCCTGGGTCGAGAGGCTCGTCATCGGATACGACTTCGCCGGACTCGAATCGAGATCGATCACCTCGCACGCGGTGGCATCGCGCACGAATGCCCGCGTGACCACACCCTGGCTGCGCTTGTGCGTGCACGGGTGCATACCCAGCACGGAGTGCGGCGTCGCGTGTCTGGCTTCGAGGAGCGTGGCGAGGTCGGTTTTGGAAAGAATCACGCAGGAAAGAGGGTTGCGAACGCCCAAGGTGGGCAAGGAGTGCAGCGGCGTCTAGCAGCGAATCGCGCCGGAGAATCTCCGATGGAAAAGTGACGGCGTTGTCTCGCCGCCGTCTCGCGCCACCCGGCGGCGGGACGCCACCGCCACTCGTCCATCCCCTCACTCTCACCCCGTGTTCTTCAACCCGCCGCTGATCCCGTTGATCGTCAGCTCGACCACGGCGCGCGCACCCTCCGCCTCCGCGGCGCTGAGCTTGCCGCTCCGCAGCCGCCGCAGCATCTCCACCTGAATGTAGTTCAGCGGATCGATATACGGATTCCGCAGCCGCACCGAGTTGAGCAACACCGGGTCGCCCGCGAGCAGTTGCTTCTGGCCGGTCACCGCGAGAACCGCCGCCTCGGTCCGCGCGAACTCCGCCTCGAGGAGGCCGAGGATCCGGTGGCGGATCGTCCCGTCCTCGACGAGTCCGGCGTAGAGCGCGGCGATGCCCATGTCGGCCTTGCGCATCGTGAGCTGCGCGTTGTCGATCATCGTCTGGAAGAACGGCCACTCCGCGTGCATCTCGCGCAGCAGCCGGCGCCCGGCGGTGCCCGTCCCCAAGACCGCCTCGAGCGCGCTGCCGAGCCCGAACCAGCCGGAGAAATTGAACCGGCTCTGCATCCACGAAAACACCCAGGGTATGGCGCGCAGATCCTCGACGCTTTTCGTCGCGCGCCGGAAGGTCGGCCGCGAACCGAACTTCAGGTTGCTGATCTCGTCGATCGGCGTGGCCTGCTGCCAGAACACGAGGAACTCGGGGTCGTCGTGCACGAGCGCCCGATACGCGACGTTGCCCGCCGCGCTCATCGTCGCCATCGCCTCGCGCCACTCCGCCGGCACCGCGCGCGGATGCTCGGCCGCATGGATGCCGAGCATCACGCCATACGCCATCTGCTCGAGAATGCGGTGCGCCAGATCGGGATCGTGATAACGCGTCGACAGCACCTCGCCCTGCTCCGTCACGCGGATCGTGCCGCCGCGCAATCCCGCCGGCTGCGCGAGGATCGCCTTCGCCGCCGGCCCGCCGCCGCGCGCGATGCTCCCGCCGCGGCCGTGAAACAGCGTCAACCGCACCCCCGCCGTCAAACCGAGCGAGGCGATCGCGTCCTGCGCCTCGTAGAGCGCCCAGTTGGCCGTGATGTATCCACAATCCTTGTTCGAGTCCGAATACCCCAGCATCACGTGCTGGTGCGCGGGCCGCTTCCGGCCCGGCAGCCCGAAATACGCACGGAGGATCTCCGGCGCCCGCTGCAAATCGTCGAGCGTCTCGAAGAGCGGCGCGATCGGCAGCGCCATCCCGGCGAACTTCATCAACAGCTCCACTTCGAGCAGGTCCGACACGCCGTCGGTCATGCTGATGACGTAGAGGCCCAGCGCGTCCGGCCCGAATTTCGCGGCGGCCCGCGCCGCCAGCACGAGCGGATCGAGGACGTTGCGCGTGTGGGCCGAAAACCGCGCGATCTCCGCCGCGCGCCGCGGCTTCGCCCCCGCGAGCGCCTCGCGCAGCACCGCGCATTTTTGCGGCTCCGGCAGCCCGGGGTATTCATCGCGGTCGAGGATCTCCGCGACCGCCGTCTCGTGGTGACTCGAGTGCTGCCGCAGATCGAGCCGGGCCGTGTGCAGCCCGAAGACCTCGAGCTGGTGAATCGCCGTGCGCAATTCGCCGCCGGTGAGCAGCACGCCGCGACCGGACGCGAGGCTGTCGCGAATCGTGGCCAGGGTCTCCGTCAACGTCGCCCGATCGAAGCAGGAACCGACCACCGTCTCCGCCGCGAGCACCTTGCCGTCGCGCACTTCGCCGACCGCCTGCGCCAGCCGCTCGCGCAGCACGCCGAGCAGGAGCCGATAGGGCTCGTGCGGGTAGCGCTTGCTCAATTCCTCGAGGTGCTTCGAGAGATGCAGATCTTGGAGGTAGCGGAACGGCTTCCCGTTCCGTCGGAAGCGAAGCCCTTCCGCGACCGAGTCGCGCCGGTCGCTCACCGTCAGCGAACGCGCCAGCTCCCGCGCGGCGAAGCGCATCTTCTCGATCGCGAGCCGCCGGTGCAGCAGCAGCACCTCGGCGGTGACGGCTGCGGTCACGTTGGGATTGCCGTCGCGATCGCCGCCCATCCACGTGCCGAACGTCAGCCAGCGCACGGGCGGCTTCACTCCCGGAAAATGCTGCGCCAGCGCGTGCTCGAGATCCGCCTGCAACTGCGGGATCGTCGCGTAAAGCGTCGTGTCGAAATACCACAGCCCCGTCCGCGCCTCGTCCGCCACTTCGGGCCGCGCGACGCGGCTGCGATCGGTGAGCCAGAGCGAGGCGATCTCGCGTTCGACGCTCTCCGGATCGAACACCGCGGGATCACGCGCCAGCTCCGGATGCGTCCGATCGCGCAGCAGTTCGCCGAGCCGCCGGAGCTTGGTGAGCAGGGTGCGGCGCTTCGACTCCGTCGGATGCGCGGTGAACACGAGCTCGATCCCCAGCCGATCGACGAGCGCCTGCATCGTGGGCCCATCGACGCCCTCCGCCTTCAACGCCAGCACCGCCGCCTCGATGCTCTCGCGCCGCGGCGGCCCCCCGGCGGCCAGCCGCTCCGCCCGCCGGCGGCGCAGCAGCATGATCCGGAAATTTTCCTCGGCCAGGTTGACCAGCTCGAAATAAAGCGTGAACGCCATCGCCTGGTTGAAGGCCTCCGCCGCGCTCAGCGCCGCGACGGCCGCCTCCAGCTTCCGCTCCGCCGCCCGATCGCCCGCCCGGCGCGCCTTCGCGCATTGCCGCAGGGCCTCCACCGTTTCGAACGTCTCGCGCCCCTCGATCCGCGTGATGACGCGCCCGAGCGCGCTCCCCAACGCCCGCACCTCGGCGCGGAGTAGCGGGATCTCGCGAAGCGCGGTGTGCGATGAAACAGTGGGTCGGGTCATGGCGGAGGCGAAACATGGGCGACGCGCACCGGTCACAGAAGCCCAAATCGGGCACTTCGCGAACTATTGGCGCGAGCCAACTCTCCAAAATCAGATCCCGACAGAATGAACCGAATCGACAGAATGGATTCAAAAACGAGTGATCCGGGATTCTGTTTATTTTGTTCATTCTGTCCCAAATCCCCGAAGCTTGCTTGCCCTGAAACCGCCGCTTTTGCTCCGCGCGTGATCTGTCGTCTCGTCATCCTTCTCGTGCTGGGCGTGGCCGCTCTGTGTGCGCAACCGGCGGCGGAAACGAAACCCGATCTGGAGGCCGACCGCACGACCTTCGACGACGCCACCGGCGAGGCCGTGCTCAAGGGCAATGTGCGGCTGCGCGACGCAGGCGTCCTGCTGCTCGCGGACGAGATTCGTCTCGACACCCGGATGGAGGTCGCAACCGCGATCGGACGGATTTCGTTCACCCGCGGCCCGATGCGGCTGCTCGCCGACAAACTCATCTACCATCGGCGCGATGGCAGCTTCACCGCCGAGAACATCCGGCTCGGGAGCCACCCCTATTTCATCGAAGGCTTCTCTGCCGTGGGAAACTTCAAGGAGATTACGGTGAAGCGCGCGCGTGCCAGCTTCGGCGAGCCCGGTCCGTGGCAGCCCACCATCAACGCGGACACGATCATCTACGCGCCCGGCCAGCAGTTGCGCTCGGAAAACGTCACCGTCGGCATCGGCCACGCCCAACCGGTGCCGATTCCCCGCTTCAACCACACGCTCGGCGCGCCGTTGATCGGCGCGCTCTCCCTGACGGGCGGATACCGTCGCTCCTTGGGCGTGTATGCGGACGGAGCCCTGCACGTCCCCGTGACGCCGAGCGTGCGCCTCGGCGCGGACATCGGCATCTACACCAGCCGGGGCGTGATGGTCGGGCCATCGGGCCGGTATTCCGACGCGAAGGATCCCGAGGCATTGCGCGGCTACTTTCGCAGCGGCTACATCTCCGATCACGGCGACCGGGCCTTCGATCTGCTCGACCGGCCGATCGGCCGCGACCGCGCGTATGCGGAATGGCAGCACCAGCAGACGCTTTCACCCCACCTCACGCTGAACGCCCAGCTCAACTGGTGGAAGGATTCCGAGGTGCTGCGCGATTTCCGGCCACGGGCGTTTTTTCCCGTGCAGGAGCCGGATACCTTCGTCGAGTCGGTGTATTCGGGTGCAAACTACTTTGTCTCGGCCTTCGCGCGCTTTCAGCCAAACCGCTTTCACCGCGTCCAGGAACGGTTGCCCGAGGTGCGGTTCGATCTGTTGCCGTTCGCGATGGGCAATGATTTTTTTCAGCGGTTCGAAGCCAGCGCGGCGGTGCTGCGCGAGGATCCAATCCTCGCCGGTCCCACGCTGCGCAGCGATCGGCTCGACGCCTACTATGCGCTCTCGCGCCCATTCGCGCCGCAGGAGTGGCTTGCGATCACACCGATGGCGGGCGGCCGGCTCACGCACTATGTGAACTCCGAATTTGGCGGCGTGAAGTTCCCCAACTACCTGCGGCTGCTCGGTGAAGCCGGCGCGGACGTCGCGCTGCGCGGCAGCGGCACGTTCGACTACAAGAATCCCCAATGGAAAATCGACGGCCTGCGCCATCTCATCACCCCGCGGCTGAGCTACCGCTACATCCCCGAGGCCGAAAAGGGCCGCGCCCGCATTCCGTCGATCGATCGCGAGGTCTTCTCCACCTATCTCCCACCGCTCGGGCTCGGCGACGTGCGCAACATCGACGATCTCCACGCGACGAACACGCTCCGGCTCGGTTTCGACAACGTGCTCCAGACCCGCGATCCGGTGCACGGCACCCGCGATCTGGTGGTCTTCAATGTGGCGAACGATTTCCGCTTTCGCCGCCGGCCCGGCGAGCGAGACGTCTCAGAAATCCACACCGAGCTGGCGCTCATGCCGGCGAACTGGCTGCAGGTCGACGTCTACCAGAGTTTCGCCCCGCAGACCTTCAGGCTGCGCGAATTCAACTCGGGCGTCACCGTCCGCGACGGTCGTTTCTGGTCGGTGCGTTTCGGCAACAATTTCCTCCGTCAGCAAATTCAGGACTACTCGGTCGACGCCCGCGTGCGGCTCAACGAGCGTTTCGAGGCACTCACGCGGCTCCACTACGATGCGCGGCGCCACCGCTTCAACGAGCAGGCCTACGGCATCTCCCAGAACCTCGGCAACACCTGGCTCGTCTCTTACACGGTGAGCCTCTACTCGGGCCGCCGCCGCGAAAGCAGCTTCGGCTTCAACGTGCAGATCGACACCGTGCGGTTTTGAAGCATCGCGACATGAATGCTTGCACCGGCAGGGCCCGACCTCCGGGCGGGCTGAGATTGGTCGTAGCGGAACGGCTTTCCGTTCCGCCGGAGCCGGAAGCGGCTCCGCAACACGGCCCGCCCGAAGGTCGCGCCCTGCCCCCAACACTCACGCCGTGAGCGTCGCTGGCAGCCAGGCTCAGACGTTTCTCCGGATCGCCGCCCACCTCCGGCCGCGCTGGCGCACGGACTCCGCGCTGCCGCGCACGATCCAATCGCTGCTCGCCGGCGAAAAGCGCTTCGGCTCCCGCGACCGGCGGCTGTATCGGGAACTCCTCTACACCACGCTGCGCTATCTCCCCTGGATCGAGCCGGGTCTCGAACGCGATCCTGCCGAGGCGGTGCGCCGCGTCGCGTGGCTCGCCGCGGAGTCGCCCGCGACGAAACATTTCCGCGCCGAGTTCGCCGTCGGCGAACCGCCGGCCGGCGACAGGTCCGAGCTCCTGCCGGCTTGGTTTCGCGACCATTGCCCGGAGATCTTCTCCGGCGCCGAGCTCGAAACGCAGTTCCGTCGCGCTCCGGTCTGGCTGCGGCTGCAAACCGCCGATCCGGCGCGCGTCTTCGAGGAGTTCGACGAACGCGGCTGGTCGTGGCGACGGTCCGATATCCTGGAGTCGGCCGTCGAGTGGCGCGCGGACGCGGACGTCACGCAAACCGCCGCCTGGCGGGACGGGCACATCGAGGTGCAGGACCTCGCCTCGCAGCTTCTCCTCGAAACCATCGGCGTCGAACCCGGCGCGCGCTGGCTCGACGCCTGCGCCGGGGCCGGCGGCAAGTCGCTGCAACTCGCCCGCCTGCTTGGCCGCGCGGGCGCGGTCGAGGCGCACGACATCCGCCCCGCGGCCCTCGAGGAACTGCGGTCGCGCGCGCAGCGCGCCGGTGTGCCCAACCTCCGCACGCTCGCGCAGCCACCGACCGCGGCCGGCTACGACGGCGTGCTCGTCGATGCGCCGTGCACCGGTTCCGGCACGTGGCGGCGCTCGCCGCATCTGAAATGGACGCTCACGCCCGCGTTGGTCGCGGAGCGCGCCGCGCTGCAGCGGAAGCTCCTGGCGCAATTCGCCGCCGGCGTGCGTCCCGGCGGCCGGCTGGTCTACGCCACGTGCTCGCTCAGCCGGCGGGAAAACGGGGAGGTGGTCGCGGCGTTTCTCGCGGAGCACCCGGCATTTCGCCCGGAACCCTTCGCTCGCACCTTCGGTTTCGAGCCGGGCGCCCTGGGGCTCACCCTCTGGCCGGCCCGCCACGACACCGACGGTTTCTTCGTCGCTTCGCTGCGGCGCGGATAAATTCGCTTGCGGCGCCCTCCCGCCGCCCGACCATCGCCCGGTGGTTCCCGACTCCGACTATCGCATCAAGCTCCAGGTCTTCGAAGGCCCGCTCGATTTGCTGCTCTTCCTCATCCGGAAGAACGAGCTCGATATCTACGACATCCCGATCGAGTCGGTGACGCGCCAATACATCGACGCCCTGCACACGATGCAGCAGCTCGACCTCGATGTCGCCGGCGAGTTCTTCGTCATGGCGGCGACGCTGATGGAGATCAAAAGCCGGCTGCTGCTGCCCAAGGGCCAGCACGCCATCGATCCCAACGCCGAGGACGAGGAGGTCGATCCGCGCTGGGAGCTCGTGCACCAGCTTCTTCAATACAAGAAGTTCAAGGACGCCGCCGCCAAGCTCGCCGAGCTGGTGGAGACGCGCCAGAACCTGATGGCGCGGCATGTTTCGACGATCGGCCAGGATGATGGCGACCGGCCGCTGAAAAACGTCGACCGGATCGAACTGTGGAACACGTTCAACATCGTGCTGCGGCGGCTCGCCGAGAAGCTCGTCGTCGGCGAGATTCACGACGAATCCGTCACGGTTTCCGATCAGATGGAGTGGCTGCTCGCCCGCACGCAGACGGAAAATTCCTTCGTCTTCTCCCAGCTTTTTCCCGAGGGCGTCACGCTGCGCCGGCTCGTCGCGACCTTCCTCGCCATGCTCGAGCTCGCCCGCCTGAAGAAGTTGAGCATCCGGCAGAGCGAAGCGTTTGCCGACATCATCTTGGAGACCGTCATCGACCCGCCTGCGGCGATCGTAGTGGAAAACCCGCTTGAAACGGAGACGAACCCACCCACGGTGACCGCGTGAGCAAAGATCCCAGCAAGCCGACGCGAAAGAAACGGCAGCCCAAGCTCGGCGGCATCCTCGGCGTCGGTCTCGACAACGAGGATGGCCACAAGCGCATCACCACCGGCGAGAAATTCGTCCTCGTCGGCGGCTCGCAGGACACGCACGAGCGGATGACCGAGACGATGGTGAAGACCTTCGAGGAGCTGAAGCGCCGCGACAAGCAACTCGAGACGGTCGACCCGCACGAGCTCGGCGAAATCATCGACAAGGCGCAGCCGCGCTGAGCGCCATGCGCGATCCGCAGAAACCGGCGGCAGCGCGCTCCATCGATCTGCCTGACGCCCCCGAGCCTGTGCCGTCATGGATCGTCGGGGTCTGTGGCGTGGCCGCAGTTGCGTCGGCGCTGTTTTCCGTTCTGATGTTTCTGAACCGTTAAATTCACATGTCCGAAAAGATTGCCAACCTCACCACCGATTCATTCAAGTCCGCCATCGCCTCGGCGACGACGCCCGTCCTCGTGGATTTCTGGGCGCCGTGGTGCGGACCGTGCAAGGCGATCGCGCCGACGCTGGAAGAGCTCGCCATCGAACTCGACGGCAAGCTTCAGATCGCGAAGGTCAACATCGACGAGCACGACACGATCGCCGCCGAATACGGCGTCCGCGCCATCCCGACGATGATCCTCTTCAAAGGCGGCCAGGTCGCCGAGACGCTTGTCGGCATGATGCCGAAGGCCGCGCTCAAGGCGAAGCTCGCGGCGCACGTCGCCTGAGCCGTTAGCCCGCATATTTCATGCTTTCTGCGTCCTTTTTCCGGCGTTTGTCGGCGGACAGGCGGTGAGCTTGCGTGAGCGTGCGTCCTATGTGGGCTGGAAGCAAAATCGCTTGGGGTTTTGCACTTAGCCCGCCTAGCCAAAACGGTTGAATCTGTAGACTTGATCCGAGCACACACTGTAGGGTCGCTGGCGCACTGAAATATCCGGGTTAGGGCGCTTGACGGAGTGAGGGTTGACTGCGGAAGCCAGAGTCGGTCTGAGCCCGAACAAATCAGGGGGAACAGGAAGGCCGGGAAGTTCGAAAGAAGAAGTTTCCCGATCTTCCCGATCTTCCCGATCTTCCTGGTCAAGCCTCGCCGGGCCGGGGCGATGCCGCGTCAGGCGCTCAATCCCGCGGCGAACAGCAGCGCGTAGAGCGCCAGCAACCTCCCCGTATCGCCCAGCAGCGCGATGAGCTCGCCGGGCGTTGTGCTTTCGCGCAGCCGGCGCGCGTGCACCCACGCCAGCGGCGCGAGCGCCAGCGGCAGCAGACACGCCCAACCGTAGCCGCGGAAGAAGAACACCACCGGCATCAGCAACGCACCGGCGAGTGAAAGACCGAATTGCCTACGCGCGGCCCGCCGGCCGAAACGCACGACCAGCGTGCGCTTGTTCGCCACGGCATCGGTCTCGAGGTCGCGATAATTGTTCACGACGAGAATATTCGCCGCGAGCAGTCCGATCGGAATGCCGGCGAGGAGCGCATCCAGCGTGAGCCGGCCCGCCTGCACGAAGTAGGTGCCGCCCACGGCGACGAGGCCGAAGAACAGGAAAACGAATACGTCGCCCAGGCCGAGATAGGCCAGCGGCCACGGTCCGCCGGTGTAGGCAACGCCGCACGCGATGCTCGCGATCCCGATCGCCAGCAGCCAGGGACCGCCCCACGCGAGCAGGCCCAGGCCGGCCGCAAACGCCGCGACGAACACCGCCACCATCGCCCGCCGCATCGTCGCAGGCGCAATCAGCCCGGCGGCCACGGCGCGCCGCGGGCCGACGCGCGCGGCCGTGTCGGCCCCGCGGACGAAGTCGTAGTAGTCGTTCGCGAAGTTGGTGCCGATTTGCACGAGCAGCGCGAACGCGAGGCAAAGCGCCGCCGCGGCGGCGTTGGCGTGCGCGTCGTGCCAGGCCAGCGCCGAGCCCACCAGCACCGGCGCCACGGCCGCCGGCAGCGTGCGGGGCCGCGCGGCGCCCAGCCAGATTCCTGCGCGCGATTCGCTCACGACCGGACGCCGGAGCGCGCCGCCTTGCGCGTGAAGACCATGAGCTGCCGGTTGGCCAGCAGGCTCAGCAGCACGGGGAGAAAGCATAGCACGCCGGCATATATCACCGACAGACTCAAGCCGCGGCTGAAGAAGAGGCCAAAGACCAGAATCAGCATCGCATAGCCCGAAAGAAACGCCCGCGCGTTCGGCAGCGCGGAATTGATCGCCCAGATCAGCACGAACGCAAAGGCCGCGCCCCGCGGATCGCCCAGTGCCACCGACATGCCCGCCAGGTAGAAGATCGGCGGATAGAACGAGAGGTGCTTCTTCTCGTAGCGTATCGACTGAATGAGGACGCCGATGAGCAGCAGCAGGGCCCGCAGCGCCATGAACTTCAGCGCCTCGTTGCGCCCCACCCCGGCCCCCAGCGCGAACGCCGCCGGCATCCCCAGCCCGCCCCAGAGCATCAGGCTCCCCGTGGCGGCGCGGAGCAGGTCGAGATAGTTTCGGAATTTGGCAAACTCGGCGGGGAAACTGACGTGGGGGTCGCCCGGCTCGCGATTCTTCCACGGCTCCGTGCGCGTGCTCTCCGCGCTCTTCTTGCGGCGCTGGAGAAACGCCGCGCCGCGCCGCATCCAGCGACGCGGAAACCAGAGCAAAAGCAGTCCGATCAGAAAAAGCGGGATGTCGACAGTCATGGGTTGCGGGCCGCGAAGCTGGCGCCGGCCGGCCACTACAAGGAGCCGCCGGGTCCGCCGCAACCCTCAAGGCGCGGGCCGGAAGGCCTGGCCGACCGGCACGCCCAGCCCGCTCTCGAGTTCGCGAATCCGCGCCAGCACGATTTCGCGCCCGCCCTCCTCACCCGCCGGCAGCGCCGGATAGAGTTGCCCGAGCCACGCGAGCGCCTCGCGCGGGCGGCCCGCGCGCCGCAGCAACTCCGCATGCAGTCGCGCCGCATAATACGGCGCACGCGGCTGCTCCCACGCACGGCGATAACTTTCCGCCGCCGCCGGCACATCGCGCAGCCGGTTCAGCTCGATGTTGGCCCGTTCGATCCAGAGATCCGCACTCGCGGGATGAAAACGCATCGCCGCCTCGAGATGCTGCACTGCCCGCTGCGCCTGCTCGCGATCCAGGCGCGCCTGCGTCTCCGGGGCAACCGCGTCGTATCCGCCCGCGGCTTCGATCCGCCACACCGGCAGATCATAGGCGGTGATCCGCGCGCCGTTCAGCCAGAAATACACCGGCCGCGGATCGATCGCCGTCACCAGCTTGAGCAGTGTCTCCGTGCCTGGGAGATCGCGCTGTTCCCACAACGCATACATCCGGATCCACGTCGCGTCCGCCACCAGCGCCCGGAAGCCGCCGAGCAGCGCCAGCGTGACGCCCTGCCCCGCCGCCGCCATCGAGGAGTCCAGCCGCAACGCCGGCTGCCGCGCCCGCGCCGCCGCCCATGCCGGTGCCGCGACCCGGCCCAGGAGCGAACCCGCCAGTGCGAGCGACGCGACCACGACCAGCAGCGTCAGTGTCCTAGATTTCACGTTGTCGAAAACTGAATACAGCAAGGCCGCACGCCACGACCAGGTAGCCCAGCGCATAGACGGTGACCCGGGCGACGTGCGCCGCCGGCGGCGCGTCCGCCGCCGACAGCGAATCGGCGAGCGCGAACACCTGGAAATTCGGGAAAATCCCCGCGATAAAGCCCCCGAGGATCCGCCCGAGCCACGCCCCGGAGCGGGCGTAGGCATCCTGCGCGAGATACTGGAGGTGGCAGATCACGAGGATGAAGAAGCCCGCCACCACGGTGAAGAGCTGCGTCTGCGCGAAGCTCGCCACCAGCAGCGCGAACGCCGCCAGCACCGCCAGCTTGAGCCATTGCATGAAGCCCGCGAGCGCCACGAGGCCGTAGCTCACCGCGCGGCCCTGCGCGAAATTCTCGCTGAACTCCTCCATCAGTTGTCCCTCGCGCCACCACAGCACCGCCGCCAGCAGCACGGTGAGGAGCCCGCAGAACGCCGCGGCGAGCGCCGCCACGCCGAGGAACTTGCCGACGACGAATTCCGTCCGCCACACCGGCTTCGCGAGGAGGGTCAGCGCCGTGCGGTTCTCGATCTCGCTGAAAAAAAGCTGCGCCGTCGCGGCAATCGTCAGCGCCGAGCCGAAGAACGCCATCGCGCCAAAGCCGCAGTCCGCGAGAAATTTCAGCTCCGGCGCGCCGAAGTTGAAGTCGCGAAACCAGCGCGCCCCGAGCACGAGCGCGAGCGCGAGCAGCAGCAGGAACCCGAAGAGCTTCTGCCGCGCCGCCTCGCGCAGGGTGTTGTGCGCGATCAGCCACGTGCGCCGCGGCGAAAAGGGCACCGCGCTCACGCGTCTTTCCTCCCCACCCGCTCGAGGAAAATCCGGTCGAGCCGGACGCGGGGCGCCGCCACCGTCTCGAGGGTGCGGCCGCGCGCCGCCAGCCACGCCCGCAGCTCCTCTCGCTCCGATTCCGGCAGCGCCTCGATCACCAGCGCTTGGCGGTCCGCCCCGCCCACGAGATCGGCGACCGCACCCTCGAGGATGAGTTTCCCGCGATCGAGGATCGCCACGCGATCGCAGATGTCCTCGATCTGGCCGAGGAGGTGCGAGGTGATCAGCACGGTCTTCCCCTGCGACTTGAGCTTCAGAATCAGCTCGGAGATCGCCGCCGCCCCCACCGGATCGACGCCGGCGGTCGGCTCATCGAGGATCAGCAGGCGCGGATCGTGGACGAGCGCCTGCGCGAGCCCGATGCGTTGCAGCATGCCTTTCGAATAGGTGCCCACGCGGCGTTCCGCCGCTTCGCTGATCCCGACCACGGCCAGCGTCTCGTCGATGCGCGCCTCGAGCGCCGGCCCGCGCATCCCGCACATCTGCGCGTAAAACCGCACGAGCTCGCGGCCCGAAAGATGCCGGTAAAAATACGGCGACTCCGGGAGATATCCGACGGCGCTGCGGGCCTCGACCCGCGCGCTGGACACGCCGAAGATCCGACACTCGCCTGCCGTCGGCGCCAGCAAGCCGAGGATCATCTTGATCGTCGTGCTCTTCCCCGATCCGTTGGGTCCGAGCAGACCGTAGACCTGGCCCGACTCCACGCACAGGTTCAGTTGATCGACAGCGCGCAGTTTCACGCCGCGCAGGCCGACCGCGAAGTCTTTCACCAGCCCCTGAAGCTGGAGCGCCGCGGGCTGGGACGAAGTCGCATGGGGCGCGGCAGGCATTGCTTATTTGATGGTGAAACCGCGAAATTGCGCTGGCCGCAGGCCGCTGCTGCGCTCGAGCTTGCGGATGTAGCCGTGCATTTTCTCCTGCACGGCCGCGATGAACACGGTCACGTCCGCCAGTCGTCCCTCGGCCTCGAGCTGCACGCGGCCATCCGCGAGATTGCTGACGTAACCGGCGACTTCGAACTCCTTGGCCACCTGCAGCACTGAATAGCGGAAGCCCACGCCTTGCACGTGACCGGTAAAGTAGACTGTTTCGTGATGCACCTCTGCCATGGGGAGGCGGACCGTAGGAGCCGCCTCCACCGCCTTCAACCCGCAAAACGCGCGGAACTTCCGTCGCGCCGGGCGGGCGCGGAGCCGCCGGAATTTTATTTGCGTTTCCCGCCCTGCCGATCTCAGTTTCCGCCCAACCGATGAGCAATTTCGACTCTGACGGGGGCTCGGAGAACCAGTGGGAAGATCGCGGGGAACTGGCGTGGAACGAGTTCGATTGGGAACGCTATTTACGCGAGCAGGACGAAGCCATCCAGCGCTACCTGCGTTTTTACGATGGCTGCAAGGATCCGGTCGATCGGATCGACACGGTCGCGGAAAAAATGAACTGGGGGCAGGACGATTGGAGCGACGACGGCGACGCGGTCGAAACGGACGACGCGGAGCCGGCCGAGGAGGCGGACGAGGTCTACACGCTGCACAAAAATCCGATTTTCATCGCGACGAAGGGCATCTTCTTGAGCCTGCACCAGTCCTGGCTGCCGCTGGCGAGCGATCCGGAGAATGTGCCGCAGCCCGTGGCTGTCGCGCTGCTGGCTTCGTTGCACCGCGGCGAGGAGCAGGCGGTGCAGGCGATCCACGCGCTGGATTTCGGGGATTACGCGATGGCCGTCAGCCTCTTCAAGCGCGCGCTCAGCGCGCTCAACGGTTCACTCGCGCTGGTCAATGACGACCTCATGACGCGGAGCCGGCTCCTGCAGGCGTGGCGCGAGGAAGCGCTGCCGCGACTGTTCGACCTCCGCGAAGTGTGGTTGCGCGTGATCGCGGAGTGTCGCGAGGAGCTCGAGCGTCCGATCGACGACGACGACGAGGACTGAGCGAAATCGGCCTTGCACTTTGAGACCGCGACGTTTCGCTCGGCGGTCTGACTTTTGGAGAGGTGGCTGAGTGGTCGATAGCGGCGCTTTGCTAAAGCGTTGTAGGTGTAAAAACCTACCGGGGGTTCGAATCCCCCCCTCTCCGCCATTTTTCCCGTATCAAGAACCTCTTGATAGGGGATTATTTTTTAAGGTGCAGTTCTTCAGTGCGCATGCGGCATAGAAGATTATAACCGGGATATAATTCGCGCATTACAACCTTGTTATCTTCGAAGCGAACCTTGCCTCGCCCGTTTTCAACCGCAACTCCAATGGAGGCGTGGCAACCCAACGCCTTCTCGGGTTATCCAATCCCGCCTGCTTCATTACATGCCCCAGCCCCGCCTGTTGTTACTCGTCTTCGCTGCAAGTCTTCTGACTGCCTGCGCGACATATTCACCGAAGGTGCTGAATCCCGCGACGACGCGCACGCGGCTGGAAAGCCGACGTTTAAACGACCCGGCATTGGAGCGCTACTTGGCCGACCGTGGGCAATCAGTGACACGGGAGTGGGATATTTCGCGGCTGACGCTCGCCGCGCTGTTTTTCAGCCCCGAGCTCGATATCGCTCGGGCGCAGTTGCAGGAAGCGGAAGCCGGGGTGCGCACGGCTCAAGAGCGGCCGAATCCGGCGTTTAGCTTTTCGCCCACGTATAATACCGGCGGGGCCGGTGGCGTTACACCTTGGATTCTCGGCTACGCTCTGAATCTACCGCTCGAAACCGGCGGTAAACGGGGCCATCGCACCGCAGAAACGCGGCACCGCTCCGAGGCGGCCCGTTTGCATCTCGCGGGAGCGGCGTGGTCCGTCCGTAGCAGGGTCCGTCTCGCGCTTACCGATCTCAATGCGGCCCAGGCGACCGCCGAGCTTTGGCGCGGTCAGATGCCATTGTTGGCTGATGCCGCGCGCTTGGTGGAGGCGCAGGTGGGAGCAGGGGAAGTGTCGCCGTTGTATGCGAGCCAGGCACGCATCGCGGTCAATCGTGCGGAACTTGCCGCACGCGAAAGCGAGCGCGCGGTTAGCACCGCACGAAGCCGGCTCGCCGAGGCGCTCGGTGTGCCTCTCGCAGCCGTCGTCGACGTTCGGCTGTCATTTCTGGGTTTGTCGGAGGCGACCGAGCCGGTGGGATCGATCGAAGCCCGGACTTGGGCGGCGCAGAATCGAGCGGATATCCTCGGCGCGCTGGCCAAGTATGCTGCTGCGGAGTCCGCATTGCGTTACGAAATCGCTCGCCAGTATCCGGATTTGAACCTTGGGCCGGGTTACGAACTCGACCAAGGTGCAGGCAAGTGGTCACTGGGGATTGGCTTCACCTTGCCGGTATTTCATCAGAACCAAGGAGCGATCGCGGCGGCGGAAGCACGGCGTGCCGTGGCAGCGGCGCAATTCATCGCACTCCAAAACCGGGTGCTGGCCGAGGTTGATCGCGCCGTGTCGGATTACTCCGCCGCTCGCGGGGATCTGGAAACGGTGCAGGCGATGCGTGCCAGCTTGGAGACGCAGACGAAAACCGTCCGCGCGCAGCAGCTCGCGGGAGAAACGTCACGCCTGGACCTGGTTCGCGCCCAAATCGAGCTTGCGGACCTTTCTCGTGCTGAACTCGACACGCGCCTGCGCGCGTCCAGGGCAATCGCCGCCGTCGAGGACGCGGTGCAACGCCCGCTCGCCTGGCCTGAGGCCGTGTGGCGATCTCAGCCGCTCCGCATCACAGCACCTTGATCAATTGTTGAGCGCAACCGTCAATCCGCTGCCTATGAAATTCGCTTCCCTTTTTTTGTTGGCACTCTGCTCAGCGGTTTACGCCGCCCCGAGTGCTTCGGCCCCCGCGACGCTTTCAAAGGAGGGCGACCTCATGACGATCACTCTGAAGCCGGAAGCGGAACAGCGATTGAGGCTGAAAACGGTGCCCATCGAACGCCGCATTGTTCCTGCGGCACGGTTGTTTTCGGGCGAAGTGGTGCGGCCGCTTGGGCCTGATGGCGGTGGCGCGGCTCCGGTGCTCGGCGGCACGCTGGAAGAAGCGCTGCGGCTCGCCGATCTTCAAGCTGCGGCCGATGGCCGCGTCCGGCAGGCAAAGGTGCAGATCGATGCGGCGAAGATCGCGCTGGCCCGCGCAGAGAAAATTCTCGGGGCCGAAGCGGGCAGCGTCCGTTCGGTGGACGAGGCCAAGACGGCGCTGGCCATCGCTGAAGCCGCGATGGTGACGGCAAAGGCGCAGCGCGGGTTGCTCGGCTCAGCCATGAATCAGACCGAAGGGGTTCGCCGCAGCTGGGTGCGAGCGGCGATTTACAGTGGTGAGGCTGCAATTCTGGACGACAAGGCGGATGCCACCATCCGACCCTTCGCTTCAACCGCGCCGGGCAAGATCGCAAAACGCGTCGTGGGGCCGCGGACCGCGAATGCCGCAATTTCGACCGTGGATTGGTATTACGAGCTCGCCGACGCCGACAGCTTTCGTCCGGGCGAGCGCATCGCCGTCGAAATTCCCACCGCCGAGAGCAAGGTGGAAGGCCTCGTCGTCCCGTTCAGCGCGGTATTGCACGACATCCACGGGGGGCAGTGGGTCTACGAAAATATCTCCCCCCATACCTACGCGCGGCGTCGCGTTCAGGTTGCGCGCATCCTGGGCAGCGATGCCATGCTGGGGAGTGGCCCG
>Ga0163144_10005638_pt1 | contig 27825 bp, 30 predicted proteins | sample OliLak19BULKMAT1_FD_123175 | JGI IMG/M metagenome (GOLD analysis project Ga0163144, IMG submission 123175) | Freshwater microbial mat bacterial communities from Lake Vanda, McMurdo Dry Valleys, Antarctica - Oligotrophic Lake LV.19.BULKMAT1 | ecosystem: Environmental > Aquatic > Freshwater >... | reverse complement strand
GGAAGCTGAAGGAATACAGAGGTATAGCAACGCGATGCTGCAAGACCGACACCAGTTTCAGCGCCTTCATCGCCCTCGCAGCAACCGTCTTCCGACTAAGGTGAACGTCAACAGACCCTAGTCCGCCGCAACAGGATTGCCGGGGGCGGCGGTTTCAATTTCGGTTACACCGAGCGCGAGGAAATCAGGCCGCGCCGACCCGTCGCACCCCTTGGCGAGACCGAAGCCTTTGAGATACGAGCGCCGCTGAGCCCCGATCCTGAAGGCTTGGCTGTACTTCTTTTCATGGCTTTCCGCGCCGGTCGCCTTCCTGACAAGGCCGCGGAACGGGATCCATCCGGTCAGCCCCGACTCGACGGCGCCCAGCGCAGCATTCGCCGCTTCGTCCACCAGTACTTCCGTTCGGAGGCGCTCGTCCGGCTGCACATTGTCCCAGTCAGGCCCAAGCACCCCGTCGAGCCTGCGCACTTCCTCGGCGACCTGCTCGCAGGTGAGGTCATGGGCCGTGGTATAAGGGGTCTCGAGCGCGGCCAGGAGGGGCGGTATTTCGCGGCGTCGCAGGTTCAGGTCGTTCAGCGGCGACATAACCGCGTCCGAAAAGCCGCCGTTGGTCTGCGACACAGTGCTGCCGGCTGCATCGCCCGTGTTGCCCGCCAGTGAACGGGAATCCTGCGTGCTCGCGCAGCCCGCAGGGGCGGAAACTGCAACCAGGACCGCAAAAAATACCTTCATGGCCAGAGGGAACGACAAAAAGCGGAGACCTTCAAGCCATGCCATGCAGGTAGCGGTTGACCGGCCCCTTTGCGCAGCCTAAATGGCCGCTTCGGTTGATTCCGACCGTTCGGTCGTGCCCATAGCTCAGCCGGTAGAGCAACTGACTTTTAATCAGTAGGTCACAGGTTCGATCCCTGTTGGGCACACCAATCCGGCGCCGGTTTCCGCCGCCACGGCACTCTTGCCACACCCTTCCGGAAATCGCGTCACGGATATGCAACGCAAGCTGTCACACGCTTTACGCGTGGCTCGTAAAGTCGTAATTCCCGTTTGGGGATATGATTGCGACGCCCGGCCATCGTCCACAGGAAACCAGAGAATGCTCTGGCTTCCGGCCATTCGGGGCAACAGGGGCCGTCACCGGCCAAGCATAAATGTCGAGCCTTTCCGACGCAGAAGACGACAATGACCCCGATGAGGTGGCCAGGATCAAGACCGGCGCGACCCCGCCCGAAAACGACAACCCGGCGGCGCGCGGTATCGATGCGCTGCACGGTTCGGCGTCCGACATCCTGCGCCAGATTTCCGAACTCGCCGAAGAGACCGAGATTTCCTTTGGCGCCATCGTCGATGCCCTCGAAGAACGCGCGTTCGGCATGCTCATCTTCCTGTTCGCGATTCCGGCGCTGATCCCTTTCCTGGTCGGCATCCACTCGGCAGTTGCATTGCCGATCGCGCTTCTTTCCCTGCAGATGCTCGCCGGTCACCGGCGGCCCTGGTTGCCGAGGCGCGTCCGCGTACAGACGATCAGCATGTCCACCTTCCGCAAGATGACGAAGGCAGTGAACCCCTGGCTGAGGCGCATCGAGAAGCTGACGAAGCCCCGGCTGAAATTCCTGGCCGGCCGCGGGGCAGAGCCTGTGCTGGCCATCGTGATCCTGGGCTTCGCAGCCATCATCGCAATTCCCGGTCCCGGTACAAATGGCGTGCCCGGCCTGTGCGTCGCCCTGATTGCCCTTGCGATGATCGAGCGCGACGGTGTACTTGCGATCATCGGCAGTGTCGTCGGCGCGCTTTATGCCGTGCTGCTGTTTACGCTGGGATATGCTGCAATCGATTTCGCAATCCAGCAGTTCATGCGTCTCTTCCAGGGCGCCTGAATTCTTCCGCCCGCGCGGCGGTCACTTGATCCCGAGAGATAATGGCGTCATGCCTGTCAATTGATCTGGCCCGGGACCAGCGGAAAATCCGTGACCGGTGCAAGCTTGCAAAAGTAGAGCGGGAGGCTGTGTTGCGGATAGTTTTGGTGGCGGTAGCTGCGTTTGTCTTCGCGTCCGGTGAAGCCGCGCCCCACGCGGACCCGGCGCCGGCGCGTCCGAATATTGTTCTCATCATGATGGACGATGCGGCCTTCATGGACCTTGGCGCCTATGGCGGTGAAGCACGCACGCCCAACATCGATGCGCTGGCTGCGCGAGGATCGCTGTTCACGCGCTACTATTCCTCGCCGCTCTGCTCGCCCTCGCGCGCGATGCTGCTCACCGGCATGGACAACCACCTCACAGGCGTCGCCACGATCCCTGAAGTGCTGCCCAGGGAACACGAGGGTCAGCCCGGATATACGATGAGCCTGGAGCCGGGCGTTGTCACGCTCGCGGGACGTCTCAAGCCGCTCGGCTACCGGACCCTGATGACCGGCAAGTGGCACCTCGGCAGCGGTGAGGGGGATTTGCCCAGGGCCCACGGGTTTGACCGGTCCTTCGCGCTCGATGCGTCCGGCGCCGACAACTGGGAAGACAAGTCCTACATGCCCTACTATGCGCAGGCGCCCTGGTTTGAGGATGACGTGCCGGCGACGCTGCCGGCAGATTTCTATTCTTCTGAATTCATCGTCGACAAGATGATGAACTATATGGACGAAGAAGGCGCAGGAGCGCCGTTCTTTGCTTATCTCGCTTTCATGGCCATCCACATTCCGGTTCAGGCCCCGCCGGAATTCACCGCCAATTATGCCGGCGTCTATGATGCCGGTTGGGATGCGGTCCGCATCGCCCGCTGGGAGCGGGCCAGGGAGCGAGGCTATGTGCCTGCCGAAGCTGCGCTTGCGCCGATGCCGGAAAACTTCCGCGCCTGGGACTCGCTGACCCCGGCGGAACAGCAGGTTTACGCCGCCCGCATGCAGGTCAACGCCGGCATGCTCGAAGCGATGGACCACCATATCGGCCGCCTGATCGAGCACCTCAAGGCAACTGACCAGTATGACAACACGGTATTCGTCGTCACCTCTGACAACGGGCCTGAACCTTCACGGGGCGATACGGACCCGCGCCTGAAATTCTGGATGGGCCTGAACGGCTATCACATGGATCTCGAGGGCATGGGCGAGAAGGGCAGTTGGGCTTTCATCGGTCCCGAATGGGCCATGGCCGCAGCTTCTCCGCATGACAAGTTCAAGTTTCTCGGCTCCGAAGGCGGCATCCGCGTCCCCTTCATCATGGCGGGCGCCGGTCTGGGCGCAGGTGGCCGCATCGATGCCCGCGCCTTTGTCACGGATGTCGCGCCAACCTTGCTGGCGCTTGCCGGTGGCGCGCCGGAACCGGACGGCGCAAAGCCGATGACGGGCCGCAGCCTGCTTCCGCTGCTTCGCGGTGAGACAGACGCGGTCTACGGCCCGGAGGACGCGATCGTGATCGAAGTGTCCGGCAACGCCGCCGTGATCAAGGGCGACTACAAGCTGACCCGCAACCAGCTGCCCCACGGCGACGCCCGCTGGCGCCTGTATGACCTGTCGAAGGATCCTGGAGAAACGAAAGACCTCAGCGAGTTCCATCCTGAGATCTATGAAGATCTGTCTACGGAGTATGCTGCCTATAGCAGGCGGTCCGGCGTTCTTGAAGTGCCGGAAGGCTACAATTCCATGGGTGAGGTCACCCGCCATTCACTCGCCCGCCAGCAGGAACGCTACCGCCCTTATCTCATCGGTGGCGGCATTGCCCTGTTTGCCCTGATCGCCGGCGGACGGCTCCTCTGGCGCCGCCGCAAGCAGGAGGCTTGATCTGTTTCGAATATTATGACACTAAAAGTGCCATTAAATCTGTTTCGCAGGAAAGGCTCGAGGAACCGGATGACCCGTATCACCATGCCCGCAGCAGGCAGCGGACCCGGGCGCAAGGCAGAGGACGCTAGCCCTTGTCCTTGAAAACCTTGATCCTCTCTCGGGCCGCGGCGAGCCTCACCGGCGAAAAGAGACTGAAACGGAGCCGCGCCAGGCATGAATCCCGGCGCCTTGCTGCTTGCGCGCCCCATACCGTTGACTATTTCCACGAAGCCGCCGACCCTTATTCCCACCTTGCTGCGCAGGTTCTGTCAAAGCTCCTGGCGCGATACGACATCGCGATGCAGGTCCATCTCGTTGCGCCGCCGCCCGACTGGGCTGCGCCGGAACGGGAGCGGCTGGAAGCTTACGCCCGCGCCGATGCGCAGCGTCTAGCGCGGAAATCCGGTCTCCGTTTCACAGACCCCGGCGCGCAGCCCGGCCAGAACATCGTGCACCGCGCCAATACGGCGCTTGGCGCGGCGATCGACGCGGGCCGTTTCGCAACGGAGGCCGCCAGCATCGGCGAAGCCCTCTGGCAGGGCACGCTGGAAGGCTCAGTGGCCAGAACCGTTGATCTCGCTGCCGGCAGTGCCCGCCGCGAAGAACTCGGCCACTATCTCGCGGGCACGTTTCACCATGGCGGCGAGTGGTACTGGGGCATTGACCGGTTGCACTATCTCGAGGCCCGCCTGATCGAGCTTGGCGCCCGCAAGCCGGATACCGGCGACGCGCTGATCTTTCCGCCGCCGCTCATGCCTTGCGGCACGGCGCGGCGTTCCGCGCCGCTGGAGCTGCACTATTACCTCTCCTTCAGGAGTCCCTACACCTATGTCGTAGCGGGGCGCGCCAAGGCGCTCGCCGATGCCTGCGGCGCCGAGCTGAAGCTGCGCTTTGTGCTGCCCATGGTCATGCGCGGCTTGCCGGTGCCCCGGATGAAAAGCCGTTACATCGTCTTCGATACGGCCCGCGAAGCCCGCCGTCATGGCATACCTTTCGGCAAGATCGCCGATCCCGTTGGCAAGCCGGTAGAGCGAGGATACGCGATCCTTCCCTGGGCTATGCAACAGGGGCGCGGCTTTGAATATTGCCAGGCCTTTCTCGCCGGCGTCTGGTCGCAGGGCATCGATGCTGGCAGCGATTCAGGTCTGCGCCAGATTGCCGAATCGGCAGGCCTCGACTGGACGACCGCTCGCCAGCAGCTGGGCACGGACACCTGGCGCGCCGAAGCGGAAGCCAACCGCGCCGAAATGATGGCCCTCGGGGTCTGGGGCGTGCCCAGCTTCCGCGTGGGAGACGTGATTACCTGGGGACAGGACCGCCTTTGGGTAATCGAGGAAGAATTAATGCGGCAAACCGGACAATCCGTCTAAGGAGAAATAGACATGCAGGTCTTGAACGAGGTTTTCCCGACCGATCCCGCCCGGTTCTCGGCGATGATGGAAAAAGGCCCTGACGGCCCGATCTTCATGGTCAACCTTCTGAAATTCAAGGACAGGGCCGCGTATGACGATGGTCGCTCCTACGATCTGTCGGGCCGCGACGCCTGCATGATCTACGGCCGCGCCGTTACTGAGCTCCTGCCGAAATTCGGTGGGCGCGGCATCTTTGCTGCAGATTTCACCTTCCTTGCCCTCGGCCAGGTCGAGGAACTCTGGGACGAAGTCGCCATCGCGATGTATCCCGACCGCGCTTCGATGGTGCGCATGTCGCTCTCCGAGGAGTGGCGCGAAATCGCCGTGCACCGCTCCGCCGGCCTCAAGGGCCAGCTGAACATCGAAACGGTGCTGCCGCAGACGGGAGTTGCGTCACCCTTCCTCGACATGATCAAGGCGCTGGGCTGACACCATGGGCCCCGTTCGCTGGACTTTTCTCATCGCAGGCGCCGCTGCCGCGCTCCTCGTCGCGGGCGCCCAAGTCTTCCGTGTGCAGATCTCGGAATTCCTGTTCGAACGCGCGGTGAAGCAGAACATCGGCCGTAACTCTGCCGCGGGTCTGAAAGATGGTCTCCATGTGTACGTTTGCGGCGCCGGCTCGCCGTTCCCCGACCCCCAGCGCGGCGGACCCTGTCTCGCCCTCATCGCGGGCGACCAGCACATCATCATCGATGCAGGCTCCGGCGGCATCCGGACCTTGACCCGGATGGGCTACCCCGTCGCCGAGATCGACGCGGTCTTCCTAACCCATTTGCACTCGGATCACATGGACGGCCTCGGCGAGCTCCTGATGCAGGCCTGGGTCAATGGCGGCCGGGATGTGCCGATGCCCGTCCACGGGCCTACCGGCGTCGAAGAAGTCGTGAACGGTTTCAACGCCGCCTACCGTATCGACAGCACCTACCGTACCGGCCATCACGGCGCCGAAATCGCGAACCCCGAGGGCCGCGGCGGCGCGCCCATCCCGATCACCATGCCCGCGGGCCCCGGTGGCCAGTCCGTCGTCTACGACGCAGGCGGTCTGACAATCACCGCTTTCAAGGTCAGCCATGCCCCGGTTGAGCCGGCCTATGGCTACCGCGCCGATTACAAGGGTCGCTCGGTCTCGATCAGCGGCGATTCGATCTACGATGCGAATCTTGTCGCCGCCTCGACTGGCGCAGACCTCCTGTTCCACGATGCGCTGAACCCCGACATGGTTCTTCGCATGCGCGAGGCGATGGCGGAAGCGGGCAGGGACGACCTCGCCAAGGTGCTGAACGACATCCTCGATTACCATGCCACGCCCGCTGACGCCGCCCGTGCGGCCCAGGACGCCGGCGCCGGCCGCCTCGTCCTTTACCATACTGTCCCCCCGCTGCCGTCACGTGCGCTCAACGCCTTGTTCATCAAGGACGCCCAAGCTCTATTTGACGGCCCGATGGAGGTCGCCGAAGATGGCCTCATCTACTCCCTGCCTGCGGCCACCGGGTCGATTGAAGTCAAGAAAGCGCTCTGAATGACCGACCTGAAAATCATCCCGCTCGACCCTGCGGCCAAGTCCGATATCTCTGACGGACGGCGCCAGCGCAGCGAGCGCAGCCGCGCGCAGATCATCGAGGCGATGTTCAGTCTCATCCGCGAAGGCGAGATGAGCCCAAGCGCCGCCCGCGTCGCGGAACGCGCCGAAGTCGGCCTGCGGACGGTCTTTCGCCACTTCGAGGACATGGACAGCCTCTACGTCGAGATGGCCGAGCGTATCTCATCGGAAGTGATGCCGAAAATCCTGGCGCCCTTCGAGGCGCGCGACTGGCGTGAGCGTTTTTTTGAGCACATCGCCCGCCGCATCGAGATCTACGAGCACATCCTGCCCGTACGGGTCTCGGCGAACCTGCGCCGCTTCCAGTCCCGCTTCCTGATGGAGGAATACCGCCGCAACCTCCTGATCGAGCGTTCGACCCTCACGGCGCTCCTGCCGGAGGAGATCAACAACGATCCCATCCTGTTCGCCGCGATCGAAACCTCTGCCAGCTTCCAGACTTGGCGCCGTCTGCGCCAGGATTCGGACCTGACGCCGGAAGACGCCGGCGTGGTCTTCCGGCTGATGCTGGAACGCCTCCTTGGCGCATGAGCCGCGCGGCGCCGCTGTTTGCGGTGTTACTCGCCGCATGCGGCGCCGTAGCGCCACCGGAAGCTCCGCAGGCTGACGTATCTCAGCCATTTTGCGGTCTCGGTGCCAGTGCCATAGGCCAGTTCGTCAACGTACCTGCCGGCCAGTTCCGCAAGGGCGCTTACGCCGTCTATCCCGAAGAGGCGCCTGAGATGATCCTGCACATCGCAGGCTTCGCGGTGCTCGCACATGAAGTCACCAATGCCGAGTTCGCCCGTTTCACCGAGGCAACCGGATATCTGACGATGGCCGAGCGCAGTGCGGCCGCGGGTGGACCCGACGCGGGTTCCGCCGTGTTCCGCATGCCGGTCGAACGCGCCGCGCCCACCGACACCTGGCAACTCGTCCCCGGCGCCACCTGGCGCGCGCCCGAAGGTCCGGGGTCGGACATTTCGGTACGTACGAACCATCCGGTCGTGCATGTCTCGCTCGCCGACGCCGAAGCCTACGCCGCCTGGGCCGGCGCCCGCCTGCCGACCGAAGAGGAGTGGGAATACGCTGCCGCCATCGGCCTCCTGGATCCCGCCGATCCCCAGTCAGGCGCCTACGACGCCTCAGGCAAGCCTGTCGCCAATACCTGGCAGGGCATTTTCCCGGTCGCGGATCAAGCCTCGGATGGGGTCGCCGGCCGCGCGGCCGTAGGCTGCTTCGCGCCAAGCGCCATCGGCCTTTACGACATGATCGGTAATGTCTGGGAATGGACCGCCACGCCCTACCAGACAGGCGAGCACACCATCAAGGGCGGCTCCTATCTGTGTGCGGACAATTTCTGCCGCCGCTACCGGCCTGCCGCCCGCCAGCCCCAGGAGGCGGACTTCTCCTCAAGCCATATCGGTTTCCGCATCGTCAGAGACCTGCGCCCGGCCGGTTCAGGCCCGCCGGAGTGACATAGCGAGCAAAAGCAGCAGAACAGGCACGCTGCCCAAAGTCACCCATGCCTCCGGGGGATGATGGCCGCCTGCCAGATGCGATCCCTTCGGCCCCCACATGTTCCAGGTGTGCAGGGCGCGTTCAAGGGTCAACAGGCCAAGCGCAAATGGCACGAGCGGCCGGTAGCGCAAGGACACCGCGAGCAACATCAGTCCCCAGACAAATTGCGTCGTCCCGGCCCAGGAAAACAGGCTGATAATGGTGCGTTCGGCGCCCGAGAGATCAAGCCCGGCAATCACGCCGGCGCCGCTGTCAGGCAGTCCGATGTGCAGCAATGCCGGAACTATCGTCCCGGCGGCGAGCACCGTGAGCCCCCAGGCGGCCGCCTTCATGCCGCGATAGTCGTCGTTGGTGGAGGCGGGCAACAAGGACGTGCCGGGCGCCTTCAGTTAGGCCACCATACGATCTCGTCCCCGGCCGTCAGCTCCTCTGCGCCCGTCTTGTCGATCGCCACCGGAATGTCCGACGTCGACGCATACAGCGGCGCCCGTGCATTCTTGTGGTGCCGGCCCAGCAGCGCTTGCAGTTCCGCCAGCTTCTCCGGCTCGCTTGCGGCGAGGTTTCTCGACTCGGCCGGATCCTTGCCGAGGTCAAACAACCAGGATTTTCCCTGCTTGCCATCCACCTGCAGCTTCCACTCGCCCGCCCGCACGACGCGGTAGTAGCCGCTTTGCCAGAACAGTGCATCGTCAGGCCGCGAGAGCCCGCCCGCCCCCTCCGCCAACGGAAGCAGGCTGCGCCCGTCGATCTCCACGCCGGCCGGCAGGTCCGCGCCGGCCGCTTCGGCCAGCGTCGGCGTCAGGTCGATATGCGCCACCGGCGTATCAATCACCGTGCCTGCCGGAATTCGGGCTGGCCAGCTCACGAACATCGGTACACGGATGCCGCCTTCGAACAACGAGAGTTTCCAACCCCGATAGGGGTCATTGATGCCCGCCAGATCGATATAGCCCGGGCCGCCATTGTCGCTGGAAAATACGATGATCGTGTTCTCGGCGAGGCCTTCCGCCTCAAGCTTTTCGACGATTTGTTCCACGCTGCGGTCGAGCGCGCGCAGCATCGCGGCGTATACCCGCAGCTTGTGTGAGCCGACATCGCCGACCGCCTCATAGTCTTCCTTCGTCGCCTGCAGCGGCGTGTGCACGCCCCAGTGCGCGAGATAAAGGAAGAAAGGCTGGTTCTTATTGGCCTCGATCACCTTGAGCGATTCTTCGGTCCAGTAATCAGCAAGGTAGCCGCCCGGCGCGAAGGTCGGTCCGCCATTGTAGGACGTTGAAAAAGCGCCGCGGGCCCAGAGGAACTTGTCGATTGGATCGGAATCCACCTTGGCGTTCACGACGCCCGGATCATCTGCCGGCAGATGAAGCAGCCCTGTCATGTTGAGGCTTTCGTCGAAGCCCTGTGCGTTCGGATGGAACTCGCCCGAATTGCCAAGATGCCACTTGCCGATATGGACCGTATGATACCCTTTGCCCTTGAGCATTTCGGCAATCGTCACTTCCGAGCCAGGCAGTCCCTGGTCCTCGAAATCGGGAAGCGTGGCCGCCGCCTTCCGGTCATAGCCCACCTTCGGCCGGCCCCGCGCGTCGTCATTGGCGAACAGGGTAACGATCCGCCCCATGCCGTTCGGCGTCGGCGTGAACTCAAATCCCGTGCGCGTGGGATAGCGCCCCGTCAGCAGCATCGCGCGCGATGGCGCGCAGGTGCCGGTGCCGGAATAAGCTGTCGAGAAATTGGCGCCCCGCGCCGCCAGTGCGTCGATGTTCGGCGTCGGCACGCGCCCGTCCGCGACACCGCCGCCAAAGGTTGTGATGTCGTTGATGCCAAGATCGTCGACGAGGATAAAAATGATGTTCGGCGGCCGCTCGGCCGGGGAGGCCGCCGCCTCGGCGGGGCCCTGCATCCACGCCACCGGTTCGTAGGGCGCGATCTCGGGCCGGTCGGCGCGGGTCACCAGAAACAGGATGATCTCTTTCCGGAGGTAAAACCCGAGCGCGCCCGCGCCCACGATGAGTGCCAGAATGATGAGCAGGATCCGTTTCATGCCGCGTTCCCCCTTGTTATCCCTGCCGCATGAAGGCGATAATCACTTCGGAAAATGCAGCCGGTTGGTCTTCTTGCAGGAAGTGTCCGCCATTTTTGATGGTGACACAATCGGCTCCGGGAATACGCGCCTTGAAGACAGCGTCGCCGTCGCTGAACGCTATCAGCGTGCGGCCTGTGAACGCCTCCAGCACGGCCCAGGCGCGGTCATTCGCCAGTCGGTCTTCCTTGTGCTGGGGCAGCAGCGGTACCAGCGCCGGAAACTGCCGCGCGCCCGCGATGTAGAGATCATCCGGGAACGGAGCGACATAGCCATCAAGGATGCGCGCATCGGTTACGCCCGACAGCAGCCCGAACACATCGCGCACCGAGAAGGAGGGCGATTCGCTCGCATACTTCATCCAGTAGAGGAACGCCCCCGGCCCGCCGGACTGGAATTGCTCGCGCACCATGGCCGCGTCCGGCACCGGCACCGCCGGATACATCTGGCCCAGGAAGGCCGACACCTCGTCCGAAATCATCGCCGTGCTCGGCAGTCCCGTATTCGCCACGACGATCCGCCTGAACCGGGCGATCTGGTCAGCTGCGACGCGCAGGCCGATCAGGCCGCCCCAATCCTGGCAGACGAGGGTCACGCCGCTCATGTCCATCTTCGTCAGCCATTGGTTCAGCCAGTCGACATGCCGTGAATAGGTATAGTCCGCCATCGCCCCCGGCTTGTCGGACTTGCCAAAGCCTATCAGATCCGGCGCGAGGACGCGGTATCCCGCTTTTGTCAGCAGAGGGATCATTTTTCGGTAGAGATAGCTCCACGAAGGCTGTCCGTGCAGGCACAGGATCGGCTCGCCATCTTTCGGTCCTTCATCCAGGTAATGCATCCGCATCGCCTCGCCGCCGTGGGCAGAGATGTCTAAGTAGTTTGGATTGAACGCATACTCAAACAGCGTCTCGAACTGCGCGTCCGGTGTCCTCAGAATCTGCAAGGCTCTGGCCTCCCCGCCAGTAGGTTTTATAATACGGCACTATTGATGCCAATTAATGAGTCTGTCAATCGGGAAGGCTCAAGTCACCCTGGCGCGGGCGTGGAATTGTGGCTGGTCCCAGCTCCGGCTTGACAGGATGTTGGCCAGCGCGTCCATCGCGTCCCAGACCGTCTCATAGCTCAGGAACAGCGGCGAGAATCCGAACCGCACCGTATCGGGGACACGAAAGTCCGCCATCACGCCCCGCGCAGCGAGGGCTTGCACGACCGGATAGCCTTCAGGAATCCGTACACTGACATGCCCGCCGCGCACGCTGTCATCGGCCGGTGAGAGGATCTCGAGCCCCATGCCCTGCGCCCGTGCTATAGCGAGGGCGCCGAGGGCGCGCGCCTTGTCCTGCAGCTGGATGAGGGGCAAGCCTTCGATCGCCTCCAGCGCGCCGCTCAGCGCTTCCAGCGACAGGATCGGCGGCGTCCCGCTCGCAAATCGGGCAACGCCTTCGCGCGGGGCATAAGTGCCGTCAAATGCAAACGGCGCCGCATGCCCCATCCAGCCGGGCAGGGGCGTCGCAAGCTTCGATGCAAGCTCGCGTGCCGCATAGACAAATGAAGGCGCGCCCGGGCCTCCATTGAGATATTTGTACGTACACCCCGTCGCCAGCCGCGCACCCTCTGCGCCCAACTTCAGGTCCAGCACGCCGGTTGCATGGCTGAGGTCCCAGAGGATCAACGCGCCATGCTTGTTCGCCTCGCGTTCGTGCGCCGCGATATCGGCCACTTCGCCGGAGCGGAAGTTGACTACGCTGTGGATGAACACGCCGCCCGCGCTGAGCGCCGCCGCCGTGCCACCCGGCGGCAAGACGCGCACATCTGCGCCCGAAATCGCGCCGAGTCCCGCCACGATGTACTGGTCGGTCGGAAACTCGTCCTCCTCGACGAACAGGACATATTTGCGAGCCAGCGGTAGTGCCGCCGCCGCCAGCTTGAACAGGTTGACTGACACACTGTCCGCCACGATCACCTCGCCGGGGCCGGCGCCGATCAACGCGGCGATCCGGTCGCCGGTCCGCTCCGCCAGATCGATCCAGCCAGCGCTGTTCCAGCTGCGCACGAGGCCGCGTGCCCAGTCCCGCTGCGCGGCGTCCAGCCGGTCCAGCGCGCCCTTGGGTGGTGGCCCCAGCGAATGGCCGACGAGATGGGCCACCCCGTCCGGAAGGTCGAACAGGGCCTGTTTCGCCGCCAGCGGATCGTTCTGGTCGAGCAGCATTGCCTCGGCGCGCGAAATGGGCGGACGGATCATGGAGATGGCTTGCCTCGCGGGGTGAAGGTGCGACACTAGGCCCCGAAGTGCTTGCGGCAAGGGAGCGTGGTGTGTGGAAAATTCAGCTGGCAGCGGCGGTGTTCTGTCTTGCGGTGGGCTGTACGCCGGCCCGCGAAACGTCTGGGCCGGAGGCAGCTGACGTGGCGCCTGTTCCCGCGAAGCTGATGACCTGGGATGACCTCAGCGCCCTGCTTCGCCCGGTTGCCTCGCAGACCGTCCGCTGGGGTGAGGGGGGCGACAGATACCGTTGATCTCTGGCTTCCCGAAGACGTCGGGCCGCACCCGGTCATGGTGATAGTGCATGGCGGGTGCTGGCAAAAATCTATTGCCGACAAGAGCTTGATGGACCGGATGGCGGAGGGCCTGCGCCAGCAGGGCTGGGCGGTCTGGAACATCGAGTGCCGGGGCGTGGACGAACCCGGCGGGGGGTATCCCGGCACCGATCTCGATGCCGGGACCGCCCCGATGCCTTGCGGGAACGGGCTGGCGAATGGAACCTCGATCTCTCGCGGGTAACCGGCATCGGCCACTCGGCGGGCGGGCATCTGATCCTCTGGCTCGCACCCCGCAGCCGCCTGCCGGATGACAGCCCGCTACGGGTCTCAGATCCACGGGTAATTAAAGGCGTTGTGGTCTCGAACGGTCTCGCGGACCTCGAGGCCTCGCGCTCGGTGACGCTGCCGAGCTGCCTCGACGCGGTGTATGACCAGCCGACCGGTCCGGCCTCGCCGGAACGGCCGGACCCGCTGTCAGATACCTCGCCCGCGCGGCTGTTTCCGGTCGGTGTGCCCTTCGTCAATGTGAATGCGAGCGAGGACAGGGTTGCGCCTCCAATGCTGGGTGAAGCGCTGACGCGCAAGGCGGAAGCGGCGGGAGATTCCGCTGCATTGGTTATCATTCCGGCGACAGGCCATGTCGAACTCGTCTCGCCGGGTACAGAGGCATTCGACATCCAGTCTCAGATTCTCTCAGATTTTATCGCTCGCAAGCCAGGTTGATCGCTTTTCTGTCAAATGCCGCCGCGGTGATTTGACGAGAAGGCGGCGGCTGCTAAATGGAGCCTTCCATCTGAGGGAGAACGCAATGAACCAGGCCGAGCGATTCAGGGTGCGGGACGCCTTGCTCCATCAGCTTGCCGGACCGCGCGTTCTGGTCATGGGCATCCTGAATGTGACGCCAGACAGCTTCTCCGATGGCGGCAAGTTCGACCAGCTTGAGGCGGCGCTGGCGCATGCCGGGAGGATGCGCGACGAGGGCGCCGACATCATTGACATCGGCGGCGAGTCGACCCGGCCCGGATCGCTGGAGATCGACGGCGAGGAAGAGTGGCAACGGGTGGAAGGCGCGGTCAGCGCGCTCGCATCGGCGGACGGGCTACCGGTTTCCATCGACACCTACAAAGCCAGCGTCGCGCGCCGGGCGACGTTGGCGGGGGCGGTGATCGTCAATGACGTGTGGGGCCTGAAGCGCGATGCCTGCATGGCGCAAGCGGTGGCGGAAACGGGCTCGCTGGCGGTGATCACCTTTAACCGCGAAAAGGCCGACGCGGCGATCGACACCCGCTCCGACATGGTCAGCTTTGTTGCCGAAAGTTTCGCACGCACCGACCGGGCGGGCATTCCGCGTGCCCATCTGATCCTCGATCCGGGTGTCGGCTTCGGGAAGACCTATGAGCAGAACCTGCAATCGCTGGCCAATCTCGACGTGCTGGTCGAAACTGGATGCCCGGTGCTGGTCGGCGTCTCGCGCAAATCCTTCATCGGCAAGCTGACCGGCCGCCCGGTGGGAGAGCGATTTGCGGGCACACTGGCGGCGGGCCTCAGAACGGTGCAGATGGGGGCGAAGGTGCTACGCGCGCATGACGTGGGCGCGCACCGGGATGCGCTGAACGTGTATGCGGAGCTCTGCAGATAGTGGCAGGTGACCGGGTTTTCGTTTCCAATCTCTGCGTCCACGGTTTCCATGGACTGCTGAGCGCCGAGAAAAATCTCGGCCAGAAGTTCTTCATCGACATCAATTGCGAGCTGGCGGGGCCGGCAACCGATACCGACAAGATGGCGAACACGGTTGACTATGGCGCGCTGTGCGACCTGGTGGTGAAACTGTCCGGCGAGAAGGTGTTCAACCTGCTTGAAACCTTTGCCGAGCGGATTGCCGAAGCGATCCTGTCGACGCAGCCGCTGGTGAAGCGGGTGACGATCACGGTGCGCAAACCATCTGCACCGATCCGCTATTTCCTGGACCATGTCGGCGTCAGCGTGTCGCGCGGGCGCGAATGACGCAGGCCTGCCTCGGCCTCGGCGCCAATCTGGGTGACCGCGCCGCACAGCTGGCCGAGGCGCTGCTGAAGCTGGATGCTGTTGACGGGGTCCAGCTTGTCGCTGTCTCGCCGGCCTATCGCACAGCGCCCTGGGGCATTGAAGGCCAGCCAGATTTCCTGAACATCTGTGTACGGATCAAAACGGGCCTGCAGCCGCTCGCGCTGCTCGCCGCCTGCAAGGCGGTGGAGGCGGCGATGGGGCGGCAGGCGCGCGAACGCTGGGGGCCGCGCGAGATTGATGTGGATGTGCTGCTGATCGCGGGCGTGGAGATGCAGTCGCCGGAGCTGACCCTGCCGCATCCGCGCATGCTGAAGCGCCGCTTTGTGCTGGCCCCGTTGGCCGATCTTGTGCCGGATTGGATCGTCGGGGAGCGGACGATTGCCGAACACGCCGTGAAGCTGGGCGCGGACGACATGTGCGAATGGGACGAGCAGGAATCGGCGCGTGTGCAGGCCTTCCTTAGCGCGCCTTGAGGCTGGCCAGCAATTCCTGGGCAAACAGCGTCAGGGTGTCATCTCGCGCGCCCATCACGAGGATGCGGTCGCCGGGCTTCGCAAGCTCGAGCAGGCGGGCCCCGCAGGCGGGACGGTCGGCGAGGGCTTCGGCGCTGCGGCCGAGGGCGCGGATGTCGGCGGCGAGGTCCTGGCTGCCGACGGAGCGGTCCACCGTGCCGCCGAAATAGGCGGGCTCCGGCATCAGGAGGATATCTTCCGCATCGAGATCATTGGCGAAGCATTCGGCAAATTCGCGGCGCATCTTCTTGATCGGGCCGAAGCCGTGGGGCTGGAACATTACGAGGACGCGGCCGGGGAACTGGTTCACGGTGCGCAGCGTGGCAGCGATCTTGTCCGGGTTGTGCCCGAAATCATCGATAACGGTGACGCCGTTTTCCGTACCGGCAATATCGAAGCGGCGGGCGATTCCGGTGAAGGCGCCGAGGGCTTCGGCGGCTTCCGCGAGCGTCACGCCGCAGGTCATCGCCGCCGCGATGGCGGCAAGGGCATTGGAGACGTTGTGGCGGCCGGGTGTGGCAAGATGGAGGGCAGCGGACGCGCTTGAAAACCGGCCGTGCACGGAGCAATTAATGCTGTTCGGAGCCGGCGTGATATCGCTGGCGGTGAGCTGCGCGGCGGGGTTGTCGAGGCTGTAGGTGATCGCAGCGGGCAGGCCAGCGGCCATGCGCGCGGTCTCCTCATTGTCGAGGTTCAGAACAACCCTTTCGGCGCGCGATGCGAAGCCGGCGAAGAGGGCGCGCAGCTCGTCCATCGTCTTGTGGTCGAGCGCGATGTTCATCAGCACTGCCACGCGGGGATTGTACACCGCTATGGAGCCGTCGCTCTCGTCAACTTCCGAGACGAAGACGCCGCTGGTGCCGACGAGGGCGCTGGAGAACAGCGCCTCGGGCGTACGGAAATTCTTCATTACGGCGCCGTTCATCACCGTGGGGCTTTTGCCTGCATAGTGGAGGATCCAGGCGATCATGCCGGTGACGGTGGACTTGCCGCTGGTGCCCGCCACGCCGATCGCAAACGGCGCGGCATTGAACAGGCCCGACAGCATGTCCGCCCGGCTCACCCGCTTTGCGCCGACACGCAGCGCGGCGGCGATATCCGGCACGGTCTCCTCCACCGCCGCCGAGGCGACGATGACCTGCTCTGCGCTGGTCACGCCGCTGCCATCCTGCGGAAAGAGGCGGATGCCCTTGCTGCGCAGATAACCGAATTTTGCCGGCGTGCGCCCCTGGTCGAGCGAGCGGTCGGAGCCCTCGATGATGTGTCCCTGATCGAGCAGGATCAATGCCAGCGGCAACATGCCGGAGCCGCCGATGCCGCAGAAGAAATAGCGATTGGGGTGTGTCATGATGGGCGTTACATAGCAGCGTTTAGGCGGAGAGCATCAGCTTGATTCTGCTGAGGCAACGAACAGCAGCGCGGAGGCGCAGGTGCCGCTTCTGGCTGATCGCCTGCAGACCGTGATTCCTCGCTGGCTTGTTGCGACTTTGGCACGACATTGAACTTCCGCTCGCCAATTCCCAATTCCATGAAACCAGTAGCGGTAAGGCGCGGTTCGCTGCATCGTCGCAATATCTCTTGTGACTTATCGAAAGGCATTTGTATTTGCCTCTTGGTCAACTAGCCGTCGGGCGGCGGGCTCAAACTTCATATAGGCCGAACCTGCTATCTACATTCAAAAAAATGCCGGTTTAATTGCACCGGCATTGCCGGGAGAATGAAATGGACACGAAAACACGCATAGGAATCGTGGCGCCGGCCCGGGCCATCGACGAGGGGATTGCGGCGAAGGTCAGTGCGCTGGCGGGGGACGCGGCGGAACTGGTGTTTCATCCGCAGTGCTTTCAGCGGGAGGGGCATTTCGCGGGGCCGGATTCGGCGCGGGCGGCGGCGTTTGCGGACTCTGCGAACGATGCTTCGCTGGACGCGATCTGGTTTGCGCGCGGTGGGTATGGGGCGTGCCGGATAATCGATACGGCGTTTGCGAACCTTGGCAAGGCGGCGCGGCGGAAGACATATCTCGGCTATAGCGATGCGGGGAATCTGCTGGCGCGGCTGGCGCGTGACGGGATCGGGCGGGTGGCGCATGGGCCGATGCCGGCGGACATTCTGCGCGAGGGCGGCGAGGCGGCTGTGAAGCGGGCGCTCGGATTTCTGACAGGTACGGACGGTGGCGCGGGGGTTGATCCGGCGGCGCGGGGGCCCAGCAAGTATGCGGCGTTCAACATTTCGGTGTTCGCAAGCCTGATCGGCACGGGTTGGCTGCCGGACCTCAGCGGGCATGTGCTGATGCTGGAGGATGTGGGCGAGTACCACTACCGGCTCGACCGCATGATGTTCACGATCACTTCGAACCCTGAGGTGAAGAAGGTCGCCGGGATCCGGCTCGGGCGGTGCGGGGCGATACCGGTGAACGATATCGACTTTGGCGCGAGCGAGGAGGAGATCGTGAGGCACTGGTGCGCGCGCAACGGCATCGCGTATCTGGGGCGTGCGGATATCGGCCACGATGTGGACAACAAGATCGTGGTGTTCGGGGAGCGGCGTGTGGGGGGGTGAATCCAATCCGTGTACGGATAATTAGTTCGAGGCTTTTTTCCTGCCATGGGTCCCGGGCATTTGCTGCGCAAATCCCGGGATGGCAACAAACCGTCATTGTGGCGTTGGATAGTTCGGTGGATCAGAGGTTCTTGACGATATCCTCGACCATTTTCTTGGCGTCCGCGAGCAGCATCATCGTGTTGTCGTGGAAGAAGAGTTCGTTTTCGATGCCGGCATAGCCTGAGCCCATCGAACGCTTGATGAAGAGCACGGTTCGGGCGTTTTCCACGTCGAGGATGGGCATGCCGTAGATTGGCGAGGTCTTGTCGGTTTTGGCGGCGGGGTTCGTCACGTCGTTGGCGCCGATGACGAAGGCGACGTCCGAGGCGGAGAATTCGGAGTTGATGTCTTCGAGTTCGAACACTTCGTCATAAGGCACCTGGGCCTCGGCGAGGAGGACGTTCATGTGGCCCGGCATCCGGCCCGCGACGGGGTGGATGGCGTATTTCACTTCGACGCCTTCGGCCTTCAGCTTCTCGGCCATCTCCTTCAGCGCGTGCTGTGCCTGGGCGACGGCCATGCCGTAGCCGGGGACGATGATGACTTTGGAGGCGTTCTTCATGATGAAGGCCGCGTCTTCGGCTGAACCCTTTTTGTACGGACGATCGACCTTAGCGCCGCCTGCAGCAGCCGCTGCATCCTCGCCGCCGAAGCCTCCGAGGATGACCGAGATGAAGGAGCGGTTCATGCCCTTGCACATGATGTAGGACAGGATCGCGCCGGAGGAACCTACGAGGGCGCCGGTGATGATCAGCGCGAAGTTGCCGAGCGTGAAGCCGAGCGCGGCGGCGGCCCAGCCGGAATAGGAGTTCAGCATCGAGACGACGACCGGCATGTCGGCGCCGCCGATGGGGATGATCAGCGTGATGCCGAGGATCAGCGCAAGGACGGTAAGGCCCCAGAAGGCCCATTGAGCTTCGCCGCCGCTCAGGATCAGGACGACGGTGAGGGCAACGATGCCGCCGGCGAGGGCGAGGTTCAGGAGGTGGCGGGCGGGCAGCAGGATGGGCGCGCCGCTCATGTTGCCGTTGAGCTTGGCGAAAGCGATGATCGAGCCGGTGAACGTAAGTGCACCGATGGCGGAGCCGAGGCCGAGTTCGATCAGCGAGGCGGTCCTGACGCCGGTGAGGCCCATGATGCCGAAGCTGTCCGGCGCGTAGAGCGCGGCAGCGGCGACGAGCACGGCGGCGAGGCCGACGAGCGAGTGGAAGGCCGCGACGAGCTGCGGCATGTCGGTCATCGCGATACGGCGGGCGGTGATGGCGCCGATGGTGCCGCCGACGGCGGCGGCGCCGATCATCAGGGCCCAGGTGACGGGGTCGAGACTGTCCCAGAGGAGGATGATCGTGGTGGCGACGGCGATGGCCATGCCGATCATGCCGTTGCGGTTGCCCTTCTGACTGGTCGCGGGGCTGGAGAGGCCGCGCAGCGCGAGGATGAACAGCACGCCCGCGACGAGATAGAGTAGCGGCGCCCAGGTGGAGTTGAAGGATTCCATCAGTTCTCAGCTCCTAAGGGTGTGCCGCGGGCAGCCCAAGCGGCGACTTCGCCATCCGCGATGGCGAAGCAGGCTTTCCAGGCGCCGGTCTTGTTGCGGCGAAGTGTGTAAGTCGTTGGCCAGGCGATGATGCGCGCGCCATTCACGTCCGAAAGTTCATAGTCGATCTCGACGATGGCGACGCCGTCATGCGGCTCCGCCACCTGCCGGACCGTGCCGGACGCCTTGGCGACCCCCTGGCGAACATAGAAGCCGTCAAGCGAACTGACGTTCTTGTGGAAACTGTCGCGGTTTGCAAACGCAAAGGCGCCTGTACTCTGGCTGATGAGGCAGGGATAGGACCAGGCATCGGCAATCGCGTCCATGTCGCGGGCCGAGAAGGCAGCAGCATAGGCGTCGAAAAAGCATTGGGCCTGGGCGAGCGTCACGCGCTACTGCCCCTTTTTCTTGTACATGGCCAGCATGCGCTGGGTGACGAGGAAGCCGCCGAAGATGTTGACGCTGGCGAGCATCACGGCGACCGCGCCGAGGATCTTGGCGACCCAGCCTTCGGAGGTGAGCCCGGCAGCGGCCGCCGCGACGAGCGCGCCGACGACGATGACCGAGGAGATGGCATTGGTGACAGCCATCAGCGGGGTGTGCAGCGCAGGCGTGACCGACCAGACGACATAATAGCCGACGAAGCAGGCGAGGGCGAAGATGGCCGCAAGGAAGACGGTGGACTCAATGCCGCCGGCTTCGGCATAGGCCGGAAGGGCGAGCGCCGCGAGGGCGAGAACGGAAAGGGCGCGTTTCATTTACTTGAGCCTTTCGCTGACGGTGGCGCCATTGCGGGTGAGTAGCATGGCTTTGACGATCTCGTCGTCCGTATCGAGATTGAGCTTGCCGCCCTCGCCGGTGATCAGCGGCAGGAAGGCGAGCAGGTTCTTGGCGTAGAGCGAGGACGAGTCGGCCGGCAGGCGGGCGGGCAGGTTCGAGAAACCGGCAACCTTGACGCCGTTCACGTCGACGATCTCGTCGGACTTCGACAGGGGGCAGTTGCCGCCCTGCGAGACGGCCATGTCGACGATGACCGAGCCGGGCTTCATCGACTTCACCATCTCCTCGGTGATCAGCACGGGCGCGGCGCGGCCCGGGATCAGCGCGGTGGTGATGACTATGTCCTGCTTGGCGATGTGGCTGGCGGTCAGCGCGGCCTGTTTGGCCTGGTATTCCGGCGACATTTCCTTGGCATAGCCTGCGGAGGTTTCGGCGGCCTTGAACTCTTCATCCTCGACCGCGATGAACTTGGCGCCGAGGGAGGCGACCTGTTCCTTGGCGGCGGGGCGCACGTCGTTGGCAGTGACGACCGCGCCGAGGCGGCGGGCAGTGGCGATGGCCTGCAGACCGGCTACGCCGGCGCCCATGATGAACACCTTGGCCGGGGCGACGGTGCCCGCGGCGGTCATCATCATCGGCATGGCGCGGCCATAGATCTGGGCGCCTTCGATGACGGCGCGGTAACCTGCGAGGTTCGACTGGGACGACAGCGCATCCATCGACTGGGCGCGCGAGATTCGCGGCGTGAACTCCATCGAGAGCCCGGCGATCTTTTTCGCGTTCAGCGCTGCGACTTCATCTGCAGCATAGGCGAAGGGCTCCATCAGGGCGATCAGGGCCGCGCCTTCGGGCAGGGCCGCGATCTCACCCGGCTCAGGCCGGCGGACCTTGAAGACGATGTCGGCTCCGGCTGCAGCCGCCGCGCCAGTGGCGACGGAGGCGCCGGCGTCGGAGAAGGCGCTGTCGGGGAAGCCCGCGACCGTGCCGGCGCCGGATTCCACCGTTATCGTGTGGCCAAGACCCACGAGCTTCTTGACTGTCTCCGGGGTTGCCGCCACGCGGGTTTCGCCGGGTCGCCGTTCTTTGAGCACTGATATCTTCATGGCGCCCTGAATTAGGTTAAACCTTGTGCTGTGCAACTGTTTTTTTTGGAGGTTTGGGGCATGAGCTTGTTCAGTCTGGCTGACAGCACGGCGCTGGTGACCGGGGCGTCCAGCGGTCTGGGCGAGCATTTTGCCCATGTACTCGCGGCCGCCGGCGCCACCGTCGTGATCGCCGCAAGACGCATGGACCGGCTGGAGGACGTGGCCGCGGACATCGCCGCCAAGGGCGGCAAGGCCCTGCCGGTCGAGATGGATGTGACCCGCGACGGCAGCGTGGTGGCCGCGTTCGATTCGATCCGGGAAGCACTCGGGCGGCCCTGCGATGTCGTGATCAACAATTCGGGCATGTCCCGCGAGGGCTGGTTTCGCGAGCAGAGCGAGGACGACTGGAACGCGGTGATGGATACGAACCTCACCGGCGTCTGGCGCGTGGGCAAGCACGCGACCAATGCGATGATTGCGGCGGGGGCGAAGGGATCTATCGTCAACATCGCCTCGATCACGGCGCACCGGACCCAGTTCATGACCACCGCCTATTGCGTCTCGAAGGCGGGCGTCGATCACCTGACGCGGCAAATGGCGCTCGAGAATGCGCGCTACGGCATTCGCGTGAACGCGATCTCGCCGGGTTATTACAAGACGGCCATCAACGACGCCTATCTCGATTCAGAAGCCGGCGACGCGATGCGCAAGCGGATCGCGTTCCGGCGGTTCGGTGAATACCGGGAACTCGACGGGGCGCTGTTGCTGCTGTCCTCCGAGGCGGGCAGCTACATGACGGGTTCGACGATCGTGGTGGATGGCGGGCATCTGCTGTCGCCGATCTGAGCCGCGCCGCTCGCAGGGCCGGACGCAGCGGGGGCTGGCCGGCGGATTTCGGCCCTGTTTGGCGAAGGCTCTCACCTCCCACCGCCTCCGGCGGCGGGTGCCTCCCCTCCCGTTTCATCTGTGAGGGGTCAGATTGCGCTTCGCGGCCGAAGGGGCTGACGCGGGGTGGGTACACGATCGCGAAGGCCCCCATTGCCACACCGCGAAACCTTCCTTATACCAGCGCCACGCGAAAGGTGCCCGGGTTCAAGCCCGGGTGAAAAGGGAAGCCGGTGGGAATCCGGCGCTATGCCCGTAACTGTCAGCGGGGAGTTTTCTGAGCGATACGCCACTGGGAAACCGGGAAGGCAGCTCTTAAGACCTCGATCCGCAGAGTCAGGAGACCTGCCTCTCGCCGTCGTTAGCTCGCCGCCCGGGACCAGGCGCAGGGCTGCGGAGGCACGCCTTCCGTTCATGCGACATGTCATGAACCCGCCGCAGGATGCAATCCCTCCGGCAATCGAAGGAGCTGTGGACATGATCTTCAGACTGACTTTGCTTAGCGCTTCGGCGCTTGCTTTCATTTCTTCTCCCGCGTTCGCTGAAGAGGCACGCCTGCTCGATCCGGTCCAGGTGACGGGCTTGCGGCCGGTAGAGGCCGGTCAGGCGACCGTTTCCGTCTCAGTGCTGACGCAGGATGATCTCGCCGTGCGGGCCTCGCCAAATCCCGCGGACCAGCTGCGGGCGGTGCCCGGCGCGGCGGTGTCGCGTTCCGGCAGCCTTGGCGGGCTGACGCAGGTTCGCTTTCGCGGGGCGGAGGCGAACCATACGCTGGTGCTGTTTGAAGGGATCGAAATGTCCGATCCGGTAAACGGCGACACCGATTTCGGGCTGCTGACGGCCTTGCCGGTTGGCCGTATCGAAGTGTTGCGCGGGGCGGCGTCGTCGATCCATGGATCTGATGCGCTCGGCGGCGTGGTGTCGCTTGTCGCCGCGCGGGCGGCCGGCTTTTCCGGCTTTTCGGAGGCGGGCAGTTTCGGCACGGCGCAGGGCGCGCTCGGCTGGAGCGGCAAATCGTTCGGAGGCGCAATCTCGGGCCTCACGACCGATGGCGTGGACAGCGCAGGGACGGGCGGGGAAAAGGATGGCTCGGACGCGCTGTCTGGTCTGCTGACCGGCAAATTCGCTCTGGGTGCGGACTGGTCGCTGTCGCTGGTCGGAACCGCGCGCCGGGCGGATTCGGATTTCGATTCGGACACGGACTTTGACGGCCTCCTGAACGACGCAGACCGCCGCACCGAAGCGGAGCAGCGTCTCGCCGGTGCAGCGGTCTCCGGTTCATCCGGGCCGCTGGACCATGCGTTCCGAGCGAGCTTCAACGAAGTGCAGCGGGACAACTTTGCGGATGGCGCAGTCGCGGACGTCGCGAAGGGGCAGCGCACCAAGGCGAGCTGGTCGCCCGGCTATGCGGCCCGAGCGCATACGTTGACCGGGCTTCTCGATTATGAGCGCGAGACGTATGACCGGTCGGATGTCCAGTTCGGTGGGGCGACGGACGCGGACGAAGTCTTCGAGTCGGTGTCCTATGCGGGGGAGTACCGCCTGGCTACAGGCGCGCTCGACCTTGCCGGGTCAGTGCGCCATGACGATAACAGGCGCCGGTTCGACGATGCGACGACCTGGCGTCTTGGCGCCGGGTATGCGCTCGGCAGTGGCGGCGGGCGTGTGCGGGCCTCGGTTGGTACAGGCATCAAGAACCCTACGTTCACGGAGCTTTATGGTTTTTTCACTGGAAGCTTCATCGGCAATCGCGACCTCAAGCCGGAACAGTCGCAGAACTGGGAATTCGGGTGGGAGCATGCGGCTGGGCCGTTCAACTGGTCTGCGACCTATTTCGAAGCCGATCTGGACAACGAGATCTTCACCGCGTTCAATCTGGACTTCACCTCGACGGCGCGAAACCGGGCGCGCAAGAGCGAGCGGAGCGGCGTCGAGCTGGCGGGACGCTGGCAGGCGCTGGAGACGCTGACGCTGGCCGGGCAGGCGACCTTGTTCAGGTCGCAGGACAACGCAGGGGCGGAGGAAATCCGCGTGCCGGAGGTGACGGCGTCGATCTCGGCGGATTGGCAGGCGCAGGAAGAGGGCTTGCGTCTTGGCCTGGCGCTGGACCATGTCGGCGGGCAGGGGGATTTCGATTTCGGCCCCTTTCCGGCGCGCCGGGTGGCGCTGCAAGCCTATACGCTTGCCACGCTGACGGCGGAATATCCGCTGACGGATCGTCTTGCGATCACGTTGCGCGGCGAGAACCTGCTGGACGAGACGGTCGTGGATGTGTTTGGATACGGGGGGCCTGGCGCCGGTGTTCACTTGGGGTTGAGGCTGAAGTGAAACAGGGCGCCGCGGCTTTTTTCCTGATGGCGCTGGCCGGCTTCGCGCAGGCGGAGCCGGTCCGTTCGACGCTTGTATCCCTCGACTATTGCGCGGATCAGTTCGTGTTGGCGCTGGCCGACCGGGAGCAGATCCTCGCGGTATCGAAGGATGCGGGGCGCCGGTTCAGCCATCTGCGGGAGAAGGCTGCGGGCATCCCCCAGGTGCGCGCGGCGGCGGAAGATGTCATCGCGCTGAAGCCGGATGTCGTCGTGCGCAGTTTCGGCGGGGATAGCCGGGCGCTGGCGTTCTACGAACGGTTCGGCATCCGGACGGTGCAGATCGGTTATGCCGAGGACGTTCAGGGAACGGTGGATGCGCTCCGGGCGGCGGCGGCGGAAATCGGGCAGGGCCGGCGGGCGGAGGAGCTGATCGCGGCGATGCCGGGCCCGGCGCCGGACACGGGGCGTTCGGCGCTGTATGTCACGCCGGGCGGGGTGAGCGCCGGCAAGGGCACGATGATCGGGTCGATCATGGCCGCGGCCGGACTGTCGAACGCGAACACGGGCGAGGGCTGGACGGACCTGCCGCTGGAGCGGCTGGTTCAATCCCCGCCGGCGCTGATGCTGACGGCGTTCTTCGGCTTTGATGACGATGCGACGGACCATTGGTCGGTCTCGCGCCACCCGGTGATGCAGCGGTTGATGCAGGGCGCGCAGGTTGTCGCGATGAATGAAGCCCGGATCTCGTGCCCCGCCTGGCTGGTCGCGGAGGAGGCGCAGGCGATTGCGCAGGCGCTGCAATGAGCCGGATGACGATCATCCTCGTGCTGATGTCCGCCATGCTGTTTGCGGTATCGGCGCTCGTCGGCACCGCGCCGGTTTCGCTGGCGGACAGTCTTGCGGCCCTGGTCGGGCAGGGCGACGCTGCGACGCAGACGATCCTCTGGGAAATCCGTTTGCCGCGTGCAGTAGCAGCGTTTGCCGTCGGCGCGGCGCTCGGGCTGGCGGGGGCGGGGTTGCAGGGACTGCTCCAGAACCCGCTGGCGGAGCCCGGGGTGCTCGGTGTTTCCGCTTTCTCGGCGCTGGGCGCGGTGATCGCGATCTTCTTCGGCCTTGCGGCGGTCAGCAGTTTTGCGGTGCCGGTCGCGGCGATCCTCGGCGCCGGCGCGGCCACGCTGCTGCTTGCAGTTGCGGCGATGCGGGGGGCGGGCAGCATCACGCTTCTGCTGATCGGGATCGGACTGTCGAGCTTTGCGGGGGCGTTGATGTCACTGGCGCTGAACATGGCGCCGAACCCTTACAGCCTCTCCGACCTTGTGAACTGGATGATGGGATCGGTGGCGAACCGTTCGTGGGCGGATCTTGTGTTGGCCGCGCCGGCGCTGGCGCTCGGCGCCGCGCTCGTGCTGGCCGCGGGGCCCGGCCTCCGGGCGCTGAGCCTCGGCGAGGAGACGGCGGCGAGCCTTGGGGCGGATCCGCAACGGACGCGGCTGCTGGTGATCGGCGGAACGTCGTTGCTGGCCGGGGCGAGTGTCGCCACGGCGGGAACGATCGGTTTCGTCGGTATCGTGGCGCCGCATGTGATGCGCCCCTTCGTGGGGCATGATCCGCAGCGCTTGCTGGTGCCGTCGGCGCTGTTTGCGGGGATCGTGCTGCTGGTGGCGGATATCGGGATCCGGGTGCTGCCGTTCCAGCAGGAGCTGAAGCTCGGCGTGGCGGCGGCGCTGGTAGGCGGGCCGGTATTCATCTGGATCGCCGCCCGGCTGGGGAGAGCGCCGGCATGATCTCGGTGCAGGAATTGTCGGTTTCGCTCAGCGGGCGGCGGGTGGTGCAGGACATGACGTTCAATCTGGCAGCAGGCGAGTTCGCGGCGCTGACGGGACCGAACGGGGCAGGCAAGAGCACGGCGCTGAAGGCATTGGCCGGTGTCGCGGCGGCCGAAGCAGGGCGCATCGAGATCGCGGGCATACCGGCAGTTTCAATGGCAGCTTTGGCGCGGGCGCGCAGGCTGGCCTGGTTGCCGCAAGCGCGGCCAGTGGCCTGGAACCTGCGGGTCGAGGATGTCGTTTCGCTCGGGCGGTTTGCCGAGGCGCCGTCTGCATATGACCGTCTGGGTGCGGATGGCCGCGCGGCGGTGGACGGCGCGCTGGAGAAAGCCGATGCCGCGCACCTGGCGGGGCGCGCGTTTCAGGCCTTGTCGGGCGGAGAGCAGGCCCGCGTGCATCTCGCCCGGCTGCTGGCGAGCCCGGCGCCCTGCCTGTTGCTCGACGAGCCTTGCGCAGCGCTGGACATTGCGCACCAGCTATCGCTGATGGAAACGCTGGCGGCGGAGGCAGCGGCGGGGCGGGCCGTGCTGGTGGTGCTGCATGACCTGGAACTAGCGGCGCGGTATTGCCGGCGTGTGCTGGTGATGCAGGCCGGGCGGCTGGTTGCGGACGGGACACCGGACGAGGCGCTGTCCGGCGATGTGCTGGGGCGGGTTTTCGGGGTGCAGCGGAGCGCAGGAGGGCGATTTGTTCGCGGGCCGCGTTAGTCAAGGTTTAGGGATCACCGGGATAGGGTGTTTCCCAGATCACGAGGCCAGCCTGACATGCAGTCCAGTCCGAAACCGAGGGAAACCGCGCAGAATCCGGCAGGCGCGCCTGAAACCGCCTCGGTTTCCGAGGTCGGCGGCGTGGAGGGCGTGCCTCCCGGCATCGCACATGCCTCTCCGGCGCGGGCGCTGCAGGACCGTCTCGTGCGCGAACTGGTCCAGTCCAACCGTCCCAGGCTCTGGCATTCGGCCGGCCTGGTGATGACGGTGGTCCTGTCGCTCTGGGCCGCGGGCCTCATGCTTAACGCGGGCGTCTGAGCGCCGGAGCGTTTCCAGGTATTTCTGGCAGGCGACTTGCTTCAGCGTTAACAGGCCGTACCCCGGCCCTGCCATTCCAGGAGTTTTTTGATGCGTATCAGGAAAGCCGTTCTGCCGGTGGCCGGGCTTGGCACACGGGTGTTGCCGGCGACCAAGGCCATTCCGAAGGAGTTGCTGCCGGTGGTTGACCGGCCGGTGATCCAATATGTGGTCGATGAAGCCTTGGAAGCCGGGATCGAGCACATCATTTTCGTGACCGGCCGGGGCAAGGGCGC
>Ga0163144_10005637_pt1 | contig 27826 bp, 22 predicted proteins | sample OliLak19BULKMAT1_FD_123175 | JGI IMG/M metagenome (GOLD analysis project Ga0163144, IMG submission 123175) | Freshwater microbial mat bacterial communities from Lake Vanda, McMurdo Dry Valleys, Antarctica - Oligotrophic Lake LV.19.BULKMAT1 | ecosystem: Environmental > Aquatic > Freshwater >... | reverse complement strand
GGCGAGGAGGAGTCGATCGGCCAGGATCGCGACGTGATCTTCGCGGCCGGCTCCTATCTCGGCGCGGGTGCCCTGGCGAATTTCCTGCGTGAGCGCTCGAACCCGCTGAACCGAAACCGGTATATCCACACTAAGTTCATGCTCGTCGATCCACTGAGCGACGACCCGCTCGTCGTCACCGGTTCCGCCAACTTCAGCAAACCCTCGCAACGCACGAACGACGAGAACATGCTCGTCATCCGTGGCGACAAGCGCGTGGCCGACATCTACTTCGGCGAGTTCATGCGCGTTTTCGACCACCACTACGCACGCTACATCGTGCGTGTCCTCACCGACGAGGGCCGATCCGACCCCGAGGCCGGCTATCTCAAAGAAGACACCGCTGACTGGCTCCCGTCACATTTCAATCCGAAGAGCTACAAGGCCAAGCGCCGCAAGTACTTCGCGTCGCCGAAGAAGTAGCCGTGGTGCGGCGGTCGCAGCCGCAGCACCTGACTCCTGCGGTTCGTGTTCGTGTGCGGCCTACTTCATCTTCGCAACGGCGCGCCCCGCAGTAGTTGGCGGGCTTGCCGCCGTGCTTGCGGATCACGTCGAAGAGCGTCAGCCGCCAGCGCCGATCCTGAGACCGAGGTCGCCGTCGAACTCGTTCACCTTGCCCGCGACGCCGCGGTTGTGCCGGCCGAAAACGCGGTAGAAATGCCCGCAACTCGGCGCGGTGAGGCGGGGCGAGTCAGGGGCGAACTCACCGCTCATCTCCCAAGCACGTCGGCCACCTCGGCGATGACCCGAACCGCACCATCCTCCACTCCGGTCAGCACAATCGGCTGAAAGTCAGGATTCTCTGGCTTCAATGTAACCCGAGCGTGGCGCCAGGTGTCGCCGCTTTCGTGCTTCTCGCTCTCGTAGCGCTTCACGGTATAGCGGTCGCCGGTTTCCGGATCCGCGGAGTCCCGCAGCTGCACGAGGACGGTCCTGCCCTGGCGGGTGCCCTCGACCGGCGCGCGGAACAGGCAGTACGCGCCGTCGGGAATGGCCGGCTCCATGGACTTGCCGACCACCTGTGCGACGAACATCCCCGGCCGTAGGCGATGCCGCGTCTCGACCTCGACCCACTCGAAGCTACCGTCCTGGACGTGTTGCGGGTCACCGAAGGCTCCGGCCGCGGCCTCGAGTGGCACCAGCGGGACGCACGTGACGTAGCGATCTTTGGCCGACGGCTCGACGATCCGAAGCCATGGCGGCAGAGCAGTCGCTCGGTGGGCCCCCTCACCCGCATCGCTTCGCAGTCGCCGATACGCTTCCGACGCCATCCAAGTCGTCACGATCTTCTGGAACGGCTCGTCGTTCATGAAGCGGACGAAGATCTCTTCGTTCTGATCCATCCGTTCGACGAACAACTTCTGGAGCAGGTTCTTGAACACCAGCTCGAACTTGTCGCCGGGGTTCACGGCCGCGGCTTGTCGCAGTCCGTCGTCGGTCATCGCCGCGGCGACGATCTGATCGAAGAAGAGCTGATCGGCTTGGTTGAAGTCCGTTCCGAAGCGCTCGTTCACGACGTCGATGAGCTGGGAGAGCGGCACCGGCTGCGGCCCTACCACGCCACTGCCGACCTCCGTGGGGCCATCGAGCTTACGGGCCTCGCCTTCCGCGAGGGAGATCGAACCCTCGCTAATTTTCTGCAGCCGGTAGTACTCGAGCCGCACTTCGTCGTCGAACTGATATGCGGGGCCACTCTTGCGCCGCGGCAGCTTCGCCGCGAGGTGGCGCAGGAAGACGTAGAGCTGCTCGAGATCCGAGTCCTGGTACGGAATTACCTGGCTCAGGAAGCCATAGAGGTTCAGCAGCGCCTGCATCTTGCCGCGCCAGAGCTCCGCTTCCTCCTCGTTGTCCTTCTCTCGCACGCTGAAGCGCGACACCGCCGGGTCGAGCGCTGCGTTCATCGACTGATGATCCAAAGCGCTCTGACGCTGCTTCGGCTTGAAGTACACGGCGCAGAAACGCTCGACCTCCTCGTCCAGGTAGATCGCCGAAGCGTCGAGCTCGGCCTTGATCGCGTACATGCGGGCGGGATCGACCTCTTCGCCCATTTCCGCGCCCTCGTAGTAGACCTTGAAGGCCTCGCGGATCTCTTCGCGATCGTTCACGAAGTCGAGGACGAAGGTGTCCTCCTTCAGCGGATGCATGCGGTTCAGGCGCGACAGCGTCTGCACGGCCTGGATGCCTGCGAGTCGCTTGTCCACGAACATCGTGTGCAGCAGCGGCTGATCGAAGCCGGTCTGGTATTTCTCCGCGACGAGCAGCACCTGATACTCCTGTGTCGAGAACTTCTCGGGCAGCTCTTTCTCGGAGACGCCTCCGTTCATCCCCACTTCGGTGTAGGTCACGCCCGGGGCCTTGTCGTCCTGCACCATGCCGGAGAACGCCACCAGCGATTTGATCGCGTAGCCCTTCTCCCGGATGTAGCGATCGAAGCTTTGCTTGTAGCGCACCGCTTCCAGGCGTGAGCCCGTCACCACCATGGCTTTGGCCCGGCCACCGATCTTGTGCCGCGTGACCGCCTGAAAGTGTTCGACCATCACCTCGGTCTTCTGCGCGATGTTGACCGGGTGCATTTTCATGAATCGACCGAGGGCCTGCGCCGCTTTCTTCCGCTCGACGTGCGGATCTTCCTCGCAGGCCTTGAGCAGCTTGAAGTAGGTCGCGTACGAGGCGTAGTGCCTCAGCACGTCGAGGATGAACTCCTCCTCAATGGCCTGGCGCATGGTGTAGCGGTGCGCGGGTTGGCCATTGCGGCCGAAGACGGCGAGCGTCTTGTGCTTGGGGGTGGCGGTGAAGGCGAAGAAGCTCAGGTTCGCTTGCCGACCACGCTTGGCCATGCTGCGAAAGAGCTCCTCCATGTCGTCGCGGCCTTCCTCGACGGCGCGCTTCTTGGCCGCTGCCCGAAGATCCTCGCCGCCGAGGACCTCCTTGAGATCGGTGGCGGTCTCGCCTCCCTGCGAGCTGTGGGCCTCGTCGACGATGACGGCGCAGCGCCGGGTCGCAAGCGCGCCCGATCCCCTCGTCCCGCGCCCTTCCGCCAGCTTGAGCAACTGCCGCGAGACGAAGGGAAACTTCTGCAGCGTGGTGATGATCACCGGCACGGCGCTCTCGAGCGCCTCGGCAAGCTGCTTCGAGCTTTCGTCGATGCGCAGAACGACGCCGCGCTTGTGCTCGAACTGGTAGATCGTGTCCTGCAACTGCTGGTCGAGCACGACGCGGTCGGTCACCACGATCACGCTGTCGAAGACGCGTTGATTCGCGGTGTCATGCAGCGAAGCGAGCCGATGCGTGAGCCAACCGATGGTGTTGCTCTTGCCGCTGCCCGCTGAGTGCTCGACGAGGTAATTGTGCCCCGCGCCCTCGCTGCGCGCGGCCTCCACCAGCGTCCGCACCGCCTGCAGTTGGTGGTAGCGCGGGAAGATCATCGACTCGGTCTTGACCTTGCGGCCCTGCTCGTCGCGTTTCTCGTCGATCTGCAGGTGGATGAACCGGGCGAGCAGGTCGAGCAGGCTGTCGCGCTGCAGCACCTCTTCCCACAGATAGGCCGTGCGATAGGTGCGCCCAGCCGGGTCGGGCGGGTTGCGGGCGCCACCGTCGCAACCCTTGTCGAAGGGGAGGAAGTGCGTGGCGTTGCCCGCGAGCCTCGTCGTCATGAGGACCGCCTCGGTGTCCGCCGCGAAGTGCACCAGCGTGCGCCGTTTGAACTCGAAGATCGGCTCGCGCGGGTCACGGTCCTGCTTGTACTGCCGGCGCGCGTCTTCGATCCGCTGGCCGGTGAGCGGGTTCTTCAGTTCCACGGTGATGACCGGGACGCCGTTCAGGCTCAGCGTCACGTCGAGCGACTTCTCGGAGCGCGGCGAATAGTGAAGCTGGCGGGTCAGCCCCGCGCGGTTCGCGGCGTAGCGCGTCTCCAGCTCCGGATTCAGCTCATGGGCGGCCTTGAAGTACGCCACGTGCAGCGTGCGCCCATAGCACTTGAACCCGTGGCGCAGCGTCGCCAGCGCGCCGTTCTGGTCCATCCACTTGCACAGATCGCCGAGGATCTGCTCGCCCGTGCGCTCGCCGTGCAGCGCCTCCAGCTTGGCCCACTCCTTTGGCTGGGTTTCTTGGATGAAGCCGAGCACTACCTCGGGGAAGATCGCGCGCTCGCGGTCGAAGCCCGCGGGCGCGACGGCCGTGTAGCCGTTCGCGAGGAGGTGAGCCTCGATCACAGTCTCGAAGGCGGCTTCAGAGTGGCGCGCTTCGTTCATTCCTCCCCCGGGGCGCTCTGCTGCCGCGCCAAGAGCCCGCGCTCTCCTCCCAACCAAGTCCGCAACTGACGAGTACCCGGGCGGTGACCGTGCTCGGTCTCCATCACTTTACCCCCGCCAGGTCGAACTGGACGCCCAGATCCCTGAGCATGAAGAAGGTGTCTTTGTAGCTCACGCTGAATTGCGAGCAGACGTCCGGAAGCTTGATTTCCTTCTTGGACTCGGGAGCAGGCTGCTCGTTCGTGACGACGATGACCCCGTGAACCTTGGCGTATGCGACCAGCCAGCCGTCCGCCCCGGTGGCGAACTTTGCCTTGGCATAGTCGAAATACTGCGGGTGCCGCTGGGCCCACATCATGATTTCCGTGTACGCAGAGGCGACATCTTCACTATCGACTTCGAGGAAAAATGATCCGGGTAACTGGTTGGACACCCACTGCACCAGATCTTCGCTCTTCCTGCCCACGAGGAGCTCGTTGCGGACCCGGTCGATGCTGAAGATCCGGCCCTTATCGTGGTGGTTTAGCAGGCTCCGCCAGAATCCGGGGCAGATGTCGAACGCGTAGTATCGGTTCTTCGCCGTGATGAAGACGTCCGAATCCACGATGTAACGCCGCTTGTCCGTCACGGGAGGTCTGCCCCTTGGCGTCGCGCGTATTCCTGAAAGGCGCCCCCACGGAGGCCGGTGAGGTCGTAGGCATCCTTGAATCCTATGCGGCCCTCGAGCGCCGCCCGCAGCACATGAGTCATGAACAGCTCGCCGACCCGCGTATTCTGATTGTTGTAAAAGTCGCCCCCACCGACCTTCCGACTGCTGCGTCTGCGTTCCTGAGCAGCGTAGGCGTTGTAGAATTCGAAGAAGCTTGCGCGGTCGACCAACTGCAAATCGAGCGCCCGGCGTCCCGCAACAATGGGGCTGACCTTGAAGGCTCGGGCGAGCGTCTCAAAGGGACTGGCGTCGCGCCTGGCCTCATGCCAACGCGCTCTCAGCTCACGCGCCGGCACGAGGAATTCCGCGGCCGCCCGGTTGCACCAGTCTTCGACGTCGCTGCCGCCAGGAAACAAGCCGTCGAATCCGGAAAGGCCTTCCGCTCCGACCCACACGTGCGCGAGCTCGTGCGCGAGAGTGAACATCTGCGCCGATTTCGCATCCGCGCCGTTGACGAAGATCAGAGGAGCGTACGGGTCGCTCAACGCGAATCCGCGAAACTCCTCCACATCCAGCGTGCGATGCGTGTTGTTCCCCACGACACCGTTGATCACCGCCAAGACGCCGAGCCGCTCGGTCGCCCGACGCAGCCCACTCACGGCCTCCTGCCAGCTGTGGACCGTGGCCGCCCAATCGTCACCAAGTCCTACCGTGCGCCGCATTTCGCGCCCGGCTGCTTCGGGATCGTCGGCAAGGCGAGCGCTGCCCACGAACGCGAGCGCGTCGGCCTCGCTTTCGACGAGCGTGTCCCGAAGCCACGCCTGTCGGCGCTGCATCGCGTAAATAGTGTCGAGCAGGTCAGGGCTTGGCCTCTCTCTCGTCATTCCCGATACCGTTCGAAAGTCAGGAACCGGCAGACGTTCCTCCGGCGGCTCGGGCAAGAACAGATAGCCGATCGGGGTGTGCGTCGCCTTAGCGAGACTCTCCAGTTGCTTGAGCGTCGGTTGCTTCTCGCCGCGTACCCAAGCGGGAAGTTGCGGAATGCGGCGCGCGAGATTTCGTGGATCGTAGCCAGCGCGCTCACAGGCCCAGCGGAGCATCTCGGGTCGGATAGCGACGCGGGTCATCCGGCAAACTCGGGGATGGTGATCTGGCCGGTCACGGCAGCGGCGATGCGGGCGGTGCGGCGTTCCTTCACGCGCGTCAGCTCGAGCAGATGCGAGAACGACAGTTCTCCACGCTGGCGGGTCATCCATGCCCCGTCCTGCGATGGCAGCGACGGGGCCGACGACACGGCCGGAAGCGATTCGGCCGACTGCGGCTGCCAGATCCCGGCAGGCAAGCGAGATTCGCCAGACGGTGTCTGGTGAATCCCCAAGCGGGGCCAGGTCAGCGCGAGCTGTCGGTGGTCCCTGAGGTTCGAGAGCCCGAGCCCGCGAATGCCCCGGTTCAGAAAAGCCTGCGCCAGTGCGTCAATGGGCCCATCGCCGTAGCGAGCGCGATCCGCCCCCTCTTGCTCGTAGGCGACGATCCACGCCCCAATCAGCCAGTTCCGCTGAGTCAGGATCTCGCCGAGGGAACACGCAGCGGCATCGCGGGCCTTGGCCTGCACTGCTGCCAGCGCATCGGCCAGGCGGTCGAAGCCGGACCAGGGGCGGGGTTCGTTCATGGGCAATCCTCCCCAGTGACCCACACCCTCGGTTGCGTCGCGCGGATGAAGGCGAGCACCGATTCGGGAGAGATCGGACGCTCGCGATATAAGCCCTCGGACGCGACGGCCGTGTAGCCGTTCCCGAGGAGGTGGTTTCCGATGACGGTCTCGAAACCAGCTTCGGAGTGGCGGAGTGTAGTCATCGCTAGAGCTGCCCCCCTGTGCGCGGAGCAAGGTCTTCGTTGACGTCGAACGATGCAGCGTGGGTACCGAGAAAGGCCTCGCGCAACCTGCGGCGCATGTCGACGTCATCCGCAAAGACGGTCCACCATACTGAGAACTCGCCGCGGCCCGTTGCAACATCCACGATCAGCCCGCGCACCTGAACCGTATTCTGCGCTGCCAGGGTCTGGCGGCATCTTTCGGCTTTCTCCCACGCTTGCTGCCGTCGTAACCAGCGTTGGTCTGCCCTTGTCGGCTCTCTACCGGAATTCCCCGGATCCCGGTCCAGTCCCGTCAGCTGAATCGTCGCTTGAGCTTTGTCGACCAGCGGAGGCGCGAGCGCGGCATGTGGTTGCACAAGCCCACCACGCACGTACTGAAACGCTCGTAGCGTGTTGTCTACGTCCGGCCAGAAGTGCTCAACAAGATTGACTGGCGCATCGCCCTTGCTGGAATTGCAGTTGACGCAGGCGAGGAGGAAGTTCGACCAGTTCGTTCGCAGAGCGGGCACGTGAGACTTGGGCTGGACGTGCTCAATGGCCAAATTGGTCTCGATCTGCCGCTCGCAGTAGCTGCAGTAGTCGCCCAGGCGCTCCTGCAGATCTGGACCAGCGTCTTGGTATTTGGCGTACGCGGCGGGAGCTGCGCCTTTGTCAACGGGCCGCATCGCCAACCCCGCCACGCTCGGCCTCGCGCTCCAGCTTCAGCAGGGCCTGAAATGCCGGATCAACACTGAACGGCGCCGTAAGCTCGTTGAGACGCTGTTCAGCGGCACCAACATCGGCGGCGGCTGTCCCCGGCACGCGGAGGAGTCGAAAGTACTGCTCTGCAGCAGTCATCATTTGGCGATAGCGCTCACTCTTTTGCGGCATCGCGACACCCATCACGTTCTCGGCAATGTCTTCGATGCTCTTGTCGGCGTATTCGCCGAACTCCTCGGGGTCGAGATTGATCAATTCACCCGCGCGCAGTGACTGGATCACGAACGGCGAGTGTGTCGTGGCAATGAACTGGATGTTGGGAAAGGTCTCGCGAAGCTTCTCGCTCACATCGCGCTGCCACTTGGGGTGCAGGTGTAACTCCAACTCGTCGATCAACACCACGCCCGCGCCATGCAGCGGATTCGCTAGCACTTCGCGATCTGGATTAGCCAACGCCAAGCGCCGACCCAGATCGCAGATCAGCGCAAGAAACGAGCGTTCGCCATCGGACAGCTGCGACAGATTCAGAGGCACCCCACCCTTGTCGACCAGCAAGCGGAGCGGGTCTTCCTGCACACGCAGATTGTCGAAGCCGCCTAGAAAGGTGGTCAGTGCTCGAGAGATTGCGTCGACGGCGCGGTCACCGAGGTAGCTCGGGTTGTCGCGTCGCTCGTCGCGCTCCAATGCGATCGCGCTCCGATACCGGGCCATGAAGTCGCGGAAGTTTACGGTTCGGTTGAAGAGTGCTCCAGCGTAGGCGGCAGCCTGACCACGCGACACTGCGGTTGGCAATCTCTTGGGCAGTCGGTATCCGGCTCGATCGGTCGTGTAGTAGACGGCGAGAGGTGCTGCGTCATCGGCGCGACTGGGATCGCCGTAGGCGCTCCGCACCTCCCGCTTGACGGCAGCAGGTAGCTTGGTCGCGGAGATCCGACGGCGCTCCCGGTCGTAGGTGAGCTTGTACTCCAGCGGAATACCGGCGCAGGTGACCTTCATCCCCAATTCAGCGGAGGCCCCGCCATGGTTTACTTCCGACGGGGAGAGGGTGCGATGGCCGCTTTGCGCGGGAGAGACGAGCGGCAGAAAGCGCGAGCAGAGCAGCGCGAGTCCGTCGAGTAGTGCGGTCTTGCCTCTGCCGTTGATGCCCGCGACTACGGTGATGCGGTCAGCGAAGCGGAAGGCAGGCGGCTCGGTGTGGACCCTATAGTTGAGTAGCGTGAGCTCGCGGATCCTCATTGCGTCACGCCACCTCAACTTGCCCGGTCACCGCTGCAGCGATGAGGGCGGCTCGACGCTCCCTGAGCAGCACAATCGTGCGCTCATTCGCAAGCCGAAGATCATCGAGTCGAGTCAAGTCTACCCCGACTCGTTCCACGATTGCGCGCTGCTCCTCCACCGGCGGAACCGGAATGTACATCTCTCCAAAGTCGGAAAAGCGAATGCGTGGTGCGCGCTCACGTACCGCCGGACAGCTCGCCTGAATGAACCCGGCGAGCGCCATGATTCTCAAAAGATGCCCGTAGTAATAGCTGTCCACCTGCGCAGTCTGTGGGTCGCAGATAATGTACTCGGGCGAGCACTTGCCATCGGAATCCGACACGCCTATTGCGCCGGCAAAAGCGTCCATGGAGTGCAGCATTAGCTGGCCACTGCGGATTCCTTGGTATCCGAGCTCCAGGTTCGCATTCGTAAAGCCCTCTTCCCGACGGTTGCGACGTAAGGTCACCTGCCCGTCCCTGAAGCATGTGACCATTTCATCTTCGTCGCGAACGGGAAGCGCTGACTGCCGAAAGACAAATTTTGCGCGGTCAACCCGCCAGTGGTTCGGAATCGGGCCGAGCCAGGGGATGCCTGATTCGCGGAGAGGGGCGCGGGGGTCGAGGCCGCGGGTGACGGCGCGGGTGATGAGCGCCCGGCGCTTCTCGGCCAATAGCCGGAGCACCCCCTCCTTTGCAGCAACCAGTGCCTCCAGCCGCGCCGTCTCGCGGTCGAGGTAGACGGCGATGGCGCGTTGGCGCGTAAGCGGTGGCGTGGGAAGCAAGATGCTGCCCATCTTGTCCTGAGTCAGCTTGTCACGCGTGCTGCCTTCGATCCAAGGGCCGAAGTCGGTTGCATTAAGCGCGTGAACGACAAAACGCGGCTCAAGCTTCTGGTCGATCCTTAGAACGTGAATGTGGTTGTTCACCCAGATCTTGCCGTCAACGAAGAACGCGACAGGCTTTGCCTTGTCGAAGAACGGCGCTCCATCCTCTCCCAGGAGTACCAACGGCTCATGAAACAGGTACTCGTCGACGTAGTCGACAATCCCGTTTGCACCCCAGTAAGGGTAGTCACCTTGTCTCTTTGTGCGTTCCTCCGCGTTCAACGGAACGCGTTTGCCATCAAGGCAAGTCGATCCGTAACGCACCGGCGTTGCAATCCATCCGTCGGGAAGCGGCGGTAGCAGTCGTTCGGCGGCGGAGCTCACTCCGTCACCTGCCGCAGCAGCCGCATGATCTCCTCTTCCGCCCACTTCAGCTCCGCATCGATCTCCTCCAGCGGCCGCGGCGGTGTGTACTTGTAGAACTGGCGGTTGAAGTTGATCTCGTAGCCCACCTTGTCCTTGGATCGATCCATCCAGGCATCGGGCACGTGCGGGAGCACCTCGCGCTCGAAGTAGGCGTCGATGTCGTCCTCGAGTGGCACGTTCTCGAAGTCACGCAGGTCGGCGTCCGGCTCGTATCCGTCGTCGCGCCCACCCTTGGCGGCCGGCTCGGCCGAGGGGTCCTTCTGCGTGAAGACGCTACGGAAGAGCTTCTGCTCGGTCGCTTTCCAACGCGACTTCCGCGTGTGCAGCACGTCCGCGATGCGGCTCCACGCCGCATTCCAGTCGCGCTGCGGCCCGCGGCCCAGCGCCTTGTCGATGGCTTGTACGTCGTCGAGCAGGTGCGGGCACGCATCGAGGAAACGAGCCTTGTCTTCCGGCGTCATCTGGTACCGCAGGCGCAGGGGCCGCTCGACAGTGACGCGCGTGTAGCCGAAGTCGGCGTTGGCGAAGATCTTCGAGGTCTCGCCGTCGCCCTGCCGGCCGTAGAGCTTCACGATCTCATCGATCTGGGCGCCCGTGATGTGGCGGCGCTTGTCGCCGAGGCTGCGCTTGTTGTCTTCGCTGCCGCCCGCCGCCCAGACGGCGCGCGCGTCGAGCAACTGGATCTTGCCCTTCCGCTGCTTCTCCTTGCGGTTGGTGACGATCCAGACGTAGGTGCCGATGCCGGTGTTGTAAAACATCTGCTCCGGCAGGGCGACGATGGCTTCGAGCCAGTCGTTCTCGATGATCCACTTGCGGATGTCACTCTCGCCCGAGCCCGCGCCGCCGGTGAAGAGCGGTGACCCGCTGAAGACGATGGCGAGGCGCGAGCCGTGCTTGTGCTCGGCCGGGCGCACGGGCTCGAACTTGGCGACCATGTGCTGCAGGAAGAGCAGCGAGCCGTCGTTGACGCGCGGTAACCCGGCGCCGAAGCGGCCGTCGAAGCCGCGCTTGTCGTGCTCCTGCTGGATCTCTTTCTGCTGCTTCTTCCAGTCCACGCCGAAGGGCGGGTTGGTCAGGAAGTAGTCGAAGCTGTCGTCGGCGAAGCGGTCGTCGGTGAAGCTGTCACCGAAGCGCACGTTTTCGCCGCCGCCATTGTGGCTGACTTCCTTCATCAGCATGTCGGACGCGGCGGTGGCGAAGGCGCGCTTGTTGTAGTCCTGCCCGTAGACGTAGAGCTGCGCTTCCGCGTGATGCTGGCGCAGGTAGTTCTGCGCCTCGGCCAGCATGCCGCCGGTGCCGCACGCCGGGTCGAGGAGCTTCCGCACCGTGCCGGGCGTGGCGAGCAGCTCGTCGTCGTGCATGAAGAGGATGCTGACCATCAGCCGGATCACTTCGCGCGGCGTGAAGTGATCGCCCGCCGTCTCGTTGGCGAGCTCGTTGAAGCGGCGGATCAGGTTCTCGAAGATCAGTCCCATCTGCTCGTTCGGCACCGTGTTCGGGTGCAGATCCACGTCGCAAAACTTGGAGATGACGAGGTAGAGGATGTTCGCCTCGCGCATCCGCTCGATCTCGGCTTCGAACTCGAAGAAGTCGAAGATGCGGCGCACGTTGGCCGAGAAGCCTTTGATGTAGCTGACGAGGTGCTTCTCGATGTTGTCGGGATCGCCCTTCAGCTTTTCGAAGTCGAGCGGCGAGTGGTTGTGGAAGCGCTGACCGGCCGCTTGGTTGAGCGCGGAGTCGAGGGCGTCGCCTTCGAGCTTGCTGCCCTTGCGCCGTTCGTGTGCGGCCAGGACCTTGGCCTTCGTCGGCGCGAGCACGCAGTCGAACCGGCGGAGCACGGTCATGGGCAGCATGACGCGCTCGTACTGTGGCGGGCGGTAGGGGCCGCGCAGGAGATCGGCGATCTGCCAGATCAGGTTCGAGAAGTAATTGTGGTCAGGCATTGATGGGATGGTCTTCCTTCGACTCGGTTATTGCCGATGCACTCAGACGCCTAGCGCCGCTACGTAGACCCTTCGCTGCGGCGCCTCAAGCAGCGCGCGGGAACGACGGCTCCTCAGCGCGCCAGCAACAGGGAGAGCGCGCTCAGTACTTCGAGCACCACGACCGCCCGCCGGTATGAAGCCCAACCGGGCCGCGCGCGATGCGGCACCGAGCGCGATCAGCGCGCGAAGCGCTCGGCGCGATCCCACATGGCGACGTACGCTGCGGCCGAACGAAACAGCGACGCCTCGACCGAGGGTGGGGCGCCGACGTTGCGGAGGTCCGCTATCAGGTCGGGCACGAGCCCATAGTGGGCAAGACCCGCGGTATTGAAGTCGAAGGCCCGCGTTCCTGCGCACGCACGCACCAGCGGCCGGCCATCGACCTCGACCGAGGCGTCGTACGGCACGGGGCGCTCCTGCGGAGCGCCCCGACTGCGGCATGCGTCCGACCCGAAACGCGGACCAGGCTGCTGCGGAAAGCCGTTGAAGTCAGTGCCGAGTCCCACGGCCGATCGCGATCCAAGCGCATGCGCCACGTAGATGAGCGATTGGGCAAGCGAGCGCGTCGAACCGGGGCAGTCGTTCGCTACTGGACCGCCCCCGGCCCGCTCCACGTCCCCTTGGTTCGTCAGTACGCCCACGACACCTCCCGAGACCCGCACCGCCTCGAACGTCGCGCGCGCGCGATGCATCTCGGCGCGCTGCTCGTTCCAGCGTGCCTCGGGGTCGTCGTGGATCGCTTCGCGATGCAGCTTCAGTTCGCGCGGCCACGTATGCGACAGCATGACCGGGTAGGTAGTTCCCGTCATGGCGAGTGTATCGGCGATGGCGGCGTCCGACATGTGCTCGAGATCGATCAACATGCCGCGCGTCATCATGTTCCGGATCAGCCCGCGTCCGAGGTCGGTCAGGCCGCGGGCATTGCAATGCGCCGGCACGGCGGCGAGCTTCCGGCGATCGGGCGCATACCAGCGTCCGCGATGGAGGAACGAGAGCAGCTTCGCCGCCGTCGGAACGGCCTCGCCGCCGCGGAGCTGCCATTCGACGCCGTCGCGCCGACAGTCCCGGATCTCCTGGTAGCGGCCGCGGAGGTAGTAGTGGCTCGCGCTCAGGCGCTCGTCGTAAAGGGCACTGCCGGCGAACGCCGAGTCCACCAGGTGGACAGGACTCAGCTGGCGGTAGCCCCAGGCGTAGTACTCGTCCAGGCGTGCCACAACGTCCGCGGCGGTGCACGACCCGGGCGCGCAGTCGAAGAGCGTATCCATCTCGGCTCCCAGCACGATCGCGAGCCGGTTGTCCGCAATGATGCGCCGTGCGTCGGCCGCCGAACGGGCGACCTCGAGCCAGCCGCCCTCGTGCATGCGGATCCAGGATTCCATCGCGAGCACGGCGTCGCGGTAGCGCCGCGCGACGTCGTGATCGTTGCAAGACACCGGATGAGCAGTGAAGTCGCAGAGCGGCTCGGCGTTGGTCGCCGTCACGACGAGCAGCCGAAGCCCGTAGCGATACGCGCGATACACCCAGTCGACGTACATCTGCTGGTGGGTATGCGTGCTCCAGGAAGGCCACGTCGTGAAATCGGGATAGCCGTCCGACGCGTGTGGAGCGTCCTCGATGGCATCCACGACGAGCGCGGTGACCGGATGCCGCGCGCTCGTGTGGGTACAGGGCGCGAGCGCGTGCGCCATCGCCGCCGGCTCGGCCTCGGGGACGAAAGCCTTGCCCGCGAAGAGCGCGCCCCCGAAAGCGAGCTCCGAGAACATGTGCGCGTGATAATCGCCGATGCCGCGAAGCGGATCGCCCGCACGGGGCGGAAGCGGAGCACGCGGGGCCATTGTGCAGACCCCGGCGCCGCGTGGCGGCGGCACGCGAGGCGTGCACGCGGCCGCGAGCACCGCCGCCACCACGAGCCAGATCGTGCGTCTCACGGGGAGCCGCAGTGGTGGGATGCGGGTGGGCGGAGGACCGCCACGACCGGCGTGTGATCCGAAGGACCGTGCGGCAGCAGACGAGCGTTCACCACGTCGAACGAGAAATCGTGAAAGATGAAGTCGACGTACGACGCGATCGGTCCAAACCCGGTCGGCCAACAGCGGTTCCACGTGACGCGCCCGCGAAGGCTGGAGATGGACTCCGACACGTCGGCGTACCCGTGACGTCGCAGCATCTGCACGGCAGCGCCGTTCGCAGGTTCATTGAAGTCGCCGGCGACGATCGTCGGAAGGCCGGGATTCAGATTCAATTCGTCCAACAGTGTTTCGATCTGTCGGAGACGATCGCGCGCGTGAGGGATCCAGCCAAGGGGGTTCGTGTTCGCTGGAGCAAGGTGGACGGCCGCGATCTGGACTACGCCATGCGGGGTCTCGATTCGTGCGGTTACGAAGCCGTTCGGCACGCGGTTCTCATCGACTCGGCAATCCGGCTCCGTGACGAAACGAAAGGTCGACGCGATCGCGGGATACCACGGGGGGTGATCCGTGCGATCAGCAGTCGGCTTCGAACCGCACCAGTAATAGTGGAATTTGCGATTCGTCAGCTGCTCCCGGAGGCCCGCGTCCAGCGTGGGGGTAACCTCCTGCAGCATCACCACCTGCGGGTCGGCTTGCAGAATCGTTTCCAACGTCGCGGGGACGTTCCCTTGTTTCAGGAACACGTTCCAAGTGAGCACCGTGATGAGGTCGGACGACGGCCGGGTGGCGTTCGGTGCGCCGAGTTGCGCCGGCGGAACGCATCCGAACGTCGCCGTCACCACGAGAGCAACGGCGGCAATCGCGCGCGCGTGCGTCATCGGGGGTGAACCTCGACCTTCACGTCGAGGTTCAGCCAGTTGAGGAACCGGAATGTACACTGATCGGGCCCGAGCTCGAGGAGACAGAAGCCCGCCGTGAACAAGTCGCTCCGCGGATTGCGGGCGCCGCCCACGGTCGGAAACCGCGGTGCACGGTCGATCCAAGCGGCGCGTGCGGCAACGGGCACCAAGTGCTCACGCAGGTCCGCAGGGTCGAGCACCAGGCGCTCGACGGGATAGCCGGCGTTGCCGATGCAGTAGCCGTCGAACGCCAATCCGCGTGTGCCGCTCGCCGCCCGATCCCAGCGGGCGCAGTAGTGCTCGTCCCCCCAAAACCAATAGTCGATGGTCGCGCCTGCCCGCGTCGCGACATCCTTCACTTGCTGGAGGAGCGCGGTCCCGGATCGTTTGCCGAGGCGGAGGGGCTCGTGTTGGCTCAGGAGGATCGTGGTGCGTCGCGGGTTCGACTCCCGGGCGGCGCGCAGTTCGCCTTCCAGCCACAGCTGATCCTGCTGCTGCAAGAGCTCGCCATCGTGCTTCCAGTCGTACGCGGTGTCGATCGCGATCACGGCATAGTGATCGCCGAAGAGCGAGAAATAGCTCGATTCCTGCTCCTGGCCCGCCGGATCTGCTTCATGTTTGGCGGCGATGTAGTCGAAGTACGGCTGGCCCCCGCAGAGCATCTCATGGTTGCCGTTCATCGCGAACGTGCGGCTCTTCGGCAGAATCTGAGCGAGCGGCGCGGCGAGATGGTCTCGGACCTCGGGCTGGATCCCAGCGTAGTACACGTCGCCGAGATGGATCGCGTAGTGCGGAGCCGCGTTCGCGATGTGACGCGCGATGTGCCGGGACGGACCCTCGCCAGTCGCGAAGTCACTGAACAGGGCGATGCGTACCGTATCGTCGCCACGAATCGGCAGACCGGCGCGGTCTTGCATGACGTAGCGGAAGGGGCGGCCCGGGGAATGGGTGGGTCGTGGCGCGGTTTGCAATGTGCCCCGCTTCTGCTGCAGCCACCACTTCGCGCAGTTGGCGACCCATCCGTCCAAATCACCCACGGTCTCGAACTCGTGTCGTGACGGATCGATCGGGATGTCGGGATATATCGTCGCCCCCGGAGGCGGCGTCCACGCACCCGTGCCCGCGGCCCGTTCGGAACGTGCCGTGTTCCTCAGGGCCCTGGCCGCCTCTGGGTGAATCAGCGCAGCCTTCAGACGGGCGACCGACATGTGAACTTGCTCTTCGTCGACGTGGCGGCGAATCGTGGTCCCCATGACCTCGAGCGTCCCCTTGGGGTCACGTTCGAGCTCCGCTTCGAGCTCGTCGAGATCGTTCGTCGTGACGTTCGTCGGCGGTTTCGGCGGCAGCATGCTCATCGGGGGCGAAATTCCTTTCTCGGTGGTGAAGCGTAGACGAGGAGAGCTAGCGACTGGTCGTCGTACGCGTCAACGAAAGCGGCCGAGGATACGGCATCCTCGAGCGATTGCGTGCGCCATAGTGAAGCGGCGCACGTCGCCCTCGGGAGGGTGATGCTCCGGAGCCGCCGGCTTCGTCGGACAGGCGTAACCGGGAGCCGTCCATGAGAGCTTCCCCAGCGCCCCGACACGCGTCACCTTCCGCCAGAGTGTCGGCCGGAAGTACTACCGACCTTGTCAACGCGAAGGAGAGATGTCGGCCGAGTGTCGGGTCAAACCGGAGCATGCGCTGAGCATGCGCTGTGGCCCCACTCGACGATTTGCGTTGACTCGGCCGTCACCACGCGTGCTAGCGACTGATGCTGAGCAATCACGCTCCAGGGGGTGCCGTCATGTCACGAATCTCACGGGGAGCCCGGCGCCGCAGCCGGAGGAGTACGCCGCGAATCACGTCAAGCTGAAGTACCTCAATACGGGGCCCGGAAGCGGCGACGACAGGCCCGAGATCAACAAATCACTCTTCGTTGCTCCGGGGCTCGAGTTCGACCCGCTCACGACGCACACCGTCCACTTCACCCTGAAGGAGAACACGATCGCCGGACCCGTGATGTGGACCGCGACGGTGCCCCCGAGCGCGACGCTGTGGACCGTCACCGTCCTCGGCAACGGCAACATCCGCTGGCGCTACAACGATCCGACCGCGACCTTCGGCCTGAAGAAGGCGCAGATCATCCGCTACGCGAGCTTCCCCGACTTGCACGTCTGGACGTACGCGCGGTTCGTGAACCAGAACGTCACCAATGCACCGCTCACACCCAACGTCGACAACGCGCACCTCATGATCGAGATCCAGAACGGCGGGGTCGGCGTCTGCTACGACGGCGCCAGCAATCGCTGCACGGGCAACGGCAACACCCAGAACTGCAAGGTCTGACCGATCCGGAGGTCGGGGGCGCGCCGGCCGCGGCGCACCCCGACCGCTCGGATCGCATTCAGCTCCATTCGGCGACGGTGCCGATCGCCCAGCGATAGCCGATCACGGCACGGAGATACTCGGCCTTGGCGCTCACGAGCCGGGTCGCCGCCTCGGCCGCGGCGCGCTCGCGGAGATTGACCACGAGGAGCGAGCTCTCCCCGGCATCGAAGCGCTCCCGTTCGGCCTCGGCGAGGCGACGCGCGAGCATCGCCTCCTGGTCGACCGTGGCGTGGCGCTCGAGTGTCAGCTCGAGGCCGACGATCGCACGCTCGACGTCGGCGTCGACCGCGCGGCGCGCCGCGAGCTGCTGGAGCCACGCGCGGTTCGCGGCGATGCGGGCGAGGGTGCGCTGGGCGTTGGGCTGCCGGAACCAGAGCGGGTGCGTGATGCCGAAGCCCACCTTGAACTCGTCGGCGTCCGGTGATCCGAGGTCGGGCTGGATGGTCTCGGCGAAGGCCTCGACGCTCGGCCACCAGAGCTCGTCGGCGAGCTCGGCATCGACCTCGGCGCTGGCGAGGGCGAGCCGAGCGCGCGCGATCTCGGGCCGGCGCCGCTCGGCCTCGGCCCGCTCGGCGGCGATCCGCGTCCGCTCAACGGCGGCCGGTGCGGGCACCGGCTCCGGGATCCCGACGAGATCTTGTGGACTGCCGTCGCCGTTCCATAGGAAGACCGACGCGTCGATGGCCGCCTGCTCCAGGACGCGACGCGCCTGGAGCACGTCACCCCGCCGGCGCGCCAGCTCCTGGGTCGCCTCGACGGCCTCGATTGGGGCCGCCTCGCCCTCCGCCACGCGTCCGTCGACGAAGGCGGCGCGCCTGGTGGCGAGCGCCAGGATCTCCTCCTGGACGGTGAGGATTTCGGTCGCCTCCGACCACTCGCTGTACTTGACGGCGGCCGCCCGCACGAGGTTGTTGATTTCGAAGCGGCGGACGGCCTCGGCGAGCTCGGGGCGGAGCTCAGCCTTCGAGAGCGCGGCCCGACGGCGGTCGGTGCGAATGCCCTGCAGCAGCGAGAGCGCGACGCCGACGCGCGATTCCCCGTCCTCCGGCGTCACTTCTTCCGGGTCGACGTTGGTGCCGACGTTACGCCGGTAGCCTGCATAGACGCGCGGCCCGAAGAGCCACGGCAGCGGTTGCTCGATCACCGTGTCGGTGCGGTCGGCCTTGCTGCGCTCGTCCTTGCGCTTGAAGTCGGTCTTGCTGCGGAGCACGGGGTCGAAGGCACCCTGGGCGGCGAGGAGCTCCGCGCCGGCGACGTCGCGCTCGAGGTCGGCGGCGCGCGCGGTCGGGTGGGCCGCAAGAGCGCGCTCGAGAAACTGCGCGAGCGTGACGACGCCCGGCACGTCGGCGACGGCGGACCGGGCGGTACCAAGCACCATGAGGAACGCGAGCGCGAGCGCCATCGCCATCACACCCCGCCTGCTCATTTCCCTTTCCCTCCCGCGACCGGCGCGCGCACGGGGATGGTCGGGGGAAGACCGTTCAGCTGCCGCCAGACCTCCCAACCGACCCGCACCTCCTGGAGCAGCACCCACGCCGATGCCGAGGTGCCCTGGCGCAGGAACCGCCGCGGCGGCCACGCGGGCTCGGCGGGGTCCGGCACGACGAGCACGCGATAGCGGCCCGTCCCGTCGTCGATCGCGTCCACCACCGCCACCGTGCCACCGTAGGTTCCGATGGCGACCGAGGACCAGCCCGAGACCTGGAGCGCGGGGAAGCCCGCGAACTGAAGCCGCACCCGCGCCCCCGGCTCGATGAGCGCGGCGTCGAGCGCGCTCACGAAGATCTGCACCGCCACGTCGTCGGTCGCCGGCACGACGAGCGCGAGCTCGTGCCCCTCCGAGACGGTCTCGCCCGGCCCGGCGCTCGCGATCCGCACGACGGTCCCATCGATCGGCGCGCGCACGACTCCGGCATCGGCGCGCGCCCGCGCGTTCCCGGTGCGCAGCGCCGCCTCGGCGATGACCGCCTCGGCGACCGCCCCCGCGCGCGCCTCTTCCTTGCGGAAGATCTCGAGATCCTGTGCCGATGCGGCCCGCGTCGTCCGCGCCCGGACGAGATCGGCCTCGGCCTTGCGCAGCGCCAGCACCGCCGTCTCGAGATCACGAGTCGCGACTAGCCCCTTCCCCGCAAGGCGCTGGGCCCGCCGCTCGCGCACGCGCGCCGTCTCGCGCTCGATCACGGCGTTGCCTTCGGCCGCGTCGGCCGCGGAGAGGCGCTCGGCCGCCTGCCGCGTCCGCTCACGCGCCGCCTCGATCGTGAGGCGCTGCCCGTCGATCGTTGCCTGCTGCACCAAGCCGAGCTTCTCGGCGAACTCTGGATCCATGAACGTCGGGTTCAGATCGCGGAGCTCGGCGACCACGTCGCCGGCCTTCACGTCCTGCCCCTCGACCACATGCCAGCGGACGATGCGCCCACCGATCTGCGCCTCGATCTTCTGCGCGCGGACGCCGGGGTCGAAAGCCGTCACCGTCCCCGAGCCGGCGGCGGTCTGCCGCCAGGGCAGCAGCAGGGAACCAAGCGCCAGAGCCAGGAGGGCGAGCAACAGCAACGCGAGCGAGCGGGCGCGGCGGGGCGAGCGCACGAGCTGCAACGCGACCGCGCCGGCGTGCCGGGCGCGCGCCTCGGTGCCGAGAAGCTCGCGCTCGACTGCCTCGGGCTTCAGGACGAGAGCGCGCTCACCCACGGCGAGCCTCCGACTCGGCGAGGCGGCCGTCGCGGAGCTCGAGCGTTCGGCTCGACCGCTGTCCGAGCCGAGGGTCCTGCGAGAGGTCGATCAGCGTCCACCCCGGTTCGCGCCAGAGCGCGTCGAGGAGACGCCGGTGGAGATCGGGCGGAAGACCTGCGAGGGCGTCGTCGACGATGAGGAGACGCGGCCGGCCGACGATGGCGCGCGCGCAGAGGATGCGGGTGCAGACCGACTCGCTGAGATTCGCGCCGGTCGCCGGCAGCGGGGTCTGGAGTCCCTCCGGGAGCCTGGCGATCTCATCGGAGAGCTGGGCCGTGGCGATGGCCCACCGGACGTCCGCGTGCGGCAGCGGTCGCCCCATGGTCACGTTCTCTTCGAGCGTGCCTTCGAAGATCTGGTCGCGGCGGCCCTCGACGACGCCGACCTGAACCCGCAGCGCCTCGGGGTCGAGCGTGCGGACGTCGACGCCATCGAGCTCGATGAGCCCGCTCGCCGGCTCGTGAAGCCGCGTCACGAGCGCCACCAGTGAAGACTTACCGCGGCCGATGAGGCTCACGCGCTCGCCCGGAACGATCGTCGCACTCACACCGTCGAGCACGGGGCGGCGGCCCTCGTACGAGAAGACGACGTCTTGTAATCGCAGCGCGGCCGGTCCGGCGGGAAGCACCGGCGTCCCGCGCGCCGCCTCCCGCTCGAGCGGCATCTCCGTGATGATCCCGAGCTTGTGGAGGGCGGTGAGGAGGTCGTACACGTGCTCGAGCTGGGCCACGAGCTTCTGGAGCGCGCTCGCCAGGTAGAGCACGACGACCTCGGCAGCGACGAACTGGCCGAGGGAGAGCTGCTGCTGAATCACGAGGCTGCCGCCGAGGAAGAGCGCGCCCACCACCAGAAGAGCACGGAACACCTCGGATCCGACGAGTTGCCGCGCCAGCACCCGGAAATGGGCGTGCCGCGCCAGGACGTACCCGGACGTCAGCGCGTCGATGCGCTCGAACACCCGCTCGGGGTTGCCGGCGAGCTTCATGGACACCCGACAGCGCGCGACCTCCTCGAGCCAGTTCGCGACCGCGTACTTGTTCGTCGACTCGGCGAGGCTCGTCGCGAGGCCGCCGCGCCCCAGAACGCCGACCACGAACGGCAGGAACAGGAGGACGATCAGGTCGAAGACGAGGAAGATCGGGTGGTACGCCGCGAGCAAGAGCAGGCTGAAGAGCACGGTGAGGGCCGCCGACGAGCCGTCGAGCAGCACCTTTCCCAGGGTCTTCTGGAGCGTCAGCACGTCGAAGAAGCGATTCACCAGCTCGGGCGCGTAGTGCTCGGCGAGCGCGTCCTCGCGAATGCGCGGCAGCCGGTACGCGACATCGAACGTGGTGCGCACAAAGAGGCGGCGCTGGAGGAGATCCACGACGTAGCGCTCCATGACGAAGAGACCGCCGCCGGCCAGGAGCCCGACCAGGACGAGCCCGCAAAGCACCCAAAGGTTCGGCGTGAGGACGCCGAACGCGACCGTGTTCACCACCGCCTGGGTACCGAGCGGCAGCACCAGCGCGAGGAGCCCGCCGAGCATCCCGTAGACGGTCACGACCCCGATGTCGCGCCGCTCCAGCATGAGGAGGCGCCAGAGCTGGCCGAGTTCCCGTCCGGTGGGACCGTGATCGGAGTCTAGTGTCGGCGCGGACGCAACACTGGATGTCGAATGTAGGAACGTCATTTCCGGAATCGACTAGCCGACGACTCCCCCCCTATGCAAGACACGATGAACGGAAAGACGCCCGGCGTTTGGACCTTCCTCACCAAACACGCGCACGTGCCGGCAGGCCGCGGGCCCGTCGACCCGCAGGTTGTCGTCGCCGCTCCGGAGGCGCAGGTCGGGCACGATGACATCGTTGGTTACGGAAGCACGCTGTTCGTTCATCGCGCTGTTCGCGGCCATGGCCCCATCGCGAGGAGCTCGTGTTCATCCCGCGCGAGCACCGTCTTCAGCAGCGGGTGTTGGAAGCTTCGCTCGACCGTGATGGCGTAGAAAGTCTCAAAGAGCCCCGGCACCTCGCAGTGCTCGTGCAGCACGCCTTCGCGGAGCTCGTCCCGCACCACGATGGACGGCAGCAAGGCTAGCGCACTCGTATCGCGCGCCAGGAGCCGCATCGTGGCCATATCGTCCACCTCCGCGAGGATGCGGACGCACACGCCGAGCTGCTCGCATAGGGCGTCGAACTCCGAGCGAATAGCGCTCTCCCGGCCTGGAAGGATCATTGGCGCGTCGACGATACCGTGGGGGAAGCGGAAGGACGTCTGGCGCTTCGACCCGACGATGCTGACCGGCTGCCGGGCGATGCGCCGGCAACGCAGCCGACCGCCACCTTCGCGCGAGGGCTGCCGGTTCGCGAGGACGAGGTCGACCGCGTGGTCTTCGAGCCGAAGACAGAGATCGGCGAGCACACCCGACTCGAGGCACAGGCGCACGTCGGGTTGTTCGAGGAGCGGCTTGACGAATGACTCCTGGAAGTTGCGAGACAGCGTGGCGACAGCTCCGATCCTCAGCACTTGCGCGCGCTGCCGGCCTTGCTCGAGTGTTGAGACCAGCTGGCTGCCCACGGTGAAGATGTCCTCCGCGTAGGCGAGCGCGATCTTCCCGGCCTCGGTGAGCACGAGTCGGCGCCCTTCTCTGAGAAACAAGGCTCCACCCAGCTGTTCCTCCAGTTGCTGAATCTGAGAAGACAGCGCCGACTGCGCGACGCGTAGTCGCGACGCCGTCCGCGTCAGGTTGCCGTCCTTCGCGACCGCCCAGAAGTAGCGAAGGTGGTGGAAGTTGATCTGTTCGACACTCAGCATCATTCTGTTAAAGCGAACGTCTTATTATATTCTATGTATTTTTCAAGAACATCCATGGCCGGTATAGGGGCGTCCATGAACACACCCGCTGAGTGGTCGGTCGTTGTCCAGGTCATCGCGCTGATGATTCCTGCGACCCTCGCCCTTGCCGCGATTGTTTCGCCCGGACGAGCCGCCCTCGCGAGCGGCGCGGCGCTGGGGCTCGTGCTTCTTTTCACGCTCGGTGCGGCTCTCACGGACGACAACACGCCCGCGGGAGCGGGGACGAACCTCGGGGTCAGTGTCGACGCGCTCACCTGCGTGATGCTGCTTCTCGTGAGCACCATCGGTTGGGTCATCGTCCGGTACTCACGGACTCATCTGCACGGCGACCCTGGGCTCTCCCGGTACCTCCGCTGGCTGTTGTTGACTCTGGGCGCGGTCACCGCGCTCGTCGTCACGAACAACCTGCTCGTCTTGGCGCTGGCATGGGCCGCGACGAGCCTCGCTCTGCACCAGCTGCTGACGTTCTATTCCGACCGCACCGCTGCGCTCGTGGCGGCGCACAAGAAATTCTTGGTCAGCCGGTGCGCTGACGTGTGCCTCTTGGCCTGTCTCGGGCTCACCCATGCCACCGTTGGCAGCCTCGAGCTTGACCAGATTGCCGCCTGGGCGGGTTCGCATCCGGACCTCACGCCCTCGATGCAGGTCGCCGCGGTGCTCGTGGTCATCGCAGTGGCCCTCAAGTCCGCGCAACTCCCGTTTCACGGCTGGCTGACGCAAGTGATGGAGGCTCCCACGCCGGTGTCCGCCCTCTTGCACGCCGGCGTCGTGAACATCGGGGGCTTCGTGCTGATCCGGCTGGCACCTTGGATGGCACACGCCGAGCCTGCGCGGTTGCTCCTCGTCGTCATCGGGCTCGTCTCGACCATCGTTGCGGCCCTCATCATGACGACCCGGGTCAGCGTGAAGGTCGCCCTGGCGTGGTCCACCTGCGCGCAAATGGGTTTTATGCTCGTGCAGTGTGGCCTCGGCCTTTGGCACCTGGCGTTGCTCCACCTGGTCGCGCACTCGCTCTACAAGGCGCACGCTTTCTTGAGCACGGGGACGGCCGTCGATGGCTGGCGTCTGCGAGCCTTGGCGAAGCGACCGTCCTTGCCCTCGGGGCGTCGCCTCGGCGTTGGGGTCCTCGTGGCGGCCGGCACCTCGGCTCTGTGTGTCGCCGTCATACAGCAGCTCGCGTGGGCGCCACCTGGCGATCTCTCCGTTCCGGTGCTCGCGATCCTCGTCAGCCTCTCGATGATCCCGCTTCTCGCCCGGACGACGGCCGGCATCGTGTCCACCGCCGCCATCGCCGTACGCGCGGGCGGAGTCGTTCTGCTCTATGTCGGTTGGCACGCCGGCGCGGCACAACTGATGCCGTCTCACGTGGAGAGCTCGAACGCTCTCGGGTGGCTTCTCGTCGGGTCGGGTCTGGTTGGACTGTTCGCAGTGAAAGCAACGCTGCAGGTGCGTCCGGATGGGCAGTTCGCGCGTGCCCTCTACCCGTGGCTGTTCGCGGGGCTCTACCTCGACGAACGCTTCACCCGTCTCACGTTCCGCGTCTGGCCGCCCCGTCTGAACCAACGGCCGGAGGCCCCTAACGCGATCCCCAGCCTAAAGACTATGGAGCCTCAATATGAGTAAGACCAACGCCGCCGTCATAGATCGAGACCAAAAACCATCTGTCACGATGGCGTCGTCGGACCTGCATTTCGACGAAGCCCTCCAGCGAGCCTGCGCAAGGATCGCCCCCACCTGGCCGCTCGATCGCTTCATCGCCGTCAATCCCTTCTGGGGCTTGGTAGACCGGCCCCTCCCCGAGGTCGCGGCAACGCTGCAGTCCCTGTCAGGCGCGCAGTTGCTCATGCCGCGTCCATGGTACCTGCAGGCCTATCGCGAGGGCCGGCTTCTTGACGAACACCTCCAGGCCGCACTCGAGACGAGCGGTTCGACGGCGTCGCTCACCGACCTTCGGGCCCTGCTCGAGCACGACGACCCCGCGCTTCCGACGCGAGCGCGCGTCGTGGACGTCGCGGACGCCGGCCGCGACCTGGTTCACGAAGTGCCTTGGCGGAGTTTCGTGACCCACAGCATCAGCCAGTTCTGCGCCGCCCACTTCGACGATGGGCAAGCGCAGTTTGGTCCGGCTCGGGAGGGTGGGCTTTACGCGAGCTGGCGGCGGCAGGCGCTGACCGACCGAAGCCCGGCGCTCCTCATGGATGTGCCGTCCTACCGCGAATGTGCGCGCGACCTGCCCGCAACCGCCCAAGAGCTGATCGCGACTGCCATCGCGGCCCTTGAGGTCCCGCCGAACGACCGCGAGAGCTACCTCTGGAGTCTGCTTCTCGACCAGAACGGTTGGGCATCATGGTGCGCGTACCGACGCTGGACGGCGCGGCTCGAGGGACGCGAAGACGACACGATCTCCGATCTCGTTGCGATTCGCCTCGCCTGGGAGTGGATGGTCTACCGCACCGGCGGGGAGGCGGTCGCACGGCGCTGGAAGATCGCCACGGCGAGCTGGACGCAGATCGATGTTGCTGCCGCGGCTGCACGGTCAAACGACTGGCTGCTCCAAACGGCGATGGAGATCGCCTGGCGGGCGCCCGTGCTGCGCGCGCTTCCGTCCGGCTTTCGCTCGGCTCGCCCCGTGAGCCCGGCGGTGCAGGCCGTGTTCTGCATCGACGTGCGGTCGGAGGTCTTTCGACGCGCGCTCGAGAGCACCTCTCCGTCGGTGCAGACGCTCGGGTTCGCGGGGTTCTTCGGGATCCCGATGGACTACCAGCCGTTCGGAGCTGAGACGGCACGACCGCAGCTGCCCGGACTTCTCGCGCCTCGCCTGCGCGCAGCGGACACCGGGCTGGGGACGGACGCGGAAGAGCGACGGGCGCGGAACCTCGACCTCGCAGCGGCCTGGGGGGCGTTCAAGACAGACGCGCTCTCGACCTTCACGTTTGTCGAAGCGCTCGGACTCACCTATGCAGGCACGCTCCTTGCCGACAGCCTCGGTCTGAGCACGTCTCGCGCCGTGGAGAGCGCCGGTCTCTCGGGCGGAATGGAAGCAAGGCGCAAGCCCCGGTTGGTCGGATCCGTGGATGGCGGGCCGTTGGAGCTCGACGCACGCTGCGATCTCGCCGCCGGAATGCTTCGTGGCATGAGCTTGACCCGCGACTTTGCGCGTCTGGTACTGCTCGCGGGACACGGGAGCGCAACCCGCAACAACCCCCACGCTGCGGGGCTCGACTGCGGTGCATGTTGCGGACAGACCGGGGAGGTCAATGCGCGTGCGGCCGCCGCTTTGCTCAACGAGCCCGACGTACGAAAGGGTCTCGCACAGAGGGGTATTCACGTCCCCGACAGCACCTCGTTCGTCCCGGCGCTCCACAACACGACGGCGGACGAGGTCGTCTTCTTCGATCTGGACGAGCTCCCGCCGTCGCATCGCGATGACGTCGACACGCTTCGGTCGTGGCTCGCGGAGGCGGGTGCCCGGACACGGACTGAGCGCGCCGGCCTGCTCGAGCTTGCCAACGTCGCACCGTCGGAACTTCACCGGGCCGTTCGCGCACGCACGACGGACTGGGCCCAGGTTCGCGCGGAGTGGGGACTCGCCAACAACGCCGCATTCATCGTCGCGCCGCGCGAGCACTGCCGTCATGTGAACCTTCAGGGGCGCTCGTTTCTCCACGAGTATCGGCATCAGGAGGATGAAGGCTTCGGGATCCTCGAGCTGATCATGACAGCGCCGATGGTCGTCGCGCACTGGATCAACTTCCAATACTACGCGTCCACCGTCGACAACGGGCGCTATGGCAGCGGGAACAAGGTCCTCCACAACGTCGTCGGTGGTCACCTCGGCGTCTTCGAAGGGAACGGCGGCGACCTGCGGATTGGTCTCCCGATGCAATCTCTCCACGACGGGGAGCGGTGGGTGCATACGCCGCTCAGACTGAGCGTGTTCATCGAAGCGCCGCGCTCCGCCATCGAGGGTGTGCTGAACAAGCACGCGGATGTCAGGGCGCTCGTCACCAATGGCTGGATCTCGCTCTTCCAGCTCGACGAGGGAGAGAGCGCCATCAACGCCTTTCGTGCCGGTCGATGGCACCGTGAGAGGATCTCGGAGACGACATGGGAACCGGAAGCGGCATGACGGGCTCGAGTCCGCATGGTCCCTACCGCCATAGTGCAGGTCAAGGGACTCCGCTCGAGGCGGAGATGATTCGCGGGGCAACAGCAAACTCGATCGAGCGAATGCAGACCGCAAGCCATCGCTGCGGGATGCCAGGTTTCTGGCTTGTCGAGCGGATCGCCGGGATTCCCCGTCGGGACTGCGAATCGCCGACGGACGAGGCGCGCGCGGAACGTTGGGGATGTGTCACCGCGGATCACTCCGAGACTCGAGATCGCAGCCTTGGTCGGACCGCCAATCCCTATCGGTGGGGCACATGCAATCCTTAATTGGCGGCGCGAAGAAGACGGGAGCGCTGCTCTTCGTTCGTAGCATCGACGACGTCGACTGCGCCGCACAGACGGTTAACGAGATCCTGGCTCGGGGCAGAACGCTCGACTCAACGGGCGACGTGCTCGGGATTCTCGTGAGCGAAGAAATCGACCTGACCCTCTCGGTCTTGTGGTGCCGAGACGCGAGCGCGGTCCACGACCACGTCACCTTGCGGGAGTCGGTTGCGCTATCGGGGATCTGGAGCCTGTGCTGGTTCGACATCAGATTGGGTGACGAACGCACCGACGCAGACGAGCGACGAGGGCGCCTGCTCGATGCCGTGGTGTTCGGCCTTCAGGCCGACCGGCCCGGCTCGACGGGACGGTGCGTCTTCTTCCCCGTGCTCACGGTCGTGGAGGCGCATCACGAGGTCAAGGTGCTGCTCGACGACCTCAAGGCGCGGTACTCGGCCCTGACCTTCGGCAGGGGCTGTTTCGTTCATCTTCCGGCGCGCGGAGGGCTCGTTCGGCTGGCAGAGTGCGGGTTTCGGCGATCGTGAACACGCCGATCGGTTCATCGTGGACGCGCGGATCGGTCCATCGTGAACGGAGCGCGAGCGACGCAGGGCGTGTGGGTTAGTTGGTCTCGGGTTCCTTTCG
>Ga0163144_10005636_pt1 | contig 27827 bp, 25 predicted proteins | sample OliLak19BULKMAT1_FD_123175 | JGI IMG/M metagenome (GOLD analysis project Ga0163144, IMG submission 123175) | Freshwater microbial mat bacterial communities from Lake Vanda, McMurdo Dry Valleys, Antarctica - Oligotrophic Lake LV.19.BULKMAT1 | ecosystem: Environmental > Aquatic > Freshwater >... | reverse complement strand
AGCTCTCGGTATACTGACGAGTATTACCGATGTACTCAAGTACTTTCTTGTCGCTATTGCCTCTATCTCTCTTCTGGTAGGAGGAGTAGGCATCATGAACTCTATGCTCATATCCGTCTCGCAACGTATTCGTGAGATCGGATTACGGAAAGCCGTGGGTGCGCGTCCAGTTCATATTATGACCCAGTTTCTTATTGAATCTTCATTTATTACCTTGGTCGGCGGATGTATTGGCATTATTTTTGGTATCCTCATTGCCTATGTGGCGGCGCTTATCATTCCGCGTCTTGGCTATGAATGGCAGTTTCTCGTGCCACTTTCATCTGTGGTGATCGGCTTCATAGTATCACTCGTCATTGGTATAACGTTTGGACTCTATCCGGCGTTCAAGGCCTCGAAAGTCAGCCCTATGGAGGCCCTACGTTATGAATAGCTATGAATAAGAAACATTTCATCCCACTTTTTTTTGCCATTCGCACTATCCGTACCCATAAAGCACGGACATTTTTGGCGCTTCTGGGAGTGGTCATTGGAGTGTTTGCGGTGGTGGTAGTGACCAGTCTCGGTGAGGGAGTAAAGGGGTTTATTTTGGGACAGGTGGAGAGTTTTGGGAGCGACCTCATTCAAGTCGAAGTCAAGATTCCCAATACCACGGCCATGTCGAGTGAGAACTCAACTGGCCGAGCCCAGGGGACACAGATTACGACTTTGACGGTCAAGGACGGTGAAGCCATCAAGAAATTACAGAACGTTAGAGCGGTCTATGCCGGCACCATCGGTCAGGAGCGCGCCACCTATGGATCGGTAGGGAAGCGCATTTCCCTTTTTGGGACTGGAGCGGATGTCGCCTTGGTTGACGGCAACCTGAAACTTGAAAGCGGTCGGTTTTTTACTGATGAAGAAGACCGGAGTCTTGCTCAGGTAGCGGTACTGGGGAGCGAAACCAAGGACACATTCTTTGGTACGAGTGATGCGGTGGGCCAGTATATCACTCTCAAAGGACAGAAATATCGGGTCATCGGCGTGCTCTCGACACGTGGAGCGGTGGCGTTTCTCAACTTTGACAGCTTCACCTATGTGCCAGTACAAACACTGCAAAAGAAACTTCTCGGAGTGGACTATGTACAATTTGTTTCCGTGAAAATGAAGGATGCTTCACGGGAGATGGAAACAGTGGCGGATATTGTGGCACTTCTCCGCAAGCGTCACGATATTGATAATCCTAACAAGGATGATTTTTCGGTCACCTCCACCAAGGAAGCTCAGAAAACATTCAGTGATATTTTGGGGTCGTTGTCAATTCTTCTCTTGGCGCTTACTTCTATTTCACTCGTCGTTGGCGGTGTCGGCATCATGAACGTCATGTATGTGTCTGTCTCGGAGCGGACATCGGAAATCGGATTGCGTAAAGCAGTCGGAGCAACCTCACGGAGTATCCTACAGCAGTTTCTTCTTGAGGCACTCATCATCACGCTTCTCGGCGGGCTGATTGGAATTTTCTTCGGGGTACTTCTCACCCTGGGGCTTGGGTATGTTTTTGCTTCGTTTGGCTTCGCTCTCCCGCTCTCATTTTCCTGGCAGTCATTTTTGCTCGGAGTCGGATTCTCGATGGCGGTGGGTATTATCTTTGGCCTCGCCCCAGCCTACCGCGCCTCACGCCTAACTCCAATGGATGCTATCCGTCGCGAATAGACGGGGGCGATTTTTTAGTGCCTAACGAAGCGAGCGAAAAAAAGTAAACTTTTGTTTCCGAGCGAGCGCTGGTATTAAAGGACAAATACCTATTGGCAATATCTACAAAATCTCACGACCGTGAGAAATTGTCGACATTTATTTGAGGGAATTCTTTATTTGGGCGCTTGTTTTTATTTTGTTTGACAGGGACGTGTGAGGGGGGGGTAAAATTGAGAAGGAAGGATAATCTGTAAGAGAATTCTATGCCGATTAATTTTGATGCACCCAAAGCAGAGGATACAGAGTTGCAGCTGGAAACTCCAGAAGAAGCAGTGCGTTTGGAATTGGAGAAAAAAGTAGAAACGCCAGCGGAGCCAGTAGAAATGGTAGAGGATCCACAGGTAGTAGCTGCGGTAGCCGAGTTGGCACAGGATGCCGCCACGCAGCAAGGGATAGCCACTAAGCGATACGATGCTGTATTGGCTACGATACAGGGCAAAGGTGGACCAGAGGTGGCCATACTGGAAGCACAAGGGGTCGAACAGCTCCCCGAGGTTTTAATTGAGGGTGGAGAAAAACAAAATGAAAGCATTGTCCAACAAATTCGTAGAGAAGGGGAGATGGTACTCTTTAGATTGTTCCAAGGGTTAGATACAGTCACTGGACGTAAACACCATCCCGAAGTATTGAGAAAAATTTTAATGGAGTTCGAAAAACCTATAACTGATATAGAAACATACCGTGCAGTGACACAAACAACATCCTTAAATAAAGTTTTAATGCCAGCATTGGAAGTGGCATACGGCACTTTTTCGCTTGGAGCAAGGAAAGCAATCGAGGGCATACTCCAGGCAACGGCTATTTTTGGCCGAGGCACGGCCGATCTTTCCGAGCGAGCCTCCCAAAAATTTAGGGACGCAAAAAATTTATATGGCATGGGAGATAAATAATGTAACTTAAACGTATGCAAAATGATGATCTAAAAAACAATATTCAGCAGATTCTTGGAGGGTTGAAATCCGATGGTGATAAACTTGTGAGAGATTTTGAAAAAACACTTGAACAGTATCAACGGCAGTTAGTTGCTGAACTTTCAAAATCTTCTTCAAAAAATACAGAAACGAATTCATAAGATTTGCTGCCAAAAAAACTTGAAATGGTCAGCGGTGTGGCGCCACTCAAAATCGCAAAAGAACCCGGAAGAAAACATCGACTCGCATGCCCGCTTCTGGAGGGGTCGTGAAGTAATCTGTAACGGGTATTTTTTAGAACTTACGACGCGTACAGGCTATCACGGTCGTGACGTGTTGTGTGCAAGTTTTTTTACCCTATTTTTTACTGGCCTTGTTCGTAGAATGTGCGGATGTCATTCATGCTGAGGGTGTCCGGAGAACCTTCTTCTGGTAGAGGTGGTAAGAGGTCAAAAGAGTAGCCACTGGCGTCGCCCACTTGGTATGTCTTGTAACGCTCCTTTTTCATTTTCTTGGCTTTGCTTTCTGGGATCTCGCGCCCGGTTTTGTTTTCAATATAGATAGTTCTTGAATTGGTTGGAATACCGGAGTTTGTTTTGAGTGATGGAACTTGTCGGTAACTTGTGAATCCAGTTTCGGGGAATTGCTTGAGTGCCACATTCATAAAGTCGCGCCAGATTGGAGCGGCCACATAGATACCATCAGCTCCAGTACGCATCGGTGAGTTGTTGTTGTTTCCAGCCCAAACAGCGACAGCAATAGAGGGAGTATAACCAACAGTCCAGGCGTCGCGGAAATTCTGGGTGGTGCCAGTCTTACCGGCGACGACCACTCCCTTTGGAAACGCGAGTGGACTATTCGGTCCAAAGATCGGAGTACGGGCTACATTGTCAGACAAGATAGAATTTATTTTACGAGCGACTTCAGGATCGAGGACTTGGAGCACTTCTTTTTTCTTCACTGTGATGTTTTCTCCATTCCGGTCACTGATCGCCTTGATCCCAGTCGTGCGATGTGAGAGACCTTCTTGTCCAAACACAGAAAAGGCGTTCGCCATATCAAGTGGCCTCACTTCCGCTCCGCCCAAGACAAGCGAGAGACCGTAGCGATTTGGTTCAGTTAGGGTTGTGATGCCCATAGCACTGGCGAGAGCGATAGTATCCGGTATGCCAGCTAAAGCAAGTGTTTGGACCGCCGGAACATTGAGTGACATCGAAAGCGCTTGGCGCATCGAGAGAAGACCGTTAAATTTTCCGTTGTAGTTTTCCGGAATATAGTCTTTACCAGTACCATCAGGACCAAAGTTAATTCTGGTATCGTAGATAGGTGTTTCTGGTTGAAAGCCTTTGGTGAAAGCCGTAGCGTACGCAAAGGGTTTGAAGGCCGACCCCGGCTGACGCTTTTCAAGCGTAACATTTACATTGCCATCGATAGCTGGGTCAAAATAGTCACGAGAACCGATCATGGCGAGGATATCGCCAGATTTTCCATCGACTGCCACCAAAGCTGCGTTCTCTGCTCCACGAGAGAGGTTACGCTTGGCACCTTCTTTGACGGCTTGTTCACCAGCTTCTTGGAGCGTGAGATCAAGCGTGGTGACGACTCGCAGTCCCTTGGTCCGTAGTTCATCTTCGCTATAGAGGCCTTTTAGTTCATCTAAGACCGCAAAGACAAAGTGGGGAGCGATGATTGCCTCCTTACGAGGAATAATTTTGGCCTGGGTGTCTATCTGAGACGCATCCCCGTAGTCGCTACGACTGATCAGGCCGAGCGTGTACATCTTTTGGAGGATACCAAGTTGCCTCTCTCGCAGTTTGGGTTCGTTGCCTTGGTAGGGAGAAAAGTAACTCGGAGCATTCGGGAGAGCCGCGAGAAGGGCGCTTTCATCTAAAGAGAGATCACGAGCTGGTTTGCCAAAAAAGACATTTGCGGCCGACTCGATACCGTACGTATTGGATCCGTAAGGAATAGTGTTTAAGTAGAGATTGAGAATTTCATCTTTCGAAAGAGCGTGATCAATCTTCAAGGCAAGGAGGGCTTCGCGTACTTTTCTTTCCAGGGTGCGTTCACTCGACAGATAGAGAGCTCGCGCGAGTTGTTGGGTGATGGTCGAGCCTCCCTGCGTGATCCGGCCACTTTGAAAATTAGCAATAAAGGCGCGCATGATAGCCAGAGGATCGATACCGCGGTGGGTGTAAAACTCTGTATCTTCGGAAGCGATAGTAGCGAGACGGACAGTGTCTGGAATGGCGTCGTGAGAGACAATAACGCGATTCTCTTCGTCATAGAGCCGGTAGAGCTCAACGGTTCCAGTGTGGTCGTAAATGATAGTCGGGAGATGAAACTGGTACTCACGGATATTTGTTACGTCTGGTGTGCCTGCGTGATAGACAAAGAGGAGGCCTAAGATCGTACCAGCTAGTACTAAGAGCGCCACAAACAGGATTTCCCACAAAATGGAAACGAGCCGCGTATACGGTTTTTTCTCTGACGGGAAGGGCATTGAGGGTAATTTGAGATATTATGTTAGAGTAGAAGTATCCAAGTCATCTGTCAATCTCTATGAAACTTCCTGTCTGGAAGCCTCTCTATTTTCTTTTACGTCTTTTCCGCTTTCCGGTTATCTGGGAAACCTCGGTCGGCGCGGTAGTTTTTCGTCAGGAAAATGGGAAACGTCTCTATCTTCTCCTTCACTATCCGAGTGGCCATTTTGATTTTGCCAAGGGTCACGTAGAAGAAGGGGAGACTGAAGAAATGACGCTTTGTCGTGAAACAGAAGAAGAAGCAGGAATAAAGGATCTCAAGGTTTTCCAAAAACGGGTCAGTATCAAGTACTTTTATGATGCTAAGGGGACAGAACGCGAGAAGCGCCTGCGGAAGGGACAGGGCATCTGGATCTTCAAGGCAGTACACTTTTATCCGGCCGAAACAAAGGCAGAAGCGGTGATTATTTCTCATGAACATCAGGGTTTTGCTTGGGAACCGTATGAGATTGCAAGAAAGCGTGTCACCTTTGACAACGCTAAGCGCGTCCTCGAGGAAACAGAAGAGTATCTCAAGCGCTTGTAAAAATTTAAAAGCCACACGGTGAGTTGTTACTCGGTTGTGTGGCTTTCTTCGGGGCGCTTGTCTCGAAGCGCGCCTGGTCAGCAGGTGGCCGTGCGCTCGTGCCTGGCGAGGTAGCTCTTAAACCAGCCAGCTTGCTCCTGGTCGTTAACGAGCATTTGATCCAGGACGCTTCGATAGATCATCATCTCGCGACTGTTTTCGCCAAAGGCTTCCACAGCCATGATGGTTGTGTAGGACTCCACATATCCTGATTGGAGCTGGATGATTGCATCGATGAGGAGCATGCGCAGTTTAGATTCGTCTTTACTGGTGGTCAACATGTGACTCACCTTGGGTTGTCGAGGAACAGGAATTCGCTGGAATCGGTTGCCACTGGTAATGAGGCAAGGCTTTACTACACCTAAAAATAGAAAAAGTCAATAGTAAGGTCTGAGGGCTTATTTCCGCTTTACAGAAGTCTTTTTTTGTATTATAATTCGTTCCTAGTGAATCTCCTCCTCATAATAGGTATTTACCTAATTTTACTGTCACTCATTCGGAAACGTAAGTAAACTTTCGCTTCACTCACTTCGTTCGGTAATAAGCTACTAGCTAAAAAGCTGTCAGCATGCTCGTCCTCAAAAATATTCGAAAATCTTATGGTCTCCAGCGCGTCCTCGAAAAGGCCTCTTTTTCTTTGGGCGAAGGACAGAAAGTAGCGCTGGTTGGTCAAAATGGTGTTGGTAAGTCTACGATTCTCAAGATCGCCGCTGGTTTAGAGACACCTGATCGTGGAGAGCGGTTACTTCCGAATCGTTGCCTGGTAGGCTATTTACCGCAAGAAGTCCTCGCTTTTCCAAATGAAACGTTGCTCGAATACCTGCGGCGTATGGCTGGTCTCGCCGAGCTTGAAAATGAAATGAAGCGTTTGGAAAAAAATCTGGACGAAGAGGCAATCCTCACTCAGTTTGAGTTGGTCCAAAGTGACTACACGCGTCTCGGTGGCTATGACTTTCCACGTCGCGCGCAGAGTGTACTAGAGGGGCTGTTTCTCTCTGGAGTCGGTCTCAACCGTCCTCTGGCAGAGCTTTCGGGTGGTGAGAAGCGCAAGGCCGCCTTGGCCGGAGTGCTCCTTCGCGGTGTGGACCTACTTCTCCTCGATGAACCGACCAACAACCTTGATCTTCCAGCACTTCTCTGGCTTGAGAACTATCTCAAGCGTTCCAAGGCGACCTGTCTTATTGCTTCTCATGATCGTCGCTTTCTTGATCACGTCGTCAAAAAAGTTATTGAGATTGATTGGTTCACTCGGAGTGCCATCATGTATACCGGCGATTGGAGTGATTATGCCGATATGAAGGCGCATGCTTTCCGTAGCCACAAAGAAAAGTATCGTGCGCAGGAAGCGGAGCGCGATCGTCTCTTTGAGTCCATCGCCGAAAAAAAAGAATGGGTGATCCGCGTGAAAGAGAAGGCTACGCCTGACCACGACCGATTTACTTCGAACTATAAAAAAGAACGGGCAACACGCAAGTTTGATGCTTCGGCTAAGGCCCTTGAGGGTCGCCAAAAGCGTCTCGATGATGTCGAGCGACCAGTAGAACGTCCCATGCTCAATATCGTTCTTGATCCAGAAAAAAACAAAGAGGCTGACATCACGCTTCAAAAATTGGAGTTTGGATACCAGGCGCGAAAGGGCGATGAAACGAGCAAGCTTTTTCATGGCGGGCCAATTGATCTTGAAATTCCGATGGGCGCACGTATCGCTATCCTTGGCAACAACGGTGCGGGGAAATCGACACTCCTTCAAACAATCACCGGTACAGTCCCGCCACTTGCGGGAGTAGTCAGTCGCGGCGACGCGGTCCATTTCGGTTACCTCATGCAAGAGCACGAAAATATTTCTCAGTCTCTTACGCCCCGGGAACTTTTCAAGAAACGTCTCTCTCATTTCGATGCCTATGAGACATCACTGTGCCTTTCTGAATTTCAGTTTCCGCCAGATACGCTTGATAGCAAGATTGAGAGCCTGAGTCCTGGTGAACGAGTGCGTCTCATCTTGGCGCTCCTTACCATGCTCCGGGCCAATGTCCTTATCCTCGATGAACCAACCAACCACCTCGACCTTGAAGCCATCGAAGCCCTCGAAGAGGCCCTCGCTTTGTATCCTGGCACGATCCTTCTTGTTACCCATGACCGGCTGTTTCTTGAACGTGTTAAACTTGAAACCAAATATCTGTTGGAGGATGGACTGCTCAAGCCCGTTGTCGACTATGCGGCCTACGAAGCCGCTGCACTTCCACAGGTCAAGCGCGTTTTGAAGCGTTTGGAAGAAAAGCACGGCAAATAGTAAAACATTTTTTAGATATTCAGAAAATAAGAAAAAAAGGCTTTAAAAAGCCTTTTTTTTGTTATCCCGAGTGGGATTGGATGGATGAATTTAATTTGGTTGCAGCATTCTAAAATGATGGTTTACTGATATGTCGCAAGTCGCGACAGAGTTTCGAATGAGGAGAGCGCTCATGTCCCGATTTTGTTTAGTTCTGTTGTTGGCGTGGGGATGTGTTTTTTCCGCGTCCTCATCTTGGGCTCAGTCAGGTGTCGTAATCACTGGTTCTTCTAAAGACAGAGACGTGGCCAATGTCTACCTGCTGAAGAAGGGCTCGCTGGCACCGATGGTTACGGTCAACTTGAACCAGAATAAGGGAAAGGCCGATACTTCAGTGGTACTTTTCCGCGACAAAGTTATCGCGGCGGCGCTTCACGAGGGGTACGAACGAGTGACGTTGAAGCTACAGCCTCTGAGGTCTCCTCCCAACCAACGTATCGACACCAGGGTCTCGTGCTCTGTTGTTTTTACCAGCGATCTCTTCGGCGCTCTGGTCGATGTCAAATGTGGCATCACCAGAGGACTAAGCGATAGCAACGGGACTTTCGTGGTATACCACGATGGACCTGTGAGCGAGGTGGAGTTCGACGCCGCTGCAACGGAGATCGTCAGACAGATCACACAGGTCTATACCAAGGCCATAAAGGCACTGGTTTCGGAAAAGTAGTGCGGCCCTAGCCGCCTTATTAGTTTGCCGAGTACCCAAACCAGGGCATTCGGCTTTTTTCTTTTTATATCAAACCAAGTAAAAGACGGATTTGTTTCAGAGAAACATTAGAATCAGGAAACGCTCGTTTCTCTTCCGCTCAAATGGCCAGCCAAGTGAGCAAAATATACAAAAAGGCTTCTATTTGCCTCTGTTCCTGCTTTCGGGTATACTCGAAGATATGAAACAACAGGTAAAAATTCGCTACCAATTCGCATTGGTACTTCTTCTTGGTTTAGTCTGCGGGCTTATTTCTTACCCGCAAGCGGTGAAATTCCTTCCGCCTGTTTTTGCGGTGCTTGATCAACTGAAAGTGAACAAAGGTCTCGATCTTCAGGGAGGAATCCACCTTGAGTACCGAGCAGATGTTTCTCAGATTGAAAGCGCCAAAGTGAGTGACGCCCTGATCGCTGCTGAGGCAGTCATTGAGCGACGTGTCAATGCTTTTGGTGTTGGCGAACCACTGGTACAGCTCTCTCGCTCAGGGACGGAAGAGCGTATCATTGTTGAGCTTCCTGGTATAAAGAATGTTGAACAGGCGAAAAAGATGATCAAAGAGACGCCTTTTCTCGAGTTTCGTGAAGAGGCAGATGGAGTGACAGATGAAGATGGGCAAAAGCAGCTTGACATGCTCAATACGTCAAGTAAGGAGAGGGCGATCGCTACCTTGGAACAGCTCAAAGGAGGGCAGGACTTCGCGACTCTTGCAAAGGAATTCAGTGCCGATCCAGGCTCCAAAGAAAACGGCGGTGACCTTGATTTTGCAAAAAGCGGTTTGTTTGTTCCGGAGTTTGATAAGGTTTTGTTTGACACAGCGCTTCAGGCTGGGCAGGTATATCCGGATCTTGTCGAGACTCAGTTTGGGTATCATATAATCAAAAAGATTGAAGAGCGAGGCGAAGGTGACGAACTTGAGGTTCGCGGGGCGCATATCCTCCTACGTAAGTACAGCGTCAATGATTTTCCGAAGCTTGCATTCAAGGCTACAGGGCTCTCTGGGAAAAACTTGAAAAATGCTTTTGTTGATTTTCAGAGTCAAGGCATGGGCTCGCCTCAGATTGCACTCCAGTTTGATGACGAGGGAACCAACCTTTTTGCCGAAATTACCAAGCGCAGTATCGGTAAGTCCGTCGCCATATTTCTCGATGACGAGATTATCAGTCAGCCAACCGTCCAAAATGAGATTGTCGGTGGTCAGGCAGTGATCACAGGGGATTTTACTATGCAAGAAGCCAATGATTTAGTGAAGCGTCTCAATGAGGGGGCACTTCCAGTACCGATCACGCTCGTGGCTCAGCAGAGTGTCGATGCTTCTCTTGGTGAGTCGGCACTCAAAGAAAGTTTGTTTGCTGGGGTTGTTGGTCTCGGTGCCGTGGCGATCTATATGGTCTTTTACTACCGACTTCTTGGAGTGATAGCAGTGCTTGCGCTCCTTCTCTATACCGCCATGCTCCTTACGCTTTTTAAGCTCTCTGTATTCACGCCCTTTGCTATCACGGTGACGCTCTCGGGTATTGCTGGTTTCATCTTGTCTATCGGTATTGCTGTCGATGCTAACGTACTTATCTTTGAGCGCACCCGGGAAGAGCTATCATACGGGAAGGGCGTCATACGCTCTCTGAAAGAAGGCTTTCGCCGTGCCTGGCCGAGCATCCGTGACGGTCACGTTTCAACGCTTATCACCACCGTTATTTTAATTGGCCTTGGCACGGGTTTTGTCAAAGGCTTCGCCGTCATTTTATCCTTGGGAGTGCTCCTTTCACTCTTTACTGCCGTGGTCCTAGTTCGCATCACGACCACCTTTATTGCTGGTGATTGGATGGAACGCCACCCATGGCTTTTGGCTTCGCCTAAAAAAAGATTAGACGAATAAATGTTTCGTTTTATTGTTCACTTCAACTGATACACTATGCTCCAGATAATCCAAAAAAGAAAGTATGCCTACGCCTTTTCTCTTCTCCTGATTGTAGCGAGTGTTGTGTGCGTGAGTCTTTGGGGGCTCAAGCTCGGCATTGACTTTAAGGGCGGAACCCTCATGGAAGTACGTTTTGCACTTGATCCCGCACCCGAAGTTCGAGCAATAGAAGGCAGTCTTTCGGAAGTAGCGCTTCAGAGTCTCACGCTTCAGCCAACTGACAACCGCGGTGCACTCCTTCGTTATTTGGCATCAGATGAAACCGCGAATGAACAGGTGCTGACAAAACTAAAGACACTTGATCCGAATATTACCCTACTTCGTACCGATTTTATTGGAGGGTCGGTTTCGGAACAGATTAAGAAAAATGCGTTTACCGGGATCGCTCTTTCTATCCTCGGTATCTTGCTCTATATCGCTTGGGCGTTTCGGAGGGTCTCTGGCGTAGTCACTTCCTGGGACTATGGAGCAGGGGCAGTTATTGCTCTGGCCCACGATATCATCATTGTCATTGGACTCTTTGCACTTCTTGGGAAATTTTTTGATATTGAAGTGGGTGTGCCGTTTATCGCGGCACTTCTTACTATCTTGGGGTACTCGGTAAACGATACTATCGTTGTGTACGATCGGGTCAGAGAAAATCTGATGCGGAGTAGTCATAAGGAGGATTTTGAGAACATCGTCAATCGTTCCTTAAACGAGACCATCGGCCGCTCGGTCAATACCTCGATGACAGTCATCATTACACTCATCGCTATTGTACTCTTTGGTGGTGAGAGTATCCGCTACTTCGGGGTAGCGCTCTTGACTGGTGTCGTATTTGGCACGTACTCCTCTATCTATATTGCTTCCGCGTTACTCGTGTCACGGTATAAAATGAAGACAGATAATTGATACTGAAGTTTTGATGTATGAAATATGAAAATTCATAACTCATAACTTTTAATTCATAATTCATCAGCCATGAAGTGGAATCCCTTTGCCAAAGATAAGGACGAAGAAAAAAAAAATGATATGGCGAGCGTGCCAGGTATGCCCGACATGAAAGATATGAACATGCTTCAGCGTTTTGCTATGAAGCGGATCATGAATATGAGTCCCGCTGAACGAGAAAAGACGCTTCGTAAAGCTATGACTCCAAAAAACATCGAAAAGCATAAAGATGAAATTTTGGCATCGCTTGAAACCATGCGAAAGAGCGGTCAGATGTCTGATGATCAGTATCGGCTCGCCAAAGCCAAATTTGGACTAAAATAATTAGACATACTTTTGTATGGAAAACCGAGAGCAAAAAATTGACGAGTTGCTCACGCGCGGTGTGGCAGAAGTCATTAATCATGACCATCTCAAGGCACGACTCCTTTCGGGTGAACCACTTCGCATCAAGCTCGGAATTGATCCGACCAGTCCAAATCTCCACCTTGGTCGCTCCGTCCCTCTCCTTAAGCTCCGTGATTTCCAGGATCTTGGCCACACAGTTATCTTTATTGTAGGTGATTTTACTGGGCAAATCGGTGATACGTCGGACAAGGAGAGCGAACGACCGATATTGACCGAAGAGGTTGTGAAAAGGAATATGGAGACGTACTTGGCGCAGGCCTGGAAAATCCTCGACCAAGAAAGAACGGAAGTGCACTATAATTCTGAGTGGTTTCTTGAAATGAAGCTTGGAGCAATTGGAGCTTATGCTGATGCTTTTTCTGTTGCAGAATTCATAGCACGAGAAAATTTTCGAAAACGTCTTGATGATGGGAAGCGGGTTTCTCTCCGTGAAATGCTGTACCCGGTCTTTCAGGGGATAGATAGTCTGCAAGTAAAGGCGGATGTAGAGCTTGGTGGAACAGATCAGCGTTTCAACCTGCTCGCTGGCCGTACGCTGCAGAAGGCTTGGGCAGTAGAACAACAAGATATCCTCATGACCAACCTCATTCTTGGGACCGATGGACGTAAGATGAGCTCGAGCTGGGGAAACACTATCAATTTGACCGATGCTCCCAATGACATGTTCGGTAAAGTGATGAGTGTGCCAGATAATCTCATTATGGATTATTTTGTGCACTGCACCAGGCTTCCGATGACTGAGATTGCGAAACTGGCCGAAGATATGGTGATTGGTGGGAATCCTCGTGATGCTAAGGTTTGTTTAGCGAAAGAAATTGTACGTTTGTATCACGGCGAAGTTGAAGCAGAAAAAGCAGAAAAGTATTTTGTAGATACTTTTTCTAAGGGTCATATTCCAACAGAGGTACGTGAAGCGCGCGTGATTGAGGGAGCTAAGCTTATAGAGCTCTTGTTTGAAGCAGATTTGGCCGAAAGTAAGGCCGATGCGAGGCGCAAAGCCGAGCAGGGCGGGGTGTCAATCGATGGTGAAAAACTCGATGAAGAAACGATTCTAAGCAAGGGGCAACACCACGGTAAGGTGCTCAAGGTTGGCAAGAAAGATTTCGTCAGACTTGTTTTTTAGGAAAAAAAGGAAAAATTGAGTAGAATGAGTGTATGAAAGAACAGATTGAAAGCATCGCTATCAGAGGAAAAGAGTCACTTCTCAAGCTCACAACAATGAGCGAACTTTCTTCTTGGGAAATTGAATTCCTCGGACGGAAAAGTGAGCTCAATACTCTCCTGAAAGGACTTCGTGACCTATCACCAGAAGAAAAAAAAGTTGTCGGACCGCTTGGAAATGCAGCGAAACAACTCTTTACGACGCTTTTTGAAGAAAAGAAACAGGCGCTCTTAGAGACCAGTACTGATTGGCAGGCACTTGCTGTTGATATCACGGCGCCCGGAGTGCCGGTGCATGCTGGACACCTCCATCCCGTTACCCGTCTTGAGCATGAGATTGAAGACATTTTCTCCTCGATGGGCTTCGTGATTGCTGATGGACCAGAAGTAGAGTCAGAACACTACAATTTCGATGCTCTCAATTTTCCGAAAGACCATCCTTCGCGTGACATGCAGGATACGTTTTGGATCAAGCAGGACAAAAAGTCGAAAGAGAGATATCTGCCTCGTACGCATACTTCCGGTGTTCAGGTGCGTTATCTAGAAACACATAAGCCACCATTTCGTGTCATTGTGCCGGGGCGAGTGTTTCGGAATGAGGCCACCGACGCCTCGCATGAGCACACGTTTCATCAGTTTGAGTGTCTTATGGTGGACGTTCCAGGTAAGGTGACTGTTGCTACCTTCAAATATATCGCAGAGGAGTTTTTTGGGAGGTTTTTTGGTGAAAAAGTGAGTATTCGTTTGAGACCGAGCTTTTTTCCTTTTACAGAGCCTTCATTTGAATTTGATATTAGCTGTATCCTGTGTGGCGGTACTGGGTGCCCGACGTGCAAACAGTCAGGATGGCTTGAGATTGGTGGGGCTGGCATGGTCAATCAGCGAGTCTTTGAATCTGCTTTATACAAGCGGGGAGCGTACCAAGGCTTCGCGTGGGGTTTCGGTATGACTCGGCTCGTAATGATGAAATACAAGATTACCGATATCCGCCTCCTTATGTCGGGCGACCTCCGCTTTATCCGGCAATTTTAGTCTATGAAATACAGCTACCGTTTTCTCAAAGAACTTTCTGGCACCAAGAAAAGCGCCGAACAATTAGCGCGCCTTCTTATGACACACGCTTTCGAGGTCGAGGGTATTGAAAAATTTTCTCATGGTATAGAGGGGGTGATTATCGGCCAGGTAGTGGCGCTTGCACAGCATCCAGACGCTATTAAGTTACGCGTAGCGCAAGTAGAAGTGGGAAAGGGAGATATCCGTACGATTGTGTGTGGCGCTCCCAATATTGCCGAAGGACAGAGGGTGGCGGTGGCGTTACCAGGCGTGAAACTCCCTGGTAATATTGAAATCCAAGTCGCAAAACTTCGCGGTATCGAATCCCATGGCATGATCTGCTCAGCGAAAGAGCTTGGTCTCGGCGATAATCATGCGGGCATCTTGGTGCTGCCAGAGGACGCGCCAGTTGGGGCTTCATTTGCCAAGTTTGTTTTGCTCGATGACAGCATTATCGAGGTGAAGATTCTCCCTGATCGGGGTGCCGACGCTCTGGCCTACCAGGGCCTGGCTCGGGAAATTGCGGCCCTCGATGGTCACGCCCCTCATTTTGGCGAAAAGATTCTGAAACCAGTGCACTTCTCTTCGTACAATAAAGCGGCCAAAGTGGTGGTGACTGACAAGCTCGGCTGTTTGCGCTACGGGGCACTGATGCTTAAGAACGTGAGTGTCGGTGATTCTCCGCTCTGGCTTCAAGTGCGGCTAATCTTGGCTGGATTGCGCCCAATCAATAACATCGTCGATGCGACAAACTACCTCATGCTCCTCACTGGACAGCCGATGCACGCTTTTGATGCCGATAAGATATCTGGGGCCGTAACGGTACGACGAGCGAAGAAGAATGAAAAACTTGTGCTCCTCAGTGGTGTTACGATAAAACTTTCTTCAGACGATCTCGTCATTGCCGATAGTAAAAAAGCGTTGGCGCTCGCCGGCGTCATGGGCGGACAGTCCTCGATGGTCACAGGGGAAACAAAAAATATTTTTCTGGAAGTCGCCAATTTTGAAGCGTCATCAGTGCGGCGCACGAAGAATCGTCACAATTTGCCCACGGATGCGAGCTATCGTTTCGAACGAAATATCGATGCCAATCTCGTGGGAGACGCACTTCGTGAGGCAGCTCATTTGTTGCCAGCGCTTTGTGGCGGCAAAATTGTCGGGATGCGTGATATCATAACGAAGAAAATACTACCTTGGAAGATTAATCTGTCACTCGACCGAGTAGAGCAAATGCTCGGAGCCTCACTCCCAATGTTCCAAGTAGTGCAGCACCTTGCTCTTCTCGGACTCAAGGTTAAAAAAGTAGCGAACGAAAGAGTGCTTTCAGTGACGGGGCCGACCAGACGGCCAGATTTGCGTGATGAGTGGGATCTCATCGAGGAGATTGGGCGGATGCACGGCTATGATCATATCTTGGCGACGGCTCCGCTTGTGCCGCTCTCGGCAGCCATCGTCAATCATGAAAAGGCCTTTGAACGTCGTACCAAAGAATATATGGCGGGAGCATCGTTTGATGAGCTCATGACCTATTCTTTTTATGGAGATAAGGAGATTGCTTCGGCGCGTCTGCCACTTGAACGTCATCTGGAACTCGAAAATCCCCTGAGTCCTGATCAGAAGTTCCTGCGCATGACGCTGTTCCCACTTCATCTTCGTAAAGCTATTCAAAACCTTCGCCAGTATGACAGTTTTGATTGTTTTGAGTGGGGAAAAGTCTTTGCTCAGGACGTGAAGACAAAACAGCCCACGGAAAAAGCGGCACTGTCTCTCCTTTCGGTACTCCCAAAGAAAAGTGAACACGGAGAAGCCTTCTTCTCTCTTAAGGGGAAAGTCGCTGCCATGTTTCAGGCGCTCTCTATCGACGAAACGAAAATTATCCTGGAGTCTCCCGAAAAATACAAAGAGATGCCTGTTCTTGCCATGCTTCATCCGACGAGAAGCGCTTGTTATGTCGCGGGAGGCAATGTTATCGGTGTGATTGGCGAAGTTCATCCGGCAGCGCTCAAGTCATTTGGCCTCGAGACCGGCATAGCTCTTTCGGAGTTTATGGCATTAGAATTACTGGCACTTCAAAAAAGAGAGCTCACTTTTATACCGTTACAGAAATTCCCTTACGCACGCCGCGATGTTTCTTTGACCTTCCCGAAGGCTATGACCGTCGGGAAGGTTGAAGTGCTTCTAGAGGAGGCTGGTGCGCCGCTTCTTAAGGACTGTGAACTCTTTGATATCTACGAACAGGGTGATGAAAAGAGCTTTGCCTTCCATCTTTCTTTCGGGGCTACGGATCGCACGCTTTCGAGTACCGAGATGGACCAAGCGTTTGATCATATCGTTGCCCTTGCCGAGACGCGGGGAGGTCGCCTTCGCGTCTAGTCCTTGCTATGGTGATCAAAAAAATTCTTGAGCTCATGTTTCTCGGAGTGCTTTCTTTTGGGCTCTATTTTCTTGTGGTTTCTATCCCGCTTCCTTGTGATCGAGCTATCAAATATTCGCTTGGAGTTTTTGATAGTCGTTTTGATTTGAGTAAGGAGGCGTTTTTGAGAGAGGCACTTTCAGCCGAGGCACTCTGGGAAAATGCTCTCGGAAAAGAACTATTTGTGGCTGTACCAGAAAGTGCTTTCAGAATGAATCTTATTTTTGATGAACGTCAGGAGCAGACACTTTCTAGCCAGAGGCTAGAAGCAAATCTTGAGGTGACCCAAGCGACTCAACAAGAAATCGAAAAAAATCAACAGAAAAAGGTTGCGCTCTACGAAGAGACATCTAGAGTGTACGAGCGTATGCTTACAGCTTTCAAGCGAGATCTCGATGCGTATAACAAGGAGGTAAGAGAGTGGAATAGAGATGGCGGGAACGAAGAAGAATACAAGGATCTAGAGAAAACCTCTCGTGCTCTTGAGAGAAAACAAAAAGAATTCGAAGAGAAGCGCCAGATGGTCAATCGTCTGGCGAGCGAAGTGAACGCATTTGCAAAGGAGCAGATTTCGGTAGTGGAGAAGTATAATGAAGCAGTCGATGAGTATGTGGATCGCTACGGTGAACCAGGACAATTTGATCAGGGCGAGTACAGTGGGACAGAAATTAATATTTACCAGTATGATGATCTTCCTCGTCTCCGAGCTGTTCTTGTTCATGAGTTTGGTCATGCGCTCGGCATCGCTCATGGCACTGATCCCCAGTCGCTTATGTTTCCGCTTATGAAAGACCAGCCCCTCGATCCGCTTGTTTTGAGTACTGAGGACAAAATGATGCTTGAGACAGAGTGTCACCAAAGTCGTTTGAGTGTCATCCGTGAAAGAATGCAGCTTTTGTTAGAAAAATTACAGTCGTAACCTATTTTTTGGCTTACGCTAGCCAGAAAATTCATTTCGCGGTACAGTGGAACTATATGAAAATAGCATTAGTCCATGATTACTTAGTGCAGTACGGTGGGGCGGAGCGAGTACTCCAAGCTTTTACTGAGATTTTTCCATACGCGCCTATCTATACGCTCATCCACGATGATGAAGCGATGCGCGGGATGTTTCGGGGCAAACGCATCTATACTTCTTTTCTTCAGAACTTACCTTTCTCTCGTAAGCGCCATCGTTTTTTTCCACCACTCATGCCCCTTGCTATTGAAGAGTTTGATTTTAGTCAGTACGATATTGTTCTTTCTGACTCATCGAGTTATGCCAAGGGTATTATTACCCGGCCTGAGACGCTTCATATCTGCTATATGCACACCCCGATGCGCTATGCCTGGGATGATTGTCAGAAGTATACTGAAGACTTTGGTTTTCCGACGCTCGTGAAAAAACTCGTGCCGTTTTTTATGAGCCCAATACGCCTGTGGGACAAAGCGAGCGCTGATCGCGTGGACCGTTATCTCGCCAATTCGCAGTTCGTTGCCAAGCGTATCCGTAAGTACTACCGCCATCAAGCTCAAGTGATTCATCCGCCAGTTAATGTAGGCCACTTCTATATCGCGAAGGAAGACGATCGGAAAGATTACTTTCTTATGGTCGGGCGCCTCATTGCCTACAAGCGTCACGATATTGCTATTGAAGCTTTCAATCGTTTAAAGCTCCCACTCAAGATTATTGGGCGTGGGCCGGAGATGAAGCGCCTCCAAAAACTTGCTGGTCCGACGATAGAATTTCTCGGGCGTGTTTCTGAGGAAGACCTTCCGCGGTATTATGCTGAGTGTCGGGGGTTTATCTTCCCGCAAGAAGAGGACTTTGGGATCGTGGCTATTGAGGCGATGGCCTCAGGTCGACCATTGATTGCTTACCGCGGAGGGGATATCGTCGAGCATATGGAAGAAGGCAAGATGGGAGTGTATTTTGACCTTCAGACTGCAGATGCTATTGTTCGAGCAGTAGAGTCCTTTGACGAAAAAGCCTACGACCCAGCGTTTATTCGAAGTCGCGCCCTTCGCTTTGACAAAGAGCTTTTTAAGGCTACAATAAAAGACTGCCTCACCCGTGCCCTGGCAGAACATTTGAAAAACACAAAACCGCGTGCCGAACAATCAAGTAGTGTAAATACCGTGTCGTAATCCTCTTTTTATGGAACTCCGAGAATTTATTCTTCTGTTTCGCAAAGAACAGCAACTCTTTTTTGGCCTCACGGCACTTTTTGTGGCACTTGGTTTCTTCTGGCAGATCAGGCAGCCAGTGAACTATGAAGCCACCCTTCTCCTCAATATTGGCCGCTCCTTTAATAGTAGTCCAAGTGAGTACAGCTACGACAGCTTTTATCGTCTTCAGGCAGACGAACGTTTTGCGGATACGGTTGTTCGCTGGCTCGGTGCTCCCCGGATTGTCGAAGATATTTATAGTGAAGTCAGGAAGGATAGCGCAAGTTTTTCTCAGAAATCCATCACAGAGACATTTACGAGCGCTCGGCTCTCATCTCAGGTTATTTCGGTTACGTATGATGGTAAGAATAAGAAAGAGATCGAGTCGCTTGCTCGAGCTCTGGTAACAATTCTCAATCGCTCTACTGAGAGTCTCAGTGTGGGCGAAAAAGAGCAGAGCTCGTTTGTTGTGCTCGGAAGTGATCCGGTGATTCGTGACAACCGAACGAGTCTCGTGATCGCCCTTTCAGTAGCGCTTTTGGTTGGCTTCTTCGTTTCGTTCTGGACAGTGCTCATTCGACATTATTACCAAACCAAGTGAATGAAAAAAGTGTACTTTCGTTTCCGAGCGAGTGCTAGTAAAATCAGGTAAATACCTGTTATTTTTCTCAAAAAACATAAAAACTCCCTTTGTCCGGATGCCATTTATTTTAGTGATTGTTGATTGGTCAGAGTATGCATATAGGGATAGATATTCGGTGTTTGGCAGAGGGAAGGCGCACAGGAGTGGAAGAATATACACTCGCACTCCTTCAAGAAATATTTCGTCAGGATCAAAAAAACGAATATATCCTTTTCTTCAATGCGTGGCAGAAAAAGACTCCTGATTTTTCTTGGGTTTCAGTCTATCCAAATGTGACGATCCGGACGTTTCATTTTCCGAACAAACTCCTCAATCTCGCCATTTGGTACCTGGGTTTTCCCAAGCTTGACCGCTTAATCGGAGGAGTCGATGTCTTTTTTGTACCCAATCTCAATTTTGTAAGTGTTTCTGACGAAACTAAGCTTGTGGTGACGACGCACGACCTTTCCTTTGAGCTGTTTCCAGAGACCTTTTCACTGAAACAACGAGTGTGGCACTACCTCGTCAATTTTCGCAAGCTCGTAAAAAGAGCTGACCAGGTTATAGCAGTTTCCGAATCAACTAAGAGTGACCTTCACGAGCTTTATAACGTTTCTGAAAAAAAGGTGGCCGTGATACCAAGCGGTATTGAAGAGCGATTTCGGAAAATGGACCGGAACGACCCAGAGCTTATGCGGGTCAAAGAAAAATATAATCTTCCTTACAAATTTATTTTGTACCTCGGGACATTTGAGCCTCGAAAAAACTTACGAGTGGTTCTTGAAAGTTACGCTGCCTTACGGTTACAGGCTGGGTCAGAAGTTAAAAAGCATACCCTTGTTTTGGCTGGCGGGGCAGGCTGGAAGTACCAAGAGTTTCTTCTGGTCCTAGAAAATTCCTCTGAGCGAGGCAGTGTCCTCCTTTCTGGATTTATTGCTGACGAAGACAAGGTGGCTTTATATAATCTCGCCAGTGTCTTTGTCTACCCTTCTTTCTATGAGGGTTTTGGTTTCCCGCCTCTTGAGGCTATGGCGTGTGGTGTGCCCGTCATCGTTTCACATACTTCGGCTCTCCCGGAGGTGGTGGGGTCAGCTTGTGTTATGATCGATCCCTATCAGCCAGATGAGCTCTATCGAGCGCTCGAAGAGGTACTCTGCAATCCCACCTTTGCCTCTGGTCTCTCTCAAAATGGCATACGACAGGCCAAGAATTTTTCTTGGGAGAAAACTGCCAGGGCAACCCTCAAGCTTTTTTCGGCTTGCCAAGGACAAGGAGAAAACAGTATGATACGTAAGTAATCTCATTCCCAAAAAAAACGTATGAGCGGAATCATGAAAGCAGTTGGTGTGATCGTTATCATTTTTGTCATTTTTGCCGTCTGGAAATATGGATTTTCGGATGATGGTACAAATTCTGTATCAGAAAACGACCTGACTCTTGTCACAGACAAAGACTGGGTCAAAGGGAGCACCGATGCCCCGGCGACCTTGATTGAGTACACAGACTTTCAGTGTCCCGCTTGTGGCGCCTACTACCCAATCCTAAAGCAAGTGACCGAGGAGATGCCCGACAAAGTAAAGCTCGTCATTCGCCACTATCCACTTATCCAGATTCATCCAAATGCTCTTCCGGGAGCCCGGGCAGCAGAGGCCGCTGGTCGCCAGGGAAAGTTTTGGGAGATGTATGACCTCTTGTTCATGAATCAAGCCGAATGGTCCAAGGCTTCTGACCCGATGAAGAGTATTTTTCCCGCCTACGCGGGCCGAGCAGGCCTCGATATTGAAAAATTTAAGCAGGACATGGCTGATTCATCATTAGATGACAAAATCAATCATGACCGCGCGACCGGTAACAAGCTCGAGATTACAGGAACTCCGTCTTTTTTCTTGAACGGGAAAAAGCTTGAAAATCCGAAAAATGTCGAAGAACTGAAAAAAGCCATCGAAAAAGCCAGCGGAGCATAGTGATGAGAGAAGTGGAGCTATGAAAATTTTTCTGACATATATTTCTGCGTTTGCAGTTATCATTCTTACTCTAGGGGTGTTTTTTTCTGTGTTCAAAAAACAAGAGAGTACGCTCGGATTTAACAATGTGTCGGACTACTATCGGATTTTTGAAGAGATGGGCATGATGACTGGAGAGGATATGGCAGAGACAGAAGGTGTCGAATCTCAGGCGTATGCCGATCCAGCCACATTTGTATCGCCAGATGATATCGGATTTATTCTCGACAAGAATGGCTCTGTGGCGAGTCGGGTGCCAGATGTTCGAGCTACTACGGTAGAAATAGGAACAGGGGTAGCGCTTCGGTTGGGCGTGGTTGTGAGCAATGAAAGAGGCTTTGATCCGGCGCTTCTCAAGGTGAGTGTTCTCGATAAAGAAGGGGGTCAAGAAATTCTTGGTGTTGCAGTAGAGGAAAAAGAAAATAGAAAAGAGTACGTGGCAACTTTTATACCGAAAGAAGCAGGAGTCTATAAAGTTTCTGTCGAAGTGCTCAATACCCTTTACCTCGGGACGTCTGAAATCTCTGTCTTTGATAGGTCCCTGATGAAAGAGATTGATATTGAAGAAAAGGATTTTTTGATGGATTTTAAAAAAATTCACTCTGATTCTTTGGCAACGTGGGAATCTGTATCCCTGGAAATGCCCTGGGTTATTGAAGAAAAAGATGGCGCCTGGCATTGGGCGCTAGATACGCCAGGGTATTTAGACTTTGTTTTTGGTGACGAAAAGCTAGGCACAGAGCGTGCACTCAGAGTATATCGCCTCGCCTTTGTTGAAAAATATAAAGATGCTCATGTCATTCCGCGCTTCTATAAACACATCCTCTCGCTCACAGATTTTCTCGAGAAAAAAGACAGCGACGCTAAGGATGCCTATGGAATCTTTTCTTTTCCACCCGTCAATGCCTCTTTGAAAGGCTTGAGCCACGTAGAGTTCGTAGATACTGAAACGTTCTCTGGTATGAGCTATATCTATAGCGGGTTTTTTCAAGCCTACGACCCAGCTACTCAGCCGACCTATGCTTATCAAGGAATTTCTCGTGATGGGAAGTATTATATTCACTTTCAACACCAGCTTGAGTCAGACGAGTTAAAAGAGTATCTAGAAAAAATGAATGATTGTAAAAACGATGAATCTCAGGAAAAGTCAGAAGATTGTATCGAAGAGTCGTTTGATGTACTTGCCCAGTCACTTACTTTCCAGCCCAAGTTAGTGAACTTGCACGATTTTGTCCAAAGTTTCCAGATAGAAGAATAGAGAGTATGAATTTTTAGTACCCTCTATGATAAATTGTTTTCTTTTTAGAAAGGTTCGAAGATGAGCGAGGCTGCTGCACGACCAATACCGGTGACCGAATCATGCCACGCATCTTTGCTTACAACGCTGGCTTAGCCTCTCCAGCGCATCCCTATCCACCAGTGATTTACCACATTGCTAGTCCTGTGGCAACTGGTGGCGCATACATTCACATAGGCAACGGGAGTTTTCGGACGACTGACCTCAACCCTGGTCAGACTGACGAAGACAAGATGGATGGCAATGGCTGGCCGATTCCGAATAGTAGCGCCTGGAAGAATCGATGGCATACAGTCCGTGGCTGTATCCGAGCTGATGGCAACCAGCCTGTCGGTAACCCGAGCACCTAGAAAATTCTCGATGACGTTTTTCTTTTCAGAAATGATTTTTTGTAGTATCATTTCTTTGTTGTTATCACTTCGATTGTTATCGTATGGATAGAAAATCAAGATTTCTCATCGGACTTTTTATAGTAACGTCAATTTTTGTAGTCACTTTTCTCTTTTGCAAATTTTATATTCAGACCGACTACAACTTGAGAAACGAAGTGGAGTGTGACCCTGGGACGGAAAGTTGTTTTGTGCGTTCTTGCGGAGAAGACTGCGAAGGTGAAGAGTCATGGTATTACAAGGTGCGTACGGTGAGCGCACAGGATATTGCTCTCTGTGATCCACACCTGGGTGAGTGTCCTCAGGTGGAGTGCCTCTCTGTGGCATCCTGTGTCGAAGAATTGTGTACAGAAGACTCAGTGCCAGAAGGAGAGCACTGTAGTAATGCTCTGGACCTTCAAGTAGAACCTGACGAGCGAGAGTTGTTAGAAAAAGATTCTGAGACAGAAGAAATCAAAGAGGATTCCGAAGAAATAGCTAAATAGAGACTTATGAGGATCCTTTTTGTTTCCGAAGAATTAGGGGCGAGCGAATTAGCATTGAAGCTTCAGGCTGAAGGCAATGAAGTACGTCTGTTTATTCATGAAAAAAAGCTTCGTGATTGCTATAGTGGTCTCATAGAAAAGGTTGATGACTGGCGCCAAGAATTATCATGGGCAGGAAAAGACGGTCTTATTATTTTTGATGATGTCGGCTTTGGGAAAGAACAAGATACTCTTCGTTTAGAAGGGTATCGTGTTGTGGGAGGGAGTGAACTAGGTGACAAGATTGAGGAGGATCGTGCTTATGGTCAAGAAGTGCTTCGTGCTAACGGCATACCGACACTTCCCTGTCATAACTTTCAAACAGCAGGTGAGGCAATAGACTTTGTAAAGTTACACAGAGAAGATTTTTGGGTTGTAAAAAAGAATGGGGGACACATCAGTCACTATTGTTACGTGCCTAACGAAGCAAGTAATAATGAGGATACCCTTGGTGTCTTAGCTCGTTATGCGCAATTGGGCTTACAAAACATCAATCTTCAGAAGAGAGCAACCGGAGTAGAAATTGGTATCGGCAGGTACTTTAATGGTCGTGACTTTGTCGGTCCGGTGGAATTTAATGTTGAGCACAAGGGATTGTTCCAAAATGATATCGGTCCGAAGACTCCAGAGATGGGAACGGTCATGTGGCATACAGAGGATAAAAACAGGCTTTTTCAAGAAACACTTGGTAAGCTCAGGTCCTACCTACAGGAAATTGACTTTCGTGGAGATATTGATCTCAGTTGTATTATCTTTCAAAAGAATATTTATCCACTGGAGTTCACTGCTCGTTTCGGTAATCCCTCAACGGCCCTACAGATAGAACTTTATAAGTCTCGTTGGACGGACTTTCTCTCGGCTATTGCCGATGGCAAGCCGTTTGATCTCGACTATAAAAAGGAAGTGGGTGTCATTGTTACTTTGGCTGTTCCGCCATTTCCTTATGATCTTGACTACACCGAAGAAGAAAATTCTTCCGTAGGATTGCCGGTACTTTTTTCTCCAACAGTTACGTCAGATGAAATGACCCACTATTATTTTGAGGAAATAGCAAAGCAAGAAGTTGGGTATAGTGTTTCTGGTGCGCGAGGTTGCGTTATGCATGTAGGAGGTTCTGGTGAGAGTATTGATATGGCACGTGCTATTGTCTATCGGAGACTTCAGATGGTAAATATCCCTAAAATGTTCTACCGTATTGATATAGGAGAGCATTTTGAAAGGACTGGTCTTGACTTATTAAAAAAATGGGGGTGGATGTAGTGTATGTTTGAAAATTGGTTGATTATTGCTTTTGTAGCACCGGCACTCTGGTCAATCGTCAATCTGATTGATGTCTACTTTGTCAGTGATGTTTATCGAGACGAGTACGACGGCGCTCTCATTTCTGGCATCTTCCCACTAATTCTCTGGGGTTCTGTTCCTCTTGGTATCGTTACCTTTCGCCTGCCTGAAAGCTTCGCGCTTCTCCTGTTGAGTGGCGCCTTTTTTCTTTTTGCGAACTTCTTTTATTTCAAAAGCCTTTTTCGGGAGAATGATGCGGCCCTTATTCAGATATTATGGAGTCTCACCATCCCTTTTACAATTCTTTTTTCGTTTGTCTTTCTTGGTGATGGTTTGTTTGGGAGCCAGTATTTTGGTATCGTTCTCATCCTTTTTGGGGTGGTTCAGATTCTCTTGGCAGAACGAACAGAAAAATGGGATGTGCGTGGCGCAGCTAAAAGTATGCTTCCTTCCTCGGCCTTTCTCGCAGGAAGCTTTGTCCTTTCAGAGCAAGCGTTTCGGACGTCACGCGATGATTTCTTTTCGAGTTATCTCGTTTTTGCTCTCGGGATGGCTCTGGGAGCGATCTTTGTAGGATTTTTGGGGCAGCGATCATTTTCCGATCGCTTTTCACAGGTCACGCGCCTCACGAAAAAGTATTTTTTTGTTTTTTTCTTGGCCGAGCTCTTAGCGCTTCTTGGAACCATTGCTTCTCAACGGGCAGTCGACCTCAGTCCTTCGGCGTCATTGGTCGCGACTATTGAGAGTTTGAGCCCGGTCTTTATCATGTGTTTCAGTCTACTGGCAGTTGTTTTTAGTAGTCTTTTTTTGGGCAAGTTTAAACGAGCGCTCTACAAAGACCAGATTACTGGGGCGGTTACCAAAATCATGGCCGTTATCACTGTTGCTGTTGGAATTTATCTAGTGAAGTAGTCTCTGTAATTTGTGTTAGAATAGAGCTACATTATATTCGACACTCCTTATGTTTTGTACAGACATCCCAAGCCCAGTGGCCCTCATCTTTTCCGACTCAACTCCCCACCTTCTGTATTATTCGCATCTCCCCGCTGTTTTTGCCGCTGTTTTCATCAGCCTTCTTATATATTCAAGGAACAAAAGCCTTGAAGCCAAGCTCCTTCTTTTGGTGGCAGGACTTTTTGCTCTTTGGAACCTGATTGATCTTGTAAACTGGACGAACGTCGATAGTCGTCGTATTATGTTCACTTGGTCCATGATGAATTTCGTAGCTTTGCTTATTGCTGTGGCTACTCTCTATTTTTCTTATGCCTACCTTGAGAAGAAGGACGTATCCTTTAAAATAAAAGTCCTAGTGTTCGCGTTGCTTTTACCATATCTTCTTCTCTTACCAACTTCGTATAATATTTCTATTTTTGATTTGTCTTTGTGTGAGGCTCTTCAGGGCCCAATCAATAACTACTTCTACTTTCTGCAAGCACTTTTCCTCCTTTGGACATTTGGGTATTTGATACGCAAATGTTTCACGAGGGGAAGAAAGAAGCGGGAAACTTTTTTCCTGGCTCTCGGCTCTATGCTCTTCCTTCTTTCCTTTTTTGGAGGAACGTCTGTAGCGAGGCTCACCGGTACGTGGGAATACGAGCAGTACGGTCTGTTTGGAATGATTCTTTTTCTTGGTCTTTTGGCCTTCCTTATCGTTCGCTATAAGGCTTTTAGCCTGAAACTTCTGGGAGCTCAGGCTGTCATGACCGGCCTCGTTCTCCTTATCGGTTCTCAGTTTTTCTTTGTTGACACGATAACGAGCTTGACTTTAGTCGCCATCACTCTTGTTTTGGCGATTGTTTTTGGTGTTATACTGGTTCGCTCAGTCAACAATGAAGTAAAGCGTAAAGAAGAACTGCAACTTTTGACCAAGGAGCTTGCGGTTGCTAATCAGGAGCTTAAGCGCCTTGATGCAGCGAAAAGCGAGTTTATCTCAATCGCTTCGCACCAACTACGCACCCCACTTACCGCTATCAAGGGGTATATTTCCCTTGTTCTCGAGGGTTCATATGGGCAGGTGAGCCCGACGCTCCAAGACGTCTTAAATAAGGTCTATACGGTCAATAACCGCATGGGGCAGTTAGTGGAAGACCTGCTCAATATTTCCCGTCTTGAATCTGGTCGTGTGCAGTACAACTTTGCCGAAACAGCTCTCGAGCCGATGGTGGCGGATGTGGTCGATATGTTTGCCATTATGGCTAAAAAGAAAAATCTAACCCTCAAGCTGAAACTGCCGAAAGACGTACTTCCCAAGCTGTCGCTCGATAGTAACAAAATACGTGAAGTGGTATCAAATTTGATCGACAATGCTATCAAATATACCAAGGAGGGGAGTGTGACCGTTAGTGTCGAGCGAGAAGCCGATACGGTTCTTATCAAGGTAGCAGATACCGGTATCGGAGTCAGCATGGAAGATAGCGCTCGCCTTTTTGAAAAGTTTACGCGCAGTTCCGAGACGATGAAGCTCGATGTTTCTGGTACCGGCTTAGGGCTCTATGTGGGAAAAAAATTTGTTGAGGCTCATGGCGGTACACTCACTGTTCTGTCGGCTGGTAAGGGAACGGGAGCGACCTTTGTGATTTCTCTGCCTGTTCGTATGAGTCAGTCTTCCCAATCATCAAAATCGTTAAAGTCGAAGCGAGGTTGATAGGAAGCACACTTTTTGCTACCCTTAGTCAGTATCTCCTAACTTATTCCTATTGCTATGTCAAAGATTCTTCTTGTCGAAGACGATCCTTTTATTGCAGAAATCTACCAAAAGAAGCTTGAGGGGTCAGGTTTTGAGACTCTGAATGCTACCTCAGGCAAGGCCGTGTTAAAGATGGTCAAGGAAAATGCCTTTGACCTCGTCCTTCTGGATCTTGTTCTTCCCGAAATGAGTGGAGTCGAAGTGCT
>Ga0163144_10005635_pt1 | contig 27828 bp, 24 predicted proteins | sample OliLak19BULKMAT1_FD_123175 | JGI IMG/M metagenome (GOLD analysis project Ga0163144, IMG submission 123175) | Freshwater microbial mat bacterial communities from Lake Vanda, McMurdo Dry Valleys, Antarctica - Oligotrophic Lake LV.19.BULKMAT1 | ecosystem: Environmental > Aquatic > Freshwater >... | reverse complement strand
GCAAGCTCGTCTCCCGCCTGAAGAAGCGCGCCATCAAGGACAACCGTCTCGACGATGCCAACGAGGAAGTGATCCACCGCCGCCTGGAAATCTACGAAAACGAATCCAAGCCCCTCCTGGAATATTACGGCCCGCAACTCTGTATCAGCATAGATGCCACCGAGCCACCCGTGGCGGTTTGCAACACCATTCTTTCCCATATTGTGGCGGATCGAAAAACCCCGACCGACTTCACGGAACACGACACCGCTTATTGAGCAGGCGACCCTTTGAACAATGCGCATCGTTTTTCTCGGCACCGGTGAGATTGGGGTTCCTTCGCTGAAGGCCCTCGCCGCGTCCGCATCGCACGAAGTCTGCGCCGTCTTCACCCAGCCCGATCGTCCGGCCGGGCGCGACCTGAAGTTGCGTCCGTCGCCGGTCAAGCTCGCCGCACACGAACTTGGCCTTCCGGTTTTTCAACCTGAGAAAATCCGCCACCCCGAGGCCCTCGCTGAGATCAAGGCCCTTGCGCCGGACCTCATTGTCGTCGTCGCCTACGGACAGATTTTGCCCAAGGTTCTCCTCGATCTTCCGCCGCGTGGTTGCCTGAATATCCATGCCTCCCTGCTGCCCCGTCACCGCGGAGCCTCGCCCATCAACGCCGCCATTCTTGCCGGGGATCACGAAACCGGACTCACCATCATGTGGATGGATGAGGGGCTCGATACCGGCGACATTCTTCTTACGGAAACGACCCCCATCGGCCCTCACGAAACCGCCGGTTCCCTGCACGATCACCTGGCCCTGCTTGCCCCCTCCGGCTTGCTCAAGGCCCTCGCGTTGATCGAAGACGGTTCCGCTCCGCGCGAAAAACAAAATGATGCCGTTGCCACCCACGTGACAAAACTTTCCCGCAAAGACGGCGAAATCAACTGGCACAAGCCCGCCTTGGAAATTGACCGCCAGATCCGCGCCATGACGCCCTGGCCCGGCGCGTTCACCTTGCTGCCGGGTCCTCCTCCCGCACTCCTCAAAATTCACCGCGCCATCGTGACTGAACATTTTGTCGGAGCCCCTGGAACCATACTTGGCACCACGGAGGAAGGTATTCTGGTTGGAACCGATGCGGAAGCCATACTCTTGCAGGAAGTCCAGATCGCCGGCGGCAAACGCCTTAAGGCCGCCGATTTTCTCCGGGGCCATCCTCTCCCGCTCGGGATGAGGTTTGTGGAATGAGGAAGGGGAGGAGCGGAAGCTGGTCAATCCGCTAAACAATCTCCAGGCCGGGGAACTCCTGGCCGAGGATTTGTTTGGACGGGGTATGCAGCCAGCCATCGAGGAGGGAGGCGTAAACCTGTCGGAAGTCTATCTTGTGCTTGACGTCGCCATCGACGAGGTCGGAGAGATCGGGCGGGGTGCCATGGAGTCCGCCTTTGATGGTGTCGCCGAAAACAAACATGGGGGCGGCGGCGCCGTGGTCGGTGCCTTTGCTGCCGTTCTCGGCCACGCGGCGTCCGAATTCGCTGAAGGCAAGGACGGTGACGCGATCGGAGAGTTTTTGCTTGCGCAGATCGTCGAGGAAGGCGGTGGTGCTCTGGCTGAAATCGGCGAGCAATCTGGCGTGGTTGCCGAGTTGGTCGGCGTGGGTGTCGTAGCCGCCTTGGGCGACGTAATAGACGCGGGTGGGGAAGTCGCCGGCGATGAGGCGGGCGACCATTTGGAGCTGACTGGCAAGCTGACCGTCGGGATACTTGCCGCGGTTTTTTTCGTGCTTGAGAATGGCGCGGATGGCGTCGCCGGAGACGACGGCGTTCATGGCGGTGTGGCGAAGGAAATCCATGGTGTCGGGTTCGTTGCCCGTGATGCCGCCGCTGGCGGGCGCACCGGACATCATCCCGCTGCCGCCGGGTTGGTTGATTTTTTCGAAGATGCGTTTCTGCACGGAAGCGAGCGTGGAGGTCTCGCCGCTGGGATTCCACTGGAAGGTCTTGGGGTCGTTGAGGGCGAGGCCGACGTTGGCGCGGTTGCGAAAGGCCTGAGGCATGACTTTGCCGAGACTGACGCCGATCTCTCCGGGGAGCTTGTGGGGATCGAGGCCGCGACACCGGGCGTCGAAGTAGCGCCCGAGCCAACCTTCCACGACGCGAGGCTTGGTGTCGTCCCCGCCGGTGTGCCAGATTTCCATGGAGCGGAAGTGGGAGCGGTTCGGGTTCGGGTAGCCGACGTTTTGCACGATGGCCATGCGTCCGGCGTCGAATTCGTTTTTGAAACCGGCGAGCGAGGAGTGGAGGCCGAGGGTGTCGTTGACCTTGAGGGTCTGGTCGCCGGTGAGGCGGAGGGTGGGGCGGGCCTTGGCGTAGAGGTCGTCGGCGAAAGGGATGACAGTGTTGAGCCCGTCGTTGCCGCCGCTGAGCTGGATAACGACGAGGATGCTGGAGTCGCGGGCGGCCCCGGTGGCGGCGGCGGTGCGGGTGATGAAGGCCGGGGCGAAGGCGCTGGCGGCGAGAAGGCCGGCGCCTTTGAGGCCGGTGGCAAGGAATTCACGGCGGGTGCGGAGGAACATAGGGTTAATTGGGTTGGAGGGCGGCAGGCCCTTGCCGGCCATTTATTTTACGGACGCGAGGGCCCGCGTTCTTCCAATATATTTCGTTCAGCATAGCTGGTAGTCGGGACTGCTCATGATGAGGTGGACGAGGCCGCGGGCGCGTTCGTCGAAATTGGTGTCCTGCACGCTCATGGAACGGGAGCCACCCGCGCCGTCGGTGGTGGCGAGCTGGATGAGGGCGTCTCGCAAATCGCGGGAGGGTTCGCGCTGGAGGAATTGCTGGATGTAGTAGTCCACGATGTCCCTGGCGGTGAGCATGCGGCGGATGGCGCCGGATTGTTCGAGTTGGTATTTGGGCGACCAGTTGATGGCGGCGGGGTTTCGTTGGGTTTCCATGAACTCGCGGCGGTTGGTGTTGCGGTCGGCGAGACGGTCGTAGGTTTTGAATTCGTCGGGGCTCACCCCGTGCATGAGGAAGTTGGCAAAGTTGTAGCGGACGAGGAGGGTGTTCGAGTTGATCCAATCGGCACCTCCGGGCCAGCCGTTAACGTCGGGAGGAAAGAAGAGGTCTTGCCCCATGACGCGGAGGGCACCGAGGATGAGTTCGTCGGGGGGAAGTTGGGTGCGCATGGTCTTGAGGGCGCCGATGGCGAGGAGGACGGGGCTCTTCACGACGGAATTCATGGCGCGTTCGGAATAGAAGAGCTGGGAGCGGAAAAGGGTGTGGAGGAGTTGTTTGAGATTGTAACCGCTGGAGCGGTAGAGATCGGCGACGGGCGCGACCATGGCGGAATCGGGCTGGGTGCAAACGAAGTACTCGAGGAATTTCTTCGCCATGAAATTTGCGGTGGCGGGTTGCAGGCAGATGATGCGGAGGATATCGGGGCCGTCGAACTGTCCGGTCTGGCCGAGAAAGGTTTTTTCACCGGAATCGTGTGCGTTCTCGCGGAAGATGAAGGTCCAGTCGTCGCGTTCCACGCTATAGCCGGTGAGGGAGCGTGCGGATTCCTTCACGTCTTTCTCGGTGTAAGGACCGACACCGGTGGAGAAGAGTTCCATGAGTTCGCGGGCGAAATTTTCGTTGGGCTGGCCGCGGTGGCTGGAGGCGTTGTCGAGCCAGACGAGCATGGCGGGATCGCGGATGAGGGCGTTGAGTTGGTCGAGAAACGAATTGGTGGCCAACGCACGGAAGGTCTGATTTTGCCGCCAGAGCGGGTAGGTGCGGTCGATCTTGTCCTCGAAGCTGCTGGCGAAATGGGAGTGCCAGAAGAGAGTGAGCTTTTCCTCGAGCGGAGGGATGTCGGGGTTCTCCGGGGCGCTGGCAAGCATGCGGTTGAGCCACCAGATTTTCAAATCGCGGATGCGCTGGCGTTCGAGGTTGTAACGGATGTTGCGCTCCTTCTGGCGGGAGTCCTCGTCGAGGGTTTTGATGCGTTCCTCGAAGGCTTTGTTGGATTCCTCTGGCAGCGCGGCGCAGACGGGGGCGGGAAGGTTTGTGGAGGGGGCGTAATTGACCAGCTTGTCCACCGCACCATCAAGACCGAGGGCGGCGAGTTCTTTTGCTTGCTCCCACGTGCCGCCAAAGCCGGCGCGCCAAATCAGATGCGCGGCGGCAGAGGGGGTGAATTCCCGCGCGGGGAGGGGGGTGAGCAGGCCCATGTCCAACGATATGTTCCCGCTGGAGCCCCTGCAACCTCCGTCTGGTTGCGATTTTCGGGAAAACGCCGCCTAGTTTACGACGGTGACCGGAGTGCCGAGCGGGGCCGTGGCCCAGAAAACTTTCACCATTTTTTCAGGCATGCGGATGCAGCCGTGGCTGTCGGGAACACCCGGCAAAAAGCCTTGATGCATGCCGACGCCCGCGTTGTTCATTCGCATGAAAAAAGGCATGCTGGCCCCGAGAAACTTGGTGCCCGCAGGCGGGATGTCTTTTTTGATGCCCACATTTTTGACCACCACCGTGCCGGAGCCATCAACGAAATCCCCGTAGAGATTCGAGCGATGATCAATGTTCTTTTGGATGATGGTGTAGTTGCCCGCCGGAGTGCCGAAGCCTTCGCGGCCACTGGAAATGGCGGAAACGCCGACCAGTTTTTGGCCCTTAAAGAAAGAGGCGGTTTGTTTGGAGAGATTGATGACCATGGAGGGGGCGCCAACGGTGCCATCGCCGTCCCAGTAGGATTTTTTGAGGGCGAGGTTTTCCTTGGTGGAGGGGTCAATAATGGTGCTGCCGGTGCCGAGATATTTGACGCCATGGCTGGTGAGGCGCGTATCGTAATTGGCACAGGCTCCCAGAGCCAGCGCGACGATGGCGGCGGTAAGGTGAAGAACGTGGCGGGCCGATTGGCTCATGGCCGTGTAAAAGAGCAGGCTTTGCGCAAACGTCAAGCGGGCAAAGGGTTTACCACAGAGACACGGAGGCGCGGAGTTTGGCGCTATTTCAAGGAGAATCAGGCCGGGACTTCCCGACCACGCCGCTTGCGCAACGGGAAGGAGTTTGATAAAGGCACAGCGCACATGCCCACTTACGAATACGAATGCGCGAAATGCGGGAAGACGTTTGATCTCTACCAGTCCATGAAGGACGACCCGATCAAGATCTGCCCGAACAAGAAGTGCAAGGGCAAGGTGAAGCGGTTGATCGGCACGGGCGCGGGGCTGATTTTCAAGGGCAGCGGTTTTTATATCACGGACTATCGGAGCGAAGGTTACAAGCAGGCGGCGAAGAAGGACTCGGGAGCTTCCGGCGGCGGGGAAGCCACGAAACCGGCAGGTTCGGAAAAATCCAAACCGGCCGAGACGCCTAAACCAGCCAAGCCTTCCAAGGAGTAGCCATGCTGAAATGCAGCCAGTGCAGTCACGAAAACGACGTGACCCGCGTCTTTTGCCAAAATTGCGGCATGCGCCTGGAACGGCCGGAAGGCACGGAGCCCTTCATCGCGGGGAATACTCCGGTCGCCGGCCGGCCCACCGGCAAAAAGAAAGGATTTTCGTTTCCGGGCGGGGAAGCGTTGCGTGGGGGGCTTTGGAAGTTCCTGCGCGGTATCGTTTCCACGGCGATGATCGCGGCACTTCTGGCGGCGTTTGTTCAGATGGCGCGCAAGCCGGATGGCATTCCGGATGCGAAACCGGCCAACGAGGCTCAGGCCAGCAACCTCTTTCAAGGGATCAAGGCTTTTTCTCAAACGATTTATCCCCGTGCACTTGATCTCACCCAGGACCAGGCGAACAACTACCTTGCCACGCGCGTCGTCCCGGAGGTTTCCGCTCAGAGCGGTTCGATTCTACGCGGGCAGTTCGAGCGCGCCTTTGTCGTGATGGGAAATGGCGACGCGCAATTCTTTGTGGAGCAAAGGTTCCGCGACTGGCCGGTCTTTCTGTCCCTGACGTGCGCGCCGGAAGCGGGAACCGATGAGGTCTCCGGGGCCAAAATTGTCACCATGCGAGTGACGGGAGGAGGGATCGGCCGTCTCCGTCTCAATATGCGACTGGTGCCGTATTTGCAAAAAAATCTCGAATCGGTGATCGCCTCGCTACCCGATGCGACGGATGTCTTGCGCAAGGCAAGCAATGTGACCTTCGTTCCGGGGGTGGCCAAGCTGAGTTGGTCGGGGACAAAGTCGCCGGGACGCTAATGCGCCGGGGGCTTTTTGTCGCGATGTCCATGCTGACATCGGCGGTCTTGGCGGAGAATAAACCAAAAATCGCCCCCGTTTCCGTGCCGATCCAGCGCTCGATCAGTTCCTCCAAGCAGTTTGTTGTTTATTATTCCGATGGAAAAGTGCGCTCGCAACTAGCCCGGAAAGCCGAGGATGTGAAGGCGGAATGGTTGGGCCTGTTCAAGCTTAAGGATACCTGGAGAGCACCGATCATTATCCAAGTGGTCTCGACCCGCCTGCCGGACTCGCCGCGTTTGGTGACGAATGTTTACGAGAGCGACGGGGGCGAGATGAAGGTGCAGATTGATGTCTATGATCCTTCGGTCCTAAAGGGTGCCGAATTCGACCTCGAAGTTTATCGCGCGTTGTGCCTCGAATATACCTACCGGAAATCGCCGCCCAAGACCGGCAAGGCGGTCTCCCAGCCGCCCGCCTGGCTGCTGGAGGGTTTGTATGCGGACGCGGTGGCGCGCGAGGAAGGGACTCCCGCCGGACTCTTTGAGATGCTGGTGAAAAGCGGGCCGCCTCCGAAACTTGAGGCGTTTTTGAAATTGCGTCCGGAGTCGCTTGATGCCACCTCACGCGCGGTCTATCGGGCGCAGGCCATGGCCCTCCTGCGCGCCTTTCTCGGCATGCCGAACGGAGCGGCCAATCTGCAGCACTATCTTTCCAGCCTGCACGAGATCCGCTCCACCGATGCGGGAAAACTCCTGGACAAATTTCCCGAACTGGCCGCCCAGCCTGCAAATCTTTCCAAAATGTGGACGCTCTGTCTGGCCCATGCCTCGGCGTCCGACCGCAACAAGCCGTTCGGCATGGCGGAAACGCAAAACCAGCTCACTTTGCTACTGGGGATATCCGCACCGAAGGACTCCAAAAAACCGGAGGCGGGAATCGTGACCGGGCCGGAGGCGTTGCCCCTCATTGCCCGGGGCCAGGCCGGCCGGTTTATCCTGCAACAAAAGTCCGAGGAATTGCTGCGATTGGAACTGCGCGCGCATCCGATCATGCGGCCAATCGTGGAGGAATACCGGCTCATCGCCACGCAGCTGGCGGCAAAGCCGGGCCGAAATGTGGACAAGCGCCTCCGCAAGAACATGGAGTTGCAAAAGGCCGTGGTGACGCGAACCGATGCCATCGCGGATTACATGAACTGGTTCGAGGCTTCGCAACTCAACACGCCGAGCCGGGAATTTGAAGCGCCGATCAGCCGGGAAGGCGACGGGGGAATTTTCAAACGGAACGACGCCATCAGCCGCCAACTGGATGATCTGGAATCCCGCGGCTGGTGATATCGCCTCCGCACTTGCAGGAATGCAGGGCATCGGTATTTTACCGGCATGGTTCTTCTCACCCGCCGGGAACAAATGTTGGTGGCATTCGTACTTGTGTCCTTTGCTGCCGGACTCGGCATCAAGCAATGGCGCTCGCTCAACGGCCTCACAGCGGTAAGCACGGAGGCCCGGCCTTAAATTTCATGCAGACGATTGGATTTCAGGAAGCGGTGGAGAAAATTGTGGCCGACGATTCGCGCTATCAGGCCGAGGCGTACACGTTTTTGCGTGAGGCGCTGGATGCGACCTTAAAGCGGCGGAAAAAATTGAAAAAAGACCTCGCCACCCACGTCAGCGCGGCGGAATTGCTTGAGGGTTTCCGGCTGCACGGCTTGCAGGAATGCGGACCCATGGCTGTGACCGTCTTCGAGTATTGGGGCGTCCGCTCCTGCGAAGATGTCGGCAATATGGTTTTCAATCTCGTGCGGATCGGTGTCTTCGGAAAAACCGATGAGGACACGCTGGAAAGCTTCCGCGAGGGCTATGATTTTCAGGAAGCATTTGTGTTACCTTATCGTCCGGATCCGGTGATTTTGAGCGAAACCGGCTCTGGTGTTGTCGGAAGGAAAGCATGAAGCCGTTTTTCGCCGTTCTTTTCACCCTTATGATGATTGCCCACGCGCCCGCCAAGGATTCCCGTGCCCAGACCGACAGCCCTGTGCTGCCTGAGAGCAAGGCGAAGATTTTCACCCTCCCAAACGGCCTCACCATTATCGTCGAGGAGGATCACAGCGCGCCGGTGGCCAGTGTTCAGGCCTGGTGCGGAACCGGCAGCATTCAAGAGGGAAAATGGCTGGGGGCGGGACTCTCGCACATCCTCGAGCACATGCTTTTTAAGGGCACCGAAAAGCGCGGTGGTGGCGCCATCGCCAAGCAGATTCAGGATCGCGGCGGATACGTCAATGCCTACACGAGTTTTGACCGCACGGTTTATTGGATTGATGTTCCTTCCGACGGTGCGGCAGAGGCGGTGGATATTCTGGCCGATGTGATGATGAATTCCCAGTTGCCGGAGAAGGAATACATAAAGGAACAGGAAGTCATCCGGCGCGAGTTTGCCATGGGCTTCGATGATCCGGGCCGCCAAAGCTCGCAACTCATGCTCCGCACGGTTTTTTCCGAAAGTCCGTTCCGGCATCCGGTCATCGGCTACCTCGACGTGTACAACCAGCTCACGCGCGATGATGTCATGGCCTATTACAAGGCCCGGTATGTTCCGAACAACTTGACCTTTGTCATCGCGGGCGATGTGGATGCGGAAAAAATCCGGGCCCAACTGGTGGAGGCTTTCAAGGACCAGCCGCGCAAAGCGCTTGAGCCGGTCTTTATCGAAAATGAACCCGAACAAATCGGGCGCCGCGAAGTCAACGAGGAATTTCCCACCGAGTTGACGCGGCTTTCCCTCTCCTGGCGCATTCCCGGCCAATCCCATCCCGATATTCCCGCCCTTGACCTGCTGGGCGGCGTCCTGGGGTCCGGGCGCAGTTCAATTTTGAACGAACAAGTTCGCGAGAAACAGCGGCTGGCTCACGACATTGACTCAGGGATCTTCTCGCTGCAAACCGATGGGGTTTTTGTCATTAGTGCGGTCAATGACCCGGACAAGCGCAAGGAAGTCGAAAAATCCGCCCTCGCGGTGGTGGAAAAGACCAAGAAGGACGGGGTGACCCAGGCGCAGTTGGACAAGGCTCGACGTTCCATGCTTTCGAGTCAGATCAAAAGTCTGGGCACCGTGCGGGGCAAGGCCTCCGATCTCGGCTCAAGCTGGTTGCTGGCGAAAAACCCGAATTTCAGCAAGGACTACCTCGACGCGCTGGCTCGAGTCACTCCTGCGGATCTGCAACGGGTGGCCCGCGAATATCTGCGCGACGACCGTCTCAATGTCACCTCGCTCAACCCCATTGGCTCGCTTCCCAAGGCGGACGACGCCAAAGCCGCGGAACAAAAATCGGCGGTCAAAAAATTCGTGTTATCCAACGGTCTCCGCCTGCTCGTTTGCGAAAATGCCAAACTGCCGGTGGTTTCCATCACGGCAGCATTCCGTAGCGGCTTGCTGGCCGAAACTGCGGAAAACAACGGCATCACGAAACTGCTTTCGCTCAGCATGCTCAAGGGCACGAAGACCCGTAGCGCCTCACAGATTTCCGAACAAATCGAAAGTGTCGGCGGCAGCATTGGTGCGGACAGCGGCTATAACAGCTTCAGTGCCTCCATCGAGGTCATGAAACCCGACCTCTCGCTGGGGCTTGACCTCATGGCCGACGTGCTGCGAAATCCCACTTTTCCGGAGTCGGAAGTCGAACTGGAAAAGAAGAGCCAGCTTGCCGGAATCAAAGCCGAGGACGAACAAATCACCGCCGTGGCACGCAATACCATTCGCCAGAAAATCTTTGGCGCGCATCCCTATGCCTTGCGCAGTCTGGGGAGTCCCGAATCGGTTGGCAAAATCACGTCGAAAGATTTGCAGGCTTTTCACGATCAATATGCCGTTGCGAAAAACGGAGTCATCGCCGTCTTTGGCGATGTGAAAGCCGAGGAAGTTCTCAAGCTCGTCGAGAAGAATTTCGGGGCCATGCCACCGGGAGAACTCGCCTTCTCCTCGCCTCAAGCGCCGGTGGCTCTGACCGCCGCGGCCAATGCCGTGGAGGAACGCGACAAACAACAGGCGGTCGTCATGGTGGGCTATTCCGGCGCTGATATTCTCAGCCCCGACCGCACGGCACTCGAACTGATCAGCGTGGCCTCGAACGATTTGGGATCGCGGTTTTTTGACCGCATTCGCGAGCAACTCGGGCTGGCGTATTTTGTCGGATCGGGAAATTTCAACGGACTGGCGCCGGGGTGCTTCCTTTTCTACCTCGGCACGGATCCGAAGAAAGTGGAGAAAGTGACCGCTGAGTTTACGGATGAAATCAACAAGCTGGCTAAAGAAGGTCTCACGCCCGAGGAACTCGCCCGTGCGAAAAAGAAGCTCCTTGGTTCCGAAGCCATCCGCAATCAAAGCAACGCGGCCTTCGCCGCCAATGTCGCCGGTGATGAATTGATGGGCCTCGGGTTCGACAATTATCTCAAACGGAAGAATGAAGTCGAGTCCGTGTCCCTCGAAGATGCCCGCCGCGCAACCGAAAAATATCTCAACACCCCTGCGCGTGTGGAGGTGATTGTCCGTCCGCCCGAAAAGACCGCCGCCACGAAAGCGCCCGTGCCTCAATCCTGAGCCATGGCCGAGGTTCAAGCATCCATTCATTCGGGCGAGACCGCCCAGCGCTTCATCGAATTCGTCATGATGCAGGCGCAGCAGGCCGCGCTTTTTCTCGGCAAAGTGCCCAACCCGGTGACCGGTAAACCTGAGGTTCATCTCGAACCGGCCAAACTTTTTATTGATCACCTGGAAATGATCCGGGAAAAGACCCGCGGAAATCTCTCCGGGCAGGAACAGGAAATCCTCAACAGCGTGCTGTCAGATTTGCAGATGAGTTACGTCGAGGCTGGAAAAAAGTAGCACCCGAGTCCGGGACGGGACCTACAAGCGCTCTGACACAACCCGAAAGACATCGGTGTTGTCTTTGAAGCCTTCTAACAATTCCGAGCCGGGACCGGAACCGACGATGATGCCATCCTCGGCGACTCCCACCGCCACGGGAGTGGGATAGGCGGAAGGTTCGCTGGCGGGCGAGGGGACACTGTCCGTTGCCGGCGGTTGGGGCCGTGAACCCGGACCAGTGGACCAAGTGATGGAGGGAATTCCCTGGGAGTTGATGCCGACCACAGCCACGCCACGGTCGTTGCGAAAGGGATATCCGTTGAGCTTCATGCCACCGACGTTCTGTTTGCCTGCGACGAGAATGAGGGAGTTTTCTCCGGCGTAGCTCATGGCCGCGGCCACGGCCTTGTCCAGGGTCAGCAATTCCCGGAGCATGCGCTCGCCCTCATTTTGAGCGGCTGCTTTGCCGACCAGACCGGCGTCCACAACGAGAAGATATCCCTTGCGGTTGAATTGAAGAAGTTGAATGGCCTGCTGGACCATTTCCGCCAGCGAGGGCTGTGATCCCGCCGACTCGATTTCGTCGGCGAAGGCGAGGTTTCCGGAGGAAAAAACTCCCAGCAAGCGGGGAGCCTTCCAGGCCGGGGTGCTTTCCAACTCCGATTTATTGCGGGCGATCTCGTAACCTTTCCCGCGCATTTCCAACATGAGATCGCGCCCGTCTTTGCGGCGTCCGTCCTTATGCTCGGGTAGAAAATCCGCTTCGCCGCCACCCAGGATCACATCGAGATTCGCGGTGTCCACCAATTGGGAGGTGATGGCCTGGAGATCATGCGGGTTGCCGGTTTTGGCATAGAAAACGGCGGGAGTGATGTCGGAAATCGAGGCGTTGGAAACCAGCCCGATGGCCCGGCTTTGCTTGCGCGCGAGATCTATCAGGTTAACCAGCGCCTTGCCGGCGGAGTCCACCCCGACAGACCGGTTATTGACTTTTTGCCCTGTGGCAATGGCGGTTGCGGCTGCCGCGGAATCGCTGACCGCAAAGTCGTTGGCATGGGTGGTGAGGAGTCCGAGGTGGGGAAGTTTTTCCAAGCGCAGGCGATTGTCGGAACCTCCTTGATAGATTCTTGCCGCCGTGATGGTGGCGACCGAGAGGTTATCCGTCAGGAAAAGAATAATGGCGAAAGGCTTTTGCACCACCCAGTTGACATAAAATAAAACCCCCAGTCCGATGAAGGCGAGGAGACAGGTGAGGGCGATAAACCGATTGCGGGCTCTGATGCTCATGAAAAACGACCGTCCGCATATCCATCACAAGCGCGGCATTTGCGCAAGAGCGCGTCTTTTTCGATTGCGAAAATTCCCACAGGCAGTGATATTGAGAATTCTTAATACTCGATGGTGTAACGGTAACACAGAGGCCTTTGGAGCCTTTATTCATGGTTCGAATCCATGTCGGGTAGCCATTGTCAATAAAGCGCCGAGGATGCTGGCGGGATTCAGCGGGCGGATGCCCCGGGGAAGCCTATGCCAAGAGGCTTTCCCATTTTGTAGGTATCGCAGTGGGCAAAGCCCTTGCCCTCCAGGTCCCGTGGAGTGACGAGCGGATTGATTCCGATCGGAATCGGCCAGTGGATGCCTGTCTGAGGATCATCCCATCGGAGGACTCGTTCGTCTGATGGCGAGTAGTAATCGGTGCATTTATAGTGGAAATCCGCGTAATCGGTAACGACCAGAAACCCATGCGCGCACCCTGGCGGTGCCCACAGGCGTTCGTGGCAGGCCGAGGTTAGCAGGCGGCCATCCCATTTTCCAAAAGTGGGAGACTCTTCGCGCAGATCAACCACCACATCAAAGACGGCACCGCTGGACACCCAGACGAGCTTGCCTTGAGCACTGCCGTTGACCTGGTAGTGCATCCCGCGAAGGACGTATTTGTTGGAACGGCTGTGATTGTCCTGAACAAAATCCAGGTCGAGACCGATTTTCGCAAAAGTCTTTCTGTTCCACATCTCCAGAAAGAACCCGCGCTCGTCACCGTAGAGCGTTGGCTGGAGCAGCAGGGCTCCCTCGATTTTCAGTGCTTCAACTCTCATGGAGTGATTCTTTCAACGATGCTTCGGAGGTAGGCTCCATAAGTGGATTTACCGTAGGCTGCGGCTGCGGCACAAAGCTCTTCCGCCGAAAGCCAGCCATTGCTGAAGGCGATCTCTTCGAGGCAAGCAATCCGAAGTCCCTGTCTGCTCTGAATGGCGCGGACAAAGTCGCCCGCTTCGAGGAGGGCCTCGTGCGTACCGGTGTCGAGCCATGCTGTGCCCCGACTGAGTTTTTTGACATGGAGGGTTTTGTTCTCAAGATAGACGCGGTTGAGGTCGGTGATCTCAAGCTCTCCACGATGCGAGGGTTTGAGTGATTTTGCAAACTCCACGACCTGTGAGTCATAGAAATATAGCCCGGGAACAGCGTATCGGCTCTTGGGATTCACAGGCTTTTCCTCCAGCGAAATTGCGTGCCCCCCTGCGTTGAACTCCACCACCCCGTAATCTTGTGGGTTCGTCACCTCGTAACCAAAGATTGTTGCGCCCGTGAGGCGTTCAGTGGCCTGATGGAGCGTCGTGATAAGTTCACTTCCATAAAAAAGATTGTCGCCCAGGACAAGTGCGGCCGGGCTGCCCGACAGGAATTCTTCGCCGAGCAAGAAAGCTTGCGCCAGACCGTCGGGACTTGGCTGTTCACAAAAAGAAAATGAAACCCCAAATTTCGAGCCGTCGCCCAGCAGCCTGCGGAATGCGGGCAGATCGCAGGGTGTGGAAATCACAAGAATGTCCCGAATGCCTGCGAGCATCAGCGTGCTGAGCGGATAATAGACCATCGGCTTGTCATAAACCGGCAGCAGTTGCTTCGAGACTGCCTGGGTTATCGGATGGAGCCGCGTTCCCGATCCTCCGGCGAGAACGATTCCTTTGCGTGTGTTAATGAAGAAAATACCTCGGTGATGTATCGTTGTAGTGTTCCATAGTTTCTTAAAGCCTGAAAAGGCACTGTATCGACACCAGCAGCCAGTTGTTCATGGTTCGAATCCAAGTCGGGCAGTCAGTTTTCTATCTGATCAGCCCCCAGCGCTTGCTGAAGGGCCAGTAGACAAAAAGACCCTTACCCGCGATGTTTTGTTCGGGAACGACTCCCCAATAGCGGCTGTCGCTGGATTGGTAGCTGTTGTCACCGAGCGAGAAGTAGGTTTTTGAAGGTAGAGTGAAGGACTCATCAGGAGTCGAAAGGTAGAGGGCTCCGGGCGGATTCGCGTAGCCGCGGTAGCCATTCTCGCCACTCATCACCCGCCGGAAAACCGCCTCCTCCGCCAACGGGCCGTTGATAAAGAGCTTGGGCGAATCAATGCGGAGCGTGTCGCCGGGGATGCCAGCCAGCCGCTTGATGTAATGCTGGGACTCAATTCCCGGCGGCATACGAATTCCGCGGATGTCGGTGGTCTTGAAGACAAAAACATCGCCGCGATGAGGGTTGATGAGATTGTAGGAAAACTTGTCCACGAAGACCTGGTCGCCGGTTTCGATGTAGCCGCGGGCGATGGTCTCTCCCTTGGCCAGGCTGCGGCCGCTTCGCACATCGAAATAGCGGCCCAGCGTGTCCGCCGGCGCAAAGAGCCGGTAGGTGTTTTTCTGGCCGGTGATGGTCGTGAACGTGAAAAAATTGAGGTAGGTGTTTTCCTGCACGTCGGAGATCACGTCGTCTTCTCTGGCCTTAAGATCAATATAGTGGCGTCCCAGCCAAACCAATTGGACAGCGCGGGTGAGGGGATTGGGCGGGGGGGAGTTGGTTGGGGTGCCGACGATACCAAACAGGGTTGGCTGCATGGAACCGGTGGGGATCTTGAAGGGCTGGAGAAAATAAGCCCGGACTCCCGCTGCAATGACGATGGCCACCAGGAAAACCTCCACGTTTTCCCGCCATCCGGCATTCGATGGGGGAGGGGCAATGCGGCCCACCTGCTCTTCGATCCGGTCTCGGACAGCCTGGGTGGATTCCCGGTTGCGGCTCCTCAGTGCGGCTTGCAGTTCAGCCAAAAGGCCACGCAACGTTGCGAGATCCTTTTCCGGCAGGATGTCTTCTTTGTAATGAATGAGGCGTTGGAGGGCATGACGGTAATGTTTGCCCTCCTTGATGTAGCGCGGGGTAAAGAGCATGGCTAGTTGGTCTTGAGGACTTCGATGAAAGCTTCCTGTGGGATGTTGACCCTGCCGATGGCTTTCATGCGTTTTTTGCCTTCTTTTTGCTTTTCCAATAGTTTTCTTTTTCTCGTAATATCTCCACCGTAACACTTGGCTATGACGTTTTTACGTAAAGCACTAACACTCTCTCTAGCGACAATCTTGCCACCTATGGCCGCCTGGATGGCGACTTGGTAAAGTTGGGTGGGAATGACTTCTTTGAGTTTGGTGGCGAGGGCGCGGCCACGACCTTCGGCCTTGTCCCGATGGACAATAGAAGAGAAGGCGTCCACCCGCTCGCCATTGACGAGCATGTCGAGTTTGACCAATTCGCCGGCGCGGTAGCCACCGTGCTCATAATCCATCGAACCGTAACCGCGGGTGATGGATTTCATTTTATCCACGAAATCCACCAGAATTTCATTCAAAGGCAGCTCCGTGGTCAGCATGACGCGTTTGGTGTCGAGCGATTCGGTGTGTTTGATCTCGCCGCGCTTTTCCATGATGAGCTGGATCATGGGCGAAATGTATTCATTCGGAATCATAATGAAGCATTTAACGATGGGCTCGCGGATTTCCTCAATCACACTCATGTCCGGGAGTTGCTCGGGATTATCCACCTTGAGCAGTTCGCCATTGGTGCGCAAAATTTCGTAAATGACGGAAGGGTAGGTGGCGATGATATCCATGTCGAACTCCCGCCGGAGACGCTCGAGGATGATTTCCATGTGGAGGAGGCCGAGGAATCCGCAGCGGAAGCCGAAACCGAGGGCAAGGCTGGATTCGGGCATAAACTGAAAGGCGGCATCGTTGAGTTGGAGCTTGCCCATGGATCCCTTCAGATTTTCAAAATCCGCCGTATTGATCGGATAAATGCCGCTGAAGACCATGGGCTGGACCTCTTGGAATCCCGGCAGAGGAAACTCCGCCGGAAGGCGCGAACTGGTGAGCGTGTCGCCGACCTTGACCTCCATGCTGGATTTGATGTTGGCGATCACGTAGCCGATATCCCCGGCTTGGAGTTTATCCTGGATGAGAAATTTCGGCTGCTGGGGGCGAAAAATGCCCACCTCTTTGACCTCGTAGGCCCGATTGGTGAACATAAGCTTCACCGGATCACCGGCTTTGACGGTTCCGTCCATGACGCGCGTGTAGATCACCACGCCGCGATAGGTGTCGAACGCGGAATCGAAGGTGAGGGCGCGCAGGCGGGATTCCGCCTTGCCGGAGGGTGGGGGGATGCGGGCCACAATCGCCTCAAGAATATCCTCGATCCCGATCCCGGCTTTGGCGCTGGCCATGATGGCCTCTTCGGCCGGGATGGCCAGGATGTCTTCAAGCTGCTTTTTGGCAGTCGGAATGTCGGCGTTGGGAAGATCAATTTTGTTGATGACCGGGATCAACTTGAGTCCCTGTTTTTCCGCGAGATGGACATTGGCGACGGTCTGGGCTTCCACGCCCTGGGCCGCGTCAATGATGAGCAGGGCTCCTTCGCAGGCCGCCAGGGAGCGGGACACCTCGTAGGAAAAATCCACATGGCCGGGTGTGTCCGAGAGGTTCAAATTGTAGGTCAGGCCGTCCTTGGCCGTGTATTTCATGGCGATCGGATGGGACTTGATGGTGATGCCCCGCTCGCGTTCGAGGTCCATGGCGTCGAGCAATTGTTCCTGCGACTCGCGTTTCTGGATGGTGCCGGTGAATTCGAGCAGGCGGTCGGACAAGGTGGTCTTGCCGTGATCAATATGCGCGATGATGCAGAAATTGCGCGTGCGTTGTATGGACATCGTGGAAGGTCGGTGAATATCTTAGAGCGAAACCATCCGGTCAACAGTGCAAACTGAAGAACAAAAACAATTCCGCCTCAGTCCCCAGGTTCTCGTCGTTGCTGCCGTGGTGCTGTTGGCTCTGTCCGCCCCGGTCGCGATGGTGATTATCTCCGTGTCTAACTTGACGAAAAAATCCCCGCCGCCACCCGCCGCAGCGGACTCAGGGCCCTTGCAGAACGCCTTAGAAGATATTGCGGCGAAAACCCTGGCGCCCTCCGCGCTGAACGATGGGCAACTCCGCGTGGAGATTCTCGCGGACGATCCCGTCAAAGAACTCGTCCGAATTGAAGGCCTCCTGAAAATCTTTCAAGCGGCGGCCCTGCCTCCCTCCATGGAAAAAGGAAACGTTCGCTTGCTGGTCTCCGTGGCGCAAAACCGGAGCAAGGACTTTATCTCGGCCTGCCAAAACCCGGAATCGTCAGAAGGTGAACTTCAACCCATGACAAACGGCAACGAACCTCGCGCCCTGGTGGAGGTCGTGATCAACAAAAAGACAGCCCAATGATCGCCATTGCCTTTGCGCTGGAGTTTGAAAGTGCCTTCTTTCGCGCCCGACACGATTCACGTCTCCGTGTGGCCGTCTGGTTGCTGGGAACCATGGGCGCGGGCGCGGCAGCCAGCTTGGAGAAGAAACTTGCGCAGAGCAGGCCGGCCTTGGTGGTTTCCGCCGGTTTTGCCGGAGCCTTGCAACCCGATCTCAAGGCGGGAGATCTGATCATCGGCAAAAATTATTCCGATCTGCAGATTGTCACGCAACTGACTCTGGGCGAAGAGTGGCGGATGGGGGACCTTCTCACGGCAGACGCAATTATCGAACGTGCCGAGGATAAACTCCGGCTGGGAGTGGAGACGGGCTGCCTGGCTGGCGACCTCGAAACCTCGCACCTTGCCCGCATTTGTTCGGACCAAAATCTTCCCATGTTGTCCGTCCGTTGCATCAGCGACACCGCCGCCGACGACATGCCTGTTCCGTCCCACACGCTGCTGAATCCGGCGACCGGCCGGCCGGAACCGTTCCAGCTTTTTCGGCACCTCATCGCCAATCCCACGAGCGTGCCCGGTTTCAATAAATTGCTGAAAAACGCAAAATTGGCCCAAACCCGCCTGGCGCAAGGGCTGGATGAATTACTGCCTCAGTTGCTGAGGATTGTTTGATTATTTTTCGCCATGCCTGCTGAAAAAGATCCCTTCGAGATCGCCAGGAGATTGGATCAGTTCGGCGCCGGAAAAAGACCGCCGCGGCCTGAAGTTGCGAGTGCCCCCGTGATTCCTCCGCCTGCCAAAAAGAGAAAAGCCCGCTCGGTGACGAAAACGATCGCGCTGATTCTCATCCTGGCTCTGTCAGGCTGGTTTGTATTTAAGAGCGTGAATCGTCCTTCGCTGCGACCGGCATCGCACTCCCGGCAAGCGGCGGTAATGCCCGTGGCTTCGCCGCCAAAAACCATTCCCGCGCTTGATGGAAAAGGGGAAGTTCCGGCTTTCACGGTGCAGGTGCCCGGTCGCGCCGCCGCATCGGCTTCGCCGAAATCTGAGGCTCGGGCAGGGGAGTAAATTTCAGAACCTCCAAAATCTTTGTTTCGCTGAGAATACATTTGTAAGCTTATTGGCCTGTTGGCGCGGTTTAGATCGGCGACGCAAAAGCTTGTATTGTTCCCGTAAATAGTTTCCAAACCACTCCATGGATGAGTTGGTCAAGCTCGCACGCTCAATGGATGAAACTCATTTATTGATAACAAAACGGCCAAGCGGTCAGGTCTCACTTTCTTTTCCCAAGCCTGCCGTTGTTTACGATACACGCAGGAGAGGACAGCTTCTGATTCCTTGCGTTGCAATTGTGACACTCGGATTAGCTTCGTATTTCGGATTCAAGACTTGGGCCGATGTTCATAAGGCAAACTTGAAAGCAGACTCAGAGGAAGCATTCCGAGCAAAAATCGTTGAGGCTGCAAAAACAATTCCGCCGGAACCAACGCCACGGCCTAGCATCCCGTCAAATTACGGAGAATATCAAGTGCCAGCATTCACGGTGGAGTCTGCACCTCGCAAAGCACCCGCAAGGCAGTCCGGTAACTGACCGCTCCAGGAATTTCTTCTCTGAGGCAAACGTTCAGCGTCTGCACAGCAATCGCCCTACATCTGCTAATTATACATGACATACATTATATGATGTTATAGATATCGTCATGCAGATGAGGGTTTTTCAAAGGTGTGAATAAGATTGGAAGAACTTCGGCGCACGATGAAGAATCTGCCGCAAAGCGGAATTTATTCACACGCGCTTTACTTCCGAAATCAGGACTTGGTTCTCCTGGCATCCAGAGAGAGCCGGAACACGGCCAACTCGCCCACGGGAAAACAATCGGAATCTGAGCGGAATATGATCTTGCCGCCTTGCACCGGTCGAACGATTCTTTGCGGCTCTTGTGAATCCGCAACGCATTGCCCGCCGCTTTCAGCAGCTTTCGGCCGCTGGCCAAAAAGGATTTATCGCCTTCATCACGGCCGGTGATCCTTCCGCCGGAGCCACGCTGGAGATTTTGCATGCCCTGGAAGATGCCGGTGTGGACATTATTGAGTTGGGCATCCCCTTTTCAGACCCTTTGGCCGACGGCCCCACGATCCAAGCGGCTTCCGGCCGGGCGCTGGCGGGCGGAATGACTGCGCCGGGCGTGCTGGCAATTGTTCGGCAGTTTCGCAAAAAATCCGATCTTCCCCTTGTGCTCTTCACGTATCTGAATCCCATTTTTACCTACGGGTTCAATAAGTTCCTTACCGATGCCGTGGCTGCGGGAGCGGACGGCCTGCTGATTCTCGATCTGCCGCCTGAAGAAACCGCCGATCTTGTTTGCGCCGAGGGACTCGATTCCATCCGCCTGATCGCGCCGACCACTCCGCCTGAGCGCATGGCAAAAATTGCCGCTGGCGGACAAGGCTTTGTTTATTATGTCTCGCGCGAAGGCGTCACCGGCGAGCAAGTCAGTCTATCCGACACCATCGCCTCGCAAGTCACGGAACTCCGCAAACACACCACACTGCCCATCGCGGTGGGATTTGGTGTTTCCAGCCCGGAACAATCCGCCGCCGTGGCGCGTGATGCCGATGCGGTGGTGGTTGGCAGCGCCATTGTCCGGCAGATCGCGGAAAACGCTAAGGCACCGGACCTGGCCCGGCGCGTGGCGGACTTCGTGCGTCCGCTTGTGCAAGCGGCCAGAAACGCGTAAAGAAGCTGCCTCTTTATGCAACTCTCCTTCACCAAAATGAATGGCGCGGGCAACGATTTTGTCCTGCTCGATAACCGCGACCTCGCGCTCGCGCTCTCTGCGAAGCAAATCGCCGCCCTCTGCGACCGTCATCGTGGTGTCGGAGCGGACGGCGTCCTGCTGGTCGAGCCTGCCGAAAATGGGGCGGATTTTCGCATGCGGTATTATAATGCCGATGGCGGTGAAGCAGAGATGTGCGGCAACGGCGCACGGTGCTTTGCCCGGTTTGCCCAAAAAATCAGCGGTCATTCCGCAGCGGAAATTTCCTTTGAAACTCCTGCCGGCGTGATCGGCTCGCAAAGCCTCGGGGACTCGGTGCGGATCACCATGAGCGATCCCCATTCCCACCGGCCGCCCCAAGTTCTTCAAGTCCACAACCGCCCGTTGGAAGTCCATTTTCTTAATACCGGAGTTCCCCATGCGGTCGTCTTCGTGGACGACTTGGAAACCGTGGATGTTGTGAAAGACGGCTCCGCGCTGCGCCACCACCAGGCCTTCGCGCCCAAGGGCACCAATGCAAATTTTGTTCAGGTTCTGGCCCCCGCCCGCATCGCCATTCGCACCTATGAGCGAGGAGTCGAGGGCGAGACGCTGGCCTGCGGCACCGGCGTTTGCGCCGCCGCCATTCTGCATCATCTGCGCAGCGGAGATGCCGCGCCGGTCTCGGTTCGCGTGCGTGGAGGCGACACCTTGCAGGTGGGATTCGTGAAAGCGGCTGAGGGGTTCACGCAAGTCACCCTCACCGGCCCGGCGGATTTTGTTTTCGAGGGGAACATTTCTTTGTAAGTCTCACGCTCCATGTCTTTCTCCGGCACGCATACCGCATTGGTCACCCCGTTTCTCAACGGCGCTTTCGACGCGCCCGCTTATCGTGGGCTGATTGAAAAGCAAATCGCAGGTGAAGTGGAGGGCATCGTTCCGGTCGGCACCACCGGTGAGTCGCCCACCCTTGACCATGACGAACACAACGAAGTGATCCTGACCGCCGTCAAGACCGCCCGCGGCCGCTGCAAGGTGATCGCTGGCACGGGCTCCAATTCCACCACCGAGGCCATCACTCTCACGACGGAAGCGGAAAAAATGGGGGCCGATGCCGCCCTGCTGGTTGCACCGTACTACAACAAACCCTCCCAAGAAGGCTTGTACCGCCATTTCCGCGCCATCGCCGAAGCCGTGAAATTTCCGATTATTCTTTACAGCATCCCCGCGCGTTGCGGCGTGGAGATCGGAGTCGAAACCGTGGTGCGGCTGGCGGCAGATTGCCCGAATATCGTCGCGATCAAGGAGGCGGGCGGAACCGTCGAACGGGTCAATCAACTGCGTCTGGCCCTGCCCGATTCCTTCGAAATTCTTTCCGGTGATGACTCGCTGACTCTGCCGTTTCTCTCCGCCGGGGCCGTGGGCGTCATCAGCGTGGCCTCCAATGTGATTCCCAAGGAAGTCTCGGATTACGTCCGCGCCTGGCTGCAAGGCCAGACCGAGGTTGCAACCAGAGCCCACCGCCGCCTCTATCCGCTTTTCAAAGACCTGTTCATCGAGCCCAATCCCGTGCCGGTCAAACACGCGCTTTGCGTCCTGCGGATTTGCAGTCCCGAAGTTCGGCTTCCGCTTTGCGAAATGACTGAGCCCAACCGCTTCAAGCTCGAAGCCACCCTTGCCTCTCTGGGCCTGTTTTGATGCAACCGCTCAAACTTCTCATCAACGGCTCGAAAGGCCGCATGGGCCAGGCCCTGATCGCTTGCGCAGCGACTGACCCCGAATTGGCCGTAGTCGCGGAGATTGACGCCGGGGACGATTTTGCCCTTGCCTTGGAAAAATGCGATGCGGTGATTGATTTCACGCACGCTGGTGCCACCGCCGCGATCACGCAGGCCTGTGCGCAGGCCGGAAAAATCCTCGTCATCGGCACCACCGGACAAGACGATGCGACCCGGAAAATCATCAGAGAAGCTGCGCGGAAAATCCCGGTCATTTTTGCTCCAAACTACAGCGTGGGCGTCAACACCCTCTTCTGGCTGACCCGCAAAGCTGCGGAAATATTAGGAAAAGATTTCGACCTCGAAGTCGTGGAAATGCACCACCGGCTCAAAAAAGACTCCCCCAGCGGCACAGCCCGCCGGCTGGCCGAGATCCTCGCGGAAGTTCGTGGCCTCAGCTACGACACCGACGTCCGCCACGGGCGCGAAGGCATGGTCGGCGAACGCAGCCCGGCCGAAATCGGCATGCATGCCCTGCGTGGTGGCGACGTCGTCGGCGATCACACCGTCATCTACGCCAATAACGGCGAACGCTTGGAACTCACCCATAGGGCCTCCAGCCGGGACACCTTTGCCAGCGGCGCACTCCGCGCCGCCAAATGGGCCGGCGGTCAGCCGCCGGGGCTTTACGACATGCAGGATGTTTTGGAGCTGCGATAAGGAAAACCATGAGGGCAGGAATTGCACTCGGCTCCAATATCGAACCCCGCCTGCTCAATTTGCAGGCCGCCCGACGCGGCCTTCTTGAGTTACATGCCGGATCGCAACCCGCCTTGTGTTCAAAAGTCTATGAGACCACGCCGGTTGACTGCCGTGAAGGCTCTCAAGCTTTTCTCAATGCGGTCATGGAAATCACGACCGACCTCCCCCCCCGGCAGTTGCTCGGACGGCTTCAAGCCCTTGAACTGTCTCTCGGAAGGACGCCAGTACATGAAAAGAATGCCCCTCGCACCATTGATCTCGATTTGATCTATTGTGATCAAATAACTCTTTCCGACCCTGATCTGACCCTGCCGCATCCCCGCTTAGCCCTGCGACGTTTTGTCCTGCAACCTCTCTCGGATATTCGGCCTGATCTGATTCTACCTAATTTTACGAAAAATGTAGAAAAACTACTGAAAGACGCAGTTTCCGATGAAAATATTACAATTTACTGTAACCTAATATACTAACTATCAACGAAATAATAGTAGATTACACTTATTTTACGTAAATGAATATCTTAGCCAAATCTTTCGCAGAACAAAAGCTTTCTGCCCATAAATTTGCAGCTTTGACAGCTTATGACTATCCTATGGGTCGGCTGTTGGACGATTTGGGTTTGGATTTTTTGCTGGTAGGCGACTCCTTGGGAATGGTCGTATTGGGCCATCCTGACACAACCCAAGTCACCATGGAGGACATGCTGCATCATACCAGAGCCGTAGTGCGCGGGGTCAGCAAAACCCCGCTTATTGCGGATCTTCCCGCCCACACGGCTGATTCTGTGGATTCCGCCGTGCGCTGCGCCAGACTCCTTGTTGAAGCCGGGGCCAAGGGAGTGAAACTCGAGGGCGGCGAAGAGATCCTTCCCGCCATCCAGGCGATTCTCCGCGAGGGGATTCCTGTGTTGGGTCACATCGGCATGCTGCCGCAAAGAGTCAAAGAGGAGGGCGGTTATCGGATCAAGGGCAAGAGCCCACAGCAAGCCGACCAACTGACGGCGGACGCCAAGGCCCTCGACAAGGCGGGAGTTTTCGGAATGGTTCTCGAACTGGTCTCCCCTCCCCTCGCCCAAACCATCAGCCAATCGGTCCGCTCCCCAACCATCGGCATCGGTAGTGGCAGGGGCTGCGACGGCCAGATTCTCGTCACCTATGATTTGCTGGGCATGTTTCCCTGGTTCACCCCCCGCTTCGTTCAGCCCAAAGTTGACCTCGCTTCCCAAATTCAATCCGCCGTCTCGGAATTCATCACCGAATCACGCAGCAGCACCTGACAATCCAGAATCCTCGGGGGTCAGAGATCTTTGATACTTTCGATAACCTTGTCCCAGCCCCAATCAACTTGGATTCCCACCCCTTCAATCCTGGCAATGCGCAAATCCTTTCCAACGCCATTTTCAGCCAGTTTCTCCCAGAAAGCCGTGCGTCCGTCTTCATCAAGATCCGGCAAGAGAATCAGTTTCTGTGCTTTCAAGGAAAAAACACTCCCTGCCAAATTGGCTTCGGTGGTTGCCGGGTTGAGCAAGACCAAAGCCGAGCCTTCAAAATTCGGGATTTCCTCAATGGCGCGGCCGGCAAGGATTGCGCGAGTTGTTTTGGGATACGCGGGCATGGTCGCACTCACAAGCAAAGCCTTGCCGGTTTCCAGACTGAGCCGTCGGATTAATTTGCCATGGATTTTTCCCATTACGGCGGAATCCGGTATGATCAGCCACGGGTCTGCACTTGAGCGGTTTTCTCTGGGAGCCAATTCCACCATGGCTTCCGATGAAGCGGTGTGACGGAATTTCCTATGCAGCGGGTCTTGCGAACTCCACACCAGTCCAGAGCCATAGAGAGCCGCGACAACAATGGCCGACGACCCCGCGGCCCAAATTATCCGAGGCAGGGACAGGGCCCGGCTATTGCGTGCGGCGAGGAACGCCAGCGCAATGCCACAGCCTCCGGGAATCATCCAGAGAACAGGCTCTTCCATGACCGTGCTGAACATGCCGCTGACAGCAAAGGCCAGAACGGCTGCCCGCAATCCCGCTGAGAATTCCCGGTATCCAAGACCAGAAGAGTCTGAGCGCGGAGCAGTCCAGAACCATAAAAACAGGAAGGCCAGCAAAGCCAGTGAGAAAACCAGCCATCCTTGCTCCACAAGAAATGTCAGATAACTGTTCACCATCGTGCGGTAGCCGGCGGTCATCTCCAAGGGCTGATACCATTGCATGTAGGCTTCCCCGGAATTTCCACCGCCGAAGCCGCGCGGATTCTCAACCGCCATTTGCAGGGCACTCCGCCAAAGCACAAGCCGGTTGCCCACGGAAGCATCTTCGGACACTTGGAGCGAACGGGCACCGACACCCAGGAAAACAAACATTCCCAAGATGGCCGCCAGCAACCCCACCGACGACAAAACCCGTAGCATGGGCATCCTGCCTATGCCTCGATGTATCATCAAATAAGCAAGCGCCACGCCACCGGCAACCGCCCCGCCGCGCGAATAGGTTTTGAAAAGACAAAAGCTTGCCGCCAAAACAAAGAGAGCGGAAACCGCCAGGGCCGGAATTCTCCAGTGTTTCAGCCGCCAGGAAAGCTGCCACGCCATCCAGCCCAAGGGCAGCAGGCAGGCGAAAACCACCGCCGCCTTGTTGGGATTCTCAAATCCGAAATTCCACCGCAGCGCCTCCCGATAAAAAAATTCAGGTTCCATGACAAAACAAACTGCTAACTTTCGCTAATCGACACTAAGTCTGAAAGAAACGATTTCCCGCGAAACACGCGAAAGATTCGAAAAAAGAACAGGATGGGTTTCTCGCGCGCGGATTCTTTATTTTTCGCATTTTTTAGTGTGTTTCGTGGGCAATCCTTATCCTCCCCTGCGCCTCCGCGTCTCCGCGTGAGATCAAGCTTCAAGCCATTGTTCATTAGTGGGTTTTAGCTACTGCTGCGAAAACCGGTTGCCAATTTCCTCCAGGAGATCGAAGCGAAGAAGCGCCGAACCGGTGCTGGGCGGGATCACGGCAGCGTTCGCTCCCGCCTGTCCAGCCTGTTTCAGATAGCTCAGAAACGGCTCCCGTTCCCCTGGAGAGCCATCCAGGCTGGAAACATAGATCTTCTGCCGGGTCTTCGCCAGCCCCTCGGTGGCCGAAAGCAAGGGGGCGTCTATGGCAGCAGCCGCCTTCACTCGCGCCGGATCCGCCTCTGGCAGCAGAGCGAGAAAGTCCCGGCCGGACTCATTGAAGCCCAGCAGGAAAATCGGATGAGACTTCCATTGCTCCAGCGAAGCAGCCCACCCCAGAAGCGCACGGGCCTCGTCGAGACCGCCGCTGGATTCGTTCGGCGTCCCCGCGACGATGAAGCCCTGCAGACCCAGAAAATCCATGTCGTCGCCGCGGCCCATTATTTCCGTTCCGCCCCCGCCATAGATTATGATGCCTTTGGGATTTCCGCCCTGAGGATAGCGGATCAAGACCTGCCGGCTGCCGCCGTCTGCCGAGGGGATCGCCACTTGGCGGTTTTCATTGCGCAGCCAGACGGCGGCAAACGCGTCGGAGGGAAAATAGACGGCTTGGGTGAGAGGAGCGGACGGCTCGCCCTCTTTATCCAGCGCCCATTGGATATCGGCTGGAGCGCGCAAGGGCCAACGGGAAAAACTCCTCCAATTTTTGTCCGCGTTTCTCAGGTCGCGCACGGCGACAAGGAATTGCTGGGCGATGTCGTAGGCCGAGATGCCGCCGGAGTGATGAAACGCCGTACTGGTGTATTGCTGGGAAAAGTCCTCTTTCTTCATCGCGTTGATTGGAGTGATCGCGTGAAGCATGTTTACGCGCAGCGCACGGGCCTGTGCGGCCAGTTCGACATTCGCCTCCTCTCGTATGTCGCCGCGGGTGCTCAGCACGCACCATGCGATGGCATTAGGCTCCCGCATCGGGTCGTAGCGCCAGCCACCGATCATGGACACCGCGTCCACGCGATTCGCGTTCAACATCGCAAACCGCTGCGCCATGGTTGCCCCTGCGGAATTTGCCAGGATAAGCAGATTTTTCCGGGGAACCCGCAAATGCTCGACCACCTTGTCCCACGCCTGTAGCAGCATTAGATGGGAGCCGGATTCCGCGTAGGGGTAGTATTTCTCGTGACCCTCGAAATTCGCCGGGTCCGTCTTGATGGTCATCGAGAACGCCGTCATGCCATACGTTTCCGCGATCCCGCGAAAGAACTTGTCCGCCACGACGGGATCCTTCTGGTTCACGTATGGCGCGCAAAAGACCACGTCCGCAGCGCCAGGCAGCGGTCGCCCGCCATCATCCACCGGAATCAGACATTGGACTTTCACCTTGGGGTTATCGAAAAGTTTTCCCGAAACCTCGAACTCGATCAGCTTAGTTTTGAACATGACCGTCGTGTCCGGACGCACGGAAAGAGCGCGAGGCAGGTGCTTCCAAAGTTCGGGCCGTGCCCCCGGTGCAGGCACGTGTTCCCTGACCGGCGGCGGCATGGACTGTTCCTCTTTGACCGGAGCAGCTGACGAAGTTTCCTTCGACCCAGGTTGATTCGAGACCGTTGCGGGAGAAGCCGCCGGAGTCGGGGTGGCTCTGGCTGCGGCCAGTGCCGGACTACCTCCGATCCGGAGCAGGGATTCCTCGGAAACCGTCGAGACCGGCAGTCGCATGGTGCCGTGAGAGAGTTTGATGACGACCTGATTCCCCTCCACGCGCGCCTCCAGATACTCCCACACCACACCGGTTTTCAGCGTCAGCTTGCCAGGCGCTTGTCCAAAGGCGGAAACCGCGAACAGGACTGCAAAGAGCCACAAGAACCTCAGGGAAAAGACAAGATTTTTAACCGCCTGCAACGGATGCGAAGCAACGGCCAGGCTTTCAAATTGCGCAGATGAGCACGGATAAAGGCTGCGCTTGCGAAACCGCAGCCCGTAATTAGCGCTACCCCAGCATTGACTGTTATTGGCTTTCATATCCGTCTTCATCCGTCTCATTTGGTTTGCTCCGCTTACCCCTTCAGGGCTGCCTGCGGCAGGCTGTCTCGTTTCACTCGGCTGCGGT
>Ga0163144_10005634_pt1 | contig 27838 bp, 22 predicted proteins | sample OliLak19BULKMAT1_FD_123175 | JGI IMG/M metagenome (GOLD analysis project Ga0163144, IMG submission 123175) | Freshwater microbial mat bacterial communities from Lake Vanda, McMurdo Dry Valleys, Antarctica - Oligotrophic Lake LV.19.BULKMAT1 | ecosystem: Environmental > Aquatic > Freshwater >... | reverse complement strand
CTCAACCTTCCCTGCCGCGTCTTTATGGGGGAGATCGACGTGGCGCGCCAGCGTCCTAATGTTCAACGCATGGAGCTTTTGGGGGCCGAGGTCATTCCGGTGAGCTCGGGGAGCCGTACCCTCAAGGACGCGATCAATGCGGCCATGCGGCAGTGGGTTCAGGATGTGCGAGACACTCACTATCTGGTCGGTTCGGTGGTGGGTCCTGATCCGTTTCCGCGGATGGTGCGCGATTTCCAGTCGGTCATCGGCCGGGAAACCCGCGCGCAGTGCCTGGAGCGGCTGGGCCGGTTGCCGGATCTGGTGGTGGCCTGCGTGGGCGGCGGTTCGAACGCGATCGGCATGTTCCATCCCCTGCTCGACGATCCCATTTCCCTGCTGGGTATAGAGGCCGCGGGCCACGGCATCGACACCTTGCAGCATGCGGCGACGCTGACCCGGGGCCGGCCCGGCGTGCTGCATGGCGCGCGCACTCTCCTGCTTCAGGATGACGACGGGCAGATCCAGGAAGCTCACAGCATCTCCGCCGGTCTTGACTATCCGGGAGTGGGACCGGAGCATGCGCACCTGCGCGACGCGGGCCGGGTGCGCTACGAAAGTGTCACCGACGCCGAGGCCCTCGGCGCGTTCAGGCTCCTCGCCCGGCTGGAGGGCATCGTGCCCGCCCTGGAATCGGCTCACGCGGTGGCGGCCGCCCTCAAGGCCGCGGCCGCCCTTCCCTTCGACCGCGTGGTGGTGGTGTGTCTTTCGGGGCGGGGCGACAAGGACCTCGATCACGTCATGGCCCTTGGTGAGGAGGGACGGGCATGACGATGGCCCGTATGTTCGAAACCACCCGCGCGCGGAACCAGATCGCGCTCATTCCCTATGTGACCGCGGGCTTCCCCGACCTAGGGAAGTCTCTCGACTTCATCGCGGCCGCGGCCGACGCGGGTGCCGACGCGGTCGAGATCGGTCTGCCTTTCTCGGACCCGGTGGCGGACGGGCCGACGATCCAGTTCGCCGCCCACGAGGCTCTTCAAAACGGTTTCAAGACCCGAACTTTTCTCGAAGCCCTCGCCGCCCGCCCCCGTCCCTGCCCGTTGATCCTGATGACGTATTTGAATCCCCTGCTTGCTCTCGGCCCCGGCGCCTTTCGTCTCCTCGCCGCGGCCGGACTCTGCGCCGTCGTGGTCCCGGATTTGCCGGAGGAAGAAGCCGCCGAAGTCATCGAGGAAGGCGCTCGATCCGGTATTGACGTCGTTCTCCTGGTGGCGCCTACGAGTTCGGACGAGCGTCTCCGCCGCATCGGGGCATTGTCGAGGGGCTTCGTCTACGTGGTGGGGGTTGTCGGAACCACGGGGGCGAGACGAGAGGCCGACCCGCAGCTTCCACAGATCCTGAACCGCGTCCGCTCCACCACACCCCTGCCGCTCGTGGCCGGTTTCGGCCTTTCCGACCCGTCGCATATCGAAGCCATTACCGCCTCGGCCGACGGCGCCATCGTCGGCAGTCGTCTCGTCGATGCCATTCGCGGGGGAGAAGATTTCGCCGCACTCATTCGTTCCTTCAAACAAGCCACACGGAGAACTCGATGTTGATCCTCATGAAACCCGCAACGACCCCAGAGGTGGTCGCCCGCGTCTGCGCCGCCGTTTCCGAACTGGGCCTCGTGCCCCATCCCATCCCCGGAGCCACGCGGGTCGCGATCGGCGTCACCGGGAACACCGGCCCGGTCGATGAAACCCCGATTCGCGGCCTGCCCGGCGTGGTGGATGTGATTCGCGTAACCAAGCCCTACAAGCTCACGAGCCGTGAGATGAAGCCCGACGACACCGTGGTGGTGGTTGGCGGTGTTCGTATCGGCGAGCAGAGGCCCGTAGTCATCGCCGGCCCTTGTTCGGTCGAGACTCGCGAACAGACCATTGAGACCGCCCGTCGGGTAAAAGCGGGCGGCGCTCATCTCCTGCGCGGGGGCGCTTTCAAACCGCGCACCTCGCCCTATACGTTCCAGGGCCTGGGGGAGAAGGGGCTCGAGATCCTCGCCGAAGCGCGCGACCTCACGGGTCTGCCCCTGGTCACCGAAGTGATCGGCGTGGAGGTCTTTGAAGCGGTGGAAGCGGTCACCGACATTCTTCAGATCGGGGCTCGCAACATGCAGAACTATCCGCTCCTGCGCCGTGCCGGGAAAAGTGCCAAGCCGGTTCTCCTGAAACGAGGGCAGTCGGCCACCCTCGAGGAGTTCCTGCTCGCCGCCGAATACCTGCTCGCGGAAGGAAACCGGAACGTCATCCTGTGCGAGCGGGGGATTCGCACCTTCTCCGACCACTCGCGCTACACCCTCGACATCAACATCGTGCCCGAACTCAAGAGCCTCACGCATCTGCCGGTTCTCGTTGACCCTTCCCACGCCTCCGGTAAACGAGAGATGGTGGTGCCGCTCGCCCGGGCCGCCTTCGCCGCGGGGGCCGATGGGGTAATCGTCGAAGTGCATCCTTATCCCGACAAGGCGCTCTCCGATGGCCGTCAGTCCCTGAACCTGCAGCTCTTCGCCGAGATGATGCGCGGCCTGGAACGCTACGTGCCGGAGGTTGAGCCCGCACCGGCCCTCGTGGCATGAGCATCGCGCACCTGCGTCTTGAAACCGTCACCGAGGCCCTCGGGGCCTTCACCCGCCTCTATGGAGGCGATCCCTACGCCTTTCTATGTGAATCGCTCGGGGATGCGGGTCGCAATCGCTATTCGTTTTTTGGGGGCCGTCCCACGCGGATCCACCGCAGCCATGCGGCGGAAATCACCATCGAACATCTCGACACCGGCGAGACCCTCGAAGGCTCCAAGGACCTGCTCGACTCACTTCGAACCCTCCTCTCCGCGTGCGAACCGCTGCCCGCAACACCGCCCTTCTCGTCGGGCGTGGTTGGCTATCTCGGATACGACGTGGTCCGGCGGTTTGAGCGTCTCGAGGGGTCTCCTCAAGACCCGGAGGGATTGCCCGACAGCATCCTCTTCGTTCCTTCCGAGATCGTGATCGTCGACCATCAGCTGGGTACCACCGACATCGTGGTCCATGGGAGCGAAAACGCTTCGCGATTGGACGTGATTCGCTCCCAGCTTCAAGGTCCGGGGGCCGTTCCTGGGGCGGGAAGCGGGGGCCGCGCCAGCGTTCCCCTTGAACCGCGAACAAAACGCAGCACATTCGAAGCAGGCGTCAATACACTCCTCGAGCACATTCGGGCCGGCGACATCTTTCAGGGGGTTTTATCTCAGAGGTTCGAAACCCCCTTCAACCAGGACCCTCTCGATCTCTATCGCGTCCTGCGCAAAACGAACCCCGCACCCTACATGTACTTCCTCAGGTTCGGTCCCGACCATGCGGTCCTCGGGTCGTCGCCCGAGGTTCTGGTGAGCCTGGACGAAAGGCGCGCCCTCACCCGGCCGCTCGCGGGTACAAGGCCTCGAGGCGAAACCGCAGCCGCCGACGAAGCCTTGGCCCTGGACCTCCTTAACGACCCCAAAGAACGCGCCGAGCACGTCATGCTCATAGACCTCGCGCGCAACGATCTGGGGCGGGTGTGCGAGTACGGCTCGGTGCACGTGACCCGCCAGTTCGGGATCGAGCGACACGCCCGTGTCATGCATATCGTGTCCGAGGTCGAAGGCACCTTGCGGTCGGACCGCGACGCCCTCGACCTCTTTCGCGCCACTTTCCCCGCGGGCACCGTAACCGGTGCTCCGAAGATTCGCGCGATGGAGATCCTCGATTCCCTCGAACCGGTTCGGCGCGGCCTGTACGGGGGCGCCATCGGCTATCTCGATGCCTCGGGGAGTATGGATCTGTGCCTCGCCATCCGCACGATTGTGATCCACCGCGGTCGCGCGCTTCTTCAGGCGGGGGCTGGGGTGGTGGCCGACTCGGATCCGGGGCGCGAGTTCGAAGAAACCGTGGCCAAAGCGTCGGCGCTGGTCCGCGCCCTGGAGCATCTGAGCCAATGATCCTGGTCATCGACAACTACGACTCGTTCGTGTTCAACCTGGTTCAGGTGCTGGGAGGCCTCGGCGAGGAGGTACGCGTTTTCCGCAACGACGCCATCGATGTGCAGGGATTGAAGTCACTGCGACCAACCGCACTGGTGTTGTCACCCGGCCCCGGCCGGCCCGAACAAGCCGGGGTCACGATCGAAGCGATAGCACAACTCTCCCCAACCTTGCCGACGCTCGGGGTCTGCCTCGGTCATCAGGCAATCGCCTCCGCGTTCGGCGCCCGTGTGGTTCGAGCCGACGCCCCCTTTCATGGCAAGGCCTCCGGCATTGAGCACGATCACAGCGCCCTTTTTGAGGGGATCGACGCTCCCTTCATGGCCGGCCGATATCACTCACTGGTGGCGGATCGCACCACCCTCCCCGAAGAACTCGTGGTCAGCGCGTGGACGAAGGACGGTACGGTGATGGGTCTCCGCCACGCGGTTCATCCGCTCTTCGGAGTGCAGTTTCACCCTGAGTCGATCCTCACGCCTGTGGGCCCGCGCCTCCTCGCGAACTTCGTCCGCATCGCGTCCAGGAAGCTGTAGGGGCAGGCCTTGTGGTACGAATCGAGACTCAATGAGTTCTAATCTCAAAAACGCATGTCCGATTCTTCCGTGAGCGCGCCTGCGCCCCGTTCCCCTGCGTCCGGGTCCCGGGAGTGGGCCCTTCGCCTTGTCCTGGTGCTGACTTCTCTTGGGCTCGGACTCGGTCTTCTCGAAGCGGGGGCGCGGATTCTTCGTTCGGGCCAACAAGGAGGCAAAGAGGGTCGCGAAGATTCCCTCTATAAGGAATACGACCCGGCCCTGGGGTGGCGAAAGAAGAAGGGGGCGAGCGCTACTTACAGACGTCGTGAGTACACGGTCGAGGTGCGGATGAACTCGCAGGGTCTGCGCGATCCCGAGCGCCCGGTCGAACCCCCGCCGGGGGTGTTCCGCGTCCTGGCCCTCGGCGACTCTTTTGTGGAGGGCTATACCGTCGACCTCGGCCAGACCGTCACCCAACGTCTCGAGGCGCGACTCAACGCGACGGGGTGCCGCGCGGAAGTCATCAACGGCGGCACTTCCGCTTACAGCACGGACCAGGAGTATCTCTTCTACCGGACCGATGGCGTGCGCTATCGGCCTTCACTGGTTCTGCTCTTCTTCTATTGGAACGACGTCATCTACTCCGACCGCCAGGACTATTTCGGAACCCCCAAGCCGGTCTTCGAAATGGGAAGCGGGGAACTCCGTCTCCATCGTTATCCCGTGAAGCAGATCGAAAGGACCGCGCCCTTGCCCACCCCGACCGAAGCGGGCGAAACTTCCTCGGGCTCGGCTCTCCTCGAAATGGTCCGCGAGAGGTTGTGGGTCGGAGCCCCCGACGCCCACGACACCCTCGCCCGTCTGGGATTGTGGAATCCCATACCCGCGGCGACCCCGCGGCTTGAAATGCTCGTCTACGATCATCGCGATCTCGCGACCGTCGAGGATGCCTGGGAGAAAGTGGGCGAAGTGCTGAAGGCCCTCAAGAAGGACGTCGAGGCTCGCGGGTCACGACTGGCCCTTGTTTACGTTCCCGGAAAAATGGAGATCCAGCCCGCGTCGTGGCGCGCGACCCTGAAGCTCTATCGACTTTCGGAGGGTGCCTGGGATCTGAACAAGGTACGAAACAAGCTGAAAGGACTCGGTGAATCGATCGGCGCTCCGGTGATCGATCTTGGCCCCTCTCTCCAGGCCGCGGAGTCAGCGCTTCGCTCCACTCACTTCCTGTTCGACGTGCACTGGAACGCCCGCGGGCACGATGTCGCATCGGGCACGCTTTTCGATTGGATGAAACAATCGGGCTCCGTGCCGGTCGCGTGTGGTGGGCAGTTGAAGGAGATCGTGGCCTCTGGCGACGTGTGGGGTCCCTCTCTCGGCGAGGCGCGTTCAAACAACTGAATCAAGCCTGATTCGAGGCCCCTTCGCCGACTCATTTAGAGCCACCCGTCGCCGCAAAACGCTGGATGCAGACCCGGGGCAAGCTCCTGGTTTAAGGGCTGCGCCCGAAAACGCTGCCCCTTCTGCCGTAAGATCCGGAAACCCTGCGTAGAGTTCGACTGACCGCACCCGCATTGAGCTGATCTGAAACAACCGGGCTCTGCGCGGGAAGACTGAAAGCAAGAATACCGAACAAGCAATACCGAACAAGAATGAAGAGATCAGCGAAGAGAGAGTCGGGCTTCATCATCAGTCTCGAGTTCCTTCTCATCCTCGCCCTTGTGGTCTTCCCGCTCATGCTCGCCTTGATATTGCTGGGCCGAAAGATCACCACCCTCTACCTGAACCAGCTGGCCTTCATCGAGCAGCCGCTGACGCGTCCGGTGGTGTGGGACTCGGCCGGCACCGCAAAGCCTGTCGGCGCGGTCATCGGCTACGACCGGTTCGAGGCACCGTTGATCCTCTACCGCGATGCCAGCACGGGACTGAGTCTCAACACCGTTCAGTACCAGCCGGGGGTCCTGCTCGGGGTCCGACCAAACCGGTTCACGACGCTCTCCAAGGTTTACTACGACGGCGCGAATTGCGCGGGTACGCCTTACGTAAAGTCGAGCACAAACGCCCTGGCGCCGTGGCCCGATGTGGGCTACATAGCGCAGATGCAGGGAATCAACTACGCAGTGGGAAGCGGCAATATCCTCTACCGAACCAGCGTCCCCGTTGTGCCTTTGGGCAGTCTTTTGACCGGCTCCGTCTGGACCTCACTAGACACCGGCGACGAAAGCCCGGCGACCGGCGGCACCTCCTGCGTCGCTCTGCCCGCGGCGTCCGTGGTCAACCTCTTCTTCCTGGCCGACGGTGGCGGGCCGGTGGCAACCGCGGTCACGCCCACGAGCCACAACCTCCGGAGCGGCGACCGAGTGGTGATCGTCTCCACGATTCCAAGCCCGATCACCTACAGCGGGACCTTTGTTGTCACCGTGACGAGTCCGAACACGTTCACCTACAGGCCCCTCGCCGCTTCCACTTTTTCTGTCACCTTGCCCGGTCCCGACATCCGCCTCTTCACGAACACCGCGGCTGCAGTGGGCGTTGAGCCCTATCTGTTCTCCACCACCGCGGTCGCTAACCTGACCACGACCACCAGCAACTTCGTGACCGCAAACGTGAATGTGGTGTCCACCAACACCAACTGGGCGACCATCACCGCGGCCTTCGCCACCCTGACCATCCCCGTTGTCCTGGTGGGATCGAGTGCGCTCACGCCCTTTGTTCCGCCTCTGGCCCTTGCGCCCATCCCCAACGTGACGGCGACTTTCGTCAGGGTGGAGGATCTGGTTGAGGCCACCGTGGTGGCCGATCTCGACAACCCGGCCACCAACTTCACGCGGCCCTTCCGGATTTCCTTCCCGGCTCCGGTCCCGGTGACCGCCGGCGTCGGCACGGGCACCGGAGGTTGATTGGGTGCCGATCTTACGTGGCGCTGCGCTGCGCTTGGGCCGTCCCGTAGTCTTTGCATTCAGATAAGGAGGAATTGGTGCCGCGTGTCCTAGTCGTTCACCCAGAGGCCCCCGTTCGCGCCTCCTTCGAAGAAAGCCTGCGGAACGTGAGCCCCAAGCCGCTCATCGTCGAGTCGGCTCCGTCGCTCGCGGACGGCTTGCGGCGCGCCCGCGCGATCAGCCCGCACGTGGTCTTCCTCGACCTGGGCGCCGAACGAACGCTGGTTCTCGACACCGTCCGCGAACTGAAAGCGCCCGGCTGTCTCATCGTGGGCCTCTACAACCCGCTGGTCCTTCGCGGCGATCTGCCGTTCTTTCGCGATGCCACGCGCGCGGGCGTCGGAGACTTTATCCCGCTGCCCGCCTCGGAGGTCGAGATCCGAGCCTCCCTCGCCTCGTTTGAGACCCGGGACGAGAGGGCCGCGTCCGAAGGCCGCATTATCGCCTTCTTCTCACAACAGGGAGGGGTGGGGACAACCTCGCTCGCGGTCAACATCGCCCTGCTCATGGCCGGAGCGGATGAGGTCAAGGGAAAGGTGGCGCTGTGCGACGCGGCGGTCCAGTTCGGAGGCGCCGCGTCGTTCCTCGGACTCAACCCGCAGCGTGACATCGCAGACCTGATCCGTGACCCACAGGGAATTGCAGCACTTCCGGCCTGCCTCACCGAGGATCCGGGTTCCGGTCTCAAGTTGTTGGCCGCGCCGCGCGACCCCATCGAGGGCGATCGGATCACTCCCGAGGATCTGACGCGCGTCCTCATCGAACTCAGACGGCGGTTCGCCTGGGTAGTGGTCGATACGCCGCCGACCCTGGACCTGCTCACCCTGTCGGTTCTCGATTCCGCGGACAAGATCTTCGTGGTGACCGAGGCCGTGACTCCCACCATCCTTGGGACCGCGCGGCTGCTCAAGGTCCTTGAGGGCGAGCGGCTGGGAGCCGAGCGCGTGAGGGTAGTGCTCAATCGCTTCAACAGCTTCGAGGGAAATCTCTCCGAGCGGACCGTAGCCGAGCAGTTGGGTCGAGAAGCCGATCACGTGGTGCCCTATGACCGAAGTTTTGTGGTCGCGGCCACCCGGGGCCGTCCCGTCGTTCTCGGGCGTCCCGCCACCTCCCTTGAGGCTGCGCTATCCGCGCTCGGAGAGGACGCGATCAGCCTCACCGATCGGGGTGGGGTGCCTGTCCGATGACTGAGATGGGGTTTCGCGGCCAGCTCGGCCTCAACTGGCGGGCTCGCCGTGGCCACCTGGTGATGCGGGCGACGGCTCGCGCTCCGCAGGATTCGGTCAAGCCGGCCGCGGCCGGGCCTCACCGTCAGCTCAGGCAGCAGATGTTTGAACGCCTCCTGGTCGATGTCGAGGAGCGCGGCACGGAGGGCATTGAAGGCGTGCACCTCGTCCGCGATCGGGTGCGTCGTGTGGTCGATGCGGCGCTTCAGCGCGACGGCGCCCCCACGCTGTCAAGGGAAGAGCGCGAAGCACTCGAGAATGAACTCTCCGCCGAAGCGACAGGGCTTGGGCCGCTCGCCTCCCTGTTCTCGGATGCCACGGTTTCGGACATCCTCGTTAATGGGCACGAAGACGTGTTTGTCGACCGTTTTGGCCGTCTTGAAAAAACGTCCGTCCGATTCGACAGCGCCGCTCACCTGCTCCACTCGATCAGTCGCCTCGTGGCCGCGCAGGGGCGTCACATTGACGAGGCGTCCCCTTTTGTCGATGTCCGGCTGCGCGACGGCAGCCGGCTTCACGCGGTGGTGCCCCCTCTCGCCTCGGCGCCCGTGCTGTGCATTCGCAGAGCCCGCTCCCTTCCCTTCAGAATCGAGCAGCTTTGCGCGGCGTCAACCCTGACCCCCGACATGGCTTTTCTGCTCGCCCGCTACGTCGACGCGGGCGTGAACATCGTGATTTCGGGAGGCGTGGGTTCCGGCAAGACGACCCTGCTCAGCGTGCTTGCCGGGTTCATTCCCCGAGAGGCGCGCATTGTGACGATTGAGGAGACCGCCGAACTGAAGCTGCCCCACCCCCATGTGGTGACCCTGGAGGCGCGCCTCCCCAACATCGAAGGCCGTGGCGAAGTGACCTTGCGCACCCTGGTCCGGAATGCTCTGCGCATGCGGGCCGATCGGCTGATTGTCGGAGAGGTTCGCGGTGCGGAAGTGTTCGACATGCTTCAGGCCATGAATACCGGTCACGAAGGAAGTCTCACCACGGTCCACGCCAACAGCACGGGGGACGCGCTCAGGCGTTTGGAAAATCTGGTTCTTCTCGCGGGCTTTCCGTTACCGGTGAGCGCCATTCGAGAGCTCCTTGGGGCCACCGTTCAAGTCATTGTCCAGCTTCGTCGATTTGCCGACGGGACGCGCAGAATCGTGAGTATCGACGAGGTGGGACTGGACCAGGATCGCCTGTCCACCAGTACGGTCTACACCTTCAAGGACGGCCGGCATCAGCCCACCGGGACACCGCCCCGCTTCATCGCTTCGCCGGTGGACAAGCCTTGAAGACCGCCCACTTCGAGCGTACGATGATTGGAACCGCTGGCTTGACCGGCCTTTGGACGAAAGATAGTTCGTCATGAGCACCGCCATCGAAGTGTTGATCCTCTTTCTGGCCGTCGTGGCGGTGGTCTATCTCTCGCCGACCTTCCTTCAATCGAGGGTGCGCGAGCGTCGCGAACGAGAACATCTCGATCGACTGGCCGGCAGCCCGACGCCCGTTCCGGCCCCTTCCGAACCTGGCGCGGTCGAGCGTCGCCTCCGCGCAGCAGGGTTGCGCGGTCCGGCCGAGGCCTATGTCTTCGGAGTCAGTCTCCTGGCAGTGGGGGCCAGCGTGCTGGTCTTATGGCTGCTCCCTTCTCTTCCCTTCGTGGCTCTGATTGCGTTCGCCTTCGCGCTGTACCTTCCCTGGACCGCGGTCACGGAGTGGGGGAAGCGAAGGGCGCAGAACTTCGAGAAGCTGCTCATCGAGGCCCTCGATTTGATGGCGGGTGCCTTGTACGCCGGCAGCAATCTCAGCCAGTCCCTGCGAAACGCGGGATCGGTGGCGGCCCAGCCCGTGGGCGGCGAGTTCAATGAGATCGACCGGCGACTGACCCTGGGAATGCCCCTCCCCAGGGCGCTCAGTCGAATGGTCGAGTCCTACGATGGTGAAGGCGTCCGCCTCTTTACCCAGACCCTGGTGGCGAAGAATCAGGCGGGCGGTGATCTCGCGCCGGTACTGCGGTCGCTGAACGAAACTCTTCGGGATCGCTGGCGTCAACAGAGGCAGGTCCAGGCGCAGCTTTCGGGCGCTCGGATTTCGGCTCTCGGGGTGGCAGCCTTGCCCTACATTTTTGCGCCCGTGCTCGTGTGGCTGCGGCCCGATTGGTTTCAGACCCTCTTCGCCAATCCTCTGGGTGTACCCCTTTTACTGTTTGCAGTGACTCTCCAGCTCATCGGCCTTCTCTGGGTCTGGCATATCCTGAGCAGGGAGCTCTAACCGGGATCCATCATGATCGACATCATCCTTGTGACCGCGCTCGTCGCGATTGCCGGTTTCCTGCTCTGGATGGAGCGCTTCCGGCATTTTGCACCGGCAGGTCTTGACTTTGAAGAGTCCGCGACGCGGGCGCGTGAGACAGGCTACTTCTGGAGACTTGCGAGGCCCGCGGGTCTGTCGCCCGACCAAGCCTGGCCCTATTACTTAGGCGCGAAAGTGGCACTGACTTTGGTCCTTCCGATTTCCGCCTGGGTCTTTATGGGCTTCGGCGTTGTCGGCCTCCTTCTGATTGCCCTTATTGGCTTTCTGATCCCGGATGCCCTCCTGGCGTACGTCCGTCGCCAGCGCCAGGCCACGATTCGTCGCTCGATGTCGTTCTTCCTCGATCTCATCGTCTCCCTGTTGCAGGCGGGCCTGACTCTCGAGGAGGCTTTCAGGAGGGCTGCCCGCGAAGGCCTGCCCAAGGGGCATGCCCTGGCTGAGGAGGCCTCTCAGGTCGTGGACGAACTGGACTTCGGTCGGGATCGCACCGCGGGCTTCCAGGCCCTCGCCGACCGCACCGGCGTGCGCGAACTGCGGGGCCTTGCGAACGCGCTGGCTCTGGGTCTGGGCCTGGGCTCGCCGGTTGAGGCCACTCTGCGGGCTCAGGCGGAGCTTGCGAGGGCGAAGCGCCGCGAGGAAGGCCTTCGCAGCCTTCAGGTGGCCGGCGCTGAAATTCTGATTCCGCTTCTGCTCTGCGGTTTCCCGGTATTCGTCGTGATGGTGTTCTTCCCTCTGGGACTTTTGGCGCTTGGAAATCTCGAGGCGCTCGGTCGAGCGCTTCGCTGACACGTTGCTAATTTTCCTGAGGGTCTGGACTTCGCCCAAAAATTCGCCTACCCTCCGCTCCAAATCCAGCCCCGCGTTGTTCGAATCAGCCGACAAGTCGTAAAGAACAGCAGTCTGGCGGGCCTAGCGCCGCCGTCAGATTTTTGCAGAGCACGCATATAACCGCACGCACCTAACTTACAGTGGAGAATCCTAGACAATGATGAGAATGAACAAGAACAAGAAGGGCCAGGCCGGTTTCGTCATTACCGTCGAGCTCTTGTTGATCGTCGTGATCCTGGTCATGGGCCTCGTCGCCGGCTGGACCAAGGTTCGCGACCAGACCCTGGCCGAACTGAGCGACACGGCGTCCGGTATCGGCGCTATGGACCAGTCCTATAAGGTTTGGGGAACCCAATGGCTCGGTCCTCTCGCCGCGGCCGGAATCGCCGCCCATGCGGGATTCCAGTTCGACGACGACGTCGACAATGCAACGCTCACCGCGGTTGGTGGTGACGGCGTCACCATCGGCTATTCCTCCGCCCCGACCGCGACTCGAACGCTCGACCCCACAACGTTCGAAGTCAACGTCTTCTAAGCGAGCGAAGCCTAGGGAGATTTCCTTGCGTGGATTGGGCGAAGTGGCCCAACCGCGCAGGGGATTCCTTTGGAATCGGTCCAGAATGCGGGAAAGCGATCACCATAGCAGGCACCCAGAAGCCGGGTTCGCGGTGTCTGCCGAGGTCTTGCTCATCGCGGTTATTCTGGTCGTGGGTCTGATTACCGGATGGGTCAAGGTCCGCGACCAGTCGCTTGCCGAGATCAAGGACTCAGTCAACGCCATCGACGCCTATGTGATCGGCTCGACACCGATGTTCCAGCCCTACGCTCAGCAATGGATCGTTGGGGGGGTGGTCAGTTGCAGTTCCGTGACTCCTCCGGTGCCGCCCGCGACCTGCCTCCCGCCAGTTACAGATCAGTACCTTCCGCCCACGGGCGCCCCCGTCACGGGCGGCGTGCTCTCGCTTCGATACGGCTCGGCCCCGGTCGTGGCGACCACGGGTAGTTCGGCCACTCACGAAACCACCGTTCTCTTCTAGATAGAAGGGGCCGGTTCGCATCCGCCCGCCCGCCTGGGGGGCCCAGATCCAGACGTCACCCGAGGCCCTTAGGGGCCTGCCGCACTCCAACAAACAGGTAAGAGCTATGAGAGCCAGAGTCGAACGAGGACAGACCGTGGTGCGCGCCATCCTGCTGGTTGCGGCGGTTGGATTGATCGGTGTGCTGCTCTACCGCCAGATTTCGAGACTCGCGGGCGACCGCGTCTCGGTTTGGGTCAGTGCCACGGAACTTAGGGTCGGTCAGCCCGTGACCGCGGGAGTGTTGCGACAGGTTCAGTTGCCGCGTCCGAAGGGCGCGATCGCCGACCGAGCCAGCATACTCGGCCGTGTGCTGACTGTGGCCAAAGGCCCCGATCAGCCTTTCTACCCAGCGGACCTTGCCCCGCTGGCCGTTCCGGCCGCCCTCGCCACCACGATTCCCCCAGGCCGTCTGCTTGCCACGGTGAAGCTGAGCGCGTTGGATCTGCCTTCTCAAGAGTTGCGCAATGCCGATCGACTCGACATCATCCAGGCTGGTTCGGGCGGCGTCTCCATGATCGCCCACGATGTTTACATGATGGGTCACCTTTCCTCGGCAGCCGGCGCCTCGAAAAAGAACTCCCTGCTCGGAATCGACCTCACGCCCCCCGACCTGGACGCGCAGCCCACGGGCGCTGAAGCACTGGTCCTTGCCCTGCTTCCCAAGGATGTGTTCCCGCTCGCCGCCGCCGAGGCCTCGGGTCAGAGACTTAAGATCGTCCTGCACTCCGACGCGGACGTGAAGGCAGGCCGGCTCCTTAACGCGGCTCCCGCGGTCAGGTCAGGCGCCTCCCTTCCAGCGATCGAGATCATCAGCGGCACGAAGCGTCAAAGGGTCTACGCGGCTGATGCGGCCCGCACTCTGGTCGTAGCTCCGCCGCAGTCTCCCGCCCCGACGCCCCGGGCCGTGGCGTCAAGATGATCTTGCCTCCGAAGTTACCCGCCTTAGATCCAGACCGGACAAGATCCATGACGATTCGAGCCACTCGCCTCCGCGGGATGGTCTTTGTCTGGCTGCTGGCGGTTCACGTCCCAGTCATGGCCCAAACCCGGGACAAGCACCTGGGACAGACCGAGACCGTCAAACCTGACGCGTTGCAAGCAGCCCGCCCTCAACTCTCGCCGCCCCGGCGAACCTCGAGCAAGGAATCTCAACGGGGGCGCCCTGCTTCCGCTCAGGCCACCGAGCCCGGCCCCCAAGGTACGGCCTCCGATGCCGCGACGGAGGGGGCAGTCGATCCACGCACACCGTGGGAGAGGGGATACGACGCGCAGGCCGAGGCGAAGGCTGTCGCCTTGAAGGCTGAGCAGGCGGAGGCTGCGGCTAAGGCCAAGGCCGAGGCCGCGGCGCAAGCGGAGGGCAAGCGTCTCGCCTCCATGGAGGCGGCCCGGGTCGCTTCTGAAAACGCCTCCGAACTGAAGGCCGAGCAGGCGGAAGCTGCGGCCAGGGCCAAGGCGGAGGCAGCGGTTCGGGTGGAGGCCAAGCGGATGGCCACGGAAGAGTCGGCGCGCGCTGCATCGGAGAAAGCCAGGCTGAAGAGCGAGCAGGCTGAGGCAGCAGCGAAGGCCAAGGCGGAGGCGGCGGCGAATCGAGAGGCCGATCGTCTGGCGAAGGAAGACGCGGAGCGGCAGGCCGCCTTGGCCGCCGCCACGGCGGCCAAGGAGAAGCAGGCACGCGATCAGGCGGCGCTCATTGCCTATGCCGAAGCGGCTGCGCCCGAGGACTCGGGCACGGTCTCCGCCGTCCTCGGGTCGGGGCTGATCTTGAACTGGCCGGATGCGAGCCGGCGTATCGCCATTGCCGACGAGACCATCGCCTCCTTCACCGTGGTGAGCCCGCGAGAGATTGTCGTGAACGGAATCAAGCCCGGAAGGACCACCGTTTTTGTCTGGCTTGCGAGCGGCCGCCGACTTTTCTATCGCATTCTGGTCGAGCACAATTTCGGGCCCGCCCGTGCCGCACTGCGCGAGTTGAATCCCGCCCTCGTTTTGGAGTCGGGCCCCGATGGCGACTCCGTGGTGTTGCGGGGCGAGGTGGCGAATGAGGTGGCGGCACGTCAGGCCAAGTCGCTGGTCGAGCAACTGCTTCCGCGCGGCGGTGACGGCGCCAAGGGATCTCTCCAGCTCGTCAACCTGATTCGGTATGCGGGCGTGGTGGGCACTCCGGAAGACCGCCTGGCCGCGGCCATGTCGACGATCGACGCGCGGATCAAGGTTCGCCGCATTCAAAGCGGCGCGGAGTCCGACCCGGCCAAGGACTCCTACTTTCTCGAAGGAAGCGTTCGCGACGTCAACGCGCTCGTGCAGGCGGTGGTGCTCGCGGACCGCCAGCTCGGTGGCACCGGCAAGACGGTGAAGGCTGCCGACGATGACCGGGTCACCTTCAACCGGGCGGGTGGGGGTAGTGGCGGTGCCGTTCAGGGCCTCCAGCCCGGCGAGCCATCGAAGGCGGGCATCGCCATCCAGGTAGCCCGGGGCCTGCTCATCACGAGTGAATCCGGACGCGTGGTCTCTTTTCTGAAGGTCGACTTCCTGCCTCAAGTCATGGTGGCGATACGTGTCCTCGAAGTCGATCGCAACAAGGCCCGCAGGATGGGGCTTGACATGCGTCTCGACGGGAAGCAATTCTCGGCCGCGCACGCGACGATTCCCGGGGGTGGGCCCCTCCCGGACCTGCGCGGCGGCGTCACCGCCCTTGCCGGCTCGGGCAATCTGGTCGGGTCCTACGTTGACAAGACGATCTCCGCCATCGCCGCTCTCGATTTCATGACGGAGAAGCAGGTGGCCCGGTCTGTTGCCGAGCCCAACATTCTCACCATGTCGGGTGAGCAGGCATCGGTCCTGGTCGGGGGCGAGGTACCGATACCCACCACAAGCTCAACCGCGGTGTCGAGTTCAGCGGGCTTCTTCTTTCAGCAGTTCGGCGTTCGGCTCGACATCCGCCCGACGGTCAGCGATGGCGGCCTGGTCACGCTTGAAGTGGCCCCGAGCATCGTCACCCCAAGCGCGGGACTCGGCAACGGCTCAGTTCCGGGCTTCCGCATTCAGAGGGTCGAAACCACCGCTCGCGTGCAGGCGGGCGAGAGCCTGGTTCTAGGCGGCCTGCTAAGTTCCAATGAGTCGGTCGAGGAGCGTGGACTGCCCCTGTTGGGCAAGGTCATTCCCCTTCTCCGCTGGCAACGGAAGAGTCTTGAGAACACGGAGTTGGTCTTTCTAATCACCCCGAAAATCGTGGTGCCTCCGAGTGTCCCTGTCCGGTTGCCGCCCCTCGAGTTCCCCGACAACCCGACCACCTCGATCGGGAAGACCGGGCTGGACGAGGCGGGGGTGCCCTTCTCTTTCAAGGCCGCCGAAGCGACGGTGGGTGGTCACAGCGATTCGTGCGTCGAGGTTCGCGCGCGTCCCGACCAGGAGGCCGTTCTCGTGGACTGCGTGGTCCCAGGTGCAGCGGTGCTGGTCCTGGAGGAGAAGGGTGTCTGGCGACGCATTCAAGTTCCAAAGGGTGCTGACGGCTGGGTTCGTCGCGACCACATCGACTTGAAGAAACCGTAATCTTAGGTTTTCGGAAGTCTCCGTCGTCCCGAAAGCCATACCCCATATTGATGCCAAACCCGGAGGATTTCTCGGCCTTCGGTGCCCTGGCATGGCCCATCGGGGCAGCGGCCTGCGGACTCATCGCCGGGCGCATGGCGAATGCGTGCATCGACAGGCTGCCGGTTGAGCGGCCCCTGGAACGGCCGTTCCTCTCCTGCGCAGTCTGTCGCACGCGGGGCGGGTTGTTGGGGATGGTCCCGATTTTGGGCTGGCTCGCTGATGGTGGGCGGTGCCGGTTCTGTCGCACCAAAGTGTCCACTCAGAAGCCAGTGGTGGAGGCCGTGAACGCGGTGCTCTGGCTCCTGATCGCAGGAATGGGCGCTCCGTCGCTGCGAGGCATCTCGACCATGGGGTTCGTAACCGTTCTGCTGATTCTGAGCCTGATCGATCTGGAGCACCAGTTGCTCCCCGACATCCTCACCCTGCCGGGCATCGTGCTTGGCGTTGCGGCTACGTGGCTGCCGGGCTGGCCGGTGACCCTTTGGGACTCAGCCCTGTCGGCGGCCGTCGGTTACTTTGCCATGATGGGGCTCGCTCGAGCCGCGGAGTTCTATTACGGTGAGGAGGCGCTCGGGCAAGGCGACTGGAAAATGGTCGCCATGCTGGGCGCGTTTCTCGGGTCGACTAAGCTCGTCGCGGTCGTCCTGATGGCGAACGTCACCGGAGCGCTGGTCGGCCTTCTGCTCGTGACGGTGCTCGGCGATGAAGGCAGGCAGAAGCTGCCGCTCGGAACGTTTCTGGGTGCCTCCGGGGTTGTGCTGACGTTCTTCTGAGCACCGGCTGGCTTTTCCTACTGTGAGGCCGGGCGCGGCAGTAGCGGGGTCGTTCCATCTGAAATCGCGGGAGTCTTCTCTTCGAGGCTAAGGCGCAGAATCATCGCTTTGCCCTGCCAGTCGAACGCGACGTCCTGCGCGCGCTCCTCGGCTTGCAGGCCCGCGGCCTGGGCGGCATCGTTTACCGCCTTCCTCGCGACATCGAGATCGTTGCCCCTTGTGAAGGCATCCTGTGGAGCCATGATCCAGATCCTTGCTCCCCGCGCCATGTGAGCCTTTAGGAATGTCTCCATCCGGGCTTCCGGGGCCGCTTTTGAGTTGAGAACGGCGCCGACCCCGAGAGTGATGCACTGCGGGAGCCTTGTCGCGTCGAAATACCGTTCGTAGCTGAAATAGATATGGCCGATGAAGATGCAGCCGTCGCGCGGCCCCATGGCCCGGGAGACCCGGAGCGCGTTAGCCCGGTCCAGCCCCCGAAAAGTGGGGCGAACCCCTGACACGACGGCCAGATGGTAAGGGGCGAGCGTGAGCAGGATGAGGGCTATCAGAAGGGCTCGGACCTTCTCCACACGGATCAGGGCGAGACCGCAGGCGGGGAGCAGGACCATCGGAAGGAGGAGAGCCAGATCGTTCCTCCCCGCGATGTAGACGGGCATGCCGGCGAAAGTCAGCAGGGTCATGAAGAGTTGCGGGGTGAAGGCCCAGAGGATCAGGAAGAGAAGCCCGCAGTTCCGCCCGGCCTCCCCTCGCTTTGCCCAAAGGGCCGCCACTCCCAGGCCGAGGGGGACCAGGTAGAGGACGTGAGCCAGCGCGGTCCACGGCTGTCCGATACCCATCATTTCGAACACGCCGCGTTCGGCGAAGAGCGTCTGCGGAGTCAGGTTGTAGATCGAGTAGAAGGGGTAGAGCCATGCGCTGATCTTCGGCGCGAGGCTCGCGGCATTGGCGTAGGTGGCCTGGCTGACCGTCATCGCGGAGATCTCCATCATGACGAGCGGGACGCAGGCGAGCGTGCCCAGGATCAGATGGCGCGACACAAACCCGGCCTCCGCTCGTATGAACTCGGGGCGCAGGGCGATCAGGGCGATCAACAGAGGCCCCAGGAAATAGCCCGATTTGTGAGAGTAGAGAACCATGACCCACGCGCCGAGCGCCCAGCCGAAGGTGTCGCGTCGCGGCTGTCCGAGGAAGCGCAGAGAGAGCCACAAAAAAGCGGATGCCGCGAGCAACAAGACGGAGTAGGCCCGGCCGATGCGGCTGAAGTTGATTCCAATCGGGTAGACGAGATAAAGCGCAGCCGCGGCCCATGCTGAGTCTCCGCCGACCACTCGCGCCGCGCGATACACGAATACCGTGGTGAGGAGGCTCGCGACGAGAGGCACGAGGCGGACTGTGAAATCCGAGTCGCCAACGACGAAGAGCGCGACCTTCTGAAGAAGCGTGAACAACTTCGCGTCCGCCTGCGGCTCGGTCAGGATATCGAGGACGGGCTGCCGCGCCCAGTACACTCCGTAGGCCTCGTCCAGCCAGAGGCTCTCAAGCGCGAGACCGGAGAGACGCGCGAAGAGGCCGATGGCCAGGGCGGCCACGATCAGCGCGAAATACAGGGGCGGGATCTCGTGCTCCGAGGGTTCGCGTGCAGCGCCGGCGCGCTCTAAGGCCGATCTCAGCTTCATCCCGCGTTCACCGGGCGACCGTGACCTCGATGACCTCCGGAGGCGGTGGTGGCGATGAGTCGGTGACTCTTGCAAGGAGTGTGAAAAGCCGCTTCTTTCCAGACACGGCGATCACTTCAGGCCGGTACCCCTCCTTGAGCCACGCGCCGAGCTTCTGCGCGCAGTTGTCTCCAAACGCCACGCAACCGAACTCCCTCAGGTCCCGCATCTCTCGCGAGAAGGCCAGGACGTAGTCAGGCGGGTGTGCCGCGAGTTCCACCACAAGCGCGCCCTCGCCATACAGGGCAAGGGCAGTGGGATGGAAAAGAACGTGTGACACCGAGCTTCGGCGTCGAGCCATGTAGTTGACCATCGCGCCCTCTGGAAACACCACCAGGGTCTGCTGCGGCCCAACACGATCCGCCACCACTTCGACGGCTCGGGCGACCACGGCGCCTCGGGCATCGACTCGAATAGCGTCCGCTCCTTGCCCCAGGGAATATGTGCGCGTTGAGAAGAACGCGGCCGAGGTTCTCAAATGGGCTGCGGAGAGCAGCGCGAGAAGGCTGAAAACCGCGGTGCGGAACAGGCGCCCGCCGAAGCCTCTTGCGTCGAGCCACGCGGGTACGTGATCGATCACCGCGATGATCAGAAAGAGCGTTCCCGGCATGGCCAGGACGAAGCCGTAGTGGGACGGTCCCGCATTCAGTGGAATCCTGAGTAACAAAAGAAGAGAGAAGATGGCAAGGACGAGAGAGGTGAGACGCTTGGGCGACCCGGCATCGATTCGCTCCCTCCTTCTGAATTCGGCGATAGAGCCTGCGATAACGAAGAAGGGCAACGGGAGCAGAGCCTGCCGAAGAGGCAGCATCGTCGTGGCCACGCCGAGCACCGCGACCGGCAAGGTCAGGGCGGTAACCGTGTAAAGACGGCGGTCGAGCCGCCACTCCGCTCGGCCCAGCAAGGCCACGGGAAGCGTCGCGCAGGCGTAGAACAGAGTCCAGCCTGTGATCCCGGCGAGGGCGAGCGCCGGAGTTGCGAGGCCCGAAAGATCCCAAAGAAAACGGCTGGAGGCGAGGTCGGCGCCCCGTACCAGGGCAAGCGGCCCGAGCACGGAGTGCCACGCGGTCGCGGCTGGCAATTGGGTACTCAAGAGCGCCCAGCACGCGGTGATGGGAAGGGCCGTTGACAACGTCACGGTCAGGAGATCGGAAAAAAGGCCACGCCACTCTCGCCCGGCTTCGAAACGATGGACAAGGAGTCCTACAACCGCGCCGCCAAGAACCGCCACGAGAACCTCATACTTGGTCAGGAACACGAGGCCGAGGAAAAGACCGACGGTGACCAGCGAACGGCGGCTTGGGGCCTCGAAGTGACGGCTCAGCGCGGCGAGTGTGAGGAGGGCGAGGAGGAGGCCGTGAGTGACTTCGTGGGCGTACGGACTGATGTAGTTGTAGTTTCCGATCGCCAGGTACTGGCCAAGCGCGAAGACCAGGGTTGTCACGACGATCGCAGTCGTGGTGGCGAGCAGGCTCGATACCCTTCGCAGCAGCCAGTAACAGACCGCGAGTATCGCCGCCAGTATCAGGGTGTTTCCAATAGCCAGGCTCCGGTACGACACTCCAAGGAGCTTGAACCACCCGACGTTCACGAAAGTGGAGAGTGGCGCGTAATAGTGAGCGACATCCTGGTACAGGAGGTCGCCCTCGAGGAGCCGCCAGGGGATGTAGAGCTCTCGTCCGAAGTCGATGAGCGGGTCAGCCCATTTCTGCCACGAGAAGGCGACCATGGTCACAAAGGCCGACCCGATCAGGGCAAGGCTGAGACGCTCTGGATCGAAGGATGAAGCCCTTTCCGGCGAGATGGCTTCTCGCTGGTCCGTCGTGGCGTCGTGGACTGGCTCCGACGGATCGCCCCGGTCTGGCGTCAGCGTCATGGAGCGTACCGGGGCTTGTCTTGCGTTCGAAACGGATCGCCACCGGCGTGGGGTGCCAGGGGCGGCCACTCTCCGGCTTGTGCTACAGGCACGTAGACCCGGTGGCGCTCGTCCGAGTAGGCCATCACCCAATCTGCACGCCGGGCCATGTTGTCCTCTACCTGCTTGTTTCGCGGACTAAGGATGATTTCATGAGGAAACTTATCCAGGAACTCGCTCCACCCAGGCCCGCCACCGAAGAAGTTCCGCACGGCTCGGAAGGTTGAATCCTGGTAAACGGTCTCGTAACGGCCGTCCATGGACACACGGCATGAAGGGTAGAGGCGCCAGATCGCGTAGCTGCCGAAGTTGAAGGGCACCAGGAGGTTCCCGTGAAGCCGGTTTTGCGCTATGAAGTCGACGGCGCGCACAGGGAACTCATCGAAGAGCACGATTCGCATCGGCGTGGTGGTCAGGGTCAGAATGGTCCACAGCAGGAGGAGGCCCCGGCTGATTCCGTAGTAACTCGCCTCCAAAACGGGCGCGATAGCCAAGGGGATCCCATGAGCCGCGCTATTGGCGGGGGCGAAGCGCCTCCACATGGATGTCAGCCATGACCAGACGAAGGGCGCCGACGCAATGATAAAGAAGGTGCTGTGCCTCGCGACGCGGAGGCCGATCGCGGCGGTGACGAGGAGGGTCGCGAGGGTTCCTGGATCGGGGAGATCACGATCAAAGGCCTTCCTGATCAGCGCGACCGCGGTGAGCGCGAGGAGTATCTTGAATCCGAGGAAGACGCTCTCCGATCCGAACAGATTCATGGGCCTCCACTCGGCAATGGTGCTCCGGTCCATCGTGGTCGCATCGAGCAGATACGACCAGTATCTGAAGCCATAGGGGTTGATAAGCGACGCAGCCGCGGTGATCGCGGCGAGCGCCCCGAACCGGGCTGCGGGGCCTCGACGGATGAACTCGCCGCCCGCGAACAAAACGATGAGTCCGACTCCCGCGAGGAATCCGCCATGAAGGTTGGCCCAGAGAACGCCGGAAAGTGGAATCAGCCAGGCGAATCCCCAGCGCCCCTCGCGAGCGCGCTCCAGGACATAGAGCCAGGCGGAGAAGAGAAAGAAGGTGAACGCCTGGGCGCGGATCGAGGCCACGAAGCCCAGAGTCATGGCCCCCACGAGAAGCACGTGGAAGATCAGGCTTGGCGGCCGCCCGGTCGCGCGTCGCGCGCGCAGGTACATGAATGTGAGAGTTCCGAACATGAGGGAAGCCTTGAGGAGGAGGAGGCCCCGCTGGCCCGCCATCGCGGCGACGATGTAGAACACGACTCCCGCGCCCCACTCATGGTCGATCCACTCCGGCGTCGTGGGTGTATACGAAAAGGGATCGGGCCGAACCACCTGCCCGGTCTCTAAAATCAGCTTCCCGGCCGCCAGACGAGCCCAGATATCTGGATCTCCGTCCGGCTTGAGCAGAGTTACCGCGGTGAGGCATACGAAGGCCAGAATGACGACCGAGAGGCGTTCACGGAACCGGTTCGTGGAGCGCGTCTCCGGCGACTCTTCGCCTTCAGGAGAACGGGCCGGCCCTTTCGGATTGGTCAACGTTGATCGAAGCTTCACAAGAAGGGTGGCGAAACCCGATCGGCAGGATATCCCACAACGCAGACCCCTTGACGGCGCCTTTTCGGTCTAGAGATGCCCTTTGTTCAAGGAAGCCCAGCAGGGCCATCCAAGAGGAGTGATTCACCGACGGTATCGAGCGACCAGACGAAGGTAGGCGACCGCTGTCTTCAGGATCTTCATCTTGCTTCGGCCAAGGCGCCGGGAGCCGTCGAGGACCATGGGCACCTCAGAGATCCTCATCTTCAGCTTCGCGGCGAGATGAAGAATCTCAATCTGGCTGTCAAACCCGTCCGATTCAAACAGCCTGTCTCCAAAATTCTCGCGCAGACGAAGGAGGGTGCGACCCTGGTAAATCCTGAAGAAACTCGAGAGCGTGGCCAGACCAGAGAGGCTCAGAGTCTGTTTCACCAGGGCGTTGGCCAGATGGGAGAGGCCCACCCGGTGAAGAGACGTTCCTTTGATCCCCCCCCCGAACAGGTAGCACGAGGCCAGGACGATGTCGTCGTCCTCGTTTCGGACTCGTCCAAGCATCCTGGGCAGAACGGCGAGGTCGCTGGTCCCGTCGCCTTCGAGGGTGAGCACGAGATCGGAAGGCTGCAGGGTCTTGAGGAGGTGGGTGAAACCGGTCCGAAACCCTGCGCCGGGGCCGAGATTCCGCAGATGAGAGATGGTTTCGATGTCCGGCGCTCTGGCCTTGAGGATGGCCGCGGTTCCGTCCGTGGAACCATCGTCCACAAAAAGAATCCGGTAGGGTGCGAATGGATTCAGGGCATCCTTGACTTGGTCGGCCAGGTTCGCGACGTTCGGCTCTTCATTGAGAACCGGAACCACCGCGTGAATCACAAAAGACCAAGTCGCCGCATGGTTCTGCTCTGCCATTCGATGGCCCGGGGCAGGCCTTCTTCTAGATTCACCCGCGCCCGGAATCCGAGGATCGTTTCGGATTTGGAACCATCGGGAATTCTTCGTTCCACATCTTCGTAACGTCCAAAGGTCTCATAGGGGATGAGACGAAGGCTGGGGACTTCCTGCGGCCGAATCATCTCCGAGACCATCCGGGCCAGGTTCAGGATGGTGATTTCCCGATCGATTCCGATATTGAAGACTTCACCGTCCGCCTTCTGGACATCGAGGGCGCGCACGAAACCTTCCACCATGTCGTCGATGAAGGTGAAGCTTCGCGTCTGCTCCCCGGTCCCATGAACTTCGAGCGCTTCACCCCGCAGGGCCGCGCCGATGAAGACGGATTGAGGCCCCCCCCACCAGGTGATGTTCTGTTTCGGCCCATAGCCCCCGAAGAGCCGAAGAACCACACCCTCGAGGCCGTATCGTTCCCGGAAGGCGAAGAGGGCTTGCTCTTCGAACATCTTCGACACCGCATAGCTCCAACGACGCACTTTGGGTGAGCCGATGACCGACGCCGATTCCTCGTTGAACGGGACCTGAGGATTTCGTCCGTAGCAATCGGAGGTGGATGCGAGCACCATGCGCCGAATGCCGCAGTCGCGGGCGGCCCGCAGCACGTTGAGCCCGCCCTCCCCGTTGATGAGAAGCGTGTCCAAGGCGTCCCCATGCCGGGGAATCTTCCCCGCGGCCAGGTGAACCACGACCTCCGCGCCCTCGAATGCGGCGCGCAGCGCCTCGGGGTCGAGAATGGAGCCCTGATCGAGGCGGAACCCGCGATGATCCGCCAGGGCCCTGAGATTCTCCAGCGAGCCATGGGACAAGTCGTCGATACCCCGCACGCTATCGCCGCGTTGCACGAGTCGCTCGGCCAGATTCGAGCCCACAAAACCCGCCACGCCGGTCATGGCAATCTTCATTACGGCTGAGTCTATAGAGGGTCAGGGCCAGGGAAACATACTCGGCCTTCAGGATTAGGCTCTCTCCATGGAGAAGATCCTGACCGTCGTGGGTGCGCGCCCCCAGTTCGTGAAAGCGGCGCCTCTGGTCACGGCCCTGCAAAAGCGCTTCGACCACACCCTCCTCCACACGGGCCAGCACTTCGACGAGGCGATGTCCGGCGCTTTCTTTCGCGAGCTCGGGCTTCCGAAGCCGCAGATCCATCTGGGGCTCTCCGGCGGCTCGCATGGGGCGATGACCGGGGCCATGCTCACCGCAATCGAGACCGCGCTCCAGCGGATCAAACCGGTTCTCGTGGTCGTGCTGGGCGACACGAATTCGACCCTGGCCGGGGCGCTTGCGGCCGTGAAACTCCATATTCCGGTGGCGCATGTTGAAGCGGGTCTGCGCAGCTTTGACCTGAAGATGCCGGAGGAAGTGAATCGTAGGGTCACCGACCACGTCTCTTCCCTCCTCTTCTGTCCGACCAAAAGCGCCGCGAGAAACCTGGCTCGGGAAGGCGTCCGAAAAGGCGTCTGCGTGGTCGGAGACATCATGACCGACGCCTTGAAGAAGATGAGGAAGTCCGCGCAGGTCGCGCTCCTGGACATGGGCCTGCCCCGCGATTTCTATTTCGCGACGGTTCACCGCCAGGAAAACACCGACGAGCGATCCCGCCTCCAGGGCATCCTGGCCGGCCTCGGGAACCTGGCCCATCCAGTCGTGCTTCCTCTCCATCCCCGGACTCGCGCCCGCATCGCGGCTTTCAAGCTGGACCTCCCTTCGAACATTCGAACCATCGAGCCCGTCAGTTACGCGCAGTCCCTGGGTCTTAGTCTGGGCGCGCGCGCCGTCCTCACGGATTCCGGGGGTTTGCAGAAAGAAGCTTTCCTGCTGGGACGCCCCTGCCTAACGTTGCGCGAGACCACAGAGTGGACCGAGACCCTGAGGGGTGGCGCCAACCGGCTGGTGGGAGCGAAGGCCGCGACCATCGTCCGAGGGGTTCGGGCCTTGGAGAGGAATCCACCGGAGGTGAAACCGGGAACGATCTATGGCGACGGTCGGACCGCGGAAAGAATCACCCGCGCGATCAAAGCCTTCTTGGACCACCGTTCGCGGGCGGATCGACTCGGGCAGTTGAAGGAGACCGTGGCCATTGGCGACGTGTGAAATCCCTCTCTCGGCGAGGTTCGTTCAAGCAATTGAATCAAGCCTGATTTGAGTTCCCTTCGGCCGACTCATCCATCGGTTTTCGCGTGTAGCCTCGCACTGCATCACGGTCGCGGACGCTGCGGCTGTACTTGGAGATCCCATGAAAACTCACCGCACCCTCGCCCTTGGTTCCGCTGTCCTCCTTTCCCTGGGTTCCCCAACCCGGGCTCCGGGTCAGGATCAGAAGAAGCCGCTGACCTTCGGCACCGAGGTCAACGTGGTCGCAGTTCCAGTCTTTGTCACCGACAAAGACGGCAAAACCGTGGCCGGCCTCACTGCGCAGGACTTCGAGATTGAAGATGGCGGCAAGCAAGCCGCGGTGGAAGGATTCCTGGCGGTATCGGGCGACGGCGAGATGAGCGTTCCCACCGACTCGATGTCCAACCTGACCCAGCTCACGTCGCGCCGCCAGTTCGTTCTCCTCTTCGATCTCGCTCTGACCCGCGCCATCGCCATCGAGAGGTCACGTACCGCGGCCCGCAAGTTTGTGGAGAACGAAATTGGTCCACGAGACCTCGTGTCCGTGGTGGCGGCAACGCCCCAGGGCATGAAAGTCCTCCTCGGTCTCAGTCCCGACCGGGTTCAGGTGGTTCAGGCCATCAACGCGGTGGGTCGTGGGGATGTCGGCCGAAATCGGGATCCTCTCGGAATCATTTTCGATACCGGCGTTGACTCCACGATCAGTTCGGCCACCACGCTGGACGGCGGCCAACAAGTGGCCGCCGATGAATCCCGCGAGCGTGCTTTCATGATGATGCGCCAACAGCGAGCGGTCTATGCCCAGCAGATCACCCAGTTCCTGGGTGGCTTTCAGGCTCTGGCCCGCCAGCTCGACGCGATTCGCGGCCGAAAGAACGTCATCATGTTCTCGGAGGGTTTCGACACCTCCATCGTTTCCGGGACCCTGGGCAACGAGCGCAGCGTGTCCTCCACCGCAGTCACCACCGGCAACTTGTGGGAAGTCGATGGAGACGCTTACTTCGGCTCGGCCACCGGCCTCTCGGCCCTCACCAACCTCTTCGCCACCATGCGCGGTTCAGATGTCGTGATTCACGCCGTCGATATCGGCAGCGCCGGGGCCGACACCATGAACCTCAGCTCTCAGGAGGGATCGCCGTTCACCGCCTCCAGCATCGATTCACTGGCCACGTTCGCCTCCAACACCGGCGGTCGCTTCATGAAAGGAGTGGCTGACGTTGGCTCTGCGCTCACTGAGATTTCGAACGCGACCAAGGACTACTACGTGCTGGCCTTCTCGCCGACCTCCAACGAAGTGGGGAAGCTGCGCAAACTCAAGATCAAGGTCAAGCGGCCCGGTCTACGGATCTCTCATCGCCCCGCGTACCTCGTGCCCGACCCGAAGAAGCCAGATGTCACCCGCCAGGCCCTGCAGGCCTCGGAGATCATCGCCAAGGGCATGTCGGGCGGCTCCATCCTTTTGTCGGCCTATGCGCTGCCCTACCGCTCGCCCGCGGCCGGGATCGGCCTGCCGGTGGTCATTCAGATACCGCCCGAGGCCTTCGCGGATGCCCTCAAACGCAAGCAGATCAACATGGAGCTTTTCGGATACCTGGTTGACGACAAGGGGGCCATTCGCGACTTCTTCAAAACGTCACCGAGTCTGGACCCGGTGGCTCTGGGGGCGAAGATCAAGGCCAGCGGGCTCCAGATTCTCACCACGTTTGCGGCCAGTGCCGGGAATTTCGAGCTTCGCCTGCTGATTCGTGACACCGAGTCCCAGAAGTTCGGCGCCCTGCGAATCCCCGTGAGCATCCCCGCATTTCCCACGGCGCTCTTCGTGTCGGCACCGATGGTTACCGACGATCCGTTCGCGCGGGTGGCGTTGCCCACGGTCACCGAGCGACGCCCCGGTCGGGAGATCCCCTTCCGAATCGCCGACCGCCCCTTCACGGTCGAGGCGGCTGCGGTTCTGAAGCGCGGCGCGGCGCGAGAGATTTGTGTGTTCAAGTCTCCCTCTACCGGCGAGGCCAGGGAGCTCAAGGTCGTTCTGATCGGAGCCGATGGCAAGGAGAGAGTCCAGGCCGTGGAGAATCTCAAGGTCGGCCGCGACGCGGATGGCTTCGACCGTGTGGTCTTCACGATCGCCGCGAATGACGCGGAGGCGGGAGAGTATGGCCTGCGCGTAGGCGTGGGACCGACCGTCTCCACGGTCTCGCGTCTCCGCGTTCAGTAGGGGCGGGCCGCCCCCCGCCATTGATCGGGGCCGCCGGTAACGACCTCGATGGTGGGAGGCAGAAGACGCAGGGGCAGGCCTTGTGCCTGCCCTTCCCCCACGGAGCCGCGCAATCCTTCGCGCCGCCGTGACGCCAGG